>Ga0316219_1000587_pt1 | contig 47717 bp, 41 predicted proteins | sample TBH18003PmetaG_FD_203635 | JGI IMG/M metagenome (GOLD analysis project Ga0316219, IMG submission 203635) | Freshwater microbial communities from Trout Bog Lake, Wisconsin, USA - TBH18003P | ecosystem: Environmental > Aquatic > Freshwater > Lake > Hypolimnion/Profundal zone | place: USA...
GAAAGTTGAGAGGTGAAGGGTGAAAGCAACTCAGGTCGCGGAAGGTACTAGGGTCATTCAACCTTCAACCTGTGACTTTCAACTTTGTTGCACTCATTCCGGATTCAACGGCACCAGCACGGTGACCTCGGTGAGGGTGCTGAGGCGGGGATCGAGCTGGACTTCGCCGGACTTGAAGAGGCCGTCGGCGCTGGGCTCGACCTTGGTCACGGTGCCGAGGCTGAGGCCGGGCGGGAAGACGCCGCCGAGGCCGGAGGTGACGAGGCGCTTGGGCATGGCGGCGCTGGCGAAGACGCTGAGCGGCACGAACTCGATCACGCCGCGGGGGGCGTCGAAGGTGGCGTTGATGCCGCCCTGGAAGCTGATGGGCTGGGTCTCGCCCTCGATGACGCTGGCCAGCCGGACGCCGGGATTGCTGATGAGCTCGACGACGGCGGTGTAGGCGTAGACCTCGCTGACGCGGCCGACGACGCCGCCGCTGAAGATGACGGGCGCGCCGACGGAAATGCCGTAATTTTTCCCTTTGCGGATGGTCAGGCGCTGCCACCAGCCGGAGAAGTCGCGGCGCACGACGCGGGCGTATTCGGGGCGATAGTTGGCGTAGGCCGGAAGTTTCAGGAGTTCCTCGAGCCGGGCGATCTCGGCCTGGAGCGTCGTGTTTTGCTGGACGGAGTATTCGTAGGTGGCGGTGAGCCGCGCGAGATCGCGGCCGGCCTCGATGAGCTCGCTGTTGGAATGGAGGCGAAGCGTCCAGTATTCCTGGAGGTCGCGGGCGTAGGAGGCGGCGACGGTGATGGGGGCCTGCAGCTCGATGAAGCTGGCGCGGGTGAACGTCTTCACCACCACCGGCACGACCAGCCACGCGATGACGATGACAATGAGCGTCAGGAATGGGCGGGCTTGATCGAAGCGTTTCGGGGGCACGGGCGGAGTGAAGTGACGAGTGACAAGTGACGAGTGACGAGACAAGCCCGCTCTGGCCCGGACCGGTCCGGGGTAGGGCGCGTTATCCCTAACGCGCCGTTGCGTGACGAAGAAATAACGAGCCCGTGAATCGCCAGCAACCGCGCTTGCACAGGCTCGGCGTGATGGCTGATCCGCTGCAATCTCAAATCCGTCAGAGACTTTTCCACGTTGCTCCGTCGTGGGTGCGGCCGGGGGAGGTATTCTTTGTTACCAGCTGTACGGTTCCGCGTGGCACCAACCAGCTGGCCCGGCCGCAGACCTTTGAGGTAATGACGACGGCCTGGGAGCATTATGTCCGGTCGAGACGTCTTTGGGTTAGCCTGTTCGTAGCCATGCCCGATCACTTCCATGGTCTATTTTCGTTTCCTGCCGGAGAACGAATGGAGAGGGTCATATGCAACTGGAAGCGATTCATCGCCAAGCAAACAGGTGTGGTTTGGCAGCCCGGATTCTTTGATCACCGGTTGCGGAATGACGAAAACTACGGTCAAAAAGCGGAATACATCCGACAGAACCCGGTGAGAGCGGGTTTGGTGAACGCAGCCGGAGATTGGCCGTTCTTCTGGAAGCCGCGTGACCCTTGAGTTAGTCGGCGCGGAACGGCGCGTTAGGGATAACGCGCCCTACCTCAACCCCGTCAGACGTGCTGCATCAACCAGGCGAGGTCGTTGAGGACGGCGCCGGTGCCGTTGGCAACGGCGGAGAGGGGGTCGTCGGCGACGAGGACGGGCAGGCCGGTCTTCTCGCTGAGCAGGCGGTCAATGCCGCGGATCAGCGCGCCGCCGCCGGCCATCACGAAGCCGCGGTCCACGAGGTCGGCGGAAAGCTCGGGCGGGCAGCGCTCGAGGGTGACGCGCACGGCGTCGACGATTGCGGCGATGGTGTCGGAGAGGGCCTCGCGGATTTCCTGCGAGGTGATGTGGATGGTCTTGGGCAGGCCGGCGACGGAATCGCGGCCCTTGACCTCCATCGTGAGCTCCTCGTCGAGCGGGTAGGCGGAGCCGACCTTCAGCTTGATCTCTTCCGCGGTGCGCTCACCGATGAGGAGATTGTAGGCCCGCTTCATGTAATTGATGATGGCGGCGTCGAGCTCGTCGCCGGCCACGCGGATGGACTTCGAGAAGACGATGCCGTTCAGCGAGATGATGGCGATCTCCGTGGTGCCGCCGCCGATGTCCACGATCATGTTCGCGGCGGGTTCATCGATGGGGAGACCGACGCCAATCGCGGCCGCCATGGGCTCGGGAATCGTGATGACGTCGCGGGCGCCGGCGTGGAGGGCGGAGTCCTTCACGGCGCGCTTTTCGACCTCGGTGATGCCGGAGGGAATGGCGATCACGACGCGGGGCGGGGCGCGGAAGGAGCCGCTGCTGACCTTCCGGATGAAATAGCGCAGCATCGCCTCGGTGACGTCGAAATCGGCGATCACGCCGTCCTTCATCGGGCGGATGGCGGTGATGTTGCCGGGGGTGCGGCCGAGCATCTTCTTGGCTTCGTCACCGACGGCGCGGACCTTGCGGGTGACCGTATCCAGCGCGACCACGGAGGGTTCGCGCAAAACGATGCCCTTGTCCTTCACATAAACGAGCGTGTTGGCAGTGCCCAGATCGATGCCGATATCGTTGGAGAAGTAACCGAGGAAGTTGGCCATGATTGCGTTGAGGGTGGGGCGCGTATCCGCCGACGGAAACGAATCGGCGTGGGCCCGGGGTGTCAACGAGGTAAAAACCCCGGTTTCACCACGAAAGACACGAAACACCCGAAAGAGGGGCCCACACTTCGAACCGTGCCCGCGAATGACGCGAATCAACGCGAATGGCTGCGGCCGAGCTCCAACGGATTTGGTTCTGCAACCATTCGCGTTGATTCGCGTCTTTCGCGGGCGGGAAACCCGAGTCCGGGTTTCGTGTCTTTTGTGTATTTCGTGGTAAAAAGTCGGGATTAGGGCGCGGGCTTGACGCGGCGCGGGGTTCGTCGCGTCCTGTGGGGCGTCTCCCGCTCCGACCATGCACGGCATTCAATTCATCCAGGACTTGGCGGTGATCCTCGTGGTGGCGGGCGTGGTGGGCTGGATTTGCCAGCGGCTGGGACTGTCGGTGATCGTGGGTTTTCTGGCGGCGGGAATGGTCGTCGGGCCCTACACGCCGCCGTTCACGCTGGTATCGGACGTGGGTCGCATCCAGACGCTGGCCCAGATCGGCTTGGTTTTCCTGATGTTCTCGATCGGGCTGCGGCTCAGCGTGCGCAAACTGCGTCGGATGGGCCTGGGGTTGATGGTCGCGACCTGCGCGGGGGCGCTGATCATGTACTATTTGGCCCGTCTGCTCGGTGCGGCGCTGGGCTGGAGCAGCACGGAGAGCCTATTTTTGGCGGGCATGCTGATGGTTTCGTCGTCGGCGATCATCAGCAAGATCCTGCAGGAAACCGGCGAGAATCACGAGCGCTCGGGGCAGCTCGCGATGGGGATTTCGGTGCTCGAGGACGTGGTGGCGATCGTGATGCTGACGCTGCTCAGCTCGATGGCGCAATACGGCGGCGGCGGGCCGACGGCGTCGCTGGGCCACACGCTTGGCATGTTGGGCGCATTCGTCGCGTTGGCGGGCATCGGCGGGCTGCTGCTGGTGCCTTGGCTGCTGCGGCGGATGAGCATTTCGGCGGACGAGGAGTTGCAGACGCTGGGCGTCGCGGCGCTGCTGTTCGGGCTCGCGGTGGTGGCGAACCACGCGGGCTACTCGCTGGCGTTGGGGGCGTTCCTGCTGGGCACGATCGTGGCGGAGACGCCGCACCGGCACCAGGTGGAGCGGACGTTTGAGGGGTTGCGCGATGTGTTCAGCGCGGTGTTCTTCGTGGCGATTGGCATGCAGATCAACCTGCACGAAATGGCGTCGTCGGCCGGTCTGATCGTGGCGGTGGCGGCGTTCACCTTGGTCGCGCGCAGCGTGGCGTGCACCACGGCTTTGACGCTGATCGGCATCCCGCCGCGCGACGCGTTGCGGACGGGCATGGCGGTGACGCCGATCGGCGAGTTTTCCTTCATCATCGCGCAACTCGGCGTGGCCTATGCGGTGCTGCCGACGAAATTTTACCCGCTGGCGGTGGGCGTGTCGCTGCTAACGACGCTGGTCGCGCCCGTCATGATTCGCCGCTCGGCGCGACTGTCCGAGGCGATCCTGGCCCGGCAGCCGGGCTGGCTGGCGGCGGCGTTGCGCCAATACCGGGAGCGGCTGGAACAGCTGCAAGCGCAGGCGCGTCGCAGCCGGCTCTGGCAGCTCAGCCGGAAGCGCATCATCCAGATCGGCATCGAGGTGCTGCTGGTGAGCGGGCTGTTGGTGTTCTCGGGGCAGCTGCTCGCCGCGGCCGAACGATGGCTGGGCCGCAATTTCATGTTTCCCGACGGGCTGCAGATTCTCTTTTGGGTCGTCGTCAGCTTGGTGCTGCTGGCGCCGCTGGTGGCGATCTGGCGGAATTGCTCGGCGCTCGCGCTGATGTGCGCACAGGTGTCCACGGCCGGCCAGCCCCACTCGGCCCGGGCGGCGCGGTGGGTCGAGACGGTGTTCAAGTCCCTGGCCGGGACGGCGATGTTTTTTTGGGTCTTTTCATTGCTGCCGACGGAGGGACTCGCGCGCTGGTTGCTGCTGGCGAGCATCGTGATTGCGCTGGTGGCGCTGGCGTTGCTGTGGCGCAAGCTCGTGCTGTGGCACAGCCAGCTGGAGATCGAGCTGCAGACGGTGATGACCTCGGCCGAGGGCAAGATGACAGCGACGTCGGCGCCCTGGCTGCAGGCGCACGGCGATTGGAATTTGCACATGATCGACTGCGTGCTGCCGGACTTGGCGGACGTGCAGGGCCGGAAGATCGCGGAACTCGACCTGCGGGCGAGGTTCGGCTGCTCGGTGGTCGGTATCGAGCGTCAGGGCTACATGATCCCGCTGCCGCCACCCGACGCAGTGCTCTATCCGCGCGACCGCGTGCTGTTGATGGGCACGACCGAGCAGGTGCAGGCGGGAAAACACTTTCTCGGAGCCGTCTCGCTGGCGGCGGACGCGCTGACGGAGGAAGTGTTGATGGAGACGATGCCGGTGCCTGCGGGCAGCCGCGCGGCGGGGCGGACCCTCGCCGAATTGTCGCTCGCCCGCACGCACGGCATCCAGGTGGCCGGGGTCAATCACCACGGCCTGCGCGTGCTCAATCCCACCGCCGACGAACGGCTGCAGCCGGGCGATGAGGTCCTGGCGCTCGGCACACCGACGCAGATCCGGGCCTTCCGGGCGTGGCTCAAGGAACTGCCAGGTGAGGCTTCACCCGAGAGCGAATAAAAAAGCGCGCCGGGTGAGGCGCGCTGGGGGAAACGAGCGGGTTACGGCGCGCTCAGTTGGCGCCGTTGGTCTTGGTCGGGTCGGCCGGCTTCTTGGCGGCGGCGGACTTGTCTTCCGGGGCGTCGTCCTGGCTGGCCTTCTTGAATTCCTTGACGGACTGGCCGAGGCCGCGGGCGAGCGAGGGGAGTTTCGAGCCGCCGAACAGCAGCAGGAGGATCGCCAGGATGAGGATCAGTTCCGAGCCACCGATGCCAAACACGGCGAAGCAAGTGGGAAGAGTAGCCATGATGCGCAACCTATGCCGGGTCTTCGGTCTGTAAAGCGGGAAAGTCCGCCTTACAGCTTCGTCGGCATCGGGAAGCCGGCGGGGATGGGCGACATGCCGGGCAGGATCGGGCGGGGGAGGCCGCTGGTGGCGGCGACCTTCATCAGGTTCTGCGCGTTGTCGATCTGCTCGGCGTCGAAGAAACCGTGCAGCTGGCGGATGCGCGTCGGGTGGCGCATCTTGCGGAGCGCCTTGGCCTCGATCTGGCGGATGCGCTCGCGGGTGACCTTGAACTGCTTGCCGACCTCCTCGAGCGTGCGGCTGTAGCCGTCCACGAGGCCGAAACGCAGCGAAAGCACGCGGCGCTCGCGCTCGGTGAGCGAGTCGAGCACGTCGATGATCTTTTCGCGGAGGAGCGAGAACGCCGTCATGTCATACGGGTTCTCGGCGGACTTGTCCTCAATGAAGTCGCCGAAGCTGGTGTCGTCGCCGTCGCCGACGGGCGACTGCAGCGAGATGGGCTGCTGCGCCATCTTCATGATCTGCTGCACGCGTTCGACGGGCAGGTTCATCTCATCGGCGACCTCGTCGGGCGTCGGCTCGTGGCCGAACTCCTGCAGAAGCTGTTTCTGCACCTGCATGACCTTGTTGAGGGTCTCGATCATGTGCACCGGGATGCGGATGGTGCGGGCCTGGTCGGCGATGGAGCGGGTGATGGCCTGGCGGATCCACCACGTGGCGTAGGTGGAGAACTTGTAGCCGCGGCGGTATTCGAATTTCTCGACGGCCTTCATCAGGCCCATGTTGCCCTCCTGGATGAGGTCGAGGAAGGAAAGGCCGCGGTTGGTGTATTTCTTGGCGATCGAAATGACGAGGCGGAGATTGGCCTCGACCATCTCGGTCTTGGCCTGGTGGGCCTCGCGGACGTGGACGCGGGTTTGCGCGACGACGGCGAGCAGCGCGGGGGGTGCGATGCGCTGGCCGGCCTCGATCTGCTTGAGGCGGTGGTTGAGCGAGCGGACATCGAGGGCGGCGTCCTTCTTGGTCTTGGGATGCTTGGCGCGCTCGAGCTGGGCATTGATGGTCTCGATTTCCTCGAGGAGCGGGCGGAGCTGCTCGAGGTATTCCTCGTAGACCTTCAGCTTGAAGAAGAATTTGCCGAAGAAGCTGCGGAGGACGTTTTCGCGCTTCTTGTGCTTGGCCTGGACCTTTTTCCGGTCGGCGTCGGTGCGGGCCTTGAGCAACTCGGCCCACGACTCGGCGACGGCCTTCTCGGACTTCTGGGTGTTCTCGACGAGCTTGGGCAGGCCCTTGAAGTAGGCCTCGCGGCTGTCGATTTTCTTGTCGATGACGATGCGGTCGAAGCGTTCCTCGCGGTTGAGGAGCTTGGCGCCGAGCGTGCCGATGTAGGCGCCGACGGCCGCAGCCTCGAAGAGGGCGGTCTGGGCCTTGAGCTCGGCGTTCTCGATGCGCTTGGAGATCTCGACTTCCTGCTCGCGGGTCAGCAGCGGGACCTGGCCCATCTGCTTGAGGTACATGCGAACCGGGTCGTCGAGGATATCGTGCTGCGAGGAGCGGCTCTCCTCTTCCTCGGCCTCCTCCATGCGCTGCTTGTAGTCGTCGACCTGGTCGGGCTCGAGGATCTCGATCTCGAGATTCTGCAGGATGGAAAGGACGTTATCGATCTCCTCCTGGTTCTCGACGGACTCCGGGAGGGCCTCGTTGATGTCGTCAAACGTCAGGTAACCCTGCTCCTTGGAAAGGCGGATGAGGTGCCGGATCTTGTCGTTGATGCCGCCAGCCGGGATGTCCGCGCCGGGGGCTCCTTCGCCGGCGGGCAGGGCCGGGTTCTTGGCTATGACGGCCTCGACGGCTTCGGAATGGGTATCGGCGGAGGAGGACTTGGCTTTGCGCGGCATTGTGTGGGAGGTCTCTACTATACGGGCTAAACCGTAACGGGCAAACTGAGCGGCTGGCGCAGCTGACGTTGAAGTTCGGAACGTGCTTTTAAGAGGGAAATTGGGTCAGAATTACTGTCCGCACCGGTATTGGCTAACGCAAGTTCTATTTGCCTCAGGCGCGGCTCGAGGGCGCGGGTGCGCAGCTGGCGCAGGCCCTCGTTGGCAACTTTGACCGGATCATCTATGGCCGGGGTATCGAAGAGCAGGGAAGCGGCAAGCGTCTTTTCCTCAGGCGTTTCGAGGAGTGCGTCGAGATGGTCGCGGCCAGGCCAGGTGTCGTTCTCGAATTCGCCTAAGAAACGGTTGAGCAACACGCCCGCCGTATGGCCCATGTCGATCCAGTCATGGGGCAGGGCGGAGCTCAGCGCCTTGCCCAGCGCCTCGAAGTGGAGGCAGATTATAAGCAGATGATGCTCAGTGCTTTGTCCCGTGTTCGTAGCGGGCTGGACGGGAGCGGCGACCGGAGCTGCGGCGGGGCGGGCGGCGGCTTGGCGGCTCTGGCGGGAGATGAAGGTTTGGAAGTCGCGCTGGAGGGCGGCGGGCGAGAGCCGGAGATGCGAGGCGGCCTCGCTCAGGAATTCGGAGCGCGAGACTTCGCTTTCCGCGGCGGCGACGAGTTCGAGGATCGTCTGGGCGGCGCGAGATTTCTGCTCGGACGAGGCGGCGCCGGGGTCGGCCAGCACGGTGTGGCAGGCAAACGTCATGGCCGAACTCGCGCTCTTGCGCACCTCTTCGTAGGCGGCAAGGCCGCGCTCGCGGAAGAGCGAATCGGGGTCGTCGCCCTTGTTGAGGACGAGGAATTTCACCTCGAGGCCGGCCTTGAGCGCCATTGGCAGGAAACGCATCGCAGCCTTCTGGCCGGCGCTGTCGCCGTCGAGAAAGCACTCAACCTGCGACTGGTAGCGGCGGAGCAGCACGAGCTGGGACTCCGTGATGGACGTGCCTTGCGGCGCGATGGCGGATTTGAGTCCGACGCTCCAGCAGCGAAGGGCGTCGAGCTGGCCCTCAACCATCACGAACGGCTTGCCCTCGCCAACGTTCGTGCGGGCACGGTCCAGATTGAAGAGCAGGTTGCCCTTGGTGAAGATTGGCGTCTCGGGCGAGTTGACGTATTTCGCCTCGCGCGCCGGGTCATCCTCGGGCGTGAGGTCGGTCTGCCGCGCGGTGAAGGCCACGACGCGCCCCTGATGGTCGCGGATGGGAATCATCAGGCGGCCGCGAAAGCGCGGCTTCAGCGAACCCAGCGCGAGCATCGCGCCGTCGCGCACGAAAAACAGCCCGCACTGGCGGATGGCGTCCTCGGAAAACTTCCGCTTGAGCAGCGCGGCGGCGAGCCCGTCGTCCACGGGCGCGGCGACGCCGATTTTGAACTCGTCGGCGAGCTCGAGCGCGAAGCGGCGCTTCTCGACCCAGTACGTGCGCATGAACTCGCCCGCCGGCGTGGCGGCCTTGAACGCCTGGTGGTAGTGGTCGGCGGCGAGTTCGTGGATCTCGAAGATTTCCTGGCGGAGCGAGCGTTCCTCGCGGCTGGGGCCGCCCGAGCCGGCCTCGTATTCGATGACGATGTTAAAACGCTGGCCGAGGGCCTCGACGGCCTCGGTGAAGCCGAGCTGCTCCGTCTCGCGCACGAACGAGATCAGGTCACCCGCCTTGCCGCAGCCGAAGCATTTGAAGAAGCCCTTGTCCGCATCGACGTTGAACGACGGCGTCTTCTCGTTGTGAAACGGGCACAGTCCCTTCAGCCGGCCCGCGCCGGCTTTTTTCAGCGTCACGACCCGCGAGACCACATCCGCGAGGTTCACGCGCAACTTGAGGTCGCGGACGCAGGTGGGCTTGATGACGGGCATGGGCGGGGGAGCGGCGCGTGGCGCGCGAGAAGAATGCACTTTCAACCCGGGCGGGGGGCTGTCAAGTTTCCCGGCTCTTTGAGGAAACATTGCCCGGATTTGGGCGTCATCCTCACTCCCTCCATGCGTTCCCCGCTTCCCTCGCTCCTACTGGCCTCGGCCCTCCTCACTTCCGCCGTTTGCGGCGCCTCCACGACCACCGCTGTGCCGCGGACGCCCCCGAACGATCCCGTCTGGCAGGCGCAACTCTCGACCTTTGACGAATCGTCCTACAACCGGGAGGTCGAGGCGCTGATCACGTCCTTCGAGAAAGCCACCGGCAAGAAGCTGGTGCCGGGCAAGAAAAAGAAGGTCGGATTGAAGATCTACACGGACTCCGGCGCCGGCATGGCTACGCCGGTGCCGCTGGTGCGGGCGGTGATCCACGCGCTGGAGCGGCGTGGCTTTGAGGAGCACAACATTTTTCTCGTGGGCCTGAACCAGCTCCGGCTGCGCATGACCGGCTTCCTGCCGTCGCTCGTCACGGGCGAAACGCCGTTCAAGGCCAACCCGATCTTCGTGCTCGAGTCGGGCAAGTTCTATGACCCGGTGTGGTTCTACGACAGCCCGCTCCCGCAGCGCTTCGACCCGATCTTCGCGGAGCAGCAGACGAAGGATTTCCCGAACTCCTCCACGAAGGACGAGGATCGCAAGAGCTTCCTCGCGACGCCGCTGTTCCTCGACGCCGATTTCTGGATCAACCTGCCGGTCTACACCGACCACCCGATGCTGGGCGTGAACGGCGCGCTGGTGAATGCGACGCTGTGGAACGCCTCGAACACCGGCCGCTTCTTCCGTTCGCCGGCCAACGCCCCGGCCGCCGTGGCTGAGATGAGCGCGATTCCCGAACTGCGTGAAACCTGGATGTTCACGATCGTCAGCCTCGAGCACTACCAGTTCATCGGCGGGCCGTATTTCAACTCGCTCTATTCGGCGTCCGAACCGCTGCTCTGGCTGAGCACGGATCCGGTGCTGCTCGACTCGCTCATGCGCGCCCGGATCAACGGACTCCGCAAGCAGTCCGGTTTCGAGCCGATCTCCGAGGAAATCCGCACGCTGGAATTCGCCGAGACCCTCGGCGTGGGCTCGACCCACATCGCGTCGGCCAAGTTTATCCCGGTCGGCGAATAAAACCGCTTGTCAGCGCGGCGGCGCTGCGCGCAGTTTCCTGTCTGTCATGATCTCCGCCGATTATCTCCCGTTCCTCATCCAGGCCGTGCTGGCGGCGGGCATCACCGCTCTGGTGATCGGCGCCAGCCAGTTCTTTGGCCAGCGGGCGCGCCACACCAAGATCAAGGACTCGGCCTACGAGTGCGGCGTTCCGGCGGAAGGCCTGATCCACACGCGCTTTTCGGTGAAGTTCTTCCTCACCGCGCTGCTGTTCATGCTGTTCGACCTCGAGATCGTGATCCTCGTCCCGTGGACGTTCATCTACCGGGAGTTCCTCGCGAACCACATCGCGATCCTCGGCCCCATCATGTTTTTCATCGGCGTGCTCGTGCTCGGGCTGGTCTACGAAATCAAGAAGGGCGCGCTCGAGTGGGAGAAGTGATGGGGATTTTCGATTCTCGATTTTCCAATTTCGATTCGGCCGAGAGCCGGAATCAGCGCTGAAATCCAAAATCGAAAAGCGAGAATCGAAAATCCACGATGCGTCTCGACAAAATCATCGCCCGCGGGCGCATCATCGATCTCCGCAGCCTCGACCTCGAGGGTGCGCTGCAGGAACTGCTGGCGGTGTGCGTGGAACGCTTCCCCGACCTGAAGCGGGAGTCGCTGCTGAAGGGCCTGCTGGCACGCGAGAGCACGATGACGACCTACCTCGGCCTCGGCGTCGCGCTGCCGCACGTCCGCGTCAAGATGGGCCGCCGTTACGTCCTCGCCATCGGCCGCAGCCGCGTCGGCATCCGCCATGACGGCGCGGTCGACGATGAGCGCGTGCATCTGATTTTCATGCTGATCGCGGGCGACAAGGCGCGCGATTATCTGCAGGTGTTGGCGTCGATCGCGCGCCAGGTGAAGGAGCCGGAGCTGATCGCCAACCTCGTCGGGGCGCCGGACCTCGATGCGCTGCACGAGCGTCTGATCGGCGGCTTTGGCGGCATCCGGCCCGTCCAGACCCAGCAGAACCGCGTCAACCGGCTGATGTTCCGCGAGGCGGAGCGCGTGGCGGCGGGGGCGGATTGCGGGGCGATCATGATTTTCGGCGACACGTTTGTCGGCGGCATCGAGGCGGGTGCGGTGCCGACGAAGATGAAGACGATCCTCGTCACCCGGAACCCGATCGAACCGAGCGAGGACCAGAAGGGCTTTGCCGAGACGATCCAAGTGCGGTCGTTTTCCAGCCAGCGGCTGGCGCAGCTGCGCAGCGCGATGCTCGTGGCCCTGACGCGCGGGATCATCAGCTTTACCGATCGCGTCTGCTGCGTGGGCGGCATGACCGGGAGCAACCAGTTTGACACGCTCGTGGTCGTCGACGTGGAGCGGGAATTCCAGACGCTGCTCACGGGGCAGACCGCCGATCTGCTGCCGGAGGACGTCAAACCCGAAGTGCTGGAGCGCGTCATCGCCGTCGCCACCGAGCTGGCGGTGGAAGGGCGCGAAGGCCGGCCGGTGGGCTGTCTCTTTGTCATCGGCGACGTCGAGAAGGTCGAATCGTTCACCAAGCCCCTCGTGCTGAACCCGTTCTTTGGCTACAAGGAGGAGGACCGGAACATCCTCAACCCGTTCATGGACGAGACGGTGAAGGAATTCTCCTCCATCGATGGTGGCTTTGTCATTCGCGGCGACGGCGTCGTGGAGTCGGCGGGCAGCCTCATCCAGGCGATCGACAGCGACCATACGCTGCCCGGCGGACTGGGCAGCCGGCATGCCGCCGCCGCAGCTATCAGTGTGGCCGCCAACTGCATAGCCATCGTGGTTTCCTCCAGCACGGGCCAGGTGACCTTGTTTCGGCGCGGCGTGATGTTGCCGCTGACGGACAAGCGCCGGTAGGTCGGGCTTTACGCCCGACATGGGATTCCGGATGTCGGGCGTAAAGCCCGACCTACGGCAAACAAGCCGCTCCCACTTTGGAGTTGCGCCGGCCGGTTTCGCCCTGTGTCCTGACCCTTCAACCTTTTAAAACATCATGAACGAAGTCGTCACCCTGGAATGCACCGAGGCCAAGAAAGAGGGCAAGCCCGCCTCCCGCTACCTTACGCTGCGCAACAAAAAGACCGTCACCGAGCGCATCGAAAAGAAGAAGTATAACCCCTGGCTGAAGCGCCACACCCTCCACAAGGAGATCAAGTAAGGGAAAGTCGAGGAAACGAGGGTCGAGAAGTCGACTCTGCTGCCTGATCGGCACCTTTCATTCGAGCCGGGCTTAATCGCCCGGCTTTTTCATTGGTTTCGCAGCGACGCTCCGAGGGGGTCGTCGATTTCCATATCGACGACAGGGCGTGAGACAACGTTTCGGCAAATTCGCAGCAGGCGGCAGTGCCGGTCGGGCTTGTGGCCCGCGGAACAGCGCCGGTGTGGAAACCGACGCCCACCTCGATCGGCGGACGTAAAAAAACGCGTTTGAAAAAACGCGTTCCGTCTCAGCTCGCCTTCTTTTCCATGCCGGCGGGGGCGGTGCCGGCCACTTGCTGGCGGCGGGCGGCGCGCCAGCTTTCGCGGTGCTTGCGGATCCAGTCCAGCAGGGCGCGCTCAAACCCGATGTCGTAGCCCAGGCGCTCGGATTCGAGCCACTTGTGCTTCAGGATTTCCTCCCGCTCGGCCAGGAATTCCTGGTACAGGCTGGATTGTTTGACGAATTCGCGGGTGGTCGCGGGTTCTTGGGCGGAGGCAGTCATGCGGCGTTACAGCGCAGCCGATGATGAGAGCGAGGCGCGCGGAGGTGTCAATGCCGTCAATTTTCCGAAATGTTCGCGGTGCGGGCCGCAGGCTGCGCCAGGCGCGTCAACAGCGCCTGCGCGATGCTGATAAAGACCTCCGCCGCCGGGCCCTTGGGCTCGCTCACGACGATCGGCAGGCCGGCGTCGCCGCCCTCGCGGATGGCCGGGATCAGCGGGACCTGGCCGAGGAGGATCGTGCCGAGTTTTTCCGCGGTGAGCACCCCGCCGCCAGTGCCGAACAGTGCCTGTCGGTGGCCGGAGGCGTCGGTGAACCAGCTCATGTTCTCCGCCACGCCGAGCAGCGGCACGTTGACCTTCTGGAACATCAGGCCGCCCTTGCGCGCGACGTTGGTCGCGGCGGGCTGCGGCGTGGTGACGATCACCGCGCCGTCGAGGGGCAGCGTCTGCACGAGGGAAAGTTGCGCGTCGCCCGTGCCGGGCGGCAGGTCGACGACCAGCACGTCGAGTTCGCCCCATTTCACGTTTTGGACGAACTGCTGGATCGTCTTCATGATCATCGGGCCGCGCCAGACGACCGGCGTGTTGTCGTCCACGAGGAAGCCCATGCTCATCACCTTCACGCCGTGCCGTTCCATCGGCACGAGTGACTCACCATCCACCTCGGGACGCCCCTGCAGGCCCATCATCAGGGGCACGCTGGGGCCGTAAATGTCGCAGTCCATCAGGCCCACGCGTCCGGGCCGGCCGGCGGCGGCGCCGAGTTGGGCGAGGGCGCAGGCGAGGTTGACGGCGAAGGTGCTCTTGCCGACGCCGCCTTTGCCGGAGGCGATGGCGATAGAGTGCTTGATGCCGCTTGGCGCGCCCGCCTTGCCGCCCGCGCCGGGGGCGTCGGGGGCCTTGGCGGGGGTGACCGCGATATCGATGACCGTGTCCTTCACGCCGGGAATGGCGCGGAGGCACTTGTCGACCTCGTTCTTGAGCATCAGCGGGACTTTCGGGTCACCGGAGGTGAGGGCGAGGGCGACGCGGGCCGTGCCGTCGACGAGCGCGGCGCTGCGGACAAGGCCGAAGGAGACGATGTCGCGGCTGAAGCCGGGATACTTCACCTGTTTGAGTTGCTCTTTGAGTTGGTCGGTGGTCACGGGAAAATTTCGGATGGAAGGGAAATAAAGTTGTTATGCGCGGTCCGGGTGTAAATAGAAATGCCCAGCGCCCGCGTTTCGATGCGCGCCGGCCGCATCCTTACCATGCAAAAAATTCTGCGCCTTTGCCTCCTTCTCGCCCTTGCCGCCGCGCCCGCGTTGGCGCGCAATCTCGGCGAGGTCGTCGTCACCGCCGAGAACAAGACCATCCCGGTCCGCGTTTCGGCCAGCACGCCCGAGCTCAACGACCTCGCGCTCCGGGCCTTCAACGTGCATGGCCGCTACCGGCTGACCGGCACAGGCTACGCCTATGACATCAAGTTCTCCGAGGTAACGGGCACGCAGGTGCGCGTGGACATCACCAAGGGGCTGGCGGGCGCGCCGTTTTCGTCGGACGTCGCCACGGGCCGCAACGCGCAGGACGCGCTGCTGCGCGCCGCGGACATCGCGGTGACCAAGACGAACGGCCTCGGGCTCAAGGGCTTTTTCACCGCCAAGCTCGCCTTCATCGGCGGCGGCGGTGGCAAGCGCGAGATCTACACGAGCGACCTCTTCTTCCGCCATGTGACGCAGGTCACGCATGACAACGCGCTCGCGCTCTTCCCGCGGTGGTCGCCGGATGGGTCGAAGCTCCTCTATACGAGCTTTTTCAAATCGGGTTTCCCCGATATCTTCCAGATCGACGTCAACACCTACCAGCGGACGACATTCGTGAGCTTCAAGGGCACCAATGGCGGTGCGCGCTACAGTCCCAGCGGCGGGCAGGTCGCGATGGTACTCAGCGGCGAGGGTAATCCGGAGATCTACGTCAGCAACGCGCAGGGCCGGCAGGTCTCGCGCAAGACGCACTCCGACGCCGGCAAGGCCTCGCCGTGCTGGTCCCCGGACGGCTCGCGCCTCGTGTTCACGATGGAACCCGGCCCGCAACTCTACGTGATGTCAGCGGGCGGCGGCGGGGCGTCGCGGTTGATTACCGGCTTCACCTACGCCGCGGAGCCGGACTGGAGCCGGACGAGTCCGAACAAGATCGTCTGCACGGTGCGCAGCGGTTCATACCAGATCGCGGTCTACGATTTCTCGAAGGGCCAGGCGGAGATTGTGTCCAAGGCGCCGTTTGACGGCATCGAGGCCAGCTGGCTCGCCGACGGCCGCCATGTGGTTTACACCGCGCGCGATCGCTCCACGAGCCGCCTGTGCATCCTCGACACCGAGACCGGCAAGAGCACGCCGATCAGCCCGAGCAGTTTCGGCCCGGCGATGCAGGGCAACGTCTGGACGCCGTAAGCGGGTGGGCCGTGCGGTCCGCGCGCGGCAGACCCCCGTCTCCCTCATGCCGCGCGCGGAGCGCCCGACCCACCAAAAAGCCGCGCCATTTCGGGCGCGGCCTTGTTTTGGGCGAATGGTCTCGCGGTGAACTTACTTCGTCGCGGCGGCGAAGTTGGCCTCGGCGGCGTCCCAGTTCACGACGTTCCAGAAGGCCGTAATGTAGTCCGGGCGGCGGTTCTGGTAGTTGAGGTAGTAGGCGTGCTCCCAGACGTCGAGGCCGAGGACGGGTTTGCCCTCGATGCCGGCGACGGCCTTGCCCATCAGCGGGCTATCCTGGTTGGCGGTGGAGCCGATCGCGAGCTTCTTGTCGGCGCCGACATAGAGCCAGGCCCAGCCGGAGCCGAAGCGCGTGGCGCCGGCCTTGGCGAAGTCTTCCTTGAACTTGGCGAAGCCGCCGAGCTGCGCGTCAATTGCCGTCGCGAGGGCGCCCTTCGGCGCGCCGCCTTTGCCCGGGCCCATGACGGTCCAGAAAAACGAGTGGTTCGAGTGGCCGCCGGCGTTGTTGCGCACGCCGCCGCGGATGGCCTCGGGGACCTTGCCCAGGTCGGCGATCAGCGCGTTGACGTCGAGCGCGGCGAGCTCGGCATGGTCCTTGAGCAGGTTGTTGGCGTTGGTGATGTAAGCCTGGTGGTGCTTGCCGTGGTGGATTTCCATCGTCTTCGCATCGATGTGCAGCGCGAGGGCGTCGAAGGCGTAGGGCAGTTTCGGAAGTTCGTAAGCCATGATAGGAGTTGGGTTCGGGTTGAAGGGAAACTTGGACAAGCTGTTCGGGCTCCGGTGCGCCGTCAACTGCGGGCGATAATTTGGTTCAAGGGGTAGGGCGGGTTACCCTTAACCCGCCGGTTTGATCCCTGCTGCGTTTCTCCGGCGCGTTAGGGATAACGCGCCCTACCTCAGTCCTCGGCCCGCTTCAGTTTGAAAAACGCTTGCAGCAGTTCGCGGCACTCGGACTCCAACACGCCGCCGGCGGTGAGCTCGACGTGGTGGTTCACGCGCGGGAGGTCGTTGAGGTTGGTGGCGCCGCCGAGGCAGCCCATCTTGGGATCGGGGACGGCGTAGCAGACGCGCTTCAAGCGGGACATAAGCGTGGCGCCGGAGCACATGGGGCAGGGCTCCTTCGTGACGTAGAGCGTGGCGCCCTCGAGGCGCCAGTTGCCCAGCTTGGCGGCGGCCTGGGTCAGCGCGATCATCTCGGCGTGCGCGGTCGGGTCATGCGCGCCTTCGACGGTGTTGTGGGCGGCGGCGAGCACTTCGCCGTGCAGCTCGATGACCGCGCCGATGGGCACCTCGTCCTGGCGCCAGGCGTCGATGGCCTGGTTGTAGGCCAGGCTCATGAAGAAGGCGTCGTCGCGCACCAGCTGCGAAGGGAAGCGTTTCTCGAACGGGCAGGCGAGGGGCGGCGGGGAATCGGCCATGAGGTCGGGTGGGCGGGTTTTCCGAGGTAAAACCTTGCTTACGAGGGGTATTTCCGCCTTACAAGGGGCTTTTATTATCGCTGACCAACCTATGACGCAACCTCTGACCCACACCTCCCACCATGGCTGATAGCAATTCGATCGAAGTGGAGGGCAAGGTCGTCACCGTGTTGCCGGGCACGATGTTCAAGGTCCAGCTGTCCAACGGGCACATCGTGCTCGCGCACATCTCGGGCAAGCTCCGCAAGAACTTCATCAAAATCGCCGCGGGCGACACGGTGAAGATGGAGATGAGCCCCTACGACTTGGAAAAGGCGCGTATCACCTTTCGCGTCAAGGAGCAGAACTCCACCTACCGTCCGCCGCCGCGCCGCCGCTTCTGAGCGCCGCCGGCTGCGCCGCGCCACTTCCACGCCATGCGGGTTGACCACAGCCAGGCTGCCCCGGCGTTTGCCAACGACATCGAGGCGTTCCTCGGTTTTCTCGGCCTCGAGCGCGGGCTCTCGCGGCATACGCTCTCGGCCTATCGCAGCGATCTCGACCAGTGCGCGGCCTTCCTCGGGAAACGCGGGGTGAAGGACTGGCGCAGCGTCTCTCGCGCGCAGGCGGGCGAATGGGTGCACTCGCTGAACGGCCGCGTCTGCTCCCCCGCCAGCCAGGCCCGCAAGCTCACGGCGTTGCGCGGGCTCGCGCGCTTCCTCGTCCGCGAAAAGCTCCGCGACGCCGACTTCACCGAGCTCCTCGCCAGCCCGAAGCTCACGCGCCGCATTCCCGGCACGCTCACGCCCGAGGAAATCGCGCGCCTGCTCGCGGCACCGACGGGCGGCGACGCCTCCGCGCTGCGCGACCGCGCGCTGCTGGAGTTGTTTTATTCGAGCGGACTGCGCGTGTCGGAGCTGGCGAATCTCACGTTGCAGCAGGTCGACCTCGAGCAGGGTTTCCTGCGCGTCTTCGGCAAGGGGTTGAAGGAGCGCGTCGTGCCCGTGGGCGGCAAGGCCGCCGATGCCGTCACGACCTACCTCGTATCCGGCCGCCCGGCGCTGGTGAAGGCGCGCACGGGCAGCCAGTTGTTTCTCAATCATCGCGGCTCCGCGCTCTCGCGCGTAGGACTTTGGATGATCGTGAAAAAATATGCTGCGCGCGCGGGCATCACGAAGAACGTGAAGCCGCACGGGCTGCGTCACTCGTTTGCGACCCACCTGCTGACGGGCGGCGCCGACCTGCGCGCGATCCAGGAGATGCTCGGCCACGCGAGCATCTCGACGACGCAGATCTACACGGCCGTCGAGACCAAGCGCCTGCTCGACCAACACGCCAAGTTCCACCCGCGCAACCGCGCCTGATGCGCCCGTGAACGCGTCCCGCCCGACGATCGGCAAAATCCTGGCCTGGGCGGGCTATGCCGGCACGGTGCTGCTGCCGCTGCTGCCGCTCCGCCATCTCTCGGCGATTTTTCCCCAAGATTGGACGAATCACCAGTGGATGGTCGCCTACTATGGCGACTACTTCCGCCAGCACGGCACGCTGCCCGCGACGTTCAACACCGCCGCAGCCGTCGGGATGGCGACGCCGGTGTTTTATGGGTGGTTGTTCTACCCGCTGCTGGGAGTGGTTGCGGCGTGGACGGGGGCGGCGTTGGCTTTGCGGCTCGCGGTGGCGGCGGTGGTGGCAATCCAGTTCTTCGCCCTGTTGGCCGCGGGACGCAGGGTCTTCCAGCAGACCGGATTGGCCTACGTGGCAGCGTCGTCGGTCGTCTGGGGAATCTACGCGCTGACCAACCTGTATCACCGCGGGGCACTGGCGGAGTATTTTGGCACCGGCTTTTTCGTCGCGGCTTTGGCGTTGGGAGTGCTGGCCATCGGCGACACTTCCGCCCCGGCCCGCTGGTTTCACGGCTGGCTGGCGGGAGTCTATTTGCTGCTCGTCGCCGGTACGCATCCGCCGACCGCGGTGCTGGCGGCGGTGTTCATCGGCCTGCTTGCCGTCGTCGGCCTCGCGGTGCGTGGCCGGGCGTTGGGTGCGCTTTCCCCTTCGGTTTGGCTGCGGCTGGCGGGTACCACTCTCGCGGGCGGCTTGATCCTCGCGCCGTGGATTTACGCCAACGTGAAATTTGCCGGCCAACTGGCCGTCGCAGGCACGGTGAAGGAATTCATTTTCCGGCCGGAGAACTGCGATTCGGTCTTTGGCCAATTCGCGCCGTTTCCCTTCGATGGGGCGACGCTGGTCTACGGGCCCGACGGGAGTAACACGGCTTACCTCGAGGCCCCGGTCAACGCCGTGCTGCTCGCGCTGCTGCTGTGGAATTTGATGCTGTTGCGTCGCTCCCGCCAGGAACCGCGAGCCTCGACCGGGCCGGTGCCGGGCCTGGCCGTAGTATTTGTCGTGGCCGTCGTTTGGTTTGTTTTTCTCGCCGTGCTCTCGCTCTCGCCGGAAGTCGCCAGCTGCTTCCGCGTCTTCGCGCCGTATGTGCAGTATGCCTACCGGCTCGTCAGCCACTGCAATGCCGCGCTCTTGGTGGCGGTTTGGGCCTCCGGGTTTCTCGTCGCCCGAAGGTCAGGCTATCGGCGTTTTCAGCGGGAGACGAACTGGGTCGTGGCCGTGGGCTTGGCGGTTAGCCTTTTCGGCGTGGGCCTCAAGTTGCAGCACGCGGAGGCGATGGTTCGGCCCGCGGGTGACCGGCCCGCCTCCACGGCGCGTCGGCTCGCGGAGGTTGCGCACGCCTACGACGTGCCGGATTGGGTTCGGAGGTTGACGCCTGACGAAGCGGCGAGCGCGGTGGTCGAGGCGTTCCCGGTCGGTCAGTCCGGCGCCGAATTCGGCCAACCCGGCTCCCTCAGTCTCGAGCTTGCCCAGCCAGCTTGGGTGCGAACCAACGCGGTGGTTTTCCCTTGGCTGGAGTTGCAGAGCGACGGCCAGGCCATCTCCGCAGACCAAGTCGCGCAAACGGACGGCTTTCTGGCGGTTCGTTCCCCGGCCGGCCGTCACGAACTGCGAGTAGCTTGGCGTCCGGACCCAGTGTGGCAGGCTTTGCATCGCCTGTCCTGGCTGCTGTTCACCGCCGTGCTGGCGGCGAGCGTGCTCTGGGCCGGCGCGCGACGAGTTCAGCTCTTCACTTTGCCGAGCGCGCGCGCGGCGGAACCGACGCCGTAGAGCAGCAGCAGCGCGCCCGCGGGCACGAGCACGACGCCGAGGCCAGGATCGCCGTCGTGGATGATCATGCCGCCCAGCAGGAAACCGGCGGGCAGCAGGATCGAGCCCCAGATCAGCGACCGGGAAGCGCCGGACGTGAGTTCAAAGCCTTTCACGGTGCGCAACGTGATTCCCGCCGCGATGTTCACGAGCGCCAGCAGGGTGCCGTGCGCGTGCGCCAGGGTGAACATCAGCCGGCGCATCTCGACGTCGACGTCGAGATACCAGCCTATCTTGAAGCCGTGCAGCGTCTCGAGCACCACGCCGAGCGTCAGAAAAGCGAAAAGGGACCACCAGCCAAAGCGTAGATGTCGATCGGAAGGATTCATGGGGGCGGGATGCGGGGAGGCGGGAAGAAATTCTGCGAATCAGGGTGTGCCATGTTTGCGGCCGGTAGACGCCTCGTCAAACAGCTCCTGCCGGATCGCGCGCGCTGCGGTGGGGTGGGAATGACAGCGCCGCGACGCGGGATCAGGACGCCAGGCCGGCGCGGGTGAGATGATACACGGCAAATGTCGCCAGCCAGTGTTCGCCTTCGTAGTGACCCGAGAACACGTGCCGCAGCCCGGCTTCCTCGTGAACGCGGATGGCGGCGTCGAACGTCTCCCGGCGGGCATCGCCCGGCGGGAGCACCGAACGCACGCCGCTCAGCGCCCAGGCGCGATTCAGGTTCAGGCCCGCCAGATGGATGAGCCGGCCGTCGGTGGGATCGGTGACTTCTGCCGCTCGGCCCCAGTTGCCAAGGTCGCCGGCGCGCAAGCCCGGCACGAAGCCGTCGAGCCACGCGGAAAATTCGCCCGCCGGCAGCACGCGCCGCATTGCGTCGGCCACATTGAGACCCGCGGAGAAAAAGTCCTCGCCCGACGGCTCGTAGTTGCTCGGGTAGTTGCGGTCTTCGAGATAAAACGCGCGCACCCGCGATACGATGAGCTGCTCCAGCTCCGCATTCCCGACCACCCGCGCATAGTCCAGGATCTGCCCGAGCGCGAAGGCCGTGTCCGGGTGCACACCGGTGCGGACCGGATAGCGGAGGCGGGGCAGAAAATCCCGCGTGAGCGCCACGAGGCGACGCTCGAGGGGCTCGAGGTTTTTCGACCAGGCGCCAGCGTCCGCGTCGGGCAAGGCCTTCAACTCGGCCGCGAGGCGCAGCGCCCACGCCCAGCCATACATCCGCTCGAACCCACGGTTGTCCTTGGGCTCGAAATACGCCGCCTCGGCGGCGAGGTTGGCCGCGGTCAGATGGGCGGCTAGGCGGGCGCGCACCGTCGCTGCCTCCGGCAGTCCCGCGCAAACCCGCAGCAGGCGCACTAACAGCCAGTGCCCGTGCACGGCCGAATGCCAGTCGAAGCAGCCGTAGAACGCCGGGTGCATGGCCGCCGGGCTCAGGATGTCGGCCGGGCCCCGCAGCACCTCGGCGGGCTTATTCGGGTATTCGCGATCGATGCCCTTCAACGCGAGCTGCGCGAAGGCGGAGGCGCGGGCGGGGTCGAGCGGGGAGGACATGGGGCAAAAAGAGCGAAAAACTGCCGCGGCGTCCAGCGTCGGACCGGAGGTGGTCACGCAAAGCCGCCAAGACGCCAAGGCTGAAGCCTTCGCGGCTTGGCGTAACACGTTCAGGCAGCCGGTGGGTAAAGCGCGGCGAGTTTGCGGATGGTGGTCAGGTTGCGCATCGACGAGGAGGGCAGCTTGAGCGCGCGCATCGCGGGCGACGTCCACACTTTCGACTCGTTGGATTTTATCCGGCAAAGCCAGTAAAATTCCCGGCCTTCGACGCAGAAGTCATCCACCTCGGTCCGGCACGCCATCAGGCCCCGCGCCTGCGCCGGGCTGAGCGCGTCGGCGACGAAACCGGCATAGATTGTGTGGTCCGGATGCGCGAGGTCTGCCGCGGCAAAGGGCTTGAACGCGGCAACCGCCGCGACCTCGGCGCGGGTGCGGAGAAACGTGTCCACCCCGTAGCCGAGCGACTTCGCGAGGTGCCGCTGGATCAGGTCCGTCAGTTTGCGGGGATCCGCCGACTTGCTGGAAAAGATCACGTTCCCACTCGCGATGAAGGTCGTCACCTCGGCGAATGGCAGCTCTTCGAAATGCCCGCGCAGCCGGTCCATCGTGATCCGCCGTTTGCCCAGGTTCATGCCGCGCAGGAAGGCGATATAGTGGTGCATACCCGAGTGCGCCTACGCTGCCACTTTCAAAGACTTTGGCCACAAAAAGACACAAAGGCCTGTTGGCTGCGAAGGAGTCTTCATTGCGCCTATAGGCGCGCGGGAGACTAAATCGAAGCCCTAATCCCCTTGTGCCTCTGGGTGGCCAACTCTCAGAAGCATGGAGACGGAGACCGGGGTGACGAATTTGCATAACGGAAATTCCTTCACTCATTCCGGCTCATCATGGTCGCCTTGCTCTCCGCCGCTGATGCTTCGCCCGCCGATGCCGCCCTGATTGACGCTTATTCTTCCGCCGTTTCGGGCGCGGTGGCGGCGGCGCACCCGGCGGTCGTCCACATCGAGGTCTCCTCCTCCGCCAAGACTACGGAGGACAGGTCGGGCGGTTCAGGTTCGGGGTTTTTCATTTCCCCCGACGGGCTGCTGCTGACGAACAGTCACGTCGTTCACGGGGCACGGGAGCTGAAGGTGTTCCTCGCCGATGGCCGCAAGCTCATGGCGGACCTCGTTGGCGACGATCCCGACACCGATCTCGCCGTGCTACGCGTGAGCGCGGACGAGCTTTCGCACCTCGTGCTGGCTGACAGTGACGCCGTGCGCCCGGGCCAGATCGCCATCGCGATCGGCTCGCCGATGGGGTTCCAGCAGACTGTCACCGCCGGTATCGTCAGCGGGCTCGGTCGCTCGCTGCGGGGCGCGTCGGGACGGCTGATCGACAATGTCATCCAAACCGATGCCGCGCTCAACCCGGGCAACTCCGGCGGTCCGCTGGTGAACACCCGCGGCGAGGTCATCGGCGTCAACACCGCCATCATCCGCCCCGCGCAGGGCATCTGCTTTGCCATTGCGAGCAATACCGCGCGCTGGGTCGTGGCGTGGTTGATCAAGGACGGCCGCATCCGCCGCAGCTTCATCGGCGTGGCGGGGCAAAACGTGCCGCTGATCCGCAAGGTCGCGCGCTACCACCAACTCAAACAGGACACGGGCGTGCTCGTTGCCGGGCTCGAACCCAACAGCCCTGCCGGTCGCGCCGGCCTGGTGGAGGGCGACATCGTACTCGCGCTCGACGACACGCCCACACCCGCCGTGGACGCGCTGCATAAGTTGCTGACTGCCGATCGCATCGGTGAACGAGCGATCGTCACCTTCCTGCGCGGCGTCGAGTTGCGCCGGCATGCCATCATCCCGCTGGAGACGCCGGTGCGTGGCTGACGGGGAGCGGTCAGCATTCAGCGATCAGCTCTCAGCTGCGCCAGCCAAGGGCAGCCGCCGAAAAAAGCTGACAGCTGATCGCTGAAAGCTGACAGCTTTCCACCCATGTCCACGTCCACCGACGCAAATTTCCAGGATTACAAACGGGCGGAAAAGAAGGCGCTCGAACTGCTGGCGGCAATGAAGGCCGTCAGCCCGAAGAAGACCGACATCGAGCTCGCGCTGCTCGTGGCGATCTTCGAGCTGCACAAGGGCCTGATCCCGGCCGAGACGATCGGGGCGATCGTACAGGGTCACCTCAAGACGCTGCTGCCGTTTTATGCGGCGAAGGCATCCCCACCTGCGGGCAACTGAGGCAAACGTGAGTAGGTGGACCGTGCGCTCCGCGCGCGGTTGCTGGCGGTAAGCGCATTGGGGCAGACCTTGCCGCCCATGGAGCGGCCGGCCCACCTATTTCTTTGGCCCTGACGGATCCCCCACGACCTCGGGTGTGCCGACCTTCACGTGGCCCTCGGGCACGCGTTCGTTGATCACAATCTCGTGTTCGCGGTCGATCGGCTGGTCGAAATGCGGCGCGCCGGCGGCGAGCAGCTTCTGGTAGATCTCGTTGAGGTCGCGGTGATCCGGATCGTCGACGTGCATGGATGTCATCCACACCAACTGGGGTTCGGACTTGGGGTTGGGATCGTACCGCCACGCCTTGACCTGGATGATGAGCATCTCCTGGTCGGCGCGCTGGCGCTTCATTTCCTCCCCGATGGAGAAAAATATTTCCTTCAGGTGCCAGGGCGGCATGAGGCGGTCGCTGTTCGTCAGGTTGTTAAGGTCGGGCGAGGCGGCGTCGTCGGAGTAAGGATTCGGCAACCAGCCGCGGCCGTATTCCACGGTGATGACGATCTGCGGGGTCTGGTTAGGCGCCACGGGACGAAAGCCATGGGCTTGCAGCTGGCGGTCGAGCTCCTTGGCGATGGCGATGGCGTTTACTTCCTTGATGAGCGAGCCCACGGACGGGTGGGGGCTGACGGACGCGAGGAGGTAGATGTTCGCATGCTTCGAGATGTCCTGCGCGTAGTTCAGGTCGTGCTTGCGCCGGTGGAACTCGACTAGGTCGATGCCCGAGCGCACCCCGATGTCCAGTGGCGTGGTGCCGGATTGGGCCCGCGCGGAAACCGAGGCTGAGAGGACGGCGATCACCAGGAAAAGGGGCGGCAGTTTTCTCACAACGGCCAATATACGCCCAGACGTTTCCAGTGGGGAAGAGTTTTCCCTGTGCGACCGCCAGGCCCGGCACTTTGCGCGGGAAGAACTCGACGCGGAAATGGCAGGCATGCGATCGAGTGAATGGGCCACGTGGGGAAAGACGGCTTGGAGGGGAGGTTCCGTTAGGTGATTTCCCGGTCCGAATAATCCGTATCGCGCGTTTCGCGGCTGGCGGCGAGCGCGAGAAGGGTCAGCAGTGCGGCGCCGCTGAGATACCACCCGACGGCGCGCAGGCCGAAGTTCGTGGCGAGCCAGGTCGCGAAATACGGGGCCAGTGACGCGCCGAAGATGCCGGCGAGGTTGAACGTGATCGACGAGCCGGTGTAGCGCACGGCAGTGGGGAAGAGTTCCGACAGCAGCGTGCCGAGGGGACCGTAGGTGAGGCCCATCAATGCCAACCCCACGATCATCGTGAGCACCACGCCGCCGAGCCCGGCACTGAACAGCGGGCCAAACGCCAGGCCGAAGCCGACGATGCCCGCCGACACCAGCAGCAACACCCGCCGCCGCCCGTAACGGTCAGCCAGCTCGGCGGAGAGCGGGATCATGAGGGCAAAAAAGACGACCCCGATCATCTGGATAACCAAAAAACTACCCCGGCTGTAACCCAGGTGAGCCGTGCCCCAGCTCAGGGCAAACACGGTCAGCAGGTAAAACAGCACGAACGTCGCGAGCGCGATGAACGTGCCCAGCACGAGTGCGCCGGCGTGGCGCCGGCAGACTGCGAAAATCGGCACGGCCACGCGTCCGGACAGCGCGGAAAACACCGGCGTTTCCGTGATCTTCAGCCGCACGTAGAGCCCGAAGAACACCAGCACGCTGCTGGCGAGAAATGGAATCCGCCAGCCGAAGCTGAGAAACTGCGCGTCCGTCAGCGTGCTCGACAGCAGCAGGAAGATCCCGCCCGACGCCATAAAGCCCAGCGGTGCGCCCAGCTGCGGAAACATCCCGTAGCGCGCGCGCCGGCCGGCGGGGGCATTTTCGGTCGCGAGCAGCACCGCGCCGCCCCATTCGCCGCCCAATCCGAGTCCCTGGCCCAGCCGGCAGAGTGCGAGCAGCACCGGCGCCAGCGTGCCGATCGAGGCGTAGGTGGGGAGCAGCCCGATCGCGACCGTCGAGAGGCCCATGGTCAGGAGCGCGGCGACGAGCGTGGCCTTCCGACCGACGCGATCGCCGAAATGACCGAACACCAGCGAGCCGACCGGACGCGCAAAGAAGGCCAGCGAGAACGTGGCGAGCGACTGCAGCGTCGCTGCGGTGGGATCGGACGACGGGAAAAATTGCTTGGGAAAAACCAGCACCGCCGCCGTGGCGAAGATGTAGAAATCGAAAAACTCGATCGTCGTGCCCGCCAGGCTGGCCAGCAGGACGCGCCGCGGGGAGTTGGCGGCCGGGGCGGCGTCAGGGTGGGGCGAACTCATGCGGGGTGGCGTCGGGTGGGGCGAAGGGCCCGGTTATGTCGGCGAGGCGATGGGCGTCAATGTTCGTGCCGTCTATCGCGCAGGCCTCGCCCGCAGGATTGCGGCTCGAGTGTCGCGGTAGCTGCGAGCGTGAGCGAGTGGATGGCTCGCCACTCGCTCACGCTCGTAGCTACGGGTTCTGACCGGAACGCGAACCGTGGGTGGCCCCGCTCCGCCGTGTCTCAGCTTCCGCGCAATGCTTCCATCGGCGATACGCTGGCGGCGCGCCGCGACGGCAACAGGCAGGCGAGCAGCGTGACCAAGGCGAGTACGGCGGCCGTGCCGCCCAGCACGAGGGGATTCGCGGGCGCCACGCCGAACAGGAGTCCCGTCATCGCGCGTCCGGTCAGCCACGCTCCCAGCAGGCCGAAGGGCAGGCCGAACGCGAGCAGCCGGCCGCCGAGGCCGAGGAATTGCCAAAGGATCTGTTCCGGCTGCGCGCCGAGCGCCATGCGCACGCCAATCTCCCGTTGACGCTGGATGACGCTGTAGGCCAGCACGCCGTAAATCCCGACGGCGGCCAGCACCAGCGCCACGCCGGCGAAGATGCCGGCGAGCAGGAAGGGGATGCGCCGGATGGCGAGGCTGTCGTCCACGCGCGCTGTCATCGTCTTGAGATCGTTCAGCGGCAATTCCGGGTCCAGCCGCAGGACGGCGGCGCGGAGCGCCGAGCCGACGCTCTCCGGGGCCTGCACGGTTCGCACTGCCAGCATGAACGAGCCGGCCGGATAAGATTGGTAGGGAAAATAGACTGCGCCGTTGGCGACGGTGTCGGTGAGCTCGTTTTGTTTCACGGTGCCGACGACGCCCACGATGGTGAAATATTTTTCCTTGGCCTGGTCGGGCGCGCCGTTGACCAGCCGGTGGCCCAGCGCGCCGCCCTGCGGCCAGTAGCGGTGGGCCACCTCCTCGTCGACCACGCACACCCGATGCTCGGCCTTCGAGTCGTCGAGCGTGAGCAACCGCCCCTCCTTCAGCGGAATGTCCATGGTGCCGAAATAATCCCCGGCGACGCCCGTGGTGTAATGCGCCTGGATCGATTCGCCCGGGGCGGGCACGTGGCCCTCGACGGAAATGGCGTTGTTGTCGTTGTTGCCCGTGAACGGCAGGTCCGTGATGACGCCGACCGACGTCACGCCGGGCAAGGCCCGCAGCTCGTCGAGCAGCTTGCCGACAAAGGCGAGCCGGTCCTTGGTTTCCTTGTAGTTGGCGCGCGGCAGAGACAGGGCGCCGGTGACGACCTGGGTCGGGCGAAAGCCCGGGCTCACGGCCAAGATTTTCGTGAAACTCAGCCCGAGCAGGCCGGTGCCGGCAACCAAGACGAAGGCGAGCGCGATTTGCGTGATGATCAACGTGTGGCGGAGCCGGTGGACGTTGCGGGTGGTGGTGCCGCCGCGGGACTCCGCCGCGAGTGCGAGCGTGAGATCGTTGTGCAGGGTGTGCCAGACGACGGGGACGGCGAGCACCAGTCCGATGACGAGTGATGCGCCCAGCGCGACCAGGGCCGTCGTTGCGTCCAGCGCCAGGGGCCGGGCGAGCGGCAATTGGTCACCGGCGAGCAAGGTGATGCCCTTGAGCGCCGCGGCGCCGAGGGCGAAACCGAGCACGCCGCCGGCGAGCGCGAGGAGGACCGTTTCGATCACGAGCCCGCGCGCCAGCTGGAACCAGCTCGCGCCGAGGGCCTGGCGGACGCTGAATTCCTTGGTGCGGCCGGTGGCGCGGACGAGGAGGAGGTTGGCGAGATTGACCGCGCCGATCAGGAGCAGGAACAACACGCCGGCCTGCAGGAGCAGCAGGATGGGCCGCAGTTCCGCGATGAATTCGGAGCGCAGGTCGGCGACGATGGTTTTGAAGCCCGCCTCGAGCACAATCTTGCCGTAGGGGTCGGCCTTGAGGGTGCGTTCGTTCAAGGCGGCCACCTGCGCCTCGGCGCTGGCGATCGTGGCCCCGGGGCTCAGACGCGCGATCATCTCCATATTGTTGGAATGGCGCGACTCGGGTTTGCGATCGTCGTTGCTGAAGGCCATCGGCAACCAGAGGGCCGGCTTCTGTGAGAGGTAGCGGAAATTCGCCGGCATCACGCCGACGACGGTGTAGGTTTTGGCGTCGATGCGGATCGGGCGCCCGATGATCGCCGGGTCGGCGGCGTAATGCTGGCGCCAGAACCCGTCGCTGAGGAGGGCGACCTGGTTCTTGCCGTCCTTGCCTTCGTCTTCGGTGAACGTCCGCCCGAGCGCGGCGCTGGTGCCGAGCAGCGGGAAAAACGACGGGGTGACGACGCTGGCGGTGACGCGTTCGGGCGAGCCGGCTTCGCCGACGATGACACCGTTGGTACGGACAGCCGCGGTCTCGGCGAACGCCGCGATCTCCGCCTTGCGTTCGAGGTAATGGGGTGCGGAGGTGCCGGCATGGGGGACGCCGGCCTTGGGATAGCTGTTGTAGCTGACGACGACGCGGTCGGGTTCGCGGAACGGCAGGGGCTTGAGGAGGACGGCGTCGACGACGGCGAAGATCGCGACATTGGCGCCGAGGCAGAGGGCGAAGATCAGCAGCACGGTGGCCGTGAAGCTCTTCTCACGGGCGAGGCTGGCGACGGACTGGCGGGCATCACGCAGGAGCGGTTCGATGAGGGGCATCACAGGAAGAACTCGGTTGCAGCGGAATAGTTGCAGACTTTTTTGGCAGCAGCAATCGGCGGACGGGAGGGTGGTTCACAAAAGACATGGCACGCACGGAAAACTTGGGACCGGAGGTCCCTGGCCGGGCCGCCGCGTCCTCCGTGCGCGGCAACCCGCGTGTTGACTGGGCTGCAGGGGGTTACAGAAAAGGGCATGAAGCCTGAGCGAGCCGTGCCCCCAGCGACTGCGTCCGCGTCGTCCCGGGTTGCCGGCTGGGAGTGGGCTGGAATCGTGGCGCTCGCTGGGCTGGCCGCTTGGTTCCTCGCGGTGTCGTGGCGCAAGTGGCCGGATCCACTGATTGATTTTGGCCGCGAACTCTACCTGCCGTGGCGGCTGGCGCACGGGGCGGTGCTGTATCGCGACGTGGACGATTTTTACGGGCCACTCTCGCAGTATTTCAACGCGGCCCTTTTTCGGCTGTTTGGTCCCAGCCTCATGGTGCTGGTGACGGCGAATCTCGCGATCTTCGCCGGCATCGTCGCCCTGATTTACCGGCTGTTTCGCCGGGCGTGGGGCGCGGGCGCGGCGTGGGTGGTGGCGGCGGTGTTCATCGCGGTGTTCTCGTTTTCCCTGTCGGTCGGGATCGGCAACTACAACTACGCCACGCCCTACGCGCACGAGGTCACGCACGGGCTGCTCGTGTGCCTGCTGCTCGTGAGCCTGCTCCCGGCATGGATCGAGGAAGCGACGCCGTGGCGGAGCTTTGTCGTGGGCCTGCTTTTCGGACTCAGCGCGGTGTTGAAGCCTGAAATCATGCTCGCGGCGGGGCTGGTGACCGCGACGGCGTTTGCGGTGCAACGCTGGCAAAGGCGGCCGCTGCGGCTGACCGCGATCGGCGCGTGGCTCCTGGGCGCGGCACTGCCGACGGCGGCGTTTGCAGTCTATTTCTCGACGCAGGCCACAGGCGCCTCACCGCTGGCACTGGCGTGCCGGGCATGGCTGAACGTGGCGACGTCGACGCGTTTTTCGGGCGACCCGGTGCAGGCGGGATTCCTGGGCTTCGACCAACCCTGGCCGCATTTGCTCGCGCACGCTGGCGCCACGCTGCTCGCGCTGGTGCTGGTCGCGGTCATTGCCGGCGGGGCGAGACTCGTGGACCGTGCGAAGACGCCCGGCACACGCTGGCTCGTGCTCGGCGGGTGGGTGGCCGGAATCGTCGCGCTGGCAGGTTGGGGGCTGCCATGGAACAGCGCGGGACGCTGCCTGCTGGGAGTGGCACTCGTGTATGTGGTCGCGTGTGTCCTTGCGGCGCGGCGACCGGCAGCAACGGGCACGAACGCGGCGGCGTCCGTTTTGCGGCTGCTGCTCGCGGTGCTGGCGGCGGCGCTGATGATGCGGATGCTGCTGAACGGGCGGATTCATCAATTTGGCTTTTACCAGGCCGCACTCGCGGCGCTGCTGGTCCCGGCCGTGCTGATCGGGGAGTTGCCGGCCTGGCTTGGCGCGGGACGCTGGGGGCGCATCGCCGCGGTGGCGGGCTGTCTCGCGCTGATCGTCCCAGGCGTGGTGATCCTTGCGGCCCAGTCGCGGCAGATGTTGTCGCTGAAGACGCAGCCGGTGGGCGAGGGGAGCGATCGGTTTTTTGCGTTTCCGCCCGCAGTTGATCCCACCGGGGAACTGGTCGGGCAGGCGAGTGCCTGGCTGCGCGCGGCGGCCGCGGGACGGCCGCAGACACTGCTCGTGCTGCCGGAGGGCGAGATGATCAACTATCTCGCAGGCATGCCGAGCCCGGTGGCGCCGTTCTTTTTTTACTCCGCGGCGACGCGGGGCGGTCGTGAGGCGGAAATCGTCCGGCAGCTCGATCGGAATCCGCCGGACTGGATCGTGCTCGTGAGCCGCGATCTTCGCGAATACGGCGTGCAGCGTTACGGTGAAAGTCCGGAGCAAGGCGGCCAGATCTTGGACTGGGCGGGGGATCGCTACGAGGTGGCGGCGACGTTCGGCGGCGACCCGCTGGATTACCGCCAGCGGGGATTGATGATCCTCCGCCGCCGGCGGTGAGCGCAGGAGGCGGAAGACCGCGGAGTCTTTGGCCACAAAGAGGCACGATGGCCCCGAGCCTTCGACAGCGGCTCCATTGCGCCTATAGGCGCGCGGGAACGTAGATTCGAAGCCTCGGAGGTTGTTGGGCCTTTTTGTGGCTAATTTGCCTGCTCCGGGCTCAGTCCGGGCTGACCTGGGCGGCGAGCATCGTGCGGTAGGCGCTGCGATAGGACCACGCGAGGTAGAGTTCCAGCGCGAGAAACACGACGGCCATCGGCAGGCCGGTGTGCTCGAGGAACGAATGGAACAGGATGCTGTTGAGGATGAACGGGGCAAACAGCGCGAGCGCGAGCGGCACGAAGCGGTTCAAGACGAGGCAAAGCCCCACGACCAGGAACAACACGCCAAACATCGGCATGAAATAGCCGCTCTTCATCAGCGCGCCGATGAACACCAATGCCTCCTCCGCCAAAGGGGTCTTCGGCTGCGGCATGAAGTTGAAGAACATGTTGAGGCCGAACACGAGCAGCGGAAGCCCGAGCACGTAGCGCACGATGGTGGGGCCGAGGCGGCGGACAGGTTTTTGCGGATGCGGTGGCAGGATCGTTTCCATGGGGTGGGTTCAGGTTTTTGGCAGGAGCGGAGGGAAGGTCGAAGGCGGCCAAGCCCACGACGAGTTGAGTTTCCGAATGTCGCGGGGATTTGCAACCGAGCCGCAGCGCGGATGCCGCGAGCGTGGTGGGTTCAGGACTGGATCTTTGCGAGGTAAGCCGTGAGTTGCTCGATGGTGCCGCCCCAGCCTTGGGTCATGCTGTCGTGCGCGGCGTCGAAGGCCTGGCGCTCTTCGTCGGTGGCGTTGATCGCGACCCAGCGGAGGGTGAGGGTGGTCTTGCCGTCCTTTCCGGCGAAGGTCGTTGTGGACAGCGTCTCGAGTGGCCAGCTGGCGCTCAGGGGGTGGCGCGTCACGCCGCCCTGCGCGTCAGAGAACGACGTGACGACGACCAGCTTTTCCGGCGGCACGATCTCCCGGAAGATCCACTTGCCCCACATCTGGTGGCCGTCGGGAGATTTCATGCCGTAGAGAAAGGTGCCGCCCGGTTTGAACTCGAAGCCGCGCACGCTGAGGCTGAAGCCCTTCGGCCCGAACCAGCGCTGCAGGTGCTCCGGCTTCGTCCACGCGTCCCAGACCAGCTGGCGAGGCGCGTTGAACTCCCGACTGACCACGAACTCACGCATCTGCATCGTCGGGAGGTGTTCGGAGAGGCGCTCGAGCGTCTGCTTGCCGCCCTCGACTGCGCCGAATTCCTTCGCCACGTAATCCCGCATGGCCGCGGTGGGGAAGACCATGCGGCCGGTCAGCCGCGTCTTGCCGCCCTCCACCGTCTCGAACGTCCACGTGGCGGTGAACGACACGCCCGGGCGATCCGTGCGTCCGCCGCCGAGCAAGAACGTGATCCGCTCCTGTGGAACGATTTCCTTGAACGTGGCTTTGTTGGGGTAGTCGACGCCGTCGGGGCCGTGCATGACGTGCTCCCAGACGCCACCGACGCGAAAATCGTGTTGCTTGGTGGTATCGCTGAAGCCGCGCGGGCCCCACCATTTGACGACGTGCCGGGGATCGGTCCACGCCTGCCAAACTAGGGCGCGGTGTGCGTCGAGGACGCGGGAGATGACAATTTCGCGGTCGGCGGTCGGGGAGGTGGAGGAGTTGGGTGTGCTCATGGGTTCAGGGTGGAAAGAAGGTTAGGGCGATTTTCGGAGGTGCGTCTCATCGCAAGCGACGAGACGAGCCACAGCGTTAGCGGGATGGTTTCCTCGATCGGCCACGGCGTTTGGACTTTTTGCCCGGGATGTTCCCCTGCAGTTCCTGCAAATAGTCCTCCAGGCGATCGAGCCGTTCCTCCCAGTGCCGGCGGTAGCGCTCGAGCCAGTCCACCGCGTCCTTCATCGGCTCGGCCTTGAGCTGGCAGGGGCGCACCTGCCCCGCGCGACTGCGCGTGATCAGGCCGCTGTGCTCCAGCACGCGCAGGTGCTTCGAAATCGCCGGCAGGCTCATGGCGTGTGGTGCGGCCAATTCCGTCACCGACGTCTGCCCCGCCGTCAGCCGCGCCAGAATTGCGCGCCGCGTGGGATCGGCGAGGGCGGAGAAGGTGAGGCTGAGCTGATCGATGACCATAGCGGCGAGGTCTGGGAGTTACTTAACCAGACGGTTAAATAACAATCCGTGGTGGTCAAGCAGCTTTTGCCCGCTTCGCGGTGAGGTTGCCAACCGGGGCAGCGCGGAGCACACTGAGCCTATGAAATCCGTCCTTGTTGCTGGGCTCTTCATCGCGCTCGTTGCAACCACCCCGGCGGTTTACGAGGCCCCGGTCGCGCGCCCGGCTCCCGTTTCCACTGCGCCCGATCCCATCGCATTGCTGGTGGGGCGCCTCGATCTCGCGCGCTACAAGGCGACGATCAAGGGTCTTACGCAATTCGGCGACCGGCGGCAGGGCACGGATCGCAACCGCGCGGCGCTCGACTGGATCGAGGCGCAGTTGAAGAGCTATGGCTACACCAACACCAGCCGCCTCAAATACAATTTCTTCCCCACGGACCCGCGGAAGCCGAGCGGCCCCCCGCTGGCCAACCTGCCGGACCCTGCGCAGGGCGGCGGGCGCTACCGCGGGCTGAAGGCGGTCACCGGCGTGAACGTCGACCCGCTCAAGCAACCCGACGAAAAGCTCCGCGCACTCAACGCCGAACCGGCGGGGGTGGGCCCGCGCGAGGAGATTTACTGCACGAAGGTCGGCACGACGCACTCGGAGGAGATGTATATCATCGGCGCGCACTTCGACGGGCACGGCTGGGGCGAGGCGGCCAACGACGATGGCTCCGGCACGGCCCTGGTGATGGAACTCGCGCGCGTGCTGGCTTCGCCCGACGTGAAGACGGAGCGCTCGATCCGCTTTGTGCTCTGGAACAACGAGGAGACCGGCCTCGACGGCGCGCGGGCCTACGTCGCGCAGCGGTTTGCGCTGCAGGGGAAGGAAGAGCCCGCGGGGTCCGGGATTTATCCGGAGCCGAGATGGCTCGGCATGATCCAGCACGACATGATGCTGTTTGACCACGGCATGCCGCGGGCCGACGGCACGGTGGCGCCGGAGCAGCGCCCGGAGGCGGACGTGAACATCGAATTCCAGTCGAGGGCGAAATTCGCCGCGGGCGCGCAGCAGCTGGCGTGGACGTTAGCCGATGCCAACGAGGCCTACGCCACCGACTACCCGGCAACAGTGGGCCAGCACATGACGAACACGGACAGCACGCCGTTCATGGACCTCGTGCCGGCGATCAGCCTGCGCGAAAACGAGCGCGGCCGCGAAATCGGCGCCGGCTGGGATCCGCACTGGCACCAGCCGACGGACCGCTACGCGACTTTCTCCGACAAGGATTTTCGCCTCGGCCTGAACGCAGCGCAGACGACGCTTGGCGCGATCGCCCGGCTGACCGGCGCGACGCTGGTCAAGTAAGCCGGCACGCCGCGCCACGGTTCCGCTAGGGTTAGACCCCATTCCGGCACGCGCCGGACTGGGTTATCATCTGGGTATGCCCCTCATTAACGTTGTCCTCACGCTCGTCGTCATCGGCGTCATCCTCTATCTCATCAACCGGTTCATCCCGATGCAGGGGACGATCAAGACGATCCTCAATTGGGTCGTGGTCATCGCGGTCATCATCTGGCTGCTCTACGGCTTCGGCATCATCAGCAGCGGCGGCAGCGTCCACATGCCCGTGGTGAAGTAAGAGTTTCGCTCGGGAAAAACGGGCATTGTTGCAGCGTTTTCCGGAGGTCGTCCGGCTTCTGTCCGAGGCATGTCACGCAATACGTGACATGCCTTTCTCGCTGCTGACCGGCGCTGGCGAGACGCTTACGGCGCGAGGGCAGGCACGGGCTCGTGGGCTTTCTTGCCGGGGCGGAGGGCCAGGTTGTTGGTCATCACGTAGACGAACATGGCGGCCATCAGGAAGAGGAACGCGACCCAGAAGAACGGGGAGTGGTGCATCCGTTTCCAATACGGACCGTGCGGGGGATGCTCGGCGGCGTGCGCGCCGCCGTGTTGCTGGAATTTGGGATCGGCCATGGTCCAGGCACTGACCCCGGCGGGTGCGGAAGGTCTCCGGCTATTTTTGTCCCGGCATCCGACCGCTCATCCAACCCGGGCTCGCCAGCCGGTGCGCCACCGGGTTTCGTGGCTCATACCCGCATGAAAACCTCCGCCCCGCCCCGTTTGATCGTGATCCTTGCCGGCCTCGCTCTCGCCTCCGTGGCCGCCCGCGCCGAATCCGCCGCTCCCGCTGCCAAGCCCCAGTATGGTGAACACGGCTTCGACGCCGCCGGCGCCGACCCGGCCACGAAGCCGGGCGATGATTTCTTTCGCTACGTCAACGGCCGCTGGATCGACCGGACGGCGATCCCCGCGGACAAGCCGGCCTACAGCCTGCGCCTCGCGATGAGCGACCTCACCGAGCGTCGCCTGCACGAGATGATGGAGCAAAATGCCGCGAGCTCGGGCCACGAGCCTGCGACGCTCGAGGGCAAAGTGGGCGCGTTCTACAAGTCCTTTATGGACGAGAAGCAGGTCGCTTCGCTCGGCGCCACTCCGCTGGCGGCGCATCTCGGCGCCGTGCGCGCGGCGGACACGCATGACAAGCTCGCCGCCTTGATGGGCCGCCATAACTCGGATTTCGAGGGGACGCTGTTCGCCCTCGGCATCGACACGGACGTCAACGATCCCAAGCGCTACGCCGTCTATGTTGGTCAGGCCGGGCTGGGTCTGCCGGATCGCGACTACTATCTCGAGGCGTCGTTTGCCGCAAAGAAGGCCAAATATGAGGCCTACGTCGCCGAGTTGCTCCACCAGCTGGGCTGGCCCGAGGCCGGGCAGCGGGCGAAGGACATCGTGGCGTTTGAGACGGCCGTGGCCGCGGCGAGCTGGACCCGGACGCAGCAGCGCGATGCCGACGCCACCTACAACGCGATGAGCATCGCCGAGCTGCAGGCGCTGGCGCCGGGCTTCGCGTGGCAGCCCTTCCTCAACGCGGCCAACCTGGGCTCGCTGTCGCGCATCGTGGTGGGCGAGAAATCCGCATTCCCGAAACTCGCGGCGCTCTTCGCGCAGACGCCGGTGCCGACGCTGCAGGCGTGGCTGGCGTTCACGATTACCGACAATGCGGCACCTTATCTTTCGCCCGCGTTTGCCGGCGCCCAGTTCGCGCTGCGCAAGCAGGCGTTGCTGGGCCAGCAGCAGGAGGCGGTGCGCTGGAAGCTCGGCGTGCATGCCGTCAGCGGCGGCGATTTTGGGGCGGGTGACCACTTCGACCGGTTTGGCAACCTCGGCTGGGCAGTCGGCCAGATTTACACCGCGCAGTATTTTCCACCCGAGGCGAAGGCCAAGATCGAGGTGCTGGTGGACAACGTGAAGGCGGCTTACCGCGCGCGGCTGGAGCGACTCGACTGGATGAGCCCGGCGACCAAGGCCGAGGCGCTGAAGAAGCTCGAGAGTTACACCATCAAGGTCGGCTATCCGGACCATCCGCGCGATTACTCGCACGTGGTGGTCCGCGACTACGACCTGGTGGGCAACGTCATCCGCGCGGCGGCGGCCGACTGGGCGTTTTACACCGGGCGACTCAACGGGCCGGTCGACCGCACCGATTGGGGGATGACGCCGCAGACGAACGACGCCTACAACGGCTCACTGCGTGACATCGTTTTTCCGGCCGGCATCCTGCTGCCGCCGATGTTCGATCCCAACGCCGACGCGGCCTACAACTTTGGTGCGGCCGGCGGCGTGATCGGGCACGAACTCACGCACGGCTTCGACGACCAGGGCCGGAAATACGACACCGAAGGCAAGCTGCGCGACTGGTGGGCGCCGGAGGATGCAAAGAAGTTCGAGGCGCGCGCCGCGAAGCTGGGAGCGCAGTATTCTTCGTTCGAGCCCATCCCGGGCGCGCACGTCAACGGCGGTCTCACGATGGGCGAGAACATTGCCGACCTGGGCGGGCTCACGCTCGCGCTCGAGGCCTACCGCAACTTCCTGCATGGCCAGCCGGCGCCAGTCGTGGACGGGCTGACGGGCGAGCAACGGGTCTTCATCGGCTGGGCGCAGGTCTGGCGCGGCAAGGCCCGGGATGACTTCCTGCGTCGCCAGGTCGTGGGCGATCCCCACTCGCCGCGCATGTTCCGCGTCAACGGCGTCGTCCGCAACATTGATGCCTGGTACGACCTCTTCCACGTCCAGCCCGGCGACAAACTTTACGTCGCCCCGGCCGACCGCGTGCGGATCTGGTGAGGCGCTGGACGGGCCGCCTGCATTTCACTTGTTGCGTGAAATATGGGTCGGGGCGCGCTGGCGCGGGAACGACTATTCGCGAGCGGTCCTGCCTGCTAGGCGAGCAGCGCGACCGCCGACATCCTCAGGAAGAGTTGCTGCTGGGCGAGCGTTGTTAGCCCGTGGGTGGCGCCGACCCGTGGCAGATCCTGCTCCCATCGCTCGATTTGCCGGCCGAGCAGCTGACTGGCCTGTTGAATCAGGTTCAGGGCGATATTGGCCACCGCCTCGGCCGGCATGTTCTCCGCGTAGGGTCGGTAGGTGGCGCAGGTCACCTGGGGCCGTTGGCCGAGCTGCCGGACGAAGAGAGCTTCCCTTGAGTCGTGGGCCCAGACGGGTTGATAGCGGGTTTGCAGGAAGTCCGCGTAATCCGCCCGGAGCTCACCGAGGCTGGCGAGGGCGACGTTTGCCAACCGGATCGCGGCTGGCGTGTAGGCCGGCGCCGCCTGTCCCGCCTCAATGATGTGGCGTCTTCCGGATCGCGCCGACTGCAGCATCTGGTCGGCGGTGCGGTCGGCCTTGGCGAGGAAGCGCTGGCAGAAGCGTCCGGTCAGCTCGTGGATGGCCCGCGCTGTTTGATAGGACGGAAAGGCGCGGACGTGGCCGCGTGATTGGGGTCGGCCGGGGGTGGGCATGCGAAGGACTTACTGAGCCCCTGGTCAGGGCAGTGCAGCGCCGGCGTAACATCGCCGTATCCGGGTGCGCGGTCGTCGGGCGAGATCGGGATGGACGGCGCTGCGGGTGCCACGCACGCTGCCAGGCCATGAACGTTTTGAGTGGTTTTCACGGGGCGGTTCGGCTCGGGTGGCTGGCGGGTGCGCTGGTGGCTCAAACCGCCATGGCGATCCCGCCGATCGTCTCGCACGTGAGCGATCCCGCTGGATTGCTGGCGCCGGAGCGGCTGGGCGTGATCGACCTCGAAGCGAAGCTAGCGGACTACGAGGCGCGGACCGGCCTCAGGATTTTGGTGCAATTCCACGCGAAATCCCCGCCGGCGGACCAGGATCAGGTGCCCGGCGCCTACATGCGCGGCTTGTCCGAGCAACTCGGCACCCGGCAGCACGGCGTGCTGCTGGTCTATTTTGCCGACGATCCGGACTGGCGCATCTGGATCGGTGACGACCTGGCTGCGCGCTTTGCGGGCAAGCCCGGCACTGTCGCAGAGCTGACTGCGAGCAAGGCGATCCACGAGGTGAAGGAGGCGTTGTTTAGCGCGGCGCAGGCCAAGGCTGACGCGGCGTTCACGGAATTGCAGAAGTCGTCGGGGGCGGCTCAGCCGCCGGGCAAGGCGCATCATCTTGAGCTTTGGACGAACGCGCTGGTGGATGCGCTGATGGCTCGGCTGAAGGCGAACTGAGACCGGACTGCGCGGAGGAAGATCCTGAGCGAAAATATCGGGCGTAAAGCCCGACCTACGAGCAGAACTCAGACGCGCACGATCTCGATCCCGGCCGGCGCGTCGATCTGGGAGTGGATTTCGCCGTTGGGGCGGCGTTCATGGCGGACTTTCACCGGGCCGCGCGGGGTCGGATAGGCGCCCTCGGCCCACGCCAACTCGCCGAGTTGGGGCGCGACGCGCAAGCGACTGCAGCCGGGCGCGAGCGGTTGAAAGCCGAGCACATACTCGCTCAGCCACGCGGTCGGGCCGCTGGCCCAGCCGTGGCACAGACTGTGGCGAAAACCCTCGTAGCAATACGCGCCGAAATCGCCGTGGAGATCTTTCTGTCCCGGTGAGGGCAGCTCGTCGATGCGGCTCGATCCGTCCAGCCACTCGAGGTCGAAGTCCTCCCAAAACGTCGTCGCGCCGCGGTCGAGCATCGCGCCCCAGTAGGTGCGGATGAGTTCGAGCGCCGTGGATATGTCCCCGGCGCGGCCGAGGGCGCAGAGGACGTAGTAACCGTAGAATGTGGACACGCCTTTCGCGCCGCCCGGTTTCAGCACCTGGGCGGCGACCTGGCGCGCGTCGCGCTGGCCGGCGAGCACTTGGAGCGCGGCGGCGGATTTGGACGCGTTGACGTCAAGCACCACGGCGCGGGCACGGTCGGCGGTGGCTTGCAGCGCCGCGGCGGACGCGTCGCCGAGTTCGCGCAACAGGCGCGCACCGGCGTCGAGCGTGAGGCAAATCAGCGCCTGCAGGCCGGCGGTGACGCCCACCTGGTTGGATGAGCTGGGCCAGTCGAGAAAGCGCATGCCGTCGAGACGTTCGCGTCCGTCCGGCCCGACAAGCCCGGCGAATTTGGCGAGGAGCGCGCGCAGATACGGAGCCTGTTGCTCGAGGTAGGCGCGGTTGCCGTGGTGCAGCCACCACTGTTCGTGAATCAGCACCCAGCACATCGAGTAGCTGCTGATGCCGTTCACCCACTGGTCCACGGGCGTGCGATCACGGGTGAGATCGAGGCTGCGGGGGACAGCGTCGGTGAAACCGAAGACGGCGTTGATCGTGCTGACCTCGGGATGCATGTCGCCGACCCACACGAGCCGGTCGCGCTTGATGCCGTCCCAGAGGTATTCCTGCAGGTTGAGGTGAACGGTATACGCGCCCACCTGCCAGATGCGGTTGAGCCGCTCGTCGCTGCAGTGGAACGCCCCGGGCTGAGGCAAATCGCGGATGACGAGGACGGCGCGGACTTCCGCCAGCGTGACGGGCTGGGCGGGATCGAGGGCATCGAGCCGGACAAAGCGGAAACCGCTCGGGCCGAAGCGAGTCTTGCCCATCCATGGCAGGCCGGTGGTGAAATCGCGCAGCGCGTGGTCGTTCTGTGCGCCCTTCACGCCGGGTTCGCTCATCGCTTCGGAAGCGGACTCGCCGAAACGCACGCGGAGGGGCGGGGCGGCCTTGTTGTCGCGCCCCGGGCAGAACAGCTCGACGTAGCCATGCAGCTCACACCCAAAATCGATCAGCACACCCGCGGCCCCGTGGATGGCCGAGGCGGTCAGCATGCAGGGCGAAACCGCTTCGCTCAGCCCGATCTGGCCGGGCGAGGGGGCCAGCAATCGCTCCGCGTGGGCGACGCCCGAGGGGCTTTGCCAGAGAATGCGCGTGGGCGGGACGAAAAATTCCGAGAGGGGTGAACGGCTTAGCCGTATCCCTAGCCCGGGTGGCAACGTGACCAAGGCACGTGGCGGGGGCGAAATGTCGGAGTGGCCCGAATCCGCCGACCCATGCGAGACGTAGTGGCCCGAATTCATGATCGTTGAAGAGCTGGAGCTTGTGGGCTGTCGCTCTCGGCGCAAGGTCCCCGAGATCGAGAGGAAGCTGGCGCTCTCCCGCCGTCGACGCGGCGGAGGACTTTGCGGGCGGTCGCGAATCGTGAGTTGCGCGGTGCATTCACTTGAGACATCTGCAAGGGCCATGATGCCGTACACCCCGACGCCCAGCGGGACGGTCGCACCTGGTGGACCGACCCTCAGCGACGAGGAGTTGCTGCAAGCGGTCGTCAGCCGGGGTGAGAACGCCGCGAACAAGCAGGCGGCCGCCGCCCTGCTGTTTTTCACTGCTGTGTTGTTCGTCGGTCTCGGTGGTCTGCGTTGGGGTTGGCAAACGGTGATCTATCTCGCAGTGGCGGTGGCGCTCCACGAACTCGGCCATGTCATCGCCATGCGGCTGTGCGGCTACAAGAACGTGAGGATGCTCTTCCTGCCGCTGTTGGGCGGCTTGGCCACGGGCGAACCTCGCGAACTTGATGCCACGCGCAATGCCCTCGTGTCACTGGCCGGGCCCGTATTTGGCCTCTTCACGACCTTGCTAGCGGCGGTGGCGGCGCTGTGGGCGCCACAACCGGCAGCGCTGATTCACTTCGCGTGGATTTCCCTGGTCCTGAACGCCATCAACCTGCTTCCACTCGTGCCGCTCGACGGCGGCCAATTCACGAATGACGCGCTTTTCTCGCGTTACCCCGTGCTGGAGCTCATTTTTCGCGTGCTGGCGATCGTGGGGTTGGCGTGGTTGGCGGACCGACTACACGTTTGGACATTTGGGCTTCTCGCGGGGTTCATGTGCCTCACGACCGGGTTTACCTATCGCCGGGCGCGGTTGATTTGTGACGCTCGGCTTGACCCGGTGTGGCAGAGCCGGTCACTGGATTTGGAGACAATCCGCCAGCTGCGGGAAATGGTAACCCGCTTGTTTGCGAAAGTGGCGCCAAGCAAGTATCAGAAGGCGCTGCCCAGTCACGTTCACGGGCTCTGGCTCGAAATCCGAAAGCGTTTTCCGGATCTTGGAGAGACGATAGCTTTGATGGTCGGCTATGTGGCCTGTCTTATCTCCGTGGCAGTCATCGCGGTATTTCTAGTCTACCTCAAGAGGCGGTTTGGAGGTTGATCTCCGCGCAAGATTCAACCCACCCACGACCGGGCGTTGTCGAACAGCTTCATCCACGGCGAGTCCTCGCCCCAGTCGGCGGGGTGCCAGCTCAGGGCTTGGGTGCGGAAGACGCGCTCGGGGTGGGGCATCAGGATCGTCACGCGGCCCGTGGTCGTGGTGAGCGCGGTCATGCCGAGCGGGGAGCCGTTGGGGTTGAGTGGATATTGCTCGGTGTAAATGGGGTCCTCCTTCGCCCGTTGGGCTACGGAGGACTGCGCAAGCGCGAGCGCTTGCTTGTTGTCCACGAAGCGCGCCGACACGAGGCCAGAGGCGGAGCACTTCTTTGCCGCGTCCGCGCTGGCGAACTCGGCGTAGCCTTCGCCGTGGGCGGTGACGACGGGGATGACGCTGCCGTCCATGCCGGCGAAGAGGACGCTGGGGCTCTTTTCAACTTTCACCGACACGAGCCGGCCCTCGTAACGCTCCGATTGGTTTTGGACGAAGCGCGGCCAGAGGTCGGCGCCGGGGATGATGGACTTAAGATTGCTCATCATCTGGCAGCCGTTGCATACGCCGAGCGCGAAGGTGTCCACGCGCTGGAAGAATGCGCTAAACTCCGCCAAGGCGTTCGAATGAAACAGCACGCTCTTGGCCCAGCCCTCGCCGGCGCCGAGGACGTCGCCATAGCTGAATCCGCCGCATGCGGCGAGGCCGCGAAAGTCCCGCAGCGAGACGCGGCCACTGAGGATGTCAGTCATGTGCACGTCCACGGCCTTGAAGCCGGCCCGCGTGAACGCCGCGGCCATCTCGACTTCGCCGTTGACGCCCTGCTCGCGTAGGATGGCGACCGACGGCTTGGCCCGCATCGAAATGAACGGCGCGGACGTGACGAAGGGGTCCGCGGTCTTGGACTCGACCGGGGCGCCGCAGGGTCGCGGGTCAAAGGTGAGGTGCGGCGTGATGCCCGGGTCGCTGGCGTCGAGTTTCAACTGGTACTCGGACTCCGCGCAGGCGGGGTTGTCGCGGAGCGCGGCGATCCGGCGGGTGACGTCGGACCAATACGAGCGGAGCGTGGTGAGATTCTCGCCCAGGATGACCTTGCCGGCCTGCCGGATGCGCAGCGCATAGGCGGAATTGAGCGTCCCGATGCGCGTGACGCACGCGGTGAGGCCGTGACCACGCAAAATGAGGGAGACGTCATCGAGGTCGGACGCGCGAATCTGGAGCACGGCGCCGAGTTCCTCGTTGAAGAGAGCCGGGAAAATGTCGTGGCCAGCGGGGAGATCGAGGTCCACGCCGACATGCCCGGCGAAGGCCATTTCCGTGACGGTGGCCAGCAGGCCGCCGTCGGAACGGTCGTGGTAGGCGAGGAGCATTTTCTGCCGGCCGAGCTGCTGGATGGCGTTCCAAAAATTTCTCAGGTCCGTGGCGGAATCGACGTCTGGCGGCTCGGCGCCGGTCTGTGAGACGACTTGTGCGAGGATCGACCCGCCGAGCCGGTTCTTCCCGCGGCCCAGGTCGATCAGGAGAAGGACCGTGCTGCCGATGGATCCTGAACCCGGATTTTTTAACACAGAGGGCGCTGAGTTCGCGGAAGACGAGCCCTGGGATTTGTTTCTCTCTGCGTTCTCCGCGATCTCCGTGTTCAAATCCTGATCATACTTCAGCTGCGGCGTGAGCGAGAGGCGGATGTCGGTGACGGACGCGAAGGCGGAGATAATGAGCGAGACGGGCGCGGTGACGCGGCGGCTTTCGCCGGTGGCGGCGTCCTGCCACGCGGTGCTCATGCTCATCGAGTCCTTGCCGACGGGGATCGTGATGCCGAGCGCCGGACAGAGTTCCATGCCCACGGCCTTTACCGCGGCGTAGAGGTCGGCGCCGTCGCCGGGGATCGCGGGCGCGGCCATCCAGTTGGCGGAGAGATTGACGCGGCCGATATCGCCGACCTGGGCGGCGGCGAGGTTCGTGAGCGCCTCGCCGACAGCGAGTCGCGCGGAGGAGGCGGCGGAATTGATGGCGACGGGGGTGCGCTCGCCCATGGCCATGGCTTCGCCGGTGTAGACGTCAAACGCGGCGGCGGTGACGGCGCAGTCGGCGACGGGCACCTGCCACGGGCCGACCATCTGGTCGCGGCAGATCAGGCCGCCGAGCGTGCGGTCACCGATGGAAATGAGGAAGGTCTTGTCGGCGACGGTCGGGTGGGAGAGGACGCGGCGGACTGCGTCCGTCAGTGGCAAGCTACCAAGTAACAAGGGTTGCAGCGGGCGGGTGAGCGTCGTGTCCGTGCGGTGCATCTTCGGCGGCTTGCCGAGGAGGACCTCGAGCGGGAGGTCGATGGGCGTGGACTTGAAATGCGCGTCTTCCACGACGAGCTGTTTTTTCTCGGTCGCCTCGCCGACGACGGCGAACGGGCAGCGTTCGCGCTCGCAGAGTTGCTGGAACACGGCGAGGCGCGCGGCGGGGACGGCGATGACGTAGCGTTCCTGCGACTCGTTGCACCAGATCTCGAGCGGGCTCATGCCGGGCTCATCGTTGGGGACGGCGCGGAGCTGGAAGCGGCCGCCGCGGCCGGCGTCGTTGACCAGCTCGGGCAGGGCGTTGGAAATACCGCCGGCGCCGACATCGTGGATGAACGAAATCGGGTTCTCGTCGCCGAGCGCCCAGCAGCGGTCAATGACCTCCTGGCAGCGGCGTTCCATCTCGGCATTGTCGCGCTGGACGCTGGCAAAATCCAAGTCCTCGTTGCCTGAGCCGCTGGCCATCGAGCTGGCGGCGCCACCGCCGAGACCGATCAGCATCGCGGGCCCGCCGAGGATGACGAGCTTGTCGCCGGGTTCGATGACGCCCTTCTTGACGTGATCCGGCCGGATGTTGCCGAGTCCGCCGGCGAGCATGATGGGCTTGTGGTAGCCGCGCCACTCTGTGGCGCGAAAGTCAGAGGCCAGAGGTAAGAGGGAAGAAGCTGCGGAATTCGGAACCGCCGGGGATCGGCTGCTGACTTCATCATTCTTCATTCTTCTTTCTTCCTTGGCCGAGGGCACCTCGGCTTCGAACGTCCGGAAATAGCCGTTGATGTTTGGGCGGCCGAATTCGTTGTTGAAGGCGGCGCCGCCGAGCGGGCCCTCGATCATAATGTCGAGGGCGGAGACGATGCGGCCAGGCTTGCCGACGCCCTTTTCCCACGGCTGGACGGCGCCGGGCAGGTGGAGATTGGAGACGGTGAAGCCCGTGAGGCCGGCCTTGGGCTTGGCGCCGCGACCGGTGGCGCCCTCGTCCCGGATCTCGCCACCCGAGCCGGTGGCGGCACCGGGATAGGGCGAGATGGCGGTGGGATGGTTGTGCGTCTCGACCTTGCAGAGGATGTGGATGTCCTCGGGGTGCGCGCTGTATTCGTGGGACTTGGGGTCGGCGTAGAAGCGGCCGCCGCGCGAACCGGCGAAGACGGCGGAGTTGTCCTTGTAGGCGGAGAGGATGCCGTCGCTGTGCAGCTGGTAGGTGTTCCGAATCATCTGGAACAGCGATTTGGCCTGTGCGGCGCCGTCGAGGTCCCAGCTGGCGTTGAAGATCTTGTGGCGGCAGTGTTCGGAGTTGGCCTGCGCGAACATCATCAGCTCGATGTCATGCGGGTCGCGTCCGAGGGACGTGAAGGCCTTGACGAGGTAATCGATCTCGTCGTCGGCCAGCGCCAGGCCGAGTGTCCGGTTGGCGGCGACGAGTGCGGCGCGGCCCTGCGCGAGGAGCGGCACGGACGTCATCGGGCGCGGCGTTTCGTGGCGGAAAAGTATCTCGCACTTTTCGATGTGGTCGAAAACGACCTGCGTCATCCGGTCGTGAAGCTTGGCAGCCAGGGTCGCAGCCCGTGACGAGTGACCAGTGACGAGTGACGAGGCTGGACCGGTGCCGGCCGGGCTTGTTACTTGGCTCTTGTCACTTGCCTCCTCGTCGACCGCGAGGTCGACCGTGTAAACCACGACCCGCTCGATGCGTGCGACGGTGGCCAGGCCGCAGATGTGCGCGATGTCGGTGGCCTTGGAGGACCACGGGGAGATGGTGCCGGGGCGGGGGGCGACGATCTGCGTGAGGCCGGTGACGGGTACGGCGGCGCGACTGGGGCCGTAGCTGAGCAGCTTCTCGAGGACGGTGCGCTCGGCGGGGGTCAGATCCGCAGTGGTTTCGACCACATGGACGAACTCGGCGCTGAGGGCGCGGGCGGGCAGCTGGGCGGCGGTGAGATCCTGGAGGAGCTTGGCGAGGCGGAAAGGGGAGAGAGCCGGGGAGCCGCGGAGGATCAACATGGTTGAGGCCGGGCATGGTTTGCGACATCGCGGGTGCGGTCAAGAAGGCGGTTGGAACCGCGAAGAAACGCGAAGCGATCCATCAATCCGAACTGGCCGGCTTTCAGCTGGATTCGCGTCCATGGGCGTTCATTCGCGGTTATCTCCATCTTCCCGCCGCGTTGACGGAGAAAGCCGTTGACGAATTCCGGGACGTAGCCGAAATCTGGGGCTTGAGGACCAACGCCGACTTTCCGCCCGTCCAAAACCTCACCGGCCCGGCCGGGGTGCAGCCATGAGCGACCGGATCACGCACGAGTGCGGCATTGCAATGATCCGGCTGCTGAAGCCGCTGGCCTACTACCAGGAGAAATACGGTTCGCCGCTGTGGGGCTTCACGAAGCTCTTCCTGCTGATGGAAAAGCAGCACAACCGCGGCCAGGACGGCGCGGGCGTGGCGTGCGTGAAGCTCGATGTGCCCGCCGGCGAGGCGTTCATGTTCCGCGAGCGCAGCGTGAAGACCAACCCGCTCGACAAGATCTTCAAGCTCCTGCTCGGCCAGTATAACGACAAGGTCGCAGCGGGCGTCATCCACCCGGAGTTTGCCGACACGGTGAAGCAGTCCTTCGACTTCGGCGGCGAGCTCTTCCTGGGTCACCTGCGCTACGGCACCAGCGGCGGCTACAACCTGTCGTCCTGCCACCCGTTCTTCCGCCGCAGCCCGTGGCCGACGCGCAATCTCGCGCTGTGCGGGAATTTCAACCTGACCAACACCGTCGAGTTGAATCACTCGCTGACGGACATGGGCCAGCATCCGATTTACGCGACCGACACGCAGGCGGTGCTGGAGAAGATCGGCTTTTTCCTGGATGAGGAGCATGAGAAAATCTACCGGCACCTCCGGCTGAAGGGCATGGCGGGCGCGGCGATTTCGCGGCAGATCAGCGAGGACCTCGACCTCACTCGCGTCCTCACGCGGGCGGCTAACAAATGGGACGGCGGCTTCACCATCGCTGGGCTCATCGGCAACGGCGACGCCTTCGTGGCGCGCGACCCGTCGGGCATCCGGCCGTGCTTTTGGGTCCAGAATGACGAGTTCATTGCGTTTGCGTCGGAGCGCGCCCCGTTGATGACCGTGTTCGACCTCGCAGTGGAGCAGGTGAAGGAAGTCGACCCGGGTCACGTGGTCGTCATCAAGAAGAACGGCGTGGTCTCCTCCAAGCCGTTTACGCCGCCGTTGCCGCGCGCATCGTGCTCATTCGAGCGCATTTATTTCTCCCGGGGCAACGACCTCGACATTTACCGCGAGCGCCAGGCGCTGGGCGGCGGGCTGGCTGACCAGGTGATCCGATCCATCGGCGGTGACTGGGCGAAGACCGTGTTCGGCTTCATCCCCAACACCGCCGAGGTGGCCTACTACGGTTTGATGTCGGCGCTGCGCACGAAGCGCCGCGACGAGGTGAAGGCGGCGATCCTTGCGGCGCAGGCGAAGGGCCAGCTCACCGAGGCGCTGCTGGACGAGCTCATCCTGCGCAACTGGCCGCGAGGCGAAAAAGTCGTGAGCAAGGACATCAAGATCCGGACGTTCATCGGGCAGGAAACGATGCGCAACCAGCTCGCGAGCCACGTCTACGACATCACTTACGGTTCGGTGAACCCTGGCGACAACCTGGTCTGCGTGGACGACTCGATCGTCCGCG
>Ga0316219_1000596_pt1 | contig 47209 bp, 45 predicted proteins | sample TBH18003PmetaG_FD_203635 | JGI IMG/M metagenome (GOLD analysis project Ga0316219, IMG submission 203635) | Freshwater microbial communities from Trout Bog Lake, Wisconsin, USA - TBH18003P | ecosystem: Environmental > Aquatic > Freshwater > Lake > Hypolimnion/Profundal zone | place: USA...
GTCGTCGGCGCGGATGTCCGTGTGGGCGGGGCCGAGACGCTGCCATGGGCTGACGCGACGTTTGACGTGGCGTTGGCGCAGCTCGTTCTGACATTCATGACCGACGCTCCCAGCGCTCTCCGGGAAATGCGCCGCGTCGTGCGTCCGGGCGGAACCGTCGCTGCCTGCATGTGGGAAGCCGACGGAGGGATGCCGATGATCGAGTCGGTGTGGCGGGCGGTCGCGCAAGTCGATCCCCTTGGCGCGTCCGCGCGGCCGAAGGGCCGGTTTCACACCCGTGCCGAGATCGAGGAACTCTTCCGCGGGACTTTTTCGCGCTGCGAGCTGGCGCCGCTCGAGGTCGCGTCGGGCTACGCAGACTTTGACGACTATTGGACCTCGCTGCTCGGGGCCGGCGGCAATCTCGGTGCCTACGTGAGCCGGCTCGATGAGCCCGCGCGCGCCCGGCTCCGCGCGGCCACCTACGAAGTGCTCGGCCGTCCCACCGGCCCCCTGCGCATGACCGGCCGCGCCTGGGCCGCTCGCGGTCGGTCCGCAGCGAACAACGCTGAAGGGGTTTAGCTCCAAACGGCGGCAGGGATGGTTTGGGGAGCTTAGGTTGAGGCTGACGCTGTGTTTCGGTTCACCGTCAAGAAGGACGAAAGGAGGAGCAGGCCAAGGCCAGCGAAAGCGGCCGCGTTCCAGGTTTCACCGCCAACTTTTCCGGCGACGAGCACACAGGTGCCTGTCACCGCCAGGACGGCGGGAGCATAGACGCGACGGGCGCCCGCTTTGAAGGCCTTGAATACAAACAGGCCAAGCACGAGCAGGAGCAGCACCCAGAGCGTCCGGCCATACCAGGAAAAATGGACGAATCCGACCGTGCCGAGCGCGCCGCAATAGACCGTGAAACAGAGCGGGCATTTGGGCACCACGACAGCTAGCAGACCCAAGGCAAAGGGATTTCCGGTGTGCCTTAGAAAACCAGCCGACGGTCTTTTGGAAAGCGCCGGCCGCGCAGCGGTCGGCTGCGGCTCACGCGCTGTGTTTGGCATGAGACATGGACGGCGGGACGTCGTTACCGGGGTTTTCGGTGAAGAAGCCGGTGGGCTTGAGCATGAAACCGATATACGCCGCGGGCATGACCGGGTAATCCTCCGGCCGCGGCAGGTGCGTGTGGCCAAAGGTGTACCAGAACACGAGGTCGGTGCCGGCGATGGAGCGGTTGGCCTGGGTCCAGCGGGGCAGGCCGTCGCCGCCCTGGCTCTGGTTGGGGAAGTTCCCCGCCGCGTGGCGCTCCTCCTTGCGATAGGGCGTGATCCACACGTGGTGGTCCACGAAGCCTGCGCGCTTGCGCCACCAGGCCTGCTTGGTCGCGAAGGGGCAGCAGTTGTCGCCCGGCATGAACTTGTATGCGACCGGCTCGCCAATCGCGTTGAGCACGGCGGGATTCGTGAATTTCCAGATGCGGGCCGTCTCGAGGTTGAGATTGGCGCACGCCTCCTGCTCGGTTTTCAGCAGGCGGGCCCGGGCGGTGAAGGCGTTCTCGAACGGATTCTTGGGGCCGGGCGCGTCGGGCACCACGTCGACCTGGTAGGCGGAGTTGGCCGTGCCATCGAGATCGAGGTCGAGGCGCATGTTGAAGAAGTGCTGGTGATTCGGCGCGTAAAGCTGCGGCGCGATCAGTGCACCATACGGGGACGTCACGCCCGGTGGCAGCGCGCCGAGGGAGAGGATGCCCGTCAGCTTGATCTCAAACTGGATGTTGCCGTCCTGATACAGGTACCAGAAGAAGCCGTATTCGTAGTTCTCGACCGTCGCGATCGACGAAATGACCAGCCGGCGCGAGCGGCGGACCTCGGGCGCGTTGAGGCGGCGATCGGTGTGCTTCCAGAGGATGCCGTAGTCCTCCTCGTGCATGCAGATCGCGTTCTTGATCGTGAGCGGCTCGCCCCGGCTCGTGCAAAGGTGGCCGTCGAAATACTTGATGAAGCCGAGGCAGTCGCAGCCCAACTCAAGGCTGTTGGCGCAGTAACCCAGGCCATACTCGCCGGCGTCGAAGGCGTTCTTGCGCGCCTGCTGCGGGGCCGGGTCGCCGTAAGGCACGACCATTTCCGAGAGCGAACCGCGATAGAGCACGGAGCGTTTCTTCGCGCCGTCCTGATAGCAGAGATGGTTGAGGACCAGCCCCTCGCGGCCGGTGAAGCCGATGATGAAACTCCATTTTTGCCAGCTCACCGCGTAGCCATCCGTCGTAAAGCTCGGACCCTCGGGCTGCATGATGCTGAGCGGCTTGAGGTCGGCGCGGAAATTTTTTACGCGATCGGCGGCGTAGTTGGCCTGCTGCGGCGGGAGCGGCCAGTGGCCGTGCTCATCGACGCGGATCACCTTCATGGCGTTGAGATCGACGACAGGCCGCAGGCCCTCGATGGGCTTGGCGTAGCCGTTGTCGGTCGGGTCCATGCGCAGGAAACACAGCGGCCGCGCCAACCGCATCGTGCGGTCCTCCTCGGACCCGTAATTGCCGGCGCTCCAGATATCGACCATGACGAGCTTCGTGTCGTCGATGCCGTATTGCCGCTTCAGCGCGGCCTTGAACTCGGGGCTGGCGAGGACGGCCTGCTCGCACTCGACCTGTTCGTCCGCCGTCATGCTCGGCTGCACGCCGGGGATGTGCTGCCACGAGAGCAGCTTGCGGTCGGTCAGCGAGACCACGGCCTCGAAGCAGGAGTTGGTGCCGTTGTCGAAGAGCACCGCGAACGCCTCGCGCGTGATCGGCTCCGAGCCGGTGAACGCGTGCACGAATGACTTGTCGGGCTCTTCCAGGCTGACGGACACAAAGCGCGTCGTGGGCGTGACTTTGCCGGCGTGTTTGAGGAGAGCGACGGCGAGCTGAACTTCCTGCGCGGTCAACGGTTCGAGCGGATGACTCATGGTAAAAGGGTGGTTGGGAACGAGGAATGGGAGCGGAAGACGTGAGCGGGACGTTGGCCCACTGCGAACGAACCGTGGAGCGAGCAGGACTCATACCACGCCGAAGCTTCGTTTTTTGCGGCTGGAGCCAGAAAAGGGGTCAGGCCGAATTTCTATCGATCGTTTTCTTGGAGCAGGGCACTCGATCGGTTCACTGTTTATCGCAACGAACGCAGGCTGACCCCTTTTCGCTGTTCGCCGGGTGTTCCGCATGATCCGCGGGCGGTCGGATTTCCACTCGTCACCTAGCCGGGCTTGGCCACGCTCGGCGGACCATGCCAACGAACCCCGGGCTGAGGAAGTTGCTCCGCATTGCTGCCATCAGCCTGCTCCTCATGTCGGTTGGACGCCTCTTTGGCCAGGCTTCCGCCCCGACAGGTGCGAAGCCGGCGGTTCCGGTCGGCGTCAGCGCTGAAACCACCGCGAAACTCGCCCAGAACCAGCCGATGCTGGTGAACTGGCCGATTTTCTTTGGGCCGGAGTTTCCCAAGCCGGACTTCATGAACGCCGCGCTCGTGGCGGCGGCGGCCGGGCCCTACACCTTGCAGGTCCGCTATTTCAACGCGGCGTATGAGGAGGTCACCGTTCCCGGCAAACCCGGCCGCTACGGTGCGCTGATCGAGGCCCATTTCGCCAACGGCGCCGTGACGCATCACCGGATCACGCTGTTTCACACGGTCCGCTACATTCCGGCCGAGGATCCGTTTCACGTCGAGGTCACCGTCCCCGCCACGCTGGGCCTGCCCGCGGACATGTTGCAGCGGGAGCACTGGAACGTGAGCGAGTTTCCCGGGCGCACGCTGGACCAGACCTACAATCCAAACCGCAACCCGGCCGTCTGGATCGCGGCGCTGGGCGACCTGGCGGCGAACCCCTCGCTGCACGGGCTCCATTATCGCACGATCGACAATGACTGGTGGCTGGGGCTGGCGGAAAAACTGGGCACGCTGGAGGACTATCAGCGCTACGTCGCGACGCCCGAGGGTTACGACCAGAAGCCCGACGCCCGGTGGCCGTTGATCATTTACCTGCACGGGTCCGGACTGGCCAGCCAAGGCTTCGAGGCCACGAAGACGCAGGGACCGCTCGCGTATGCCAAGGCGGGTCATTTGCCGTTCATCATCTGCGTGCCGGTGAGCCCCGAGGACCGTCAGTGGCAACCGCGGCTCCTCGCCCGGATGCTCGACGAGCTGGAGCAACATTACCGGATCGACCGCAAACGCGTGTATGTGACGGGGTGCAGCCTGGGCGGATACGGGACCTTCGATTTCGCGGCGGAATATCCCGACCGCATCGCAGCGATCGCGCCCATTGCCGGTGGAGCCAACGCCGACGTCGCGGAACGACTGCGGCACATGCCCACGTGGATTTTCCACGGCGCGAAGGACAGTGCGGTGCCGGCGTTTTACAGCGTGGACATCGCGGCCGCGATGCAGCGCCTGGGCGCGCCGGTCAAACTGACGCTGTTCCCCGACAAGGGCCACGGCGGCTGGCCCGGCAGTCGCTGGGGCAAAGTGCCGTTCGAGGAACCCGATCTCTACGCGTGGTTCCTCGAGCATTCACTGCCGTAGCCCAGCCAGGCCTGTCCCGTGGCCAACCGGGAAGGGCTTGTGCATCGCGCCGACGGTGGGTAGTTGCTGAGGACGTCATCCGAGTTCCCCGTCCTGCCGGTCACCCCACACATGAAAACCACGATGAAAGCGATCGCCCCCGCACTGCTCTCCTGCGTTTTGGCCCTTGGCTGTTTTTTGGTCTGCGCCCGCATTTTTCACCTGCCGCCCGTGGCAATCAAGGTGGCGTCGATCGTGATCATCGCGACGACATCGCTCGCGGTGCTTGCCGCCGGCGCGGCAAATCTCTTCCGCGCCCGAGCCAGGTGATTAGCGAAGTGCCCTCAGTGGAGGGGGCTTCTTTGCGCTGGGTCCTCGGTCAAGAATGAAGCCATGAGACCGCTTGGCTGGCCCAAAGCGGCGTCGGTCCCGGTCCCAGCGACGGGGTCAGCCCCTAACTTTTGTAGTGGCTTGCGCCCGCTCGGGTAGTTGTCGGGGCCCCTGCCGACGCTTGTTGCCGATTTGGAAATCGGCATCCACCCGTGGGTAGCGCTGATCGCAAATCGCTTCCCGCCTTGCTTGGGCGGGGTGAAAAATCTAATCTGGAGCTGTGGCGATGTCGCACAAAGAGAGGCTGCTGACGGCGATCAATCACGAGGAGCCGGACCGCGTCCCGCTCTGCGCGTGGTATACCCCGGAGGCCGAGAAGGCGTTGCTGCGGCACCTCGGCGTGAAATCCGAAGCGACCGAGACCTACAAGGCCGCGGGCGGACCGCTGCCGATCATGATGGACCACGATTTCCTCATCTCGTGGATCGGGCCGTGCACGAGCTACTATTCCAACACTGCCGACGAGTATGTCGACGAGTGGGGCATCACCTGGAAGTGGTTCAAGAACTCCGCCGGCGGCGCGTACACGGAGATCGTCCGGCACCCGCTGGCGGACATCAAGGACCCGTCCGAATTCACGTTGCCGGACTTCACGCGCGAGGACCGCTACGACGGCGTGCGGCAGCTGATCGCGCAGCATGGCAAGGAATACGGCATCATGGGTGGCGCGGCGTGCACGCTGCTCGAGCTGGCGTGGTATCTCATGGGCATGCAGCGGCTGTTGATGGACTTGACGACGGAGAAGGACTTCATGAACGCCTTCCTTGACGACCTCACGCGCTGGATCGACGTCGCGGGGTCCAAGCTCGTCGAGCTCGGCGTGGACATCATCTGGATCGGCGATGACTTCGGCATCCAGGACCGCATGCTGATGTCGCCGGAGCTGTTCCGCGAATTCTTCAAGCCCCGCTACGCGAAACTTTTTGCCAAGTGGAAGGCGATCAACCCGCAGGTGAAGATCGCGTTTCACTCCGACGGCAACATCTACCCGATCATCGGCGACCTCGTGGAAATCGGCTTGGACATCCTGAACCCCGTCCAGCCGAAGTCGATGGACCCGGCGAAGGTGAAAAAGGATTTCGGCAAGAAGCTCACGCTGTGGGGCACGGTGGACATCCAAGAAGTGATGCCCTTCGGCTCGGTCGACGATGTCGTGAACGAGGTGAAACTGCGCCTGCGCACGGCGGGCAAGGGCGGCGGCCTGATCATCTCGCCCGCCCACAACCTGCAGCCCGACGTCCCGATCGCGAACATCCTGGCGTTCTACCGCGCCGCCAAGGAGCACGGCCGCTACCCGCTGGCTCTCTAGTCGACGAGGTCAGCCCCTAACTTTTGTGGTGGCCCGGCCTAGCCTTTCATGGCCGGGACAGGCAGATGGTATTCGCGGAGAACGGCTTCCACTTTGCCACCGATGTTGGCGTGCGTGTCGCCGGGGTTCAGGCCGGCGTGGCGGACGATGCCGTCGGGGCCGATGATGGCGACATACGGAATACCGCTGATGCAGTAGTCGGGATTAAAAACGTTTTCCGCGCTGAACACGACGGGCCAGGTCATTTCCTTGGCCTGCATGAAGCGGGGCATCAGGCCCATTTCCTTCTCAGGATGGCCCTTCGTGTCGATCGGCTTGGCCTCGAGGCGGGAAATCCGGCCCTGGATGCTCGTCACGCCGAGAAAAACCACCGGCGAACCGGCGAAGCGCGCGACCGTCGCGCGCATCTCGGGAAACGACCGGACGCACGGGCCACACCACGTCGCCCAGAAGTCGAGCACGACAACCTTGCCGCGCAGTGCCGAGAGCGTGGTGAAGGCCGGCTGGGCCGACGACCACGTGAAATGAATCTCCGGCGCGGGTTGGCCGACGAGCTGGGCGAGGGTCGCGTTGTTCTTCACGATCCGCGCGGCGGTCGACGCGGCCTTGGTGCCGGGAAAACCACTTGTGACGGCCGTGAATTGCTGCTCTTGCACGGCGGGCGTGGCGCCCAGGTCCCAGTAGAGCATGGCGCGCGACAGCGCGATGTCGGCAACGTCTTCAGACTTCTGCCCGGCGTATTTGGCCAGCAGCGCGTCGTAGTCGGCGAACTCCGCCGTAAAGTCACCGAGCTGCTCGTGACCGGCCTTTTCCTTGGTGTTGACGCGGTCCTCCAGCACCTTGAGTTCGGCGGCGGGAGGTGTCGGCGTCGGTTCCGGATCGGCGGCGGCGAGGCGGGCAACCAGGAGGGTCATGGCGGCGAGCAAGGCGAGGAGGCGTTTCATGCGGGAGAAGTTGGAGGATTTATCCCTGGGTGCAAACTCCCCGGTGGGCGAGGGGCCCTTTGCGCGGGGGCGTCAGCCGCGGGACGGCTCGGGCATTTCGCGGCGGGCCTTGTCGGCGAGCGCCTTGAGGTGGCTGTCGTTCGCCAGATTTTGCTCGAGGTGAACCATGCGGGCTGGGCTGGCGGTCGAGATCATCGCCTCGCCATAGGCGCGCTCCACCCAGAAGCGCGCGCCGCCGGCGAGGTAGTCGCGCAGGTCCTGGAGCCGGCTTTCGGGATAACGCTGGCAGCAGTTCATCGTGAACATCCGCCGGCGCGCGCTGCCGCCGAATGCGCAGTGCTTGGTGTTGTGGTTGAACACCACCACGTCGCCGGGCTGGGTCTCCAGCGCCACGCAGGGCACGTCGCGGCCGTGGAGGCCCCAGTTTTTTTCGCACTCGTGGATCTCACACTGGAGCGAGTCGGCGAAATGGTCCCCGATCTTGTGGCTGCCCGGAATGACGCGCAGGCAGCCCGTGTTGCGCGCGACGGGGTCGAGGTAGAACGCCAGCTTGAGGTGGATCTGGTCGCGGTGCCAGCCGTCGGAATGCCACGGCGTGTCGCCGGCGTAGAGATTCCCGTCGGAGCCCATGTAATTGAAATTCTCGCCGAGGATGCCGCTCGCGATGCCGACGAGGCGCGGGTCGTCGAGCATCGTGCTCAGGTAGACGCTGCGGTCGATGCACGGCGCGATGCAGGAGCGCCGCTTGCCGTCGTGGGCCTGGCCGAAATGTCCGCCGTTTTGCAGGGCCCAGAGCACCTCGAACTCCTCGATGATGCGGCCGATGCGGTCGTCGAGCAGGCCGGGGAAGGCGAGGAATCCAAACGTGTGGAAGAACGCCAATTGCTCCGGGGTGAGGCGGAAAGGGCTCATGGTGGGGCGGAAATTGGGAGAGCTTCGGGCCGGTTGCGAGCTTGCTCGCTACCGGCGAAGGCCGGGAAAATTCTTAACCGCGAATGGACGCGAATCCGGAAGGGAGGTGCTGCCTACGCTTCGTCGATTCGCGTCCATTCGCGGTTGGCGAATCGGCAGAAGATATTGCCAGCTGGGGCCCGACTCCGAATAAAGGCGCGCGATGACCGCTGCTTCCCCCGGCATGATCCCGCGCTTGCTCGGCCAGGCTTGGGCACGGCTCAAGGACTTTTCGGCAGTCGAGGGTTCGGCGACCTACCTGTGGCCCAGCTGGATTCTGCTGCGGGGCGTGGGGCTGGTGTATATCCTGATGTTTGCCGGCATCATCCACGAGGGCCAGGCGCTGGTGGGCCCGACGGGCCTCGCGCCCGCGCACGACTTCCTGGCGGCGATGCTGAAACAGTGCGGCAATCCGGTGGAGGCTTTCCTGCGGGCGCCGAGCCTGTTCTGGATCGGTGCCTCGGCGGGCATGGTCGCGGCCTTGGCCTGGCTGGGCCTGGCGGCATCGGTGGCGGTGGTGCTGAACCTCTGGCCACGGTGGTCGATGTTCGCCGCCTGGCTGCTGTTCCTGTCGTTCGCGACGACGGGGGACTTTTTTTCGGAGACGGCGACGGATCCGCTGATGCTGGAAGTCGGGCTGCTGAGCGTGCTGCTGGCGCCGCCGGGCCGGCGGCCGGGCTGGTTGCCAAGGATTGCGCCGCGCCGCATCGCGATCTTCGCGCTGCGCTGGATGCTGTTCCGGCTGATGCTGGAGGCGGGGCTGTCCAAGTTTGTTTTTGGCAATGCGCTGTGGCGCGACCTCACGGTGATGGACCTGATGTACCAGACGGCGCCGTTCCCGACGGTGCTGGGTTACTGGGACTTCCAGCTGCCGCATTTTCTGCACGTGTGGGAAATCCTGCTCACGTTTGTGGCGGAAATCCCGGTGCCCTTCCTGATGATCTTTGGCGGGAAGCGCTGGCGTTGGTTCGCATTCGTCGTCTGGGTGATCTTCCAGGCCGGCATCGAGCTGACCAACAACTTCGGCTGGCTCCAGGTCGCGGCGATTGCGCTCGGCGTGGTGATCCTCGACGACGCGATGATCGTGGAAGCGGTGCGCTGGCTTCGGCTGCGCCAGCTGGGGGACTTCCTGGCGGCGCGCGTGGCCAGCCTCAGCGCGCGACCGGTACCGCCATGGGCGCGCTGGACACTGCGGGTGGCCGTGGCGGTGCAGTTCGCGGTGGCGCTGTTTTTTTACGTGGTTTCCCCGAACCGGATCCCGATCGAACGGGTGCCCGGATTCATCACGCGCCCGGTGGTGCTGTTGTTTGGCGCGTGGCGCAGCGCGAATGCCTATGCGCTCTTCGGCAACCTCAAGTCGGTCCGCGAGGTGGTCGAGTTCGCGGGTTCCAACGATGGCGGCGAGACCTGGCGCACCTACGAATATCGCTACCTCGTGCACCGGGTGGACCAAATCAGCCCTTTCATCGCGCCCTGGTATCCGCGCTTCGAGGCGATCCTGCAAAACAACATGCTCATCACGTCGAATCCGGTGCTCTACCAGAGCGTGGGCGCGCACCTGCTCCGACACGATCCGCAGGTGGTCAAACTTTTCCAGCGGGATCCGTTTCCCGACCGTCCGCCGACGATGGTGCGGATGTCGACCTACCGGCTTTATTTCACGGAGGCCCGCACGCTGCGGGCGACGGGGCAATACTGGCGGAAGGAATACCAGGGTGAGTTCGCGCCGATGATGCTCATGGGCGAGAACGGGGAGATCATCTCGAGCGAATGACCGCGACGATGCCGCAATCTTCCCGAAATCTTCCGCGCGCGTTCGCCTCGTTTCTCGCGCTGGCGGCGGCGCTGGCGCTGACGAGTTGCGCGCGCGATGCCGAGACGGCTCCCGCGACCGGCGCGACGGGCGGCAGCCGCCTGCTCGCAGCGCGGCCCTTCCCGGGCGTGGCGTTCACAATCGGGGAACTCGGCTTGGAGATGAACGCGGTGCCTGCCGGGACGTTCCGGATGGGGAGCTTGTTCGGGGAAACGGGTCGCACCGCGGCGGAGGGGCCGACGACGATGGTGACGCTCTCGCGGCCGTATTGGCTCGGACGCACTCCCGTGACGCACGGCCAGTGGCGCGCGGTGATGGGCACGGACCTCGCCGTCCAGGCGCAAAAAGCCGCGCCCGGGAACGCCGAACTTTCCAACCTGCTCGCCGGGGCCGATGACAGCGTGGCGATGTATCTCGTGAGCTGGGGCGATGCGGAGGAGTTTTGCGAGCGACTGAACGCTCGGGCCCGGGCTGAGGGGACTCTCCCCGCGGGCTACGAGTTCAGCCTACCCACCGAGGCCCAGTGGGAATATGCCTGCCGGGCGGGCACCACCGGAGCCACTTATGCCGAGTCGCTCGTGCAGCCGGGAAGCAATCTGGTCGCGGGGCTCGACGACATCGCGTGGTCCGCGGGCAACAGTTTCCAAGGCTATCGCGGCCCGCCGTGGGGAACGGTGTCCGGGACGCAGGGGCCCGCCGAAGGCCAGGCGGGTCCGCGCGCGGTGGGGCTGAAGGCGCCCAATGCGTGGGGCCTGTGCGACATGCTGGGCAATGTTTACGAGTGGTGCCGCGACCGGGCCCCGGAAAATCTTCCGGGCGGGGAAGTGACCGACCCGGAAGGCGCCAAGGCCGGCGCCGATCGGGTCGTGCGCGGAGGCTGCTGGCACAGCGGTCCCGCGGCCTGCCGCGCGGCGAACCGCGCGTGGAGTTCGCCCGACGGGCGTTCCCAGTTCATCGGCTTCCGGCTGGCGCTGACGCCCATCGTGCGCCGCTGAGCCGGCTCGGCCCGACGCCAGCTCCGGCCAGTCGCGTGGCCGCGAGAATCGCATTGCGTTCCAAAAGGAGAGAACGTTCTATTCGCCTAGAAAAGCTAGGTAAGCCCCTTTTCCCATGAATATCCCCGCCCGCGCTTTCATTCCGTCGTCGGTCCAAGGCTGGTTTCGCCGCGATGTTTTAGCCGCCGCGTTCCGGCTCGGACGCCGGCTCTTTTTGGCCGGCGGCCTTTGCCTGGGGCTCGTGGCGGCGCGGGCACAGGAAATGGACATCGGCGTGCGCTCGTCGATTGACGACAAGCCCTTTGGCAAGTCCGGGGTGACACCCGTCCACGGCAAAATTTACGGCATGCTGCCGCCGCAGCTCGTCACGTCGGACAGCAAGCTGGTGATCCCCGCGGACGGCAACCTGATCGCGGCGCTGGTGGCGCGGGAGCTCGACAACAACGGCTTCCAGCGCGTGGCCAAGGGCCAGCGCCCGCAGATCATCATCAGCATGCACTACGGCCGCGGCTGGCTGCGGAATCCGTATCTCGCGGGCGCGGGGCCCGAGACACCCGGCGGATTCAGCGCGGTCGGCGGCATTGATGCGCCGACGGTCTCGATCACCGGCATGGGCGAACAGTTGTTCAAGGAAATGGGCACGGGCTTCGAGCAGAAGCTCCAGAAAGCCCAATTCGAGAAACTCTTCATCCGCGTGACCGCGTGGGAGTATCCGACCGACCCGAAGTCCAAGCCCAGGATGCTCTGGCACACGATGGTGCTGGTGGACGATCCCGACCATCGCGACCTGAACCGCGTGGCGGCCGAGATGCTGGCGAACGCCGGGCACTATTTCGACAAGGAGATCAAGGAGGAGGAGGTCGACATCTACAAACCCGTGCCGGAAGGCCGGGTGTATGTGGGCAAGCCCGAGGTTGTCGAGACGCCGCCGGCGCCGCCGCCCAGGTCGAAATAGGCCGCCGCCGCGCCGGGAGGACTTTACGCACCGGTCGGCCCGGGGTTGCTTCGGGCGCGGGGATTCTTATCTGCAAGGGGTCGCATGACCCCGGCCACGCCTTCCCCTGGGCCCTCCCCCCACCAGCGCGCGCTCGCCGCCATCGTCTTTACTGACGTGGTGAGCTTCAGTGCGCGCATGCAGGCGGACGAACTGGGCACGCTCAAGCTGCTGCAACGGGATTTTACCGAGATGCGCCGGATCTGCGCCGCGCACGAGGGGGCGGTCCTGAAAACCACCGGCGACGGCCTCCTGCTGACCTTCACGAGCGCGGTGCAGGCGGTGGCCTGCGCGCTGGCGATGCAGCGGCAGTTCGCCGCGGAAGCGAAGCACGCGGCCGGCGGCGGGTTGCAGCATCGCATCGGCATTCACCTCGGCGACGTGCTGGTGCAGGACCAGGATGTGATGGGGGACGGCGTGAACATCGCGTCGCGCCTCCAGGCCGAGGCCGAACCCGGCGGCATCTGCATTTCCCAGACGGTTTACGACGTGGTGAAGAACAAGCTCGAGATGAACGTGGTCAGCCTCGGAGAGCGCGAGTTGAAGAATATTTCCCATGCCATGCCCGTCTACCAGCTGTTGCTCGAGGCGCAGGCCTTGGACGCCAAGGGCGGCCCGCGCGGCGCGCCGGCGCCGCGGAAGGCATCGGCCGGAAGCAGGCTTCCGTGGCTCATCGGCGCAGGGGCGGTGGTCGTGGCGGCGGTCCTGGCTGTGGTGGTGTTCCGCGGGCGAGAACCCGCTGCGCCGCCGGCCGGAACCGTCGCGGCGCCGGTCGTGCCGCAGGAAAAAGCCGACCTGGCCGACACGCTGGCGACCGGCTTCAACAAGCGCCGCACCGCCATGGCGCAGTTGCACGAGCGCTACCTGGACAAATACGATTTCAACGGCCTGGTCGCCGCGTTGCGGGACAAGGCCGAGGCACCGGCGGCCCCGGCGGGCCTGAAGCAGATGTTGCGGAATGCGGAGCAGCTCGCGGCGCTGAAGGAATGGCTCGACCTCGACCTGCGCCGCTATTCGGTGCAGCGCCCCCTGATCGTGCGGGAGCTCTCGGCCGAGAAGACGCCCCGGCAGGTGTCCGTTTTCATGGCCGCGGACGGGCGCGTGGCCTTCCTGGACAAGGGCACGCCGCAGCCGCACGACTGGCCGGAGCTCACCCCTGCCGTCGTCGGCGCCATCATCATAAGCGCGGTGCATGAGGCCAACCGCGCGCCCCGCAGCATCCACGCCGCGGCGCAGGTCTTCGCGCGGTTCTACACACTCCCGCTGATGACCGAGGCGCTGGAGCACGCCGGCCGGTGAGCAGGCGGGTGGGACGCAACCTGGTGAACGGCACCGTGTCCACCCCTAGGCCCGCATTGACCGCGACGCGGTGAGCTGGCACCCAGAAATTTCCCCATGACGAATCCGACCAACGGGCAGTCCCGCCATGTGTTGCAACGGATTGCCCACCGCGTGATGCGCGAGCGCGGGCTGGAGCCGGATTTTTCCCCGGCGGCACTGGTGGAATTGAACGCGATCCACGGCCCGGCCGAGCGGCCCGCGACGGCACGGGATCTCCGAAGCCTGCTGTGGTGCTCGATCGACAACGATGACTCGCTCGACCTGGACCAGCTGTCGGTCGGCGAAGCGCGGCCCGACGGAACGGTTCGGCTGATGGTGGCGGTGGCCGACGTTGCGGCGCTGGTCAAACCCGGCTCGGCCATCGACGCCCATGCCCGGGAGAACACCACGTCCGTTTACACGGCGGGGCAGATCTTCCCGATGTTGCCGGAGAAGCTGTCGACCGACCTGACGTCGCTCAACTTCGCTGCGGACCGGCTGGCGGTCGTGGTGGACATGACTTTCGCCGCGGACGGCGCCATGACGCACTCGGACGTTTACGAGGCGCAGGTCCGGAACCACGCGAAGCTCGCATACAACAGCGTCGCCGCGTGGCTGGAGGGCACGGGCCCGCAGCCCGCGCCGATCGGGCCGGTTGCGGGACTCGCGGACAACCTGCGGCTGCAGCACCGGATGGCGCAGGTGCTGCGGGAGCAGCGGCACATGCGTGGCGCGCTTTCGCTGCAGACGCTCGAGGCGCGGCCGGTTTACGTCTGCGACATCCTGCAGGACCTGCGGGCGGACGAGAGCAACGTCGCCAAGAACCTCATCGAGGAGCTGATGGTCGCCGCCAACGGCGTGGTGGCGAGGTTCCTGGCCGCGAAAAAATCTCCCTCGGTGCGGCGCGTGGTGCGCACGCCGACGCACTGGGACCGGATCGTCGAGCTGGCGGCGGCGCGGAATTTCATCCTGCCGAAGGTGGCGGATAACGTGGCGCTGGAGAAATTCCTGCTCGCGGCCCGCGCCGCGGATCCCGCGTATTTTCCCGACCTGTCGCTCAGCGTCATCAAGCTGCTTGGCAAGGGGGAATACGTGGTGGAATTTCCCGGCGGCTCGGCGCCGGGGCACTTTGGCCTTGCGGTCCGGGACTATGCGCACTCGACCGCGCCGAACCGCCGCTTCCCGGATTTGCTGGGGCAGCGCCTCGTCAAGGCGGCGCTGGCGGGCCGGCCGGTGCCATATTCGAACGACGAGCTGACGGCGCTCGCGCAGCATTGCACCGACCAGGAAGACGCCGCCAAGAAAGTGGAGCGGCAGGTCGTGAAATCCGCGGCGGCGATGCTGCTCTCCTCCCGCATCGGCGAATCATTTGAGGCCACGATCACCGGCGCCTCCGACAAGGGTACCTTCGCCCGGGTCGCGCAACCGCCGGTGGAGGGAAAACTGGTGGAGGGTTTTGCCGGCCGAAAGGTCGGCGACCGCCTCACGGTGCAGCTGGTTTACACCGACGTGGAACGCGGCTACATCGACTTCAAGGCCCTCAAGTAGCGCTTCACCCGACGCCCGGGGTGGTCGTCGATTTCCACATCGACGACTGGCACCGCCGGCGATTCAAACCCGCGGGGCCAGCAGCTTGACGGCGTCGCCGGCGAATTTGTCCCACGCCGCCACGAGTCGGTCTTCGAACGGATCGCTGTCTGCCGACACGACCTTGCCGTGCTGGTCCATCCACGCGACGGTGCGGCGCACGCCCTCGGCGTAAGGCGTGGCGGAGCGGTAAGCTGGGACCGCGCGCTTGAGCTTCTCGTTCGAGTAGACGCCGTGGAACCGGAAGATTTCCTCCAGCGCGACAAAGCGCTTACGGTCAATCGCGAGCAGGAGGTCGGTGGGAATGTGCACGATTCGCGGCGCGGGTGCGCCGATGGCGGCGGCGGTGCGCTGGGTGTATTCGTCCCAGGTGACGATCTCGTCGCCCGTGACGTTGTAGGCTTCACCGAAGCACTCCGAACGGCCCGCCACGCCGGCGAAACCCACGCCGACGTCCTCGGAAAACGCGCTCTGCCAGAGCCCATGGCCGTCCCCGCTGACGATGATGGGCCGGCCCTTCCGCAGCCGGTCGACGAAGGTCGCCTCCCAGCCGAGGTTGTTGATCACGTTGCCGCCGGGGCCGTAGGTGTGCGACGGGCGGAAGATCGTGACGGGCATTTTTCCGGCGGCGTGGGCGCGCAGGAAGACCTGTTCACACGCGACCTTGTCGCGGCCGTAGGTGGAGAGGGGCGCCTGGGGCGTTTCTTCCGTGGTGGGTACGGCGGTCTGCGTGTTGCCGTAGGTGCAGACGGTGCTGCAAAAAATGAAATGCCCGCAGCGACCGGCAAATGCGCGCACGTCGCTCTCGGCCTGGTCGGGGCGGAAACAGATCATGTCGATCACGACATCCCACGAACCGGTCGCAGCCATGGTGGACTCGAAAGCCGGAAACTGGTTGCGGTCGCCCGTGAGATGCCGCGTCTCGGACCCGAGGCGGTCGTCGGTCTGGCCGCGGTTGAACACGGTGAGGTCGGCGCCGCGCGCCCGGAGCGCCTTCACGATGCCCGTGGAGATCAAGCCCGTGCCGCCGATGATGAGCACTTTCATCGCGCCATCGAACGCACGCGTGCCGCGGAGTCAGCTTCTAACTTCGGCCAAGGGGTCGGGCCCTAGCTTTCGCCGCGGGCGCTGAGCCGCTCGCGGCCGTGGCGTCGCGTGAGGTCGAGGAGGGGACCGATCGGCACGATTTGGGTCGGGTTGATCTCGGTGTGCGTGATGTAGTAGTGCCGCTTGATGTGGTCGAAATTCACCGTCTCCGCGATGCCGGGCGTCTGGTAGAGATCGCACAGGTAACCCTGCAGGTTCGGGTAATCCACGATGCGGCGCAGGTTGCACTTGAAGTGCCCGTGGTAAACCGCATCGAACCTCACCAGCGTGCAGAACAGCCGCCAGTCGGTCTCGACCATCCGGTCGCCAAAAAGATAGCGGCGGTCTGCCAGCCGCGACTCGAGTTGGTCGAGCATCGCAAACACGTCCCGCGCACCCGCCTCGTAGGCCGCCTGCGTCGTCGCGAAACCCGCGCGATACACGCCGTTGTTCACTTGCTCGTAGATCTGCCCGCTCAGTTCCGCCTGCGGGCCCGCGAGGTCGACCGGGAACAGGTCGGGTGTGCCGGGCGCGCCGGTGGCGAACTCGGAATTGAACATCCGGCAGAGGTCGTCCTCGGAATTGTTGATGATGCGCTTCGCCTGCTTGTCCCAGAGTACCGGCACCGTCCATCGCCCGCGGAATTTCGGATCGGAGGCGAGATACGCCTCGCTCAGGAACTTGAAACCGTTGACCGGATCGCGGGAAAAGCCGGCGCCGTCCCGAAACGCCCAGCCGCGCTCGTCGCGCACGGGATCCACCACGGTCACGCCGATGACGGACTCCAGTCGTTTGAGATGGCGCACGATCAGTGCCCGATGGGCCCACGGACAGGCCAGCGAAACGTAAAGGTGATAGCGTCCTGGCGCGGGCGGGTAGGGCGTCGAACCATCGGCGCGGACCCAGTCGCGAAACGCATCCTCCTGTCGCTCGAAGGCGCCATCCTCGGCGTTTTCCTCGGGAAACTGGGCACTGGTGGCCATGGCGAAAACCGTGCGCTGTTTCCCGCAGCCCGCAAGTGGGCAGAGGTGGTCGGTTTTTTAAGGGGAAGCCAGGAAGCCAGGAACCAGGCTAATCGCGGAAGCGCGGAGATGCGGAAATACCGGGAAAGGGAGGGAAGCCGGGATCATCGGTCCCGGCCTGCCTCCTCTTCGCGCTTTCGTTCTTCCGCGCTTCCGCGATGAGGATTGGTATCCGGATTCCTGGTTTCCTGGCGTCCGGCTATAACCCTCCGGTTTGCCCATGGTTGCCATGGGACCGCGCGGCGCTTCACCATGCTCATGCCCCAACCCCAATGAAAAACCTCCCCGCCCAGCTCGGCATCCAGAGTTATTGCTTTCGCGGCTTCAAAACCCTCGGCGAAGTCCTGCCCCGGCTGAAGGCCTGCGGCGTCACGACGGTCGAGCTCAGCGGCGTGCACGGGGACTTCCGGACCGACGCCGACGCGATGATCGCGCAGTGCCGCACCGCCGGCGTGCGCATTGCCAGCATCGGCGTGTCGCGCTTCGACGGCAACCTGGCGGACTGGCGGAAGCTGGGCGAATTCATGCGGAAGGCCGACGCCCCGGTGATTGCGGTGGATTTTGATCCGGGTGCCGGGCCGGATATCTGGCGCGCGGCCGAGCGCTTCGCGGACGAGTTCGACCTGCGCCTCGCGATCCACAACCACGGCGGTCGCCACTGGCTCGGCAGCGCCCAGATGCTCGCGCAGGTGTTTGCGTCCACCTCGCCCCGCATCGGACTGTGCCTCGACACGGCCTGGGCGCTGGACGCCCACGAGAACCCGGTGGCGATGGCGGAGAAATTCGCCGACCGCCTCTATGGCGTCCACCTGAAGGATTTTGTCTTCGACCGCGCCGGCCATCCGTCGGACGTCGTGATCGGCGAAGGCAATCTCGACCTGCCCCGCATGCTGGCGCTGCTCGAGGCCAATGAACACACCGCCAGCGTCGTCATCGAATACGAAGGCGACATCGCCGACCCCGGCCCCGCGCTCACCCGGTGCGTCCAGCAGGTCACCCGCCGCTAATCGCGAATCACTTCCTCCTTCCTAATTCTTCCTTCGGCCTTTCTCCCCATGCCCTCCCGTAAAATTCGTCTCGCCATCGTCGGTTGCGGCAACATCGCCAACCGCTACGCCGACCGCATCAAGACCTACGCCGCCTGCGAGCTCGTGGGTTTCTCCGACCTCGACCCGGCGCGGGCGAAGGACTTCGCCGCGAAATATGGCGGCAAGGCTTACGACAGCCTGGCGGCGCTGCTCGCCGACCCGGCGATCGAGCTCGTGGTGAACCTCACGATCCATTTCGCGCACTACGAAGTCATCAAGCAGTGCTTGTCGGCCGGGAAGCATGTTTACACCGAGAAGCCCCTGGCAGTGCGTTACGCGGAGGCGAAGGAGTTGGTGGAGCTGGCGACAGCGCGGAAACTCCGGCTGGGCAGCGCGCCGATTACCTACATGGGCGAGGCGCAGCAGACGGCGTGGAAAATCCTGCGCGGCGGCAAGGCGGGGCGTGTGCGGCTCGTTTACGCGGACATCAACCACGGCCGCATCGAGGCGTGGCACCCGAATCCGGAGCCGTTTTACGAGGTGGGCATCCAGTGGGACGTCGGCGTTTACCCGCTGACCTTGCTGACGACGATGTTCGGCCCCGTGCGGCGCGTGACGGCGACGGGCAAGGTCGTCTATCCCCACCGCGTCACGAAGGAAGGACGCAAATTCACCATCACCACGCCGGATTACGTGCTGGCGCTGCTGGAGTTCGAGGAGGGCCTCACCGCGCGACTGTCCGCGAACTTTTACGTCCAAGGCGGCAAGCAGGGTGGGGGATTGGAGTTTTCGGGTGACGACGGCAGTGTCTTCCTCGGCAGCTTCCAGGATTTCGGCGCGCCGGTGGAGTTCGCGCCCTTGAACCAGCCGTTCGTGACGGTGCCGCCGGTGCGGGAGCCCTTCAAGGGCACGGAGTTTGCGCGCGCCGTCGAGGAAATGGCCGAAGCGATGATCGCTGGCCGCCCGCAGCGCGCCACGGGCGCGCAGGCCGCGCACGTCGTCGAGATCCTCGAGGCGATGGGCACGTCGATGAAGCACGGCGGCCCGGTGCCGGTGACGTCAAACTTCACGCCGCCGACGCCGATGGATTGGGCGGAGGGCAAGTGAAGGGCGGCCATGGCTGGTGATCGCATTCCCCCGTGGGAAAAACGCCGCCCGAAAACGGGCGGCTCTGTCAAGCTGACGCCGACGAGCATCGCTTGGGCGAGGGCCCGGGCGAAGGCGGCGGGCCGCCGTTATCCCAACCTCGTGGACAACATGGCGGCGCTCCGCCGCCAGTTGGAGGCAGAGCACGGCGGGCGCGGCCCCGACCATCCCTGAGCGGGAGTGCTGGCCCCAATGGAGCGGGCAGCGGGAGGAAAGTGAGAATTAAGCAGGAAGAATGAAGAATTTGGAGAGGCCCCACTTCCTCATTCTTCCCTCTTCCTTCTAACTTATTTCGTCAGCAGGCAGCAGTGCTTGAATTTCTTGCCGCTGCCGCACGGGCAGGGGTCGTTGCGGCCGACCTTGGGGGTAGTCGACCGATACGGGGCGGGGCCGAGGCGGGCCTCGCGGGTGTAGAGCCAGGTGCCGTTGGTGCGGAGAAACTCCGCCTTTTCGTGCAGCACTTTTTCGGTGTTTTCCTCGATGCCGTAGGCCGAGAAATCGACGAAGGCCTTGTCGGGATTGTCCGTCAGCTCGTGCGCATGCACCTCGAGCCGTGTCCAACGCATGGTGGGTTCGCCTTCCTGGGGCTCGAATGGCGTGCCGGCGGTCGGGCGATACGACTCGTGGAGGAATTTGAAATCGTGGGCGACGTGCGCCGTGAAGCGCGCGCGCATCAGCTGTTCGGCGTTTGCGGCCGGGTGCGCGCCGGTGAGGATCGGCTCACAGCACGCCTCGAACAACTGGCCGCTGCCACAGGGGCAGGGCTGTCCACGCTTCGGTTTATTGTCCGGGATCGGCTCAGATGACATGCCCCCGAGCTAGGCCACGGCCGAGGCGCAGGGCGAGGGGAAAGGTGGGCGTGCGAGAGGTAAGGAGGCGGCCCGGGGAATTGATTGGCGGAGAACGGACCTCCGGGTCCGTTGGCCATGGAGAACCAAGTCCAAACAAACGGACCGGGAGGTCCGTTTTCCTTCCCCAAGCTCAGGCCAGCTTGGCCGTGAGCGTGATGTCGGCCTTGAGGAGGCGGGAGATCGGGCAGCCGGCCTTGGCCTTCGCGGCGAGTTCCTGGAACTTGGCGTCGTCGATGCCGGGGATCTTCGCCGTGAGAATCAGGTGGGACGCGGTGACGGTCCAGCCGGCGGGCGGGACGTTGTCGAGGGTGACCTCGGCGGTGACCTCGATCTTTTCCGGGGTGAGGCCGGCTTCGCCCAAGGTGGCGGACAGGGCCATCGCGAAGCAGCCGGAATGGGCGGCGGCGATCATTTCCTCGGGGTTCGTGCCGGGGCCGGACGCGAAGCGCGAGTTGAAGGAGTAGGGCGTGGACTTCAAGGCACCACCAGGCGTCGTGAGGCTGCCGGTGCCGGTTTTGAGGGGGCCGTTCCAGACGGCGGAGGCGGAGCGTTTCATGGGACCGCAATTTATGCGTGGCTCGCGCGAGTTTGCAAATGCCGGCCGGAAGCGCCTTGCGCTGGCGCAGACCACCGCCAAGGGTGGGCGGGGACGGCCCGCCATTTTCGTTCCACGCCCTGACTCGACGGAGCCGAGCTTTGCACCCCTCGCATGGACACCCTATACACGCTTTGCCGGTCGGCGGACAACCACCATGCCCCGCCGTTCACGGCCGAACAAATTGCGGAAATCGCGGCGCACAAGACGTCGCATTTCTCCCAAGAGGCCGCGGCGAACCCGCTCGTGAGCGAGATCCTGGCGGGTGGGACCGTCACCTTCTTCGACCTCAAGCATCATGATCACCGGAAATTCCTCGAAGGCCCGGCGACGTTTTTCCGGACGCACGAAATCCTCCGGCGCACCAAGCGCTCCAACGCGCCGATCAGCATCGGGTCCAAGGAATTTCCGCACAACGCCGTGGCCGCGATGTTCGATCGCTGCGTGCCCAACTCGAAGCTCCAGCACGTGCCCTGGTTCTCGCCGTCGCGGTATGTCGCGTCGCTGGCCTACGCCTGGGGCGGCACGCTCCTGCTGGCGCTGCTGTTTGGCCGCGACAATTCCGGCTCGATGCCGTTCGACGGCTTCGTGCTCTATCACCTCGGCATCCTGAGCACCATCGCGGCGCTCATCTACACCGCGCTGAAGAGCAACCGCGACGTGCGCCATCCCGCACCGTGGAACACCGCGATCTATCTCGACCTCAACGCCGATCTCGTGCGCCGCAGGTCCCAAGGCCTCGCCGCCGCCCGCAAGGAAATCGTGCCGCTCCAGAAGGGCTTCAAGCATCCCGATTTCTATTATCCCCTCGCACGTCGCATCGAGACGCACGGGTTCGACGAGGAACTCGCCCGCTATCTCGGCGGGAAGTGAGCGCCTGATCCGCCCTAACGCGGGGCGGCGGGGATGCGGCGGGCCGCGGATTGACGCTCCGCAATGGGCCCCAGATATTGGCCGGCATGAAAGAAATCCTGACCGACGGCGCGACGCGGGCGATTCGTTATCTCGAAGGTTTGGAGACACGCGGCGTCGCTCCGTCCACCGCAGCCGTGGCGGGACTCCGCGCGCTCGATGAGCCGTTGCCCCAGAAGCCGGGCAACCCCGCCGATACGCTCCGACTGCTCGACGAGGTCGGCTCGCCTGCGACAACCGCGATGGCAGGACGCCGCTTCTTTGGCTTCGTCATCGGCGGTTCGCTGCCCGTGACGCTTGCGGCGAACTGGCTGGCCGGTGCCTGGGATCAGAACACGGCCTACTTCCGCGCCACACCCAGCGCAGCCTATCTCGAGCAGGTTTCGCTGCGCTGGCTGCTCGACCTGTTGCGGCTTCCGCCGGAATCCAGCGGGGCCTTTGTGACCGGCGCCACGGTGGCGAACCTCTGTGCGCTGGCTGCGGCGAGGCACTCCGTGCTGAAGCAGGCGGGATGGAACGTGGAGGCCGACGGTCTTTTTGGTGCACCAGCCATCACCGTCGTGGTGGGGGCGGAGGTGCATCCGTCGGTGACGAAATCGCTCGGCATCCTCGGGCTGGGGCGCAGTCGCGTCGTCAAGGTGCCCGTGGACAGCCAAGGCCGCATGCGGGCCGACCAGCTGCCGGTGATGACCGGGCCGACCATCGTCTGCGTCCAAGCCGGCAACGTGAACACCGGGGCGTTTGACCCAATTGCCGAGGTATGCCGCCGCGCTCATGCGGCCGGCGCGTGGGTGCATGTCGACGGGGCGTTTGGACTTTGGGCGGCTGCGGCGCCGTCGCGGCGGCACCTGGCGGACGGCATTGCGCTGGCTGACTCGTGGGCCACCGACGCGCACAAGTGGCTGAACGTGCCCTACGACTGCGGACTCGCTTTTGTGCGCGACCCGCTGGCGCTGCCGGCGGCGATGGCGATCACGGCGGAGTATCTTCCGACGCAGAGCGAGTTCCGCAACCCGGCGGATTTCACGCCGGAGCTTTCCCGTCGCGCCCGGGGCGTTGAAGTCTGGGCGGCGCTGCGGTCGCTGGGCCGCGAGGGCATCGCGGCGCTGGTCGAGGGCAACTGCGCGCACGCGCAGCGCTTCGCGCGCCAGCTTTCGGCGGCGGGCTGCGAGGTTTTGAACGACGTGGTGCTCAACCAGGTGCTCGTGGCCTTCGGAGACGCCGGGAAGACCAACCGCGTGATTGCCGCCGTGCAGGCGGACGGGACCTGCTGGTGTGGCGTGACGGTCTGGCAGGGCCGGACCGCCATGCGCATCAGCGTGTCGTCCTGGGCCACGACCGAGGCCGACGTGGATCAAAGCGTGGAGGCAATCCTCCGCGCGGTCCGCGCGAGTTGAAGGCGGCGACAGTTGAAAGTTGAAGTTTGAAAGACCGAGGCGGAAGTCACCCGGTGCTCCAGGCCCGGCTTTCAACCTTCAACTTTCAACCGCCCCGCCCGGCGGGGCTAATGACTGCCTGCGCGCTTGCCGTCGGCGGTCAGGCGTCGCCTACTGCGGGCCGCTTCATGGACTCGCGGGACCTGTCTTCCACCCACGCCAGCTGGCTGCGCCAGATCCGGCAGCGCATGAGAACTTTCTGGGCGGCGAAGTTCATCGGCACGACGCTCGGAATGACGGCGTTCTTCGTGGTTTATTTCTGGCTGCTGCATCATCCGTATTTTCCCATCACGATCATGCCGCTGACGGTCTTGGATCGGTGGATCGGTTTCCAGCCGGACGCACTGGTGCTGTATGTTTCGCTCTGGTTCTACGTTTCGTTCGCCCCCGCGCTGTTGACGGAGGCGCGCCTGCTGTGGTCCTACCTGGCCGCCGCGGCGGTGCTGAGTGTGATCGGGCTCGGCATCTTTTTGGTTTGGCCGACCGCGGTGCCGGTGGTCTCGCTCGACTGGCCGCATCACGGGTTTTTCTTCATGTTGCAAAAGGTGGACGCGTCCGGGAACGCGTGTCCGTCCCTGCACGTGGCATTCGCGGTGTTCACCGCCTTCTGGTTCGAACGCATCCTGCGCGAGATGCACGCCGGCCGCGCGGTCCGCATGGCCAACGTGCTGTGGTGTCTCGGGATTCTCTATTCCACGATCGCCACGCGGCAGCACGTGGCGCTGGACGTCCTGGCGGGCGCCATTCTCGGCGCGGGCGTCGCGCTGGGGCATCTCCGTTTGGTTCGCCCGGTGACGCCGGCCCAGCGGCTCACGGCTTGCGGTCCATGCGGACACGGAAGCGTTCCATGAGGATCAGGATGCCCGTGACGAGGGCGAGGGCGCCGATGAGCCACATGGGAAGGTTCAGGCCAATCACGATGTTGAGGCCGAAGACGATGAGGAAGATCGCGAGTAGGAGTTGAGCCATGGGAGTTTTTTTGGGGGGTTGGGGGAGCTGGGGGTGGATCACAGACACCGGATTTGGCCTCCGGTTTGCGGCGCACACCCGTTTGCCCCCACGCGTGGCGGTGACGCGGGGGCAGGACCTTGCGTTTGCGGGCGCTTGCCGAGGCGTGAGTGGGAGCTAGTTTGCGGAGAGAGGCAGAAACCATGAAGAAGCCCACAGCGAACGAGAGAAAGCACCGCTGCAGCCGGAAACGGCGGTATCGCAGCCAAGGCGACGCTTTGGACGCCGCCCGGCTGCTGGGGATCGAGCGGCAGCGCAAAGCCTACATTTGTCCCCTCTGCGGGCAGTGGCATCTTACGACGGCTTGAAGGGATTCTTCTGCCGAAAACCCTGCGGGGATGGTCACTTGCGAAATGGCCGGGCAGGGCTAGGGTGGATGGGCTTAGGTCGGCAGCGTCGGGCCACGCCCGGCAATCGCCGACCGGCAAAAAAGACGGCACTTTCCCATTTTTTTTGCGGTCCCAGTCATCGGTAGCCAAACTTATCTCAAGCCATGAAAACCAAACTCTTTTCCCTTCTCGTCGTAACGGCGGGCTTGCTCGCCTTGGGGGCCCAAGCCCAGGTGGCCACGCCTTCAACGCCCGCACCGGCCATTGACGTGGTTTCCACGCCGCCGGCCAACCAAATTGTTTACGCCCCGCGTCTGCCCTCGACCACCGAGCTGACGAACGTGGCGGCGGCGCAGGGTCTTTCGATCGACAAGATCATCCAAACCGTCTCGCAGATGACCGTGGTTTATCGTTCGGCCAACGGCCAGACGAACACGGTTGCCTATATGCTGCTGCCGGTGGCCGGCAGCACGGCGGCGAACCAGGTTCCCGCACCGAGCGCGGCCCCCGGCGGGGCCATCATGGGTACCACGACCCAAACCGTCATTGCCGTTCCGTCGCCCGCGCCCCAGGTCGTCTATGCCACGCCGGCACCCGCGCCCGTCTACTACTACGATCCGTTCTACTATCCCGCCTACTACGGCTATCCCTGGTACAGCCCCGTGTCCGTCAGCATCGGCTGGGGCTTCGGCTACTACGGTGGTCACTATCATGGCGGTGGCGACTACCACGGTGGCTACCATGGCGGTCATCACTGACGGTAACCGCGCCGCGTCCGCCAGCGTCGAATAAGTTAAGCCAATTCCTCCCGCCATGTATCGGAAAACTCTCGTCGTTTCATCCCTGGCCCTGTCCGCGCTCCTGAGTGGATGCGTGGGCACGGGTCCGAACACGCAGCAGGGCGCCGTCACCGGCGCCACGCTCGGAGCCATCGCCGGCGCCATCATCGGCAACAACAGCCATGGCTCCAGCAGCGGCGAAGGCGCGCTGATCGGCGCACTCGCCGGCGGCATGCTCGGCGGCACGGTGGGCAACGCCAAGGACCACCAGGACGGCACGCTCTACGGTTATCCGCAGCCGCAGCACACCGGCTATTATCGCACGACCACCGTCGTCCAGTCGGCTCCGCCGGCCGCGCCTGCGCCGCTCGCCGACGTGGTCACGCCGTCCCCGGCGCCCAATGCCCTGTGGATTCCCGGCTACTGGAACTACAACGGCTCCGGCTACACGTGGACCGCGGGCCATTGGGAAATCCCGCCGCCGTCCAGCACGACCTATGTCGCCTCGCACTGGGAAACCCGGAACGGCGCGAATGTGTTCGTCCGCGGCTACTGGCAGTAACCCGGCGCCAGCTTAGCTGGAGGGCAGGGCGAGCAGGCTGTCCGGCCCCTTGCCCTCAAACTCGACCCTCAGGTATTTCTGCCCGGCGTGGGCCACCACCACGACCCGGACGTTGCGGTCCTTGGTGGTCACGAAAAATTCGTCCGTCCCTGCCTCGATGGCGAGGATGGCGGCCTCCTGGGACAGCTTCCAGCGGCTCTTGTCGGAATTGAGCCCGCCGATCGACTCGATGCGTTCATGCGGGTCGTAGCTGTAGGCTTTCTGGGCAAAAGTGATCGTGCGGCGGTGAACGGGACGGGCCATGGGAAGTCTTTCGTTGGGCAAAATTCAGTGCGGGAGTCCCGCAACCTACGCCGACATTCCGCCATTAGCGAATTAAACCTCCGGACCGCGGAACTCCGGGTTGACCGGGCCGGCATTCTCTCCCCGGATGAGGCCACGATGGCGCGAAGCGTGGTCCTCAAGCAAAGCCTCCGGTGCGAACGCTGCCACCTGCCGCCGCGCTGGTGCATCTGCGCGGGTTTCGACGCGGTGGACTGTGCGCTGAAGGTGGACGTGCTGATGCACCACATGGAAAATTGGCGCCCGAGCAGCACGGGTCACCTCATCCAACGCGTGATTCCAAAAGCCGGCCTGCACCTGTATCGCCGCGAGCGCCCGCTCGAGCCGCAGACGATCATCCAGCCGGGGAAAACGCTGTGGATCCTGCATCCGTTGGGTGAACCGCTCCCGGCGGCGCATCCGCCGCCGACGGACCTGCAGGTACTGTTGCTCGATGGCACCTGGCGCCAGGCGGGCGAAATGATGCGCGTGGTGGAACCGTGGGGCCGCCGGATCGCGCTGCCCATGACGGGCACAAGCCGCTACTGGCTGCGCTCGCAGGCGGGGGAGGGGAAGTTTTGCACGATGGAGGCGCTCCTTTTTCTGCTCGCGGCGCTGGGCCGGACCGAAGAGCACGCGCGGCTGCGGGTGCAATTTGAGCTCCACGTGTATGCGGGACTTTGTTCGCGCGGCGCGAAAGCGAAGGCGGCGGAATACCTCGCGGAATCGCCCGTGCGCGCGGCGTTTCCGGAGTTGTTGAACGAACTGGCCCGCCATCGAGCGCGGGATGAGGGCGCATGAGCGGAGAACGGACCTCCCGGTCCGTTGATCGTCCCATTCCTGCCCGCCTCAAGCAACGGACCGGGAGGTCCGTTCTCCTCCCTGCGGGGCGTTACCGTCCCCTCCGGCTCTCCCGCGGACCTGCCGGGTATATTCACTGGCAACGGGCTTGCCATGCATGGCGGCGTTCCTAATACCCGACACCGTATGGCCGAGCCGCACACCCCACCCGTCGTCGACTGGTACCGCACGCCGATCCCGACGGACGTCTTCAAACGCCTGCACCAGCGGAGCGACGCCAAGGCGTTCGTCTACACGCTCGGCTACCTGGCGGTCTACGCGACCACGGCCACGCTCGCGTTCCTCTCGTGGCGGCACCACGAGCCTTGGTACCTGACGGTGCTGCTGGTTTTCGTGCATGGGACGGTGGCGAGCTTCCTGACCAACGCGATGCATGAGCTGGGGCACGGCACCGTGTTCAAGACGAAGATTTTCAACGAAATTTTCCTCCGGATCATTTCGTTTCTCGGCTGGCTGCATCCCGACGTATTCAGCGCCAGCCACCAGCGCCACCACCGCTACACGCTGCATCCGCCCGATGACCAGGAGGTCGTGCTGCCGATGAAGCTGATGGTGAAGCACTTTCTCGAGCAGAGCATTTTCAACCCGCGCGGCATGAAGTGGATGTTCCTCTACACGCTGCGCCTCGCCTGCGGCCGTTTCACCGGCACGTGGGAACTGGTCTGTTATCCGCCGGACCAGCCGCAGCTGCGCCGTATCCCGATCCGCTGGGCGCGGGTGGTCCTCGGCGGCCATGTGCTGATCGCCGCGGTGTCGCTGTATTTCGGCCTGTGGATCATCCCGGTGCTCGTCTCGCTCACGCCCGCGTATGGCGGCTGGCTGTTCTTCCTCTGCAACAACACCCAGCACATCGGCCTGCAGGACAAGGTCCCGGATTTCCGCCTCTGCTGCCGCACCGTGCTGCTGAATCCCGTGACGGCCTTTCTGTTCTGGCAGATGAACTACCACATGGAGCACCACATGTTCGCCGCGGTGCCGTGCTACAACCTCAAGCAGCTCCACCAGGCCATCAAATACGACGTGCCGCCGGCGCCCGACGGACTCGTCGAGACGTGGCGCCACATCACTTCCGTCCTCCAGCGCCAGGCGCGCGAGCCGTCCTACCAGTATGTCGCCCAGTTGCCGGCCGCGGCAGGCGGCGTGAAGTCGGCGAATGCCTAGGTAGGTCGGGCGCTCCGCGCGCGACCGTGCTTCACCTCTGCCGCGCGCGGAGCGCCCGGCCCACCTTCCACCTTTCATGAAATCCTACCGTCCCTTCACCCGCGCCGTTTCCGTCTGGCCGGGTTCGCTCGCCGGCCAGCAGAACATCTGGGTGAGTTTTCACGCCCAAGTGGAACTCGCCCGCGCGCGCCGGGCCACGGTGCGCATCGCGGCGGCGCAGGCTTATCGCGTCTGGGCGAACGGTGAGCTGGCCGGACGCGGACCCGCCCGGACGGCGCACGGGCATGCCCGGGTCGACGAGTGGCCCGTGACGGCCGATGCCACGGGCCGGCTCGGCGTGGTGATCGAGGTGATGGAGTATGGCGTGCCGACGTTCTGCTCGACGAATGAGCCGGCGTTTTGCTGCGCGGAAATTGTGGCGGGAAAAAAGACGCTGGCGTGGACGGCCCCGCGCGGCGGCGGTTTTCTGGCGGAACGCCGGAAGGAACGCGTGCAGCGCGTCGAGCGCTTCAGCTACCAGCGGGCGTTTGCCGAGGCCTACCGTTTCGGCGCAAGCGGCCTGAGCTGGAGCGCGGCGGGTTACGTGCCCTCCCGGCCGGCGAAGCTCGCGCGGGTGACGTTTGCGCGCACGTGGCTGGAGCGCGGCGTGGCCTATCCCGATCTTTCTGTCGCGCACCCGCGGATGTCCGCCGTGTGCGGGCGGGCGCTGCCGTTCAACGCGGCGCAGTTCGCGAAGGTGGAGAAGTGGCGGCATATCTTCGACGTGCCAGAAACGTCGCCCGGATTCACCGTCGACCAGCTCGACTGGCCGGTTTTCACACCGGTTGCCGGCACGCCATTCCAGTCGACGGGATCGACGCAGCTGCGTCGCGGAACGAGCCTTACCTTGCGTCCGCGCACGTGGGTGCGCGCGGATCTTGGTCGGGATTGCACCGGCTTTCCCGCCGTGCGCGCGCACAGCCGGCGCGGCGCGCGCGTGGTGTTGGTGTTCGACGAGATCCTCGTCGACGGGCAGATCAAATTCGACCGGTCCTCGTGCGAGAACGTGATCTGGTTCGACCTGGCGCCGGGCGCGACCGTCGACTTCGAGGCGTTCGAGCCATATACATTTCAGCATCTCCAGGTGATTGCGTGGTCGGGATCGGTGGAGGTCACCGATATCCGTCTGCGCCACTACCAAAACGGCACCGTGCTGCGCGAAGCGCCGAAATCCCTGGCGGCGGGCGCGCAGCAGGTTCGGCGCGCCGCCCTGGCCAGCTACCGCCAGAACGCCCTCGATATTTTTATGGACTGCCCGGGCCGCGAGCGCGCCGGCTGGCTCTGCGACAGCCTGTTCACCGCCCGCGCGGAGTGGCATCTCACGGGGGACAACCGCATCGAGCGTGCCTTCCTGGAGAATTACCTCGTGATGCCGGATCGACCGGAGTTACCGGCGGGCATGGTCCCGATGTGCTATCCGGCCGAGCCCTTGCGCTCCGAGTTCATTCCCAACTGGGCGATGTTCCTGGTCATCCAGCTCGACGAAGCCCGGCGCGAACGCCGCCTGCCCCGCGAGTGGCAGCCGCTGGTGCGGCGTCGCGTGCAGCGCCTGGTGCGGTATTTCCGGCAGTTCGAAAATGAGCGGGGACTCGTCGAGCGGCTGAAGAGCTGGGTCTTCGTGGAGTGGTCCAAGGCGAATGACTTCGTCAAGGAAGTGAACTTCCCGACGAACATGCTCTACGCGATGATGCTGCGCTCGGCGTCGCGGTTGCTGGGCGACCGGCGGCTCGCCAAGCAGGCCGACCGGATCGACGCGACCGTGCGCGAGCTGGCGTGGCGCAACGGGCGTTTCGTGGACCACGCCGTCCGCGACCACCACGAGCAGCTCGTTGTGCGCGACGACGCCAGCGAAGTCTGCCAATACTACGCCTTCTTCACCGGTCTCGCTACGCCGCGCCGCGAGGCGGAGCTGTGGCGCCGGCTTGTCCGCGCCGACTACGGCCCGCTGTTGCCCGCCAATGTTTTCGTCGGGAAAATCATGCGCTTCCAGCTGCTGATCGAGAACGGCGAGTTCGAGGCCGCGCGGCGCGAGGTGCTAAAGAGCTACCTGCCGATGGCGCGCACCACCGGCACGCTCTGGGAGCTCTTCCAGAAGAACGTGAGCTGCAACCACGGCTTCACGTCCTACGTCGCGGTGCTGATCGACCAGCTCGCGGCCAGGAAACGGCCGGCTTGAAGGTGGGCCGGGCGCTCCGCGCGCGGCGGCCTTTCTATCCGGCTGAATCAGAAGCCAATCCGGCAAACTGCCGCGCGCGGAGCGCACGGCCCACCTCAGCCGTTCACGGGATGCCAATCGGCGGACGGCCAGTTGTAGATGAAGCGGGGATCGGAAATATTCCACGCGACGGTGCGTGCGTGGGGCCGGCGGACGCCGGGGATGGCCGCGATCGGATCGGCCAGCGCGGTGTAGGCGAATTCCACTCTTACTTCCGCCGGTATCGGCACCCGCCAAGGCCGTGCGGCGGCGCGACGGGAGATTGCAGCGGCGACGTCGCGCCGGATGCTGGCCCGCACTACGTCCTCGGGATAAAGTTCGCACGTCGCCCAGCTCGTGCCGCGCTTGGTCGCGGTTGTGGCGACCCACGGGAAAAGCCGCCGCGCCTCGGCGCAGAGCGCCTCGTCGCCGGAGACGTGCAGCAGCGGCACACCAAACGCGCCTGCGTACAGCGCAAATTGGCTCATCTCACCGTGCTCCTCGCGGTTGATGCTGAAACGGCAGATTTCCTTCGGACACTGGGTGTGGTCGAGGAACGCGTTCAGCGTGCCCGCCATCGCGTGTTGGCCGACCATGACGACTCCGGCGGCAGTCGGATCGAGTCCGCCGAGGCGGATCGGGACCCCCATTTCCAATTTGCGCAATGTCGCCCGCGGATCGAGCGCGACGCGGGTGAAGGCCTGCTGGCGGTTGCGCCCGTGGCCGTCCCACACGACGACCTCCGTGGCGCCGGCGTCAAAGCAGCCCGCGACGGTGGCATTCGTGTCACCCGCGAGCTGGGCCAGGCCGTGGCGATAGGCGGGGGCGTCATCGTCGGTCGCGTAGCACTGTTCCCAATCGCTGACGCCGGCCAGGCCTTCCATGTCGGTGACGACGCAAATTCTCACGGGTGAAATACGGAATTGTTACGGTCCAAAACTAGGGCCGCGCCGGCATCATCACAAAACATGGGCCGCAGTAAAGGCCGGCGCTCGGGCAAACCCGCCCGGGCGACGGCCCTTCAACCACGACAGTCAACCCGGCGGCCAGCGCGCCGCCACAATCCAGACAAACAAGGAACCCGTCATGAAAAAGAACCTCCTCGCCACGCTGCTCGCAGTGGCATTCGGCCTGTTCGCCCCCGTCCTCATGCTCGCCGCCGACATGGGTAAATCGGAAACCCCCAAGCCGCCGATGTATTCGGCGAAGTGCAAGGCGCCCTGCAGTTTCAGCGTGAAAAGCCACGACCGCGAGGAGGTGGTGGCGTTGCTGCAGGAGCACGCGAAGGCGCATCACAACGGCCTCGTGCTCAGCGACACGGATGCCGAGGCGATGGTGAAGACCACCGAGCCGAAGAAGTGAAGCGGCGGTCAACCGCGCGTGTGAAGCCCCGCCAGACCGGCGGGGCTTTTTCTGTCCTCCCGCGGGGGAACCGGCCGGCAGGAGGGGTGCAATGGGGGCTTCTTTGACAAACTGGCCAAGGTGCCCACATTGGCCGGACCCCCGGCGGCGACGGCGCCGCCAATCACAACCCCAACAGGAGGACAGTCATGAAAAAGAACCTGATCGCAGTGCTCGTCGCGCTGCTCTTCGGCGTTTTCGCCACGACGCTCGCGATCGCTGGAGAGACGGCCAACTCGGAAGCAGCCAGCACGCCGGTCTATTACGCCAGTTGTCCGCCGTCCGCGGGCTGTGGCTTCACCGTGAAGAGCCACGACAAGGCGGAGGTGATCGCGATGCTCAAGGAACATGCCAAATCCCACCACAACGGCATGGAGCTCAGCGACGCCGATGCCGAGGCAATGGTGAAGGTTTCAACGGAAACGAAGTAACCCCGGCCAGCCGGTGCATAACCCGAGCCCCGCCGCAGCCGGCGGGGCTTTTTCATGTCGTCGCGAACCGGAGGACTAGTGCCAGTAGCCCTGGATGTAGACGTAGCTGCCGCCGCGATGCTCCCAGTGCGGGGCATAGTAGGCGTGGTAGTGATGATGGGGCGGACGAGCCCAACGGCCGCCGATCCAGATATACGCCGAGCCGTTGAAGGCCCAGTAGCCTGGAACCCACACGTATTCGGGTCCCGGTTGGTAAACGACGACCTCGGGCCGAGGCGGGGGCGGAGCCGGCGGCTGGGCCACTGTGTAGGTGGTGGTGGCCTGGCTTTCGGAGGTGTAGAGCGTGCCCCGCTCGTTATCGATGCTGTTGCCGATCGTCCCTCCGGCGATGCCACCGGCTGCGGCGCCGATCAATGCACCGGCGGCGGCGTTGTGGCTGCCGCTGTTGTTGCCGATGATGGCACCGGCGAGCGCGCCGAGGGCGGCGCCCCCGACGGCGCCTTGCTGGGTGTTCGGGCCCGTGCCCACGCAGCCGGTGAGTAAACCGGCGAGGGCCAGGGAGGTCAGATAGGAAGGGAATGCTTTCATGGTGTTGGAAGTTAGACGGACGAAATGGGTTCGTGGTTCCATGGCTTCTATGACGTTGGTACGGCCCGCGGGTGTCAGCGGACGTCCATTTTTTCGACGAAAAATAGCCGGGACAGGAAGATAGGACGGTGGACTGTTTGCAGGCTCGCCAAGGGCGCGGCGGCCACAAACGATGGGGGAATGAGTAATGCGTCAGCCCGGAAGCCCGCCGTGGGCTTCATTTTCATCACGCTCGTCCTGTCGATCGTCGGTTTCGGCCTGCTCATCCCGGTGCTGCCGAAATTGATCAAGGAATTCCAAGGCGGCGACTTCACGACCGGGTCTTATTCCTTTGGCTGGATCGTCAGCATTTACGCGCTGATGCAGTTCATCTGTTCGCCGATCCTCGGCTCGCTCTCGGACCGCTTTGGCCGCCGGCGCATCATCCTCATCGCGACCGCCGGCTCGGCCATCGACTACGTGATCATGGCCTGTGCGCCGACGCTGGCCTGGTTCTTCGTGGCCCGCATCGTGGCCGGTTCCACGGCCGGCGTGCTGGCCACGGCCAATGCCTACATCGCCGACGTGACCCCGCCGGAAAAACGCGCGCAGTCGTTCGGCCTGCTGGGCGCGGCGTTTGGCATCGGCTTCATCATCGGCCCGGCGCTGGGCGGCTTGCTGGGGAAATACAGCCTGCACCTGCCCTTCTGGTTCGCGGCCGGCTGCGCGGCGTTGAATTTTATCTTCGGATATTTCGTGCTGCCGGAGTCGCTGAAGCCGGAAAATCGCCGGGCGTTTGAATGGAAGCGGGCCAATCCGATCGGCGCGCTTTACGCGATGAAGCGCTTTCCCGCCGTGCTGGGATTGGTGGAGTGCTACTTCATCCTGACGCTCGCGCAGGTGATGTTGCAGACGAATTGGGCGCTCTACACCGAGGAACGCTATGGTTGGGACACGCTGCAGGTTGGCCTCTCGCTGATGTTTGTCGGCGTGGCGACGGGGTTGATCCAGGCCACGCTTGTGAAAAAAATCGTGCCGAAGCTCGGCGACACGCGGTCGGTCATCGTCGGTTTCTGCATCTCGATCGTCGCATTCATCGGCTACGGCAGCGCGCCGTACGGCTGGATGATCTACGCCATCATTTGCGTGGGAGCCTTCGCCGGCATTTCGGGCCCCGCGTTGCAATCTTACGTGACCAAGCACGTTCCGAACAACGAGCAGGGTGCGGTGCAGGGGGTATTTGCGGGACTGGCGAGTTTGGCGGGCATTCCCGGTCCGTTCATCGCGTCGCACAGTTTCGGCTGGGCCATCTCCCCCGAACGCTCGTTTCACCTGCCCGGCATCGCGTTCTACGAGGGTGCCGTGCTCTCGGTGATCGCACTGTGGCTCGCCGTGCGCAGCTTCCGTCGCGACGTGCGCCTGGGCCATGGCGCGCCACCTACAGCGACCGCGTGATCTTGAGATCGAGCGGTCCGCGGTCGGCGGTGGTTCTTACAGCGGAAGGCGTCAGCGGCCCACCGCGCTCATCATGAGTGCGGGATAGCGGAGGCCGGCGGCGGCGTTTTTCGGAAAGATCGCGTCGATCTGGGCGAGTTCCGCTGCGGAAAGCGTGATATCGAGCGCGCCGAGATTCTCGTCGAGATAGGCACGGCGCTTGGTCCCGGGAATGGGGACGATGTCGGGGCCCTGCGCGAGGACCCAGGCAAGGGCGAGCTGGCCGGGCGTGCAGTGTTTGGCGCGGGCAATCTCGGTCACGCGCTCGACCAGGTGGAGGTTGCGCTGGAAGTTCTCGCCCTGAAACCGCGGCGAAACCCGCCGGTAGTCGTCGGCCGCGAAATCCTCGAACCGCTTGATCTGGCCGGTCAGGAAGCCGCGGCCCAGCGGGCTGTAGGCGACGAGGCCGATGCCGAGTTCGCGGCAGGTGGCGAGGACGCCGTCCTCCGGGTCGCGGGTCCACAGCGAATACTCCGATTGCAGCGCGGTGATGGGATGAACCGCATGGGCGCGGCGGATCGTGGCGGCGCCCGCCTCGGAGAGGCCGAGGTGGCGGACTTTACCGGCGCGGACGAGTTCCGCCATGGCGCCGACCGTCTCCTCGATGGGCGTGTTGGGGTCGACGCGGTGTTGGTAGTAGAGGTCGATAACGTCCGTGCCCAGGCGGCGGAGGCTGGCGTCGCACGCGGCGCGAACATATTCAGGCCGGCCGTTGACGCCGCGCACGGTGGCGTCGGTGCGGCTGCGGATGATGCCAAACTTGGTGGCGAGGAAGACCTGCTTGCGCCGGCTGGCGAGGATGCGGCCGACGAGTTCCTCGTTGTCGCCGAAGCCATACATGTCGGCGGTGTCGAGGAAAGTGAGGCCGCGGTCGAGGGCGTGGTTGAGGGTGGCCAGCGACTCGGCGTCGTCCCGGGCGCCGTAGAAATCCGACATGCCCATGCAACCCAGGCCCAAGGCGGAGACGAGCGGACCGGTTTTTCCCAGCGTGCGTTGTTTCATCCCTGCAGCGTAGCGCGGATCGGTGCGAAGTGAAAGCCCGCGCTGAAAGTTGTTGGGCAACGGAGAGCCGGAGGACGGCGAGAGGGTGGGGTGGGGGACGAGTGGCGCGAAACTAAAAGCCGTTCCGGGCTGGCGACGCGAACGGGCCTGCGTAGAGTGGGCGACCATGAAGATCGTTAAATTTTTCGGGTGGTTGGGCGGCGGCCTGCTGGCGGTGGGTTTGATCGCAGCGGAGATTGCGAAAACGGAGGTGGCGAAGGACCCCTACACGGCGGAAATCGAGGCGTGGCGGGCACAGCGCGTGCAGACGCTGACGAAGCCGGATGGCTGGCTGAGTTTGATCGGGCTGCACTTCCTGAAAGCGGGCGAAAACACCGTGGGCACGGCGCCGGACAATGCGGTGGTGCTGGCCAAGGGGCCGGCGCACCTCGGGGTGTTCACGGTGGCGGACAACGGAACGGTGCACGTGATGTTCAACCCGGGGACGGAGAGCAAAGTGGACGGCCAGTCGGTGCTGGCGGCGGCCCTGCGCGATGACCAACGGGGCCGGCCGACGATGGTGACGGTGGGAACGGTGAGCCTGTATGTCATCGATCGGGACGGCAAACGAGCGCTGCGGGTGAAGGACAGTGAGGCAACAACGCGCACGCATTTTCTCGGCATCGATTATTTCCCAATCGATCCCAGCTGGCGGATTGAGGCGGATTGGGTCGCATTCGACAAACCGCGGGAGGTGCCGATCACGAACATCCTCGGCAGCGTTTCGCCGGCGATGATCCTGGGTAAGGCCGTTTTCACGCGGGATGGGCACACGTATGAGCTGCTGCCGATCCAGGAAGACCCCGAAGGTCTGCTTTTCTTTGTAATCTCGGATCGCACCAGTGGTGACCAAACCTATGCGGCAGCGCGGTTTCTGTATGCCGCCCCAGCTGTGGACGGCAAAGTGGTGCTCGATTTCAACAAAGCCCAGAACCCCCCGTGCGCCTTCACCTCCTACGCCACCTGCCCCCTCCCGCCCAAGGAAAACAGGCTCCCTCTAGCCGTAACCGCCGGCGAAAAGAAATACCGCGGCCATGGTGCCAGCCCCTAACTAACGGGGTCAGCCCCTAACTTTTGTAGTTGAACCCACCTTGGTTGGGTGGTGATTTGGCGTCGTGGCCCGCAAACCCCGCATCGAATTCGCCGGTGCGATTTACCATGTGCTGAACCGGGGAAACTACCGGTCGGACCTGTTCGATTCGGCCGGGGCGGCGCAGGCGTTTGTGGACTGTCTCTTTGAGGCGTGCGAGCGGATGGGTTGGCGGCTGCACGCGTTTTGCGTCATGCGAAACCACTATCACCTGGCGGTGGAGACGCCGCGCGGAAACCTCGTGAGTGGCGTGCATTGGCTGCAGAGCACGTTTGGCAACCGCTTCAATCGCTTTCGCGGCGAGCACGGTCACGCGTTTCAGGGACGCTACCAAGCCATCCTGGTCGAGCGCGGGCGGCATCTGGCGCAACTGGTGAACTATATTCACCTCAACCCGGCTCGCGCCCACGTCGTGGCGCTCGAGCAGCTGGGGCAATTCCGCTGGTCGAGCTATCGGTATTTCCTGCGGGATCGCAGCGAGCGCCCGGCGTTTCTCACCTGTAAAGACTGGTTGCAAGCGACGGGCGGCTTGCCGGATTCGCCCGCCGGCTGGCGCTCCTATCACGATCAATTGGCCTGGCTCATGGCGGACGAAGCGCGGCAGAAAGAGGCGGCGTTTGACCGGATGAACCAAGGATGGGTCTATGGCGGGGAGGAATTCCAGAATCAGATGCTGGTGGAATTCAAACGCATGAAGAAGGCCGAGGACTGGGGCGCGGGGGATCTCGTGAAACTCAATCGCCTGGAGTGGCAACGATTGCTGGAAGCGGGGCTCCGCGCCTTGAGCCGCCAAAAAGAGAATCCCAAGTTGGCGCCGAAATCAGCGCCGTGGAAAATCGCGATCGCAACGTGGCTGAAACAGCGCAGCAGCGTCACCAACCGCTGGCTGACGGAGAAACTCCACATGGGCGCCCCGGACGCCGTGAGCCGCTACGTCAGCGAAACGACAAATGGTCAAAATGATGCCAGTCAATCACTAGTAAATAAAATAGGTACAAAAGTTAGGGGCTGACCCCGTGGTGGGCGGTGTGGGCGGCGTAGGCGGACGTGTCGCTGAGCATGGTGTCGATAGTGGCAGCGAGGGGGTCGAGACGGACCAGGCCCGAAAACACGGCTTTGTCGCCGATGGCGTCGGTCAGGATGAAGGCGGGGCGCTGGCTGATTTGATGGGAATGGAATTCCTGGGTGCTGGCGGTGACGCGCGCGAGGACCCCGGGCGACTCGGCGGCGGCGCGCAGCTTGCGGGCGTTGATCTTGCCGGCCTTCGCGGCCACCGCCACGGCCGTGGCCATGTCCCCGACTTTTTGACCTTCGCGCACCGCCGCGTGGGCGAGTGCGCGGCGGATTTCATCGCCGGCAAATCCAAAATCCTTCCCGGCCTCCGCGACCAGGTTCGGCGCGTGATAGACGCCTTTCCGCGACGCCTCAAACCAGCCCGAGTTCAGCATGAACGGCGAACGCATCACCGTCCCGCCACTGCGGCGGTAGAACCAGTCGCATTGCTCGCGCGAATTGGGAAAGTCGCCGGGGGCCATCAACGCGATTTTCCACTCAAATTCCATGCGCCCCGCATAGCGCGCCTTGAGCGCATCCCACGTCGGCTCGGCCCACGTGCACCACGATGAAAGAACCTCCAGGTAGTAGGTGATTTTCATGCCGCCCAGCGCAACGCGCCCCGCGCCGGTCGTCGATGTAAATGCGGTGGAACGATCCGGTTTGAGCCGGAAGCCATGAAACCAGGAATCGAACGAGGGAGCCCATTCGTGACTTCCTAGCTTCCGGCTTCAATCCTCCATGCCACGTAATTTCGCTTGTCACGCTGCGACGGGCCCGCACACCGTCCGCCCACACCTTCACATGGCCCAAGCCTACACCGAAGCCAGTATCAAGACCCTCTCCTCGCTTGAGCACATCCGCCTCCGCCCCGGCATGTATATCGGGCGGCTTGGCAACGGCACGCACGCCGAGGACGGCATTTATGTCCTGCTCAAGGAAACCATCGACAACTCGATCGACGAGTTCGCCATGGGCCAGGGCCGGAAGATCGAGATTACGCTGACCGACCGCACGCTCGCAGTGCGCGACTACGGCCGCGGCATCCCGCTCGGCAAACTCATCGACTGCGTCTCCGTCATCAACACCGGCGCCAAATACGACAGCGAGACCTTCCAAAAATCCGTCGGCTTGAACGGCGTCGGCCAGAAGGCCGTCAACGCCCTCGCCGCCAGCTACCGCGCGCAGTCCGTGCGCGAAGGCGAGTCCAAGGTCGTCGAGTTCGCCCAGGGCAAGCTCAAGAAGGACCACCGCGTCACCAAGACCGACGAGCGCAACGGCACCCTGATCGAGTTCACGCCCGACGAAGCGCTGTTCGGCAAGGACTTCAAGTTCCGCCCGGAGTTCATCGAGGATATGCTGTGGAACTACGCCTTCCTCAACCGCGGCCTCACGCTCACGTTCAATGGCAAGGCGTTCAAGTCCGAACACGGACTGAAGGACCTCCTGGAAAAGGAGCTAAGCGGCGAACCGCTCTATCCGGTGATCCACCTTGAGGGCGAGGACATCGAGGTCGCGTTCACCCACGGCGCGCACTACGGCGAGGAATATTTCTCCTTCGTCAACGGCCAGCACACGACGATGGGCGGCACGCACCTCGCGGCCTTCCGCGAGGCGCTGGTCGAGACGGTCCGCAATTTCTTCAAGAAGGACTACGATGCCGCCGACGTGCGCCAGTCCATCGACGCCGCCGTCGCGGTGCGCGTACAGGAGCCCGTGTTCGAATCGCAGACCAAGACGAAGCTCGGCTCCAACGACGTCGCCCCGGGCGGCCCGTCGATCAAGGAGTTCGTGGGCAAGTTCGTGCAGCAGGCCCTCGACGGCTACCTGCACAAGAACAAGGAGACCGCCGAGCGCATCAAGTCCCGCATCGAGGAGAGCGAACTCGAGCGCAAGGAACTCGCCGGCATCCGCAGCCTGGCGCGTGAGCGCGCGAAAAAGGCCTCGCTCCACAACCGCAAGCTCCGCGACTGCCGCCTCCACCTCGGCGACCGCAACGAGCGGGCCGAGGAGAGCACGCTCTTCATCGTCGAGGGCGACTCCGCCGCGGGTTCGCTCACCGCCACGCGCGACGTCCAGACGCAGGCCGTCTTCGCGCTGAAGGGCAAGCCGCTCAACACCTACGGGCTGTCGAAGAAGGTCATCTACGAGAACGAGGAATTCCACCTGCTGCAGTCGGCGCTGAACATCGAGGAGGGCCTCGACGGGCTCCGCTACAACAAGATCGTGATCGCGACCGACGCCGACGTGGACGGCATGCACATCCGCCTGCTGCTGATCTCGTTCTTCCTGCAGTTCTTCCCCGACCTGATCCGCAACAACCACCTCTTCATCCTCGACACCCCGCTGTTCCGGGTGCGCAACAAGAAGATCACGCGCTACTGCTACTCGGAGGCCGAGAAGCAGGCCGCGGTGGAGGAACTCGGCGCCAGCCACGAAATCACGCGTTTCAAGGGGCTGGGGGAGATCTCCGCCGGCGAGTTCAAGGACTTCATCGGCGAGAACATCCGCCTCGAGCCGGTGAACCTCCACCATCTCTACAGCAGCGACGAACTGCTGTCGTTCTTCATGGGCAAGAACACGCCCGAACGGCAGGACTTCATCATCGACAACCTCAGGGTCGAAAAGGACCTCGTCGAAGCCTGATTATGATGGGCTCACGCCAAGCCGCCGAGGCGCCAAGAAACCCGAATTTCATAACTTTGCGTCTCTGCGCCTTGGCGTGAGACGAACCCCTTTCGTAAATGGCCAAGAAGAAATCCTTAAAGAAGAGCGACCAGGCTGAGCTGCCGTTGGGCGGCGAGATGCCCGCCCAAGAGGCGAAGGGCAACAGGCCCGAGGCGATCGGCAAACCTTCCGGCGTTTCGGAAGTCTCCGAGCCCTCTCGCCCATCGCCTATCGCCCCGAGTCCGGCGGAGGCGGTTCCCCCGCCTCCGCGGAAGAAGGGTTCGAAGGTCCAGGACGACAAGGCGCCGCTCGTGCAGAGCTACCGCAACTGGTTCCTCGATTACGCGAGCTACGTCATCCTCGACCGCGCCGTCCCGCACATCGATGACGGCCTGAAGCCCGTGCAGCGCCGCGTCCTCCACACGCTCTGGGACATGGACGACGGCCGGTTCCACAAGGTCGCCAACATTGTGGGCGCCACGATGAAGCTGCACCCGCACGGCGACGCGTCCATCGGCGCCGCGCTCGTGGCCATCGGCCAGCGCGCGTGGCTCATCGAGCCACAGGGCAATTACGGCAACCTGCTCACAGGCGATGAGGCCGCGGCCCCGCGTTACATCGAGGCGCGCCTCACCGCGTTCGCCAAGGAGGTCCTGTTCAATCCGAAGACGACGACGTGGCAGCTCAGCTACGACGGGCGCAACCGCGAGCCCATCACGCTGCCCGCGAAATTCCCCATCGTGCTGCTCGAGGGCGCGGAGGGCATTGCCGTCGGCCTCTCCACCAAGATCCTCCCGCACAATTTCAACGACCTCTGCCGCGCGGCGATCAACCATCTCCAGGGGAAAACCTTCCGGATCCTCCCGGATTTTCCCACCGGTGGCACGGCCGACTTCGCGGAATACAATGACGGTGAGCGCGGCGGCAAGGTGAAGGTCCGCGCCAAGATCGAAGAGCGTTCGAAGTATCTGCTCGCGATCACGGAGCTGCCTTACGGCGTCACGACCGAGTCCCTCATCGAGTCGATCCTCGCCGCCAACGCGAAGGGCAAAATCAAGGTCAAGCACGTCGACGACAACACCGCCGACAAGGTCGAGATCCTCGTGCACCTGCCGCAGGGCTCCGAGCCCGAGAAGGTCATCCAGCAGCTTTACGTGTTCACGAGCTGCCAGGTGCAGCTCAATCCCGCCGCCTGCGTCATTGTCCGCAACCCGAAGACCGGCGACGACAAGCCGCATTTCCTGGGCGTCCGTGACATCCTCAAGACCAGCGTCGAGTCCACGCGCGAACTGCTGAAACGCGAGCTGGAGATCCGCCTCGGCGAGCTGGAGCAGCAGTGGCACTGGGACTCGCTGGAGCGGATTTTCATCGAGGAGCGCATTTACCGCCTGATCGAAAAATCGAAGACATGGGAAAGCGTGCTGGCTGAGATTCGCGGGGGCCTGAAGCCCTTCCTCAAGCAGCTCCGCCGTGACGTGACCGACGACGACATCGTCCGGCTCACCGAGATCCGCATCAAGCGCATCTCCGCCTACAACCGCTTCCAGGCCGACGAGGCGATGAAGAAGATCGAGGACGGGATCAAGGAGACGAAGGCCAACCTGAAGCGGCTGACCGAGTATGCCATCGCGTGGTTCGAGATGCTGCAGGAGAAATACGGCAAGGGCCTGAAGCGCCGCACGAGCTACGACGAGATCGAGCAGATCGACGCGTCGGAGGTCGTGTCCGCCAACCAGCGCCTCTACGTGAACCGCGAGGACGGCTTCATCGGCCTGAACTGGCGCCAGCACGAGTTCGTGACCGAGTGCACGATCCTGGACAGCGTGCTGACGATCATGGGCGACGCGTCGCTCAAGGTGAGCAAGGTGGCCGACAAGATTTTCATGGGCCTGGACATCCGGCATATCGCGATCTGGCCGAAGGAAGGCGACACGAAGTTCTACACGATGGTCTACCGGGACGGCCCCGAGGGAAAGTCCTACGCCAAGAAGTTCCAGATCGGCGGCCTGAGCCGCGACAAACTCTACCCGCTGGCGAAGTCCGAAGGCTCAAAACTCATCTACCTCGACATCGCCGACAAGGAGAAGGACATGCCCAAGAGCGTCCACATCTCCCTCGACGGCCGCAGCGGCGCGAGAGTCCGCGAGTTCGACTTCGACCTCACCCCCGTGCCCGTCAGCACCCGCACCTCCAAAGGCCTGACCATCACCAAGTGGTCGATCAAGGAAGTGAAGCGGAACGATTTGGCGCTGAAGTAGGGCGTGGCAGGGGCCTCCGGCCCATGATTTCGATTCCTGCCCCGACAGAGCGAAGGGGCACGCCTGCACTAATCACAGTCCCTTAGGAGACCTTACTGTCTGGCGGCTAGCCACACTCCACAAGCGACTATTGGAAAAACACCGCGAGACATTTTGGGTATACGCCGATTCAGAAATGGTCGCGAATATTGAATGGTTTCACTTTCAACGCGTGACGCACACAAGCGCTCCCAGTGCCGCACAATTCGATCAACTTTTGGAGTTGGGCCGTATCACCATGGATCATCAAATGAAGTGGCTTGGCACGCGCGCCCACGAACGCGGACCGTCATTTAAACTTCAAAACGGCCGCCTCGATGACTTGTTCGTGGCTAAACCTCGATACTACAACCTCACCTAGTTACGGCATTGGCATTTTTCCTTTCACGCAGCCAATTAATGTCCCGTATCCGTAGCACGGGCAATAAGGGCACCGAACTGCGGTTGATTCAGGTGTTCCGGGCGACTGGAGTCACGGGCTGGAGGCGGGGTTCGAAGCTGCCGGGCAAGCCGGATTTTGTCTTTTCAAAGCTAAAGACCGCGGTGTTTGTGGATGGGTGCTTCTGGCATGGGTGCCCCAAGCATGCGACCAAGCCCAAAACTCGGGCGGCGTTTTGGGCGGCCAAACTGACCGGCAACAAGGCCCGAGATCGGAGGGTCAATCGGCTGTTGAGAGCGAAGGGGTGGCGGGTGGTGCGGATTTGGGAGCACGAATTGACGCGGAGGAATTTGCCGAGGTTGCTGAAGCGGCTGGAGGGGCTCAGGTGATGGCGGGTCGGGCGTTCCGCCGTTGCCAAGGCTATGGCGGACAGAAAAGCCCGACCTACGTTTCGGAAGGCGGGGTCAGAGACCCCGCCCTACAACGGAGGCGATTGCTTAGCGGAATCGGGTCACAAAAAAGCCACGCGGTGAGGCGTGGCTGGGGGGGTTAAGCTGAGAGCTGAAGGCTGATCGCTGACAGCTCGCCGCGGCTGCGCGGCGCTTACTTCTTCGGCGCCTGGGCTTGGATGGCGGCGAGGCGTTTGTCGATTTCGCCCATGCGGTTCAAGAGGTTTTCCTCGACCTTCTTGCGCTCGCTGCCGGAGACGATGCTCAGGCTGGCGGCGTCCTGGACAATGTTCGCGGGGAGCATCAGCAGCCGGGTGAGGATGCCCTGGTCCTTGAAGGAACTGAGATACAGCGCGGTCAGCTCGTGCGACAGCTTGAGCGAGTCCTGCGCGACGGCCTGCGTCTGCATCAGGTTGTTGTTCAGCTGCTGGTTCTTCGCGAGCTCGCTGGTCAGCACGTTGCCGACCTGGTCCGAAATTTTCTGGCTGTACGCGTTGATCGAATCGCGCGTCAGGTGCTGGTCGCTCGCCATCTCGTCGAGGATCGGGCGGATTTTTTCCGTCATGCGCGACGAAACCTTGTCGACCTGCTCGTTCTGCATCTTTTCGGCTTCCTCGGGCGTCTTCGGGAGCGGGTTGTAAGGCTGGACCTTCTTGGCCACGGCCTCGGCGAGGGCGTTGATCTTGTCGGCGTTGAGTTTGTTAACCTCGTCGTCCGTCATGAACATGTCCGCCTGGCGCTTGGAAATGGCGTCCTTGAGAAGCTTGTTCGTCGCCTCGATTTGCCGGCGGTTTTCGTCGGCCGACACCTTCAACGCGTCATTCTGTTCCCGCAGTGGGGCCAGCTCCGCCTGTTCGCGCGCCGCCATGTCGTTGATCGTTCTTTGGTGGAGCCAGAAGGCGGCGCCCGTGATCAGCAGCGCGGTGAGGATGACGGTGGGAAGTTGCTCTTTGAGTTTTTGCCACATGGACAGGAGGGGGTTAAGCTGGAACTGACTGCTAGCAGGGTGTTACGGAAATGCAATAATGCGATCAACCGGCATTTGCGGTTGTTTTTCAACCGTGGCCAAGCAGGTTGGCGACGTGAGCCTAAACCGCACCGAGCAGAGACTGTTCGATTACGTGCAGAGGCACGCTGAGGAGAGACATTACTGGCAAACCAAGGTTCAAAGTATTGCCGCCGCGGTGGGCGATCGGCATGCGGCGGCGAGCCGGCTGGATGCGGAACTCTGCTATTACCATAGGGAACGGAGCGGCGTGGTGCCTGAACTGCGCGACGCGGCCGTCCGGGAAGGCCTGGCGAGAACCAGCATGAAAAACCTCGCGGAATACCTGCTGCGGCTCTGGGCGCCACCGCCGCTGAAGCGGCCGACGACGCCGGCGGCGTGAAATTGGAACCGAGGCGGCCACTCGCTCACGCTCGCAGCTACACCGGCAGCTACACCGGCTAGCGACAGTGGAGATGGATGGAACCTTGGTGGAAACCTGCCGTCACACCCGACGTAGCTTCTTTCTCCCGCCTAGCGGGAGAATTGGGGTAAGTAAGAAAGTAATAGGCGGGCCGTCTAGGGGTAGACGGCCCGCCTTCCTTTTTTGGGATTCGGAGGGATTTTTTCAACACGGAGGGCGCGGAGAGAGCAGAGGTGGGATCGGCCTCGGACCGGGCCGCCTTCGCGCCTTTGCGTGAAAACTGCCTTGGTGGTTGGGCTTGATGGCATGTCGGGGATAAACCCCGACCTACGGCAAGGCGCCGGCGGCCGGCGACGGTGACGGGCAGGTGAATTAATTGAACCTGCGTAACTCTATCATCGACAACTGGCACGGTCCGTGCACAGTTATTCACAAGATATCCACACGATGGAAAACCCTCGCGGGGCAGTAGCCCCAAACTCGGCGATCAGGGTGGCGGCCAAAGTTAAGACCTTCGTGCTCGACACGAACGTCCTCCTCCACGATCCGCAATCGATTTACAAATTCGAGGACAACAACCTCGCGATTCCGGTGGAGGTGCTCGAGGAACTCGACGCCATCAAGGGCGAGCAGTCCACCGAGCGCGGCCGCAACGCCCGCCGGGTCCACCGCATCCTCCAGGAACTGCTGCCAGATTCCCGTTCGATGCACGAGGGCGTGAAGCTGCCCAACGGCGGCTCACTCTCGATCATCATCAATCCGTATTTGATGGAGGGCGGCCGCACTTCCCCGGCGATGGATCGTCTCCGCGCGATCTTGCCCGACCTCACCAAGAAGGATAACCGCATCATCGCGGCGGCACTGTTCGTGCAGGAGCAATTTCCGCCGCCGACGATTCTCGTTACGAAGGACGTCAACGTGCAGCTGAAGGCGCGCGCGGTGGGGCTCGAGTCCGAGGACTACCTCAACGACAAGGTCCCGGAAATCGACGACGAGGCGAGCTACCACGAAATTCCGGTCAACCTTTACGAGCTGCAGCGCTTTTGCTCCGAGGGCGAATTCGACATCGGCCCTGACGCGGCCAAGCCGCTTTACCTGAACGAATACGTCCTGCTGCGCTCCGACGAGGGCAAGACGATGCCGGCGCGTTACTACGGCGACGGGCGGGTGCGGCGGCTGAAGATTCCGGATTTCGTGAAGGCGCCCGGCGGCATCACGATCCGCGCGCGCAACCTCGAGCAGCAGTTCTTCCTCGATGCGCTGCTCGACGACAGCATCCACATGCTGACCTGCTTCGGCAAGGCGGGCACCGGCAAGACGCTGCTCTCCATCGCCGGCGCGCTGCACCAGACGCACGACGACCAGTCACGTTACGACGGCGTGTCGATTTCCCGGCCCGTGATCGCGCTCGGCAAGGACATCGGTTTCCTGCCCGGCACGCTCGAGGAAAAGATGAAGCCCTGGCTCCAGCCCTACTACGATGCGCTCGAGGTGCTGATCCCGTCGAAGCCGCAGAAGGAGCCGCAATTTGCCGCGAAGAAGGTCTCCAAAAAGAAGCACAAGAAACACGAGGACCGGTTTTTCGCGATGAACGCCCCGCAGCCGGCGCACGCGAGTGCGAACGGCGGCAACGGCCACGGGACGCTACCGCTGATCAAGCCCTACGAACGGCTGCTGAAGAGCGGGCTCGTGGAAATCGAGGCGCTCGCGTTCATCCGCGGCCGCTCGATTGCGCGGCGCTTTTTCATCCTGGACGAGGCGCAACAGCTGACGCCGCACGAGGTGAAGACGGTCATCACGCGCATTTCCGAGGGCTCCAAGATCGTGCTGATCGGAGACCCGGCGCAAATCGACAATCCCTACGTCGACTCCCGCAGTAATGGCCTCGTCTACTGCCACAACCGCATGAAGGGCCAGGCGATCGCCGCCCACGTGAAGTTGATGAAGGGCGAGCGCTCGAAGCTGGCCGAGCTCGCGGCGGATCTCTTGTAGGGCGGGGTCTCCGAACCCCGCCGGGTTTGAAACGTGGAACGCGTTGCCCTCAACGCGTTGAGCACGTCGCGCGCTTCAGGCCCGCGTCTTGAGGGCAAGCCGCTCCACCTCAGAAGGCGGGGTCAGCGACCCCGCCCTACATCAAGCGGCCTGCCGCTTGAGCAAGCTCGGCTGCGCGAGGCGCAGGGCGCGGTATTCCATCACCAACACGAAGGCGGCGGTGAAGAACAGGTCGCTCGCGAGGGAATTGCGGAAGAAGAGCAGCGTGGACGGGAACTCGGGGTGCCCCACCGTCATCGCCTGCCACCAGCCGGCGGCGGTCTTGGCGTAACCCAGGTCGGATGCCCAGGACTGGGTGTTGGACACGAGGTAGAAAAACACCGCGCCGCCGAGCGCGCCGGAGAAGAGGTTGAGCCAGGATTTCTGCTGCGAGACGACCCGGCCGAGCAGGAGCGCGGCCGCGAAGCACAGCGCGCGGACCACGGCGCCCACCACGGTCCAGTTGTAGCCGAACTGCGTGGCGTAGTAGTGATCGAGGTAAAGATCCGACACCAGGAGGGCGAGAAAGGGAACGAGCCAGAGGCGGCGGTCGCGGAGGTAGACGCCGGCGCAGAAAGTCAGCGCCATCAGCGGGGCGAAATTGGCAAGGGAGGGGTCCCACGCGGCGACCACACGGTAACCGGCGGCGAGGACGAGCATCAGAAGGGCGAGGATCATGCCGGGAACTTGGCGGAGAAAACTCGCGATGACAAGGCTGCGGGCGGGGGGGTAGGGCGCGTTATCCCTAACGCGCCGATTTTTTCG
>Ga0316219_1000597_pt1 | contig 47160 bp, 34 predicted proteins | sample TBH18003PmetaG_FD_203635 | JGI IMG/M metagenome (GOLD analysis project Ga0316219, IMG submission 203635) | Freshwater microbial communities from Trout Bog Lake, Wisconsin, USA - TBH18003P | ecosystem: Environmental > Aquatic > Freshwater > Lake > Hypolimnion/Profundal zone | place: USA...
TAGGCTGGGGACTCTCCAGCTTGCGAAAGCGGCAGAGGACTGCCCGCACTCCAAGACGCTGACGCGCTTATCGGAAGCCCCACTCGGCTCCATCGCCACTCCTGTAAAGCGAAAGTTGTCGTGTTACACCACCTAGCAGGGACCGCATTGCAAGAGAGCGGGAACTTCCCCTCAGCCGGCCTGCACAATCCGCCTCACAACCTCCCCGGCCGCTGCAAACCCAAACGTTCCCGTCACAAAACAGGCGGCCCCGTAGCCGGCGGCGCAATCCATCCGCAAATTGCCGCCCGGTTCCGGCTCCGAACAAACCGACCCATCCTCGTGCGGGTATACCATCGGTTCAGCGGAGAAAACCGCGGGAACGCCATAGCCGCCATCCGGCTCCGCTTGCCAGCCGTGCGTCCGGCGCAACTCGCGGCGGACTTGCCGCAGCAACGGATCGCCGCCCGTCCGGCCCAGATCCGCGATGCGCACCTGCGTTGGATCGCGCCGTCCGCCCGCGCCGCCAACGGTTAAGACCCGCAGGCAGGTTTTCTTCGCTCGGTCCAAAATCAACGTTTTGATGGACATCCGGTCCACTGCGTCCACCAACCAGTCGAAACCGGCGGCGGGCGAAAGCAGGCGCTCGCAGTTGCCCGGCAGCAGAAACTCGGCCAGCGCCTCCACGCAACAGGCCGGGTTGATCCGGCAGACGCGCTCGGCCAGAACCGTCACTTTGGGGCGTCCGATCTCGCCGTCCAGAGCAGGAACTTGCCGATTAGTGTTGGTGACGCAAACGTCGTCCATGTCGATCAGCGTCAGTCGCCCGACACCGGAGCGAGCCAGGGCTTCGACGGTCCAAGAGCCCACGCCGCCCACGCCGATCACCGCCACATGAGCGCGGGAAAGCCGCCGCAGGGCATCGCGCCCGTAAAGGCGTCCCACCCCGCCGAAGCGCTCGGTGACTGGATCGTTCATCGGCTGAAGCATAAGGCGGTTTGCAGAATACGCGGTTCTTCGCCGCTCGGCAATCTCCGGGGGGCAATGCCCGCCAGATCGCTGGGCGGACGAAACACGGACGGCACGGAGGCGCCCTCCCTGCCGACACAACACATCGTCGCCAAACCGCAAGATGCTTTTTTTAGTTTTTGGCGCGCATTCTGCTTGCTGAGTGCTCGCTCCCGCCTATTTTCCGTTCATGGCCGGTATGCAACAGGTCCAGACTCTCTCGATGCAGCAAGCGCTGGCGCCACAGCTCCAGCAAAGCCTGCAAATCCTACAAGTTCCCATGCTGGAACTGCGGGCGCTGATCCAGGCCGAACTGGCGATCAACCCCGTTATCGAGGAAGAACGCACCGAGCCGAGCATCGAAGACAAACAGCACGAGCTCGACGAGTTTCAGCAGGAGTTCGACCATCTCGCCAAGCTCGACGAGGAGTGGCGGGACTACATGGCCCAAAGCAGCGCTTATTCCGGGCGCTCCCAAGACGACGAAGAGCGCCGGCAATTCTTTTTTGACTCCCTGGTCGGAAACGAAACCCTCCAGCAGCATCTGCTCGAACAGGTGCAGACCAGCGATCTTTCTCCCACCGAACGCAAAATCGCCGAACTGATCATCGGCAACATCGACGATGCCGGGTTCCTGCAAGCCTCCGTGGAGGAAATGTCGAAGAACACAGGCGTGGATGCGCAGCAGATTCAAACCGCGTTGGCGGTCATCCAGACGTTTCATCCCGTAGGCGTGGGCGCGCGTGATTTGCGGGATTGCCTGCTCATTCAACTGCGCCGTCTCGGAAAAGAGAGCGCGATGGAATACAAGATCGTCGCGAACCACCTGGAAGACCTGGGCAAGCGGCGCTTCCCCGAGATCGCCCGCCGCCTGGGCACCACGACCGAACAAGTCCAGAAGTACGCGAATCTCATCGCCACGCTCGACCCGAAGCCGGGCCAGATCTTTTCACCGGATCCGAACAACTATGTCCTGCCGGATGTCACCGTCGAGAAGATCGACGATCAATGGCAGGTCATTCTCAACGGCGAACAAATCCCGCACCTGCGCATCTCAAATACTTACAAGGACCTCATGGCCCGCGACGGAAACGCCATGGACGTGCGCGATTACATCCGGGAGAAAATCCGCAGCGGCAAGTTCCTCATCAAGAGCATCCACCAACGCCAGGAGACCATTTCCAATATCGCCCATGAGATCGTCACCCGGCAGCACGATTTCTTCGAGACCGGCCCCACGGCGCTGCATCCGATGACCATGGTGCAAATCGCCGAGGTCGTCGGGGTGCATGAGACCACGGTAAGCCGGGCCATTTCGGGCAAGTATATGGCCACTCCGTGGGGCGTCTTCGAGATGAAGTATTTCTTCACCCCCGGCTACCAGACCGCCGACGGCTCGGCCATGAGCAACACCAGCGTGAAAAACGCCATTGCCGAGCTGGTCAAAGGCGAAAGCGTCCGCAATCCGCTCTCGGATAAGGAAATCGTCGATATTCTCTCGGAACGCGGCATTCCGATCGCCCGGCGCACCGTGGCCAAATACCGGGCCGAATTGAACATCCTGCCCAGCAACATGCGCAAGAGTTACTCCGCACTGCGAGGGTAAGATAAGGCACACGCAAAGCCGCATTTCCGAGAGAAAGGGACCTAAAGGACGTAAAGGACCAAAGGGACGAAGAGAAAGGCGATTTTTTCGCTGTAAATCGTTCCCGTTCCCGGTATTTACAGTGGTAATTCATCGCCTTTTTGCCACCTATGAAATACAGACGCTTCGGACGCACCGAGATTCAAATGCCAGTCCTCACCTGCGGAGGAATGCGTTACCAGAACGGTTGGAAGGACCAGCCAATGTCCGAAATTCCAACCGCCGGACAGGAGAATCTGGAACAGACCGTGCATCGCGCCCTGGAACTGGGCATCAACCACATTGAAACGGCGCGCGGCTACGGCACTTCGGAAATGCAACTCGGCCAGGTGCTGCCAAAATTGCCGCGGGAAAAGATCATCGTGCAAACGAAAGTCACGCCGTTCGAGACCAAGCAGGCGTTTCTGGACACTTTCGACACGTCGATGCGCTATCTGGGACTGGATCGCGTCGAGCTGCTTTCGCTTCACGGCATCAACAACCAGGAGACCTTCGATCAATCCGTGCGCGCGGGAGGATGTCTGGAGGCCGCGCGCGAAATCCAGCGGCAGGGACGCGCCCGGTTCATCGGGTTCTCCACGCACGGGCCGACTGACATCATCGTGCGGGCGATCGAGACCGGCGAGTTCGACTACGTCAACCTGCACTGGTATTTCGTCAACCATTTCAACTGGCCGGCCATCGAGGCGGCGACCCGGCTCGACATGGGGGTGTTCATCATCAGCCCCAACGACAAAGGCGGAAAACTCTATGAACCGACCCCGCAGTTGGTGGACCTGTGCCGCCCCCTGACGCCGATGCAGTTCAACGATTTGTTCTGCCTGGCCCGCCCGGAGGTTCACACGCTCAGCATCGGCGCGGCGCGGCCGTCTGATTTCGACGATCATATCGCGGCGCTGGAACATTACGACAGGGCCGCGGAAGTCGCCGGGCCAATCGCCGAACGCCTGCGCGCGGAACTGCGCCGGGTTCTCGGCGCGGACTGGCTCGATTGCTGGTCGCACGGTCTGCCGTCCTTCGAACGGATTCCGGGCGAGGTCAACGTGCAGGAAATCCTGCGGCTCTGGAATTACGCAAAAGGCCTTGGCATGGTCGAATTTGGCAAGATGCGCTATAATTTGATGGGCAACGCCGGGCACTGGTTTCCCGGCACGAACGCGGCGCAGTTCGACGAGGCCGCACTGCGCGCGGCGCTGCCTGACAGCCCGTTTGCGGACCGGATCCCGGACACCCTTCGGGCAGCCCACGAACTCTTGTTCGAAGCGCCCAAGCAACGCCTCAGCCAAAGCGAGTAAAGGTTGGCGCGGCGCTCGAATCTTTCCATTACCCACATCTTTTCGAAGGGCGTACGCAAGCTGATCAGGGCCAACGGCCCGACCACATTGTAGCCTCAGACATCCTGACCTCTTCTGGAAAGAACGGCCGGATTGAAGAATGAAAATGAGCCCAAAACGGCAAAGGAGGCTCGTGGACTGCGGTGAAGGGCCCTTTCCATTACCCGCAAATCGGAAGCCGAGCACGGAAACCGGAGCGGCCCATATTATTTGTCATCCTGAGCTTGCGAAGGATCTCACGGCAGGCCAGTCGGCGTTAGGTCACCATTCACCGTTCTCGAAGCTGACAGCGCCGCCCGGCGAGCCGTCAGTTCCGACTACGTGCCGACTGAAACGAACGTCGGAATCGCCTCGTGAGATTCCTTCGACAGACTCAGGACAGGCTCTTCGCAAGCTGCCAATGAACCTGCCGGAAAGACGGGGCGTTCGGGAGCGGAAATCCGGGGAGCACACGCGCCCTCGCGTGTTGGCGTCGGCGCCCTCGCCGACGCGAACTTTTTTGCGCTGCCGATGCGATCGCCCTTGAAGATACCTTTGGCGAGGGCGCCAAAGGCCGCACGCGAGGGCGCGTGCGCTCCCCGGAAGCTGCCGCTCCCCGGTTCATGCCCAACAATCACCCTCGCGCTTTGGCGAGGTTAGCTCCTCAGGATGACAGCGTTCGGGGCTCCGTTCTCACTCCTGCGCCCATCGGCTCATCGCTGTGGAGGCAAACGGGCCTCGCCGCAGTCCTATAACACGCTGGCGCGACCACAACGCGCCACGGCTTTGCCGCTCCGAATGGTCTCATGTCCATTCCAGGTAGAGATCAGGAGGTCTGAGCCTATAGCAACGCCATAGGTCTTTGGGCGCCTACGGCTTAGCGCTGAAAGCGCGGTACAAACCCCACGTGGGCCTTTGTGATGGGCCTACAGCCCAAATCGGCCTTGCGAAGGAATCCTATCGCGTTGCCATAGGCTACAATGTGGTCGCGCCGTTGGCGCTGAAAATTCAGGTCGCCGGACTTGTGGGAAATGGAAAGGCTCGAATGGCGCAAATTGCCGCCGTAATCGTCTTGCCCTAAACACAAAGTTTTCTTTTTATCCGCCGGGTGTATGGTGCATGAGACATTCCATGGCGATGCTTCCCCTCAGAATCCAGTCGGCGGTTTATCGCCTTGTCGCACGCATTCTATTTGGTGTCTGGGTGGCGTTCGTCTTCGCCATGCCCCGGTGGTCTCATGCGGCGGAACCGAGGCAGCTCTTTACCAACAGCCTCGCGCCACTGCCGGCGCATATTTTGCGGACGATGCGGGAACCGACGGCGCGTCATCTAGCCCTGACCATGGAGTTCCAGGTCCCGCTGCGGATGCGAAACTTCCCGCAGCTTCTGCAGCGACTCGCACGCGGCGAGATTATCTCGCGGGACGAAATGGACCGGACGTATTTCCCATTGCGGTCCGATTACCTCGCCGTTATGCGGTGGCTGGCGGCTGAAGGCTTTGCGGTGGGAGGAGACCCGTGCCGCCTCGGCATCTCCGCTCGCGGCTCGCTGGGCAGAATCCAGAAAAGCCTCCAAACCAAAATGGGCGAAGTGACGGTGGACGGCCGGCAATACCACACCGCGCGGACCCACCCCAGCCTGCCCCGGGGCATCGCGCCCGCGGTGCTCGGAATCAACGGGTTGCAGCCGTTTCTGAAGGCGGTCAGGCATCCCGCGATTCCGGCGTCGCTGACCGATTATAATCCACCTTACGTGGTAAAGGATATTCTTGGCGCCTATAACGCCGCCGGAATGGGCGTCACCGGTTCCGGGCAGAAGATCGGCATTTTGATCGACACAGTCGCCGCCGGCGGCGATCTGACCGCTTTCTGGACGTACAACAATATCCCGCAAAGCCTGTCCAATGTGGAAACCGTCAACGTGAACAATGCGAACCTCGGTTCTCCCACAGGCGAGGAAACGATGGACGAGGAGTGGACGAGCGGGATCGCGCCTGGGGCGACGATTCGCGTGTATGCGGCGGGCAGCCTGTCGTGGACCGCTCTGGACGCCGCGTTGAAACGAGTCATTAACGATATGCCCGGCCAACCGCAAATGCATCAACTCTCGATCAGTCTGGGCTTGGGGGAAGGCTATTTGATGTCAAACGGGTTCAGCAGCCAGATGAACACCGATTCGCAATACATGGCCGTTATCGCCAGTGGCGGCATCAGCGTTTTTGTTTCCTCCGGCGACGGCGGTTCGAGCCCCACCGGTTCTGGGTCCACGGGCGGAACCACGCCGATGGCGTCCTATTATTCGTCCGACCCAAGCGTCACCGGGGTGGGCGGAACCTCGCTGACCTTGGATGCTTCCGGCAATGTCATTTCTGAGACCTCATGGACCCGGAGCGGAGGCGGCGTGAGCCAGTTTTTCAGCCGTCCGAGCTGGCAGACCGGCACCGGCGTGCTTTCCGGGACGATGCGACTGGTGCCCGATGTGTCGCTGGTGGCCGATCCGAATACCGGCGCCTATGTGTTTCTCAATGGGGTGGCGAAACAGTACGGCGGCACCAGCCTGGGGACGCCGATCTGGGCGGGGTTCTGCGCGCTCATCAACGAGGCGCGCTCCCGCGCCTCGCTTGGCCCGATGGGCGTGCTCGGGCCGCGCATATACCCATACTTGGGCACCGCCAACTTCCGGGACATCACCAGCGGCAGCAACGGCCAGTATAACGCCGGTCCCGGTTACGACGCGGTTACAGGCGTGGGCGTTCCCAACATGGGAGCGCTCATCCAAACGCTGCAACAGCCGATGGTAACGGGGTTTAGCCCGTCCGGCGGGCCGGTCGCCTCCAACGTCGTCATCGCCGGCTTCAATTTTGCCAACGTCACTTCGGTGACTTTTAACGGAGTGCCCGCGGCATTTACCGTGAACTCGGAAGAGCAGATCGCAACAACCGTTCCCGCCGGCGCAACCGACGGCCCGATCGTGGTCGCCACTCCGCTGGGGTCGGGAACCGGGCCGGCGAATTTCCCGGTCACCGCGCTGAGTCCGCCGACTGTTTTGCAGTACGTTCCCGGCAGCGGCACCGCGGGAACCACGGTGGTCCTGACCGGCTCGAACTTTACCTCCGCAACCGCAGTGACTTTCAACGGCGTTGCGGCGTCGTTCACTTATAATTCCTCCACGCAGCTTACCGCAACAGCGCCGCCCGGGGTGACAACAGGCCCGGTCATCGTTACCAATCCGGCGGGAAGCGGCACGGGCGTCGACAATTTTTACGCATGCGCGGGCAGCGTCTCCGGCACGCTCTATTCCACCGGATTCGAGAGCGCCGAGGGCTACCCGTCGACCGGCTCGCTGGTGGGCAAGAAAGGATGGACCGAGACGGGCACCGGTTATGTCGGGATCAAATCGACCTTTTTTTCCGGGCAAGGGCAGGCCGGTTACATCGGCACCAGCGGAAGCTCGTCCGCTTTCTGGCATCCGATCGGTCACACTCCGGAACCCGGCGAAATTGTCACTTTTTCTGTCCTGATGGAGGTGACCAACGGACTCGGGTATCTGGACAGGTTTCGCTGGTCGGTGAACAACAGCGCCGGTTTCCGTCTCTTCGCCGTGGAATTCAACAACCAGACACAGGGGATCGGTTGCATTTTGGACAACAGTTCCACTTATGCCAATGACGCTGGAATTTCCTTCAGCCGCAACACTCCCTTCACCTTGCAAGTGAACATGGATTTCTCGCACAACCGATGGAACGCTTCGCTCAGCGGGACGACCATCGTCTCCGGGCGCCCGATCACCACCACCGGCGCAACGCTGGATTTGGGCGACATCGATGCGGTCTGGATTCTCTACGGCACCTTCGCCGGAGCGAATTTCATGGCCTTCGACAACTACGCGATTACCGAGTCGATCCCCGCCTACGCGGTTGCTGCCGCCGCTTCGACGGATGCGTGGGGATCGGTTTCCGGCACGGGAACCTATGCGAGCGGTTCGACGGCGACGCTTACTGCGACTCCCGGCAGTGGCTTTGCATTTCTCAACTGGACCGAGAACGGGACGGTCGTATCCACCTCCGCCGCCTATGCGTTCCCCGTCACGAGCAACCGCACCTTGACGGCGAACTTTCAGATGAGTTTTGCGTCGTGGACCGCCGGCCATTTTGCCGCGACAGAGCGATTGGATCCAACAGTGAGCGGACAACTCGCCGATCCGGACAGCGACGGAATTCCGAACCTGCTGGAGTACGCCTTTGCATCGGACCCAAAAACGCCAAGCGCATCGGTTTTGCCGACGGCGGCGATGGAGGGCGGTTATCTGACCATCACGTATGCAGTCAACCCGGCGGCGTCGGATCTCGCTTACGTGGTCGAGGTCTCCAGCGATCTTGCCACTTGGAATTCCGGCCCCGCATACACCACGTCACCCGTCCCGGTCCCCGGCACGCAAACGATGAAGGTGAGCGACCTGACGCCTGCTTCAACCGGTCGCCGATTCATCCGCTTGCGTGTAATCGGGCCGTAGCCAAACGACGAGTTGCGTTTGCTTTATTCACAAGGCCAACTCTCGCCTGCTGGTGTCGACCTCCCGCTGAAACGAACTTTCGCTCCTGTCGTGAATTCTGGCCTCCTGCGAAAGCGACCTGAGGCGAGACACCTCAGCCGGCACGCGGAACGCGCGCGCTCCCCGGAAAGCGGCTCCTACGGTTTTTGCGGGAGCGGACCGGTTTTCAGATAAGCCGTCGGGTCGGGCACGCCGGCGAGCAGGAAGGCTTCGCGGCGTTCGTTGCAGGTGCCGCATTCGCCACAGTGAATCTCTCCACCCACGTAGCACGACCAGGTTTTTGCGAAATCCACGCCCAACGCCTGCCCGCGCGCGGCGATTTCGCCCTTGTTCATCGAGATGAACGGACGCAGCAGGTCCACCTCCGCATAGGTGCCCAGGCGGAGGGCGTCGCCCATCGCTCGCATGAACAATTCCCGGCAGTCCGGGTAAATGGCGTGGTCGCCCGTGTGAGCTGCGATCACCAGACCCGACGCGCCCATGCTTTCGGCGAATCCTCCGGCGATGGAAAGCATGATGCCGTTGCGGAACGGCACCACCGTGGCCTTCATCGTCGCCTCTTCGTAGTGGCCCTTGGGAACCTCACCGCCCGATTTCAGGAGATCGGACTTGAAGCAATCGTTGATGAAATCCAGCCGGATCGTCCGGTGCGGAATGCCGAGCCATTGGGCGTGGTGGACGGCAAACGGAATTTCGCGGTCGTTGTGCTTGGCCCCGTAATGAAAGCTGAGGGCGGCTGCAACCTGCCACCGTTCCCGGGCATCGTAGAGCGCCACAACGGAATCCATGCCCCCGCTCAACAGACACACGACTTGTTTTTGACTCATGCAATCAACATGAACACCACGTGGGACAAAAATCGAGTCTTTCAATCGGCGCCGTCTGCGTTAGTCGTATTGGGTCTCCGTGCTTCTCGCTTTTAACAAACCTTACGGCGTGCTCTCGCAGTTCACACCGGACGGCTCGCCCAATCGGCCCCTGGCCGGTTTTGGCTTTCCGTCCGGCGTTTATCCGATCGGACGTCTCGACGCCGACAGCGAAGGCTTGCTGCTCTTGAGCGATGAAGCCGCGCTGAACGCCGAGTTGCTTCACCCGTCCCGGAAGCACCGCCGCATCTACTGGGCCCAAGTGGAACGAGTCCCCTCGCCCGCCGCCCTGGCGGACCTGGCCCGCGGACCGATGGTGGTCGGACGCAAAACGCTACCCTGCGCCGCTCGCCTGCTGGATCCCCAGCCAACAGATATTCCGCCGCGCGATCCGCCGATCCGTTTTCGAAAAAATGTGGCCGATTGCTGGATCGAACTGGAACTGGTCGAGGGAAAGAACCGGCAGGTGCGCCGGATGACCGCGGCGGTCGGGCACCCGACGCTGCGGTTGATAAGGGTACAAATCGGGCGTTTCCGGCTGGGAAATCTGGAGGTGGGGCAATGGCGGGCGCTGACCGTGGAAGAACGCCGGGCGGTTCTGAGGTAAGTCCTAACTTCTCCTGTGCTAACCACGCTCAAACTTCGCGACTTCCGCTGCTTCGCTTCGCTTGAATGCGAGTTCGCGCCGGGCATCACCGCGATTGTCGGGCCGAACGCGCAGGGGAAGACGTCGCTTCTGGAGGCCGCGTGCGTCTTGCTGCGGCTGCAATCCCCGCGCGCTGCGTCGCTGACGCCTCTCGTGCGCCTGGGTGGCGTCGGTTTCGTGTTGGACGGCTTCTACGCCGGGACGCATTTGCAGGTCTACTTTTCGCCTCGCCGCAAGAAGCTGGCTCTCGATTCCGTCGAGCAACGCACCGCGGCGCAGTATCTGGAGATCGGGCGGACCGTCTGGTTTTCGAACAGCGACATCGCCATCGTGCGCGGCCCGGCGGAGGAACGGCGCCGGTATCTCGATTTCGTCGCCGGCCAGTTGAACCCGGCGTACCGCCGCCATCTTCGCGTTTATGAACGGGCTTTGCGCGCGCGCAACCGGTTACTGAAAGCGCCCGTTATCCGATGGCGCGAAGTCTCGGCCTTCGACGAACCGCTGATCGCCGCCGGCAACGACCTGACCGCCGCGCGCGCCACGCTGACCGCCGATCTCCAGCCGCACGCAGCCGCCGCGCATCACGCCATCAGCGAAGCCCGCGAGACGTTCGCCGCCGTCTACGCGCCCGCCTCCGGGGCCGATTTCGCCGAAACGCTCGCCGCCAACCGCGACGCCGACGCCCGGCTTCGCCAAACCACCGCCGGACCGCATCGGGACGAATTGACACTGACCATAGACGGTCTGGGGGTCGATTTCGCCAGCGAAGGCCAGCAGCGCACCGTCGCCCTTGCGCTGCGGGCCGCCCAGGCGCGGTTGCTCGCCGCCGAACGCCCGCCCGCGCCGTTGCTCCTGCTGGACGACATCTTCGGCGAACTCGATCCGCGCCGCCGCAACGCCCTTCTGGAACACCTCCCGCGCGGCTCCCAGCAGATCGTTACCACGACGCATCTGGACTGGTCGGATCGCCCGCTGGATCGCGTTTTTTTGCTTCGTGACAAATTGTTAACAATTCACCTTCCCTGACTTTCTCCTTTTCCCCGGCGGCAATTCGATGTCTCTTTTCCGCATCCGCCGGGGTTTTCCCGGATGCCCGCCACCATCATGACCAAGACCCGCTACGTTCTCGACACCAGCATCATACTTGACGATCCGCACGCCATCTTCGCATTTGGCGAACACGAGGTCATCATCCCGGTGGAGGTGCTCACCGAAACCGACAACAAGAAGACCGACCGCACCGAGATCGGGGCGAACGCCCGCGAGTTTCACCGCTTGCTGGAGAACGCGTTAAACCCCACCATGTTCCCCGAGTGCGCCCAGAACCCCGAACAGGCGATTCCGACGCCGGGCGGCGGCACGCTGCGGATCACCGGGCTCAGTACCACGGGACGCAAGGGGAAGAAGGACCTGCTTCCCGAGGACGCCTTTGGCGGGGCCAGCATCGCCGACAACCGCATCCTCATGGTGGCCCTGAGCCAGCGTGAAACGTCCAAGGGCAAATCGCGGCGCGTGGTTTTGGTCAGCAACGACATCGCACTTCGGCTCAAGGCGCAAGTGTGCGGTTTGCTGGCGGAGAAATACCGGCGAATCAGCGCCAGCCGCGAAGAGACCGCCCTCCTTTCCCAGGGAATCCCAACTGTCGTTTTGGAGCCCACGGATTTCCAGCGCTTCGCAACCAAGGGCGCGATCGAGATTGAGCAGGCGGACGTGCCGCCCAACCGGTTCGCTTCCTACGTGCTCATCAGCGGCGGCGCCGGCAATACAATTCCCGCCCGCATCTGCGGACGAACGATTCGCCGGCTCAAGACCCCAAAAACTTACGACGGCTGCCGCGGCGGTTGTGAAATCCGCCCGCGCAACCTGGAGCAAACCTGCTTCTACGACGCCCTGCTCGACCCCGAAATCCAGATCGTCACCGCGGCGGCGCGCGCCGGCACGGGCAAAACCCTGCTGAGCGTCAACGCCGGCCTCATGCATCTGGAAGCGGGCAACTACCGGCGTATCTGCGTGGCGCGAGCGGCGGTCGGCATCGGAAAGGATTTGGGCGCGCTTCCGGGCGGCATCGAAGAGAAGCTCTTCCCGTGGACCCGCATGATCTACGACGCCCTCGACCGCATCTTCACCACGCCGTCCCAGGCGGACCCCGCCAAGGAAAAACGCCGCCGCCAGCAGCAGCAGTCCGCTCCCCAGGCCAACAAAGGCCACGCGGCGCCGAACGGCGGCAGAGTGCGCAAACCGTACGATTATCTGATGGAACAGGGGCTGATGGAAATCGAACCGCTATACTACCTGCGCGGTCGCTCCATCCCCAACGCCTTTTTCATCGTGGACGAAGTGCAGAACATCCACCTCAGCGAACTGAAAACGATCGCCACGCGCATGGGGGAAGGCTCCAAGCTGATCCTCATCGGCGATCCCAGCCAGATCGACGCTCCGTACCTCAGCCCGGAGAACAACGGCCTCGTGTACGCCGCGCGCCGCTTCGCCGGCCACCCCATCCACGCGCACATCGCCCTGCAAAAAGGCGAGCGCAGCCCATTGGCGGAGTTGAGCGCGAAGCTGTTGTAGGGCGCGAAAACAGCGGGCTGGCAAAGGGACGAAAAGGACGAAAGAGACCGAAGGGACTGTGCGCTGCCCGCGCCATTTCCACTGTCCTTTAGGTCCCTTTGGGTCCCTTGATCCCTTGGGTCTTCCAAAGCGCTTCGCGCCCTGCCCTCTCACGCGCTTGCATTCCTCCATTCCCCGACGCAGACTATCGGTTTATGTCCGATCCCGTTAACGTCTCCAAAATCGTCATTCTGGACTTTGGGTCGCAGTACACCCAGGTCATCGCGCGTCGTGTGCGCGAGTGCCAAGTCTACTCGCAAATCCTGAAATTCGACACGAACGCCGGAGAAATCGCCAAGCTGGGCGCGCGCGGCATCATTCTTTCCGGCGGCCCGGCCAGCGTCTATTCACCCAACGCGCCGCAGATCGACCCCGCCGTGTTCGATCTCGGCCTTCCGATCCTGGGTATCTGTTACGGCATGCAACTGATGGGGTTCCATCTGAACGGCAAGGTGGAACACTCCGACCGGCGCGAATACGGCGCGGGCAGCCTCTATCTGCTGGACGAAACGGGCAACCGCACCGGGCAGTGCGGCTTGTTCGACGGCCTTTCGGATACCATGGACGTCTGGAACAGCCACGGGGACAAGCTCACCAAGCTGCCGCCCGGCTTCCACGCCGTCGGCCACACCGACAACTCCCCCTTTGCTGCTATCGAACATCCGCAAAAGCGCTTCTTCGGCCTCCAGTTTCATCCGGAAGTGGCGCACACCCCGCGCGGCAAGGAAGTGATCCAAAACTTCGTCTATCACGTGTGCGGCTGCCGGATGGATTGGACGATGGGATCTTTCATCGAGCAGACCTGCGAGGAAATCCGGCGCACAGTCGGCTCCGATCACGTCGTGCTGGGTCTCAGCGGCGGCGTGGATTCGTCGGTGGCGGCGGCGCTCCTGCACAAGGCCATCGGCAATCAGCTCACCTGCGTTTTCGTCAACAACGGCCTGTTGCGCGCCAACGAAGCCGAAGCAGTCCAGCGCCTTTTCGGGGAAAACTTCCAGATGAAGCTGAAGTATGTGGACGCCTCAGAACGATTTCTGAGCAAGCTCCAGGGCGTGACCGATCCGGAAACCAAACGGAAGATCATCGGCGGCGAATTCATCCGCGTGTTTGAGATTGCGGTTCGCGAATTGACCACGGCGGATCAGAACTTCAGATTTCTGGCGCAGGGGACGCTGTACCCGGACGTCATCGAGAGCGTTTCCATTTCGGGGAATCCCGCCGCGCTCATCAAGAGTCACCACAACGTGGGCGGACTGCCCGCGGACATGAAGTTCGAACTGGTCGAACCGCTCCGGCAGCTTTTCAAGGACGAAGTGCGGCAGGTGGGCCTGCAACTGGGACTCCCGCACGAAGTCGTTTACCGGCAACCGTTCCCCGGCCCGGGCCTGGCGGTGCGCATCGTCGGGGAGATCACCCCCGAGCATCTGCGCATCCTGCGCGACGCGGACACGATTGTCGTGAGCGAAATGAAGGCCAGCCAGTGGTATTACCGCGTGTGGCAGTCGTTCGCGGTGCTGCTTCCAGTGCGTTCGGTCGGGGTGATGGGCGACGAGCGGACTTACGACACGACCATCGCGCTGCGGATCGTGGAAAGCCAGGACGGGATGACGGCGGACTGGGTGCGCCTGCCCTACGACGTGCTGGGGCGCATCGCCTCGCGGATCGTCAACGAGGTTAAGGGGGTCAACCGCGTCTGCTACGACGTTTCCAGCAAGCCGCCGAGCACGATCGAGTGGGAGTAAGGGCGCGTCACAAAATAAGTGTCACAATCTGGCTTGTTCTTTTCGGCGCTGCCGGCGTTGCTCGTCAGTCACAGATCGCAGCGAAGCGCTGGAGCAGGTCTCTCATAAACAGGTCGATGATCGGTGAACCCTGGCTCATTTCCAAAACGCTCCGGACGCGAGATCCAATTCTTTCACCGCGCCATTCGCCACCGAAACCGGCACGACTTTTTCGCCGTAGCGAATCTTGCATTGCGTGCCGCCTTTGCTGCGCAACGTGAGATGGGCCGGTTTGCCTTCCGACCAACTCAAATCCACCTCGAAGCCGCCCCGTACACGCATTCCGTGAATGCTGCCCTCCGGCCATTCGCCGGGAAGCGCGGGGAGCAGATCCAACTCGCCATTCTGGCTCTGGAGAAGCATTTCCATAATCCCGGCGGCAGCGCCAAAGTTCCCGTCGATCTGGAAGGGAGGATGGGCGTCGAAGAAATTCGGATACAACCCGGAGCCCCAACGGGTCTTGTCGGCCTGGAAGCTCGGTTTAATAAGGAGTTTCAGAATCCGGTAGGCGTGATCGCCATCGCGAAAGCGCGCCCAGAAATTCGTCTTCCAGCCCAGCGACCACCCTGTGGCCTCGTCACCGCGAGCCAGCAGACTGACCTTGGCGGCGTTGAACAACTCCGGCGTTTTCCAAGGCGTGATCTGGTTTCCCGGATGGAGCGCATAAAGATGCGAGACGTGCCGGTTGTGGTTGGTCGCATCGTCGATATCCTCCAGCGGCCATTCCTGGAGCTGTCCCCACTTGCCGATCTTCATCGGCGGGAGTTGCCGGCGGGTGGCTTCGAATTGCTTTTGGAGTTCCGGGTCCACCCCAAGGATCTGAGCAGCCGCAATGGTCTTGGTGAATAGGGATTGGAGCAGTTGCACGTCCATCGCCGGAGCCGCGCAAATGGCGCCATTCTCCGGCGAAAACGAGGGGGCGGTGACCAGATAACCATTGCGCGGATCTTTCACCAGGGAATCGACATAGAAAAGCGAAGCGTCGCGCATTACCGGGTACATCTTCTTCAAGAACTCTTTGTCCAGCGAGTAGGCGTAGTGTTCCCAGATGTGATCGCATAACCAGGCCGATGCGGACGGCCACATTCCCGCCGTTCCGTCAATGGGATGGTTGTAGCGCCAGATATCCGTGTTGTGGTGGCAGACCCATCCCCGCGCGCCGTAGTAGGCTTTGGCCGTGGAGCGGCCCATGTCCGCGACTTCCGCGATGAGGTCCATGAACGGTTCGTGGCACTCCGCAAGATTCCCCGGCTCGGCCAGCCAGTAGATCATCTGGATGTTGATATTGACGGTGTATTTGCCGCCCCACGCACCCACAACCCAGTTGTTCCAGATGCCCTGCAAATTGGCGGCCTGGGTGCCGGGACGCGAACAACCGATCATCAGGTAGCGTCCGAATTGCCAGACCAGCGTGGCCATCTGCGGGTCGTTCGAAGTCCTGAACTGGCGAATCCGCTCATCGGTCGGCAGGTCCAGCGTCGTCGCCTTGCCAAGATCGAGGCTCATCCGGTTGTAAAGGCTCCGGTGGTCCTGAAGATGTTCATTCAGCAAGTCATTATAAGGCTTGGCAACCGCGGCGGCGATCTCCGCTTTTGCGCGTCTTTCCGGATCGGCACTGACATCCTTGTAATTGACAAAATTCGTCCGAATGGAGACCAGGATGGTGACTGCGTTGGCCTTGCTAACTGTTACGGTTTTGCCATCCGCATCGATGGTCCCGCCTTCCGGCAGGAATTTGATGCGGCGCTGGTACCGGATCACACTCGGAATCCTGTTTTTGTCGGGCGCCTTGCCATTGGCGACCAGCGTATCCGGGCCTTCGGTGGCGATCTCCGCGCCGTAGCCGTCGCGGGTTTCAGCGGTGAAGTTAATGCTGCCGGGCTTGCTGGCGGTCAATCGGACGACGATAACGTTGCTCACGGCGGAAGAGAACACGTCCCGTTGATATTCGACCCCGTTGAGCGCGTAGTGGGTCGAGGCGACGCCGTCCTCCAAGTTTAGCGAACGGTTGTAGTTTTCGAATGAACCGTTCGGAAGCGAAAGCATAAGGTCGCCTCCGTTCAGGTAGTCGAACATGAATGGCCCGAACTGCCCATCGGCGCGGTTAAAGACATTCTTGTAAATATAATCCCAGACTTCCGCCACCGGCTTGCCTTCGAAGATCATCTGCCGGGCATGGTCGATGCCCGCTTTGCCCTCGGGATTGGGAAAGGGAAGCCCGGGAGCGCCGTTCCAGAGCGTATCCTCGTTGAACTGGATGCGTTCTTGAACCGGGTTGCCGTAAACGGTGGCTCCCAACCGGCCATTGCCAATCGGCAGCGCTTCCTCCCAGATTTTCGCCGGTCGTTTGTACCAGAGCGTTTGCAGCAGATTTGTCGCGGGTTTCGAGGTGTTGCGGATATCCGGGACCAATCCATAGAATTGGCGATCGGTCTCAGCATCGGAGTCCACGCTCCAGACTGCCAATTTATCGGCTTCCGCTTTGGCAACGGGACGGAGTTCAAGAAACGAGATGGCAACAAAGCGCCTCTTTTTTTCCCAGTCCTTGAAGAAAGACTTATCATCGAGCTGCAACGCGATCCGCCCGTCTTTCACTTCCACCGTGCGGGTTTGTTTCAGGAATACATTGCGGTCCGCATGCATCCCGGCAAAATAAGGCACGCTCTGCACCAGCAGCGGCAGTTGCTCCATTTGATCGTCGGAAGACCCCGCGCAAACGGCGACCGAATAGAGGCCATTCGGAACCGCAATTTGCCATTTCGAACCGCGCACCAACTGAGCCCCGCACGAAAGCAACGGGTTCTCATTGAGGAACGCCGATTTCCGAAAGGTGCAGTGAGGCGTTCTCGGCTCCCACCCAAAGGTGAGCGCGCCTTTCGGACCGAAGTCTTTGCCGGCATCGGCCACAAAGCCTTCCGGAGCGGGATCGGGGCGGAAGCTGATTCTGGTCACCGGAGCAGTTTGCGCTCCGGCAAGGCCGAATCCGAGCGAAAAGAGGGCGACGGCCAAGATGGATTTCTGGATCGAGAATCGGCTCCAGCGCGTAAACGGCGCGAACGAAGTTGCGGTGGAAACGGAGTATTTCAAAGCAAAAGAGTTTGGAGGTTTGCTTGGGACGGTAAACGGTTTTACCGAAGTAACAAGTCCCCCGAAGGAGGGACAAATCACCGTAGCCCGCGCCGTGTTTATTCGTGAAATCCGTGGTTCAAATACTCCTAAAACACCTGAGGCAGCCCCTCTGTCATGACCGAAATCCTTTCGACCAGCCCATGTTCGCGGGCGGCGGCCAGCAGGCGGGCGGGAGGTTCGTCCGGCGGTTCGTAGCTGAGGCGGAAGGTCCCAAAGTGCATCGGCACCATGTAACGGGCGCGCAAATTGACGAACGCCTCCACGGCTTCTTCGGGATTCATATGCACCTCGCGTCCACTGGGCGGGTCGTAGGCGCCGATCGGCAACAACGCGATGTCGATGTTGAAGCGCTCGCCGATTTCCTTGAAGCCCTCGAAGAAAGCCGTGTCCCCGCAGTGAAACACCGTGCGACCGCCGATTTCGATAATGTACCCGCCAAAGCCGCGATGCGAATCGTGGAGCATGCGAGCGCCCCAGTGGTGGCAGGGCGTGAGCGTGATCCGGGCCGGGCCGCACTCGAACGATTCCCAGTAGTGCAACTCGTGAACGCTGCGAAAGCCGAGGTCGTGAACCAGGTTGCCCACTTCGAAGGGAACGACAATCGGCTGGTCTTCGGCGATCCGCCGCAGGGTGCGCCGGTCGAGATGATCGAAATGCGCGTGGGTGACCAGCACAATGTCGATTGCCGGCAGGTCGTGAATCTGCAAACCGGGATTTCGAATGCGTTTGATGATCTTCAACCACTTGGCCCAGTTGGGGTCCACCAGCAGGTTCACCCCGCAAGCCTGAATCAAAAACGAGGCGTGCCCGATCCACGTCAGCCCGACCTGACCTTGTTGCAACTTGGGAAAGAGAGGGCTGACCTGCTTGCCTGCCCTCGGCATAAAGAGCGACGGGATTAGGACTTCGGTCACGAAATTGCGCTTGTGCCAGCCGCCTGCCGGCATCAGTCCCACCTTCCTGGCCCCACCCGCTTTCTTGGGCGCGGCCTTGGCCGAGGCGCCTCCCGCTTTTGGCGAAACCTTGCTAGCGGGTTTTCCCGGAGGCTTGGCGGCAGAGGGTCTCCGTCCCGGCGGCCCCGGTTCCCCATTCGATCGGGATCGGGTCGCTTCACTCGGGATTGAGGATGGATTCTCCACGCGCCAAGCAGCTTAGACACGAACTAGCGGCAAATCAAAGACTCTCAGAGCTTGTGAAAGACCTCGCGGGGCCGGGCGAGGGCAGTTTTTGGACGCTTTTGCTCGTTACTCGGTTGCGCTCTCTCACCGAACGCGCACGTTCCTTCGCAGGAACGTGGGCACGTCGAGGTCCTGGCCGTCGACGATGGTCGGTTCGCCCTTATCGAAGCGGCCGCGGGAGACGGGTTCGAACTGGAGCGTTTCCTGCAACGGGCCTTTGGCGGGATTCGGAGCCCCGGATGGCACGGGAGGAACCGGCAGACGTTGCGGCGGGGTTCGCGGCGTGGAAGCAGCGCCGGGGACCGGTCGGGCGGGCGCGGCGGCGGGGCGTGCAGGAACAGGTGCTGGCGGAAGAGGAGCGACCGATTCAGCGGGTTCCGAGTCGTCCGGTCGCTGCGAATCGATTATGCCCGGTGATGCGGATTCCGGCTGAAGATCCTCCACGGGCTCCGGTTCGGGCATCGGCTCTGGAACGACCTCGGGAACCTCGACTTGCGCGTGAACCGGTGTCGGCTCGGGTTCGAACTTTGGCTTGGGCTGTGGTTGCGGTGTTGGCTCCGGCTGCGCGGGCGGCTCGGTTCGGCGGACGGGCATCCGGGCAACGCCGGACTGCAATGTCCGGCCCGGAATGGGCTTGGCAATCCGGGTCGTCGGCGCGGCGTCCATCCCCGGCCTGCCGGACGACAGCGGACGCGGTTTCTGTTCGTCGCCAAAGAGCGAACTCTGCCGCTCGTCAAAGGCGCGCCGCCTCGTTTCCTTTGCGGGTTGCGGCTCGGGTTCGGCCACGGGCTCTTCGGGAACTTCATCCATGGGCGCCTCCGGTGTCACATCGTCCATCTCGGCTGCGGCGACCTCCTCCTCGGGCAATTCCTCCGCGGCTTGGACCGACGCGGCTACCACAGCCGCGGAGCCCCATTCGGATGCCTCATCGGTCTCTGGTTCGGCAGCGGGTTCAACGGCGGCCTCAGCAGGTTCTAGAGCGGCTTCGGCGGCATAAAACACCCCGCTTCCGCCAACTTCCGGCGCCGGCGTTTCGGGGCGAATGATCTCTGTTTTCGGCAAGATGGGCCGCTCAACGGCGGCAGCGGCGGCAAGTCGCTGCGCTTCGCGCGCGGCGAGCTCGCGCAACGGACTACTCGAAGCCGTGACCGGCGCGACGGGCAGTTCGACAGATTCACCGGCGCCCATTGAACTGATGACTGTTGCGGTCAAGCGCCCGGCAAGCTCCGGCGCAACGGTTGCGCCAAATAGAATGCGCGTGCGTTCGTCGACGTGCCGGTTGAACTCCTCCATGAGAAGCTGCACCTCGTTCAGCGTCATATCGGGACCGCCGCTCACTTGCACCAGCACGGAATCGCATTCGTGCAGCAACCGGCCCCGGTCCATCAACGGATTTTTTAGCGCCTGGGCAAGGGCGTCATACGGGCGGTTGGCGCCCTCGGCTTCCCCGAATCCGAAGAGACAACGCGAACCGACGCCGCCGGGCGGGCGCAACGCGGCAAGAAGATCGTCGAAGCCCAGATTAATCGGGCCGCCGCTCTTCAGCAGCGCCACCACAGCCCTCACGCTCTGGCTAAGGATACGATCGATGGCCGAAAACGCCTGCTGAACGCCGGCATTGGGAGAAACGACATCGGCCATGCGGTCGTTCTCGAAACAGATAACCGCGTCCGCGTGCTGCTGGAGGGCGGCCAGCGCTTCGGCGGCTTGCTGGACGCGGCGTTTTCCCTCAAAGGCGAACGGCAGCGTGACCACCGCAACAACCAGCGCACCCGCTTCGCGCGCCAGTTCGGCAATCAGCGGGGTCGCGCCCGAGCCGGTCCCGCCGCCAAGGCCCGCCAGCAGGAAAACGCAGTGGAGACCATCCACCGCGGCGCGCAATTCACGGGCCGCTTCCTCCACCGATGCGCGGCCCAGATCGGGGTCGCCGCCGCAGCCGAGTCCGCGCGTGGCGGCGCTGCCGATCTGCAAGCGCTCGCGCGCGACAGACGCGGTCAACGCCGGCGCGTCGCTATTGATGGCAACGAGATGGGACGGGTTCGCGCCGTCGAGCGTCAGGCGGTCCAGCGCGTTTGCGCCGGCGCCGCCGATGCCGAAAATCTTGAGAAGTCGTTGAGAACCGGAAGCCGGTCGTGCGGAGAGTTCGATCATGGGAAAGAGGAGTGAATTCGAGCCAAGGACTCAGCGCGGCAGAGCCAAAACCAAATTCGGCCAGCCGGTCTTCCGAGAAAAAACGGCACCCAGTAAGCTGTCATCCTGAGACTTGCAGGCGGCCAAAGGGCTGCGTTGATTGTTGGGCATGAACCTGGCATCGCTTGGCGCATTTCCGGGCCAACGGCCCAGCCCCATACCAGCCTAGGGCAACGCCCTAGGATTTCGAAAAACAGCGCGTTTAGCGCTGAAAGCGCGTTCCATATCTCCGGCGGTATGAAACGCGCTTTCAGCGCTAGCCCGTTGTGGCCCAAAGACCTAGGGCGTTGCCCCACTGCCATTAAGTTAAGAAAAAGCGCGCTCGTTCCCAATCTCCAGATTGGGAACGCCATTGTCTGCGAATCTCCGATTCGAGCGGCGTTGAAAGAAGGATCGGCGCTACGACCAGCAAAGGACTCCGTGCCAGGAAACCCTTCATTGGACCGGGTGCGGCGATGGGTAGTTGACGGTTCACGAATCAGAGATTCGAAGACAAGTGCGTTCCCAATCAGAGATTGGGAACGAGAGCGCGAACGAGCGCGCGTTACGAGAGCCTCCAAGCTTATCTTAATGGCAGTGGGGCGTTGCCCTAGGCTGGTATGGGGTCGCGCCGTTGGCGCTGAACGCCTGTCCGCAACCGGCAGGTTCATTGGCAGCTTGCGAAGAGCCTGTCCTGAGTCTGTCGAAGGAATCTCGCGAGGCCGGACAAGCGTACTTCTTCCTTTGGCGTTTTTCGGCGCTGACGGCGTCGTATTCGGGGCCGTCAGCTTCGAGGAGGATGAACGGTAGCACAGCGCTGCCCGGTGTGTTGTGAGATCCTTCGCAAGCTCAGGATGACAGCTAATAAAGCGCTCCGATTCTTCGGAAACATGATTGGGAAGGGGGGGCGAAATGATGACAGCGGCATGACAGCTAATAAAGCGCTCCGATTCTTCGGAAACGAACCGCGTGAACGCAAAAGAACCCTCACAGAACTGTGCGATTTCCACGGATGGCGGCGCAAAGCACGCCAAGGAAGAGAAAGGACATTCTTTCTTCATATGAATCTCATTCATCTCTTGGCGTGCTTGGCGCGAAATCTTCTGAAATTTCAAATGTTTCCCGGGTGGAGTTAATGCTTTCCGAACAAGTCCTTGAACGTATCCTTGAGCCAGCCGAGGGGACTGTTTTTGCGCCGGCGCAGCACCAGGGTCGCCTGCCCGTAACGAAGCAGGCCGATCGCCGAGGCGAACTGTGGGTTTTCCGAAGCGGCGGTGAGGCCGGAGGTCGCCTGGGCATGGGCGACGTGAATCGGAACGCCGAACACCTCGTGCGCCAGGGCGCCGATGCCGCGGAGCAGCGAACAACCGCCGCTAAGGAAGACGCCGGAGCCGAGCATCGGCAGGTACGGCTCGGTCTCCACAACGCGCTTGATCATCTCAAAAGTCTCGCGGACTCGCATGTGGATAATCGTGTTGAGCATCTCGCGCTCGATCTCCCGACCCGCGAAGCCGGTTTCGTCCTTCAAGCTGATAGTCTCTTCCGGCAAGGCGTTTCCGAGCGTCACATCGCCCTCATCGACCTTGAGGCGCTCGGCCTTCGCCATCGGAATGCGCAGCCCCATCGAGATGTCGTTGGTGATATGGTCGCCGCCTATACCCAGCACGCCGCTCTGCTGAACGGCGCCATCGACGTAAACTACGTAATCCGACGTCCCGCCGCCCATGTCGATGACCATGGCTCCGAGATCCTTCTGCTGCTGTGAAAGAACAACCTGGGCAGAAGCGATCCCGTTGAAGACAACGTCATCCACCTCCAGCCCGATCTCCTTCACGCACCGCAACGTGTTCTTGATGCGGTTGCTGACACCGTGAATGATATGGAAATCGGCCTCGAGTTGGCGTCCATACATGCCGATCGGGTTCAGCACGCCATCCTGGCCGTCCACGTAGTAATGAAGAAGCAGCGTATGCAGGAATGCATTCTGCGGAGGAATGTTGACGTCGCGGGCGCTTAGGGCCACGTGTTCGTAGTCGCTCTCCTCGATTTCGTCGCGCTCTTCGGGAAGCGTGAAGCTGCCGCGGTTGTTGAAAGACTGGATATGCGAACCGCTGACGCCGACAAACACGCTGCGGATTTCGACATCGCTTTTCTCTTCGGCATCGGCGAGCGCTTCCCTCACGCACTTGTGCGCTGTTTCGAAATCGACGATCTCCCCTTTGCGCACGCCGCGCGAGGGCGCCTGGCCCACTCCGAGAATCTTGATGGGGCCGTCCGCATCGGCTTCGCCGACGACGACACACACCTTGGAGGTGCCGATTTCAAGTCCGACGAGTATGTTACCCCTGCCCATGGAACAAAGAGAATAGGGTGATGTGATGGCGCTCGCTGGGCGGCGCCGGCGTTGGCGTGGCGGCGGCCCGTTCCGCGCGTCTTACTTGATGGTCTTCCGAGTCAGAGTCGACGTGCATGGGCTTCTTCTTCCGTTCACGGTTTTCCGCCGTTAGCGTTTTCTTTTTGGCCGGCGTCGGAGACTTGGCGGCGGCGTGTTTGGGTGGCGCGTCCTCGGCGGCAACGGCGCGGCGCACCGGCGTTGACTCAGCCTTGGGCGCGCGCTCTTCGGCACTGGCGACACCCGTTTCGGCCTCGGTTTCGCCGGCTGCCTGCTCGGGCGATGGCGCGAAAGTTACGGGGATGTTCTTCTCGGCCAGGAGATTGACAGTCTGAATTTCCTGATGGGAACCGGCGAAGCGGTCGAGGATGGCTGCGAGCCGTTCCAGTTGCGTGTCGAGCTTGTCCAGCGCGAAGGTCACCTGCGTGCGCTTCGCATCGGTGGCGATCATGCAGTAGCCTTTGGAAATATCGATGCACTGGATGCGAAACTGTCCGCCGTCGCTGTTGCGCTGAATCAGATCGAGCGCCGCGGTGGTCTCCGGCTTGTCGAGGATTTCCCCGGGGAGATAGTTCCCAACGGGCACCCCGGAAACGACGGGCAGGCGCAGGTATTCGTCGAGCCGCCGTTTTGGCTTGAAGAGGACGCGCTTGGAGTCGATCAGGAACGACTTGTCGGAAGCGGTCGCGTCCTCGGTCTGGCCGTCGGAAACCCACGCGACGGGGCGGCGTTCGGTCAGGTCGATGGCGACTTTGTTCGGCAGGATGCGCGTCATCTCGACGCGGTCCACCTGCGGCATCGCCGCCACGGCTTCCCGGGCTTTCGCAAGGCTGAAACTAAAGACGTTCTGGCCGATGTGCAGACCGGCGGTGTTCATGATCGTCTCGCGTGTGAGCGCCGCTCCGTCATCGTTGATTTCCACCGCGGCGAGGCTGTATTCCGGGTTCTCCCACAGGAACTTGCGCAGGCCCACGCGCCCGCCGTAAATGCAAACGCCAACCACTCCCCCGATCAGTAGCAAGCGGCAAGTCCAAGTCAGAATGAACCGGTTCCGCTGCTGCACAGCGGCCCTGGCGCGGATTTTCACTTCAAACAGGTTTTGACTCTGTCGTTGGCGCGCACCGGATTTGCGCCGGTTTCCGTTCTTTTTCGAGGAGATCATGGCAGGGCTCGGGCAAGTGAGAGTTCGGCAATTCGTTCGCAAAGCGTCGCGTAGCCGATTCCCGCGGCGGCGGCGGCCTCGGGAAGCAGGCTGGCCTTGGTCATGCCGGGGATGGTGTTGATTTCAAGAACCACCGGGCTCCCATCGTCGCGCAAGAGCACGTCCACGCGCGAGTAGACCTCCAGGCCAAGGGCGCGGTGCGCGGCGAGGGCGGTGCGCTGCACGCGTTCGGTGGTCTCCGCGTCGAGAGCCGCGGGGCAGTAGTGATCCGCGGCGCCTTTCCCCTGGCAGAGGAACGGGTACTTGTTGTTGAAATCGTAGAACCCGTCGCGCGGGCGAATCTCGACGATGGGCAGCGCGAGCTCTCCCAGAATGCCGACGGTCAATTCGCGACCGGCGACGAATTCTTCCACAAGCAGGTCGGGCGCGAATTTCGCCGCGGCTTCCACGAACGAAACCGCTTCCTCCGGCGTTTTGACGATGAAAACGCCGACGCTGGAGCCTTCGCACGGGGCCTTGATGACGTAAGGCAGTGGCAGGGACGGCATCCGCCCGGCGGGAACGATCTCGTACCTGGCGGTTGGCACTCCGGCTGCGGTCAGGCGCGGTTTGGTAAGCAGCTTGTTGAAGGCCGCTTCGCTGCCTTGCGCGCCCTCGCCGGTGTACGGCACGCGGCGCGCGTCGAGTTCGCGCTGGAGCTGACCGTCCTCGCCGAAGGTGCCGTGAATCATGTTGAAGGCGAGGTCGATCCCCGGCGGCAAATCGAAGCCGGCACCGGTCACATCGACTTCGATGACTTCGGCGCCGAGTTCACGCAATGCGCCGGCCACTCCCGCGGCCGAGGCGAGTGATACGGGCCGCTCCGAACCGGGGCCGCCCTTGAGAACTGCGATGCGTTGATTAGCGAGTTTGGACATGGAAAGAAATTGCGTCGTTATTCAGGGATAAACAAGCGGTCCTCGCCGAGAATTTGCACTTCGGTCTCCATCTCGATGCCGCGTTGCGCGCGCGCGGTGGCCTTGACGTAGTCGATGAGCGCCAGCACGTCGGATGCCGTCGCGTCCCTGTCGTTCACAATGAAGTTGCCGTGGACTTCCGAGATGCGCGCGCCGCCGATGCGCATGTTTTTCAAGCCGAGTTCGTCGATGAGTTTCCCCGCGGGGCAGGCCGCCGGATTCTTGAAAATGCAGCCGGCGCTCGACTCCTTCGGCTGGGTGGTGCGGCGCTTTTGCATCGATTCCTCCAGCAGCCGCGCGATCGTTTCAGAACACCCCTGCCAGCCTTCAAATACCGCGGAGGTTACATACTGCACCTTGAAGCTGGGCACGTCGCGGTAGTGGATTTCAAGATCCGCCGGTGTCCGAACCTGCAACTGTCCGTCATTGCCGACCACGGTGACCGTCCGCACATGCTTCATCGTTTCGCTGCCCATCGCGCCGGCATTCATGCGCAAGCCGCCGCCGACGCTGCCGGGGATGCCTTCCATCCATTCAAACCCGGCAATGGATGCGGCCTTCGCCGCCAGCGCAACCTCTTTGAACTTCACCCCGGCGCCCGCGACAATGCGCATTCCGTCAATCTCCAGCCGGCGGAACTCGCCCCGCACCAAATGCGCCACCACGCCGCGGATTCCGCCATCGCGCACCAGGAGGTTGGAGCCGCGGCCCATCACCGTCAGCGGAATGCCCTCCCGCCGGCAATGCTGTGCGAGCCGGGCGAACCCTGCTTCGGTTTCCGGTTCGGCCCAGAACTGCGCCGGTCCGCCAACGCGCATGGTTGTGTGCTGGCAAAGCGGTTCGTAGAGACGAATCTCCCCCTCGCCCATGACCGCCTGCAGCTCGTCCATCGTGGCGAGATCGCCCGCGAGGATCAGCCCCTGCTCGTGGATATTGCCCGCTCCGAGACTCAGAATGCAGTCGCCGGGCTGGATTAACCGGCCGACCTCAAGCACCATCCGCGCGCGTTCCGGCACATACTTCGCCCCGGGATGCCCATGAGCCGCGACCGCATCGACGATGGTCTGGCCGCTCACGCCGGGAATCGGCTTTTCGCTGGCGGCATAGACATCGGCGACAAATACGCGGTCCGCGTCGTCGAACGCCGCGCCGAACTCGTCCTTCAGCGCCTGCGTTCGCGTGTAGCGATGCGGTTGGAACATTGCAACGATGCGCTTGCGACCGCCGCCGCGCGCGGTCGATAGCGTCGCCCGCAATTCGCTGGGATGGTGCGCGTAATCGTCAACAACCAGGAAGCGTTCGCTGCGATACTTGATCTCGAAACGCCGGCGCGCGCCGCGAAACGTGTTGAGCGCCTCCGCGATTTTTTCAAAGGGGATGCCCAGTTCGCACGCAAGCGCGATCACGCTGGTGGCGTTGCTCACGTTATGACGACCGGGGACGTTCAGGACGACTTCACCCAGCCGTTCATCCCGTCGATAGGCGTCGAAACGCGACTGGAAATCGGCGATCCGCAAATTATCGAAGCGGTAATCGGCTCCCGCCGCGGCACCGAATGAAACGGAGCCGAGCCGCCGTGAGCAGATGCGCGCGGCGTTGGGATCGTCCGCGCAGTAAAAGACAATGCCGCGGGTATGGTCGAGGAGCGCGTTGAAGACCGTCTCGATCGCGGCGAGGTCGGCGTAGTAATCGAGGTGCTCCTCTTCGACATTCAGTACGATTGCGTGCTCGGTGTGGTAATTGGCCAGCGTGCCGTCGCTCTCGTCGCCCTCGGCCACCAGCCAGTCCCCCGCCGGATCCCAGAGCGCGTTGGTGCCGAGGATCGGAATCTCCGCCCCGACGTAGTGAGACGGACGCAGCCCGCCGGCGCGCAGCACGTGCGCCGCCATCGAGGAGGTGGTGGTCTTGCCGTGCATTCCCGCGACGACAATCCCCTTCCTGTGTTCCATGATCGCCGCCAGCGCCTCAGCGCGGCATACCATCGGGAGTCCCAGGCGACGCGCTTCGTCGAACTCCAGATTACCCACGCGGATGGCCGAGGAATAGATAACCAGATCGGCGCCGTGAACGTTTGGAGCCGACTGCGGCTGATGAAATTGCAACCCGAGATGCTGGAGGCGTTCGACCTCGATCGTCCTGACTTTGTCCGAGCCGGAAACGCGGTGCCCCAGGGCGAGCAAGAGCCCGGCGATGCCGCTCATGCCCGAGCCGGCAACGCCGATCAGGTGGACGCGGAGGGTTCCGCCCACCAAACGCTCTGTCAAATGGCGATAGTCTTCGTTCATTGGGTCTTGCGGTACGATTCAATAATCCCGGCGACGCGAACCGCGGCATCGCCCGGAAGCAGGCTGTGGGAGCGTTCTCCCATCTTGGCAAGCTGCCCGCGATCCGCCGCAATCGTGCGGATGGCGCGGACCAGCGTTTCGCCGCTGATATCCGCCTCTTTTAATAACGTGGCGGCGCCCGCTCGCGCAAATATTTCCGCATTCAGTTGCTGATGATTTTCCGCCGCGTGCGGGTATGGAATCAAGATCGCGGGAAGAGCGAAGCGGGAGAGCTCCGCAAGCGACGCCGCGCCCGACCGCGCAATGGCGATATCGGCCGCGCTGTAGGCGGTTTCCATGTTGTGGCAGAACGCCGCGACATGCGCGGGAATGGCTCGGGCGCGGTAGGTGGCGCGCACCGCTTCCTCGTCACTGGCGCCGGTAAGATGAATGATTTGCAGGTTCTCGCCGGCCAGTTTGGCGGCAGCCTGTTGCATCGCTTCGTTGACGCCGTGCGCGCCCTGGCTGCCGCCCATTACCAGGAGCGTAAGACGGTTTGGCCGCAGTCCGAAAGCCTTGTTTGCCTCGTCCTTTGGAATCCGTGCGCTCAAGAGGGAACGACGGATTGGCGTGCCGGTCGTCTCGCAGCGCTTTTTCGGAAAATGGCGGCGGCATTCCTCAAAGCCTGCCATGACGACATCGACCAGCCATCCATTGAGCCGGTTCGCCTTGCCGGGGATCGCGTTGGATTCATGCAGGAACGTCGGGACGCCGCGGAGTTTGCCGGCCAGAATCGGCGGCGTGGAAGTAAACCCGCCCATTCCGAGAACGGCGTCGGGCTTGAAGTCGGCGAAGATTCGCCGGCACGGTCCGAAGCTGGCGTTGAACTGCTTGAAGAACCCAAGGATCGCTTTGGAGAAAAGCGCGGGCATCCCCACGCTGGGCAGCTTTTCAAACCGAAAATCGGTGCGTCCTTGGACAGCCAGGGCGTCGACTTCTTTCTCGGAGATGAAGATGAGCACCTCGTGACCGTGGTCCTTGAGCACTTCTCCCACGGCCAATGCCGGAAACAAGTGTCCGCCAGTTCCTCCGCCTGCGATGGCAACTTTCATAGCCTCCGGATGACAATGGAGTTATATTTTCTGAGGGCCGGCATCGTGCGTTCGTTGGCTCCCTGCCGGTAGATGTTCAGCAGAATGCCGACGCAAAGCATGCAAAAGAAGAGGTTCGATCCGCCATAGCTAATGAACGGAAGCGGAAGGCCTTTGTTCGGAAGCAGGGCGGTGGTCACGCCGATGTTCACCATCGCCTGAAGGGCGATGATGGTTGTAATGCCAAAGCCGAACAGCATCCCAAACCGTTCCTTGGAGTTGAGCGCGATGCCCATGCCGCACACGATCATCACCACATACGCGCCGACGATGAAGAGCGTCCAAATCAGCCCGAGTTCCTCGCCGATCATCGGGAAGATGAAGTCCGTGTGCGCAAACGGCAGGAACTGCATTTTCTGGCGGCCGCATCCAAGCCCCAACCCCTCCACTCCGCCGGAACCGAAGGCGATGAGCCCCTCCCACTGCTGAAGGCCGGCGGTTTGCTTGTAGCGCTCCAGGTCCATGAACGCCAGCATCCTCCCGAGGCGCTCTTTCATGTGCATCGCCACAAAAAGCAGTCCGCCCAGGCTCACAAACGAAAGCGGAAAGATCACCAACCCATTGGTGCCCGCCACATACATCATGAGAAACGAAGTTCCGCCGATGAGAGCAGTTGTGCCGAGGTCGACTTCGCAGGCGATCAGGGCCATCAACAAACAGACGCCCGCCACCGGAATGCCGAATCCCAGCACCGCAAAACTCTTCCAGCGCCCGCGTCCAAGTTGCTGGGTTTCCTGCTCATATTCGGCCAGCCACGAGGCGAGAAAAATCAGCGCGGCCAGCTTGCCGACCTCCGAGGGCTGAAAGGAGAATCCGGCGAGCTTGATCCACCGGTGCGAACCGTTGATTTTCGGGCAGATGTGCGGCACGTAGCAGAGCGCCAGCATGAAAACCGCCACGCCAAACCAAACCGGCCAGTGTTTGCGCCACCACCGGTAGTCGGTTCTCGCGCCGATGCAACATCCGATCGCCCCGACAATGAGCCACGCGATCTGCCGTTTGACGAAATACACTGGGTCGCCATGCGCATCCTGGGCAAACGCGCCGGTGCTGAAGAGCATGATAATGCCGATCACCATCATGGCCGTGACCGAAACCAGCAACCCTATCGCGTACTTTTTCATAGGGGGCGTCGGTTTGTCACGGTAGGGACGGCGCTCCGTGCCGTCCGCGTCCGGGCGCGGAATTTAGAGACGAGAGGGGATGGGTGGTCGCGCCAGCGTCTTGGAGTGCGGGCAGTCTTCTGCCGCTTTGGAATGAAGCATGGATAGGGGTCAGCCCCGAATGGCACTAACTTAAGGGCACTGCCTGTAAGGAAATAACAACGCCCTCTACAGCGGAAAATTCTAACAAGTGCTCCCTCGAAAATACAGACGCGCAAGGAGTCGAAGGGGAGCGCGGGCTTCCAGCCCGCTGCCTCCGGCACCTTGCCGGAGGCCTGCGCAGTAGAACGCAAACGAGCGGTTTCTCCCGGACGCCGGCATGATGCCGGCTGATGCGGGCAGGATGCCCGCGCTCCCCTTCGGATCGATGCGTTCGCACAGTTCCCGATTTCCTTAAAGGCATTGAACTTAAGGGCGTTTTCGAATGAGTTTTGGCTCGCATTGGGGGCTGCGCTCCCCGGAGTCGGCGTTCGACGCCGCTCTGGTTCTTCATGTCTCGCCAGGCCACCGAAAAGTTTTCTTAAGTTAGCGCCATTCGGGTCGCTCCCCATTTCAGTTTTCGCTGCACTTCTTAGCAAAATAAAGGTGCGAGAGAACCTTTTGTGGCGGATAAGCCTTTTTACGGACAACGGGATAATCCGGCTTACGAAAGCGGCAGAGGACTGCCCGCACTCCAAGACGCTGGCGCGTTCATCCAAAGCCCCAAGCGATCCGGAAATGCTATCGATAGCGACGTTCCGAAAATTGTTATCTTGAGTGCAACTTGAAAACGAGAATCGCTTTGTGAACTTGGAACGCCCTGTCCCTCCGTGCGGTTCACCGGCTCGTAAGTTCCTCATACAACTCCGCTCAATTCGCCGCCGTTGCCTTGACCTTTACAGGAATATGCAGTTTCTGACCGATTCGAATCCTGGTCGCGTCTTCGATGTGGTTGAGCTTGATCAGATCGTTATAGGCGACCCCATACTTGCGCGCGATCCGCTCGGGGATGTCCCCTTTGACGACGGTGTAGATGGTTCCCGAGTCGCGCAGCGCTCCCGCCTTCTTCGGCGCGGCGGCAGGCTTGACCGTGTCCGGGGACTTCGCCGCGACAGCTTTCGGCGCCGTGCTCGGAGCAATTTCCGGGGCCGGGGTTGCCGCCGCCTTGGCTGCCAGTGCCTCGTCTTCCGGAATGGCCGGCGCCTGCGCAGCCGGGGTAACCGGTGGCGCCGGGAACTCCACGTCCCGGACTTTGTCGGGACGGTGGGCCTTGATGGTGTTGAACGCAAGGATCCCGCCCACTGCGATCAAATGAAGCAGAAGCACTACGACGAAAGCGGTGGATAGCTTCATCGTCGGTTCCACTTCGTCCATATCGCGGGACGGAATGAGTTGGCGCGCGGTCGTGGTTGCGCGCAATTTCTTGAGCGAGGGCAGGCGCAGGTTGAATTTCATGGCATTGATGGTGTGTTTTAGGTGTTGGTGTGCGGCGGAAGAGATTGAACGAGGTTCCGGAACTGGTCGCCGCGGTCGGCGTAGCTCTTGAACATGTCGAAAGAGGAGGTGCCGGGCGAAAAGAGGACGACATCCCCGGCGCAGGCGCGCCCGCGGGCCATCGTGACAGCCTCCGCCAGCGTGGCGGCGCCCACGCACGGAATGCGCGGCGCCCAGAAGTTGGCGATGCGTCCGGCCATTTCGCCAATCAGCACGGCGGCGCGGACCTTTTGCGCGATCAACTCGGTGAGCGACTCGAACTCGAAGCCCTTGTCCTTGCCGCCGGCGATCAGCACTACATTGCGCGATTCGGACAGGAGCGCTTTTTCGAGCGCGTCGAGATTGGTCGCCTTGGAATCGTTCACATAATCGACGCCATCGAGCGAGCGCACCCATTCGCAGCGGTGCGGCAACGGCTTGTAGCTGCCGAGCGCCTGAACCATCGGCGCGAAATCGAGCCCATACGCCGCGCCCACCGCCAGGGCCGCCATCAGGTTCTCGGCGTTATGCATGCCGCGCAAATTCGTGTCCGCCATTCGCAGCACCGGTTCGTCGTGGAAATGAATCACGCCGTCGCGCAAGCTCAAATCCCCTCCCCCCCGGTAGGCACTGAACGTCACCGTGCGCGCCTTGAGCGGCGGCAGTTGGTCCCCGAGTTTCACGACCGCCAGATCGTCCGCTGTCTGGTTTTCGAAAATCCGAAGCTTGGCCTGGTAATATTCCTCCATCGAGGTGTACCGGTCCAAATGGTCCGCTTCGAAGTTCAGCCAGACGGCGATGTGCGGGCGAAACGCCACGATGGTTTCGAGTTGGAACGAACTGACCTCCAGCGTCATGACCTCCAGATCGCCGCTCTCGCGCACGCGCGCCGCAAACGCAGGGCCGATGTTCCCCGCCGCCACGGTGCGGATTCCGCCGGCGTTGAGCATCCGCTCGACTAGCTGCGTTGTGGTCGTCTTGCCATTGGTTCCGGTGATGGCGATAACCGGGCACGCGCAAAGGGAATACGAAAGCTCCAGTTCTCCAATAAGCGGGATTTGTTTGGCGACAAAATTTCGCACCAGCGGCGTGTTTGGAGGGATGCCGGGGCTGAGGACTCCCAAATCATACCGCGTAGAATCGGAATCCGCTGCCGCGCCGAGAAGGACGGCGATCCCCTCCGCGCGCAAGGCTTCCGCCGCGGCGCTGAGCTTCTCGGAGTTGCCGCTGTCGAGCGCCGTTACCCGCGCTCCCTCCTGCCGGAGCAGGCGCGCAGCGGCTTCCCCGCTGGTTCCAAGCCCGAGCACCGCAATCTGTCGGTCTGTGTAATCTTTCATCAGCGCAGCTTGAGGGTTGCCAGTCCGAGGAACGCGAACATGATGGAGAGAATCCAGAAGCGCACGATCACGGTGTTCTCCTTCCAGCCCATCAGTTCAAAATGGTGATGGATGGGCGACATTCGGAAGATCCGTTTGCCGGTAAGCTTGAAGCTGGCGACTTGCAGGATGACCGAAAGCGCTTCGATGACGAAAATACCGCCGACGACCAACAGCAGCAGTTCCTGCTTGGTGCAAATGGCGACGACCCCGAGCACGCCGCCGATGGCCAGCGAGCCGGTGTCGCCCATGAACACGCGGGCGGGATGACAATTAAACCAGAGGAAGCCCATGCCGGCGCCGACCAGCGCCATGCAAAGAACCGCAAGCTCGCCCGCCTGCGGATAGAACGGAATGTCGAGATAGCGGGCGATCTTCATGTTCCCCGCCGCATACGCCAGCACCGCATACGCAAACGCGGCGGTGATGGTGCAGCCCGTAGCGAGGCCGTCAAGGCCGTCGGTGAGGTTGACGGCGTTGGAAGTTCCCACGACCACCAGCGCGAAAAAGAGGAAGGTCAGCCAGCCCAGGTTGTGGAAGAGCGGCTGTTTGTAAAACGGGACGAACAGCTCGCGCGCCTGCACTTCGGTGGCGGGATTGAGCAGGAAGAACGCCGTCACGATTCCAGCCAGGGCGAACTGCGCGGCCAGCTTGAGCCGCCCGGAAAGCCCGTCGGATTTCTTCTTGGTGACTTTGAGGTAATCGTCGATGAAGCCGATGGCGCCCAGCCAGACAATGGAAAGTACCGCCAGCCAGATGAATTGGTTGGTAGGCCTCGCCCAAAGGACCGTCGAGACCAGCACCGAGCCGAGCAGCATCACCCCGCCCATCGTCGGCGTGCCGCGCTTGCCGCCGTGAAGTTCCGCCAGCTTATGCACTTCCTCTTTGGTGCGGATCGGCTGGCCGAGCTTGAGCCCGATCAGCCTGCGAATGATCCGGTGCCCGAATAAGAGGCAAAGCAGGAACGAAGTCATCGCGGCGCCGATCGCACGGAAGGTCTCGTACTTGAACACGTGAAACCCCGCGACCTTGTCCCCCAAGTAAACGTACAGATAGTAAAACATATCAGCAGCTTCCGGCAGTTGAGGTTTGAAACAAGGGGTGATCGAGGATGCGCTCCATTCGCGCGGTGCGGCTTCCCTTGATGAGCACCGTATCCCCGGCGCGGAGACGCCCGGAGAGCAGCGCAGCGGCAGACGCCGTGTCCGGCACGTGATAGACTTCGCCCAGACCCGACGCGCGCGCCGCATCGGCAATGGCGAGCGCTTCGTCGCCGACGGCAATCAACGCATCGACGCCCGCTTCCGCGGCGGCTTCGCCCACGGACCGATGCCCTCGCAGGGATTCCACCCCGAGTTCGCCCATGCGGCCCAGCACGGCAACACGCGCCCCGACGGCGGGCATCGCCACGAGCGTCCGCAGCGCCGCGCGCATCGAGTCGGGATTGGCATTGTAGCTGTCGTCGAGAACATTGATTCCGTTCAGCATTTTCCGCTCCAGCCGGCCCTTGGTCAGCCGGCATTCCGCCAGCCCGCGAACGGCATCCGCCGGCCCCACGCCGAACGCCAGGCCCGCGGCAATCGCCAGCAGCGCGTTCTGTATCATATGCAATCCGGGAACCGGCAGGCGCGCTTCGGCTTCGGCTCCTGTGCCGTTGTCCCGGACGATGAACCGGCTTCCGTCGAACCCCGTTTCCAGGACGGTTGCGGAGACGTCGCCGCGGTCGATCCCGGCAAACACCGTGCGCGCGGAAGAGCGGCGGGCGATCGATTCGCTGAAGTCGTCCTCCGCCGACAAAACCAACACGCCGTCGGCGGGCAGCGCTTCGGCGAGCATCCCCTTCTCGCGCGCAATGCCCTCGCGGCTTCCCATGAATTCGATGTGCGCCACGCCGACGTTGGTGACGATGCCTACCTTCGGCGCGGCCATCGCCGCCAGCGGCGCGATCTCGCCCGGGTGATTCATCCCCATCTCGAAAACGCCAATCTCGTCGGAGGAAGTCGCGCGCAGGATCGTCAGCGGCAGGCCGATGTGGTTGTTCAAATTGCCCTCCGTCTTGATGACCTTGAAGCGCGCCCCGAGCACCGCCGCCGTGAAGTCCTTCGTGCTCGTCTTGCCGTTGCTGCCGGTGATGCCGACGACGCTCAGCGGGAGCGTGGCCCGGTAAGCGCGGGCGATCGCCTGCAACGCCGCGAGCGTGTCGCCAACCTCGATCAGCGCAAACTCCGCGGGAACGCGCCCGTCGAAATGGTCGAGAACCACGGCGCCGGCAGCACCGGTTGCCGTGGCGCCCTCAACGAAAAGATGGCCGTCGAAATTTTCTCCCGTCAAAGCGACGAAAAGATCGCCGGGCTGCAGGGTGCGCGAATCGGTGGAGATTTGCGTCACCGTGCGCGAGCCGTCGCCTTGAACGAGGCGTCCGCCCGCCCATTGCGCGATGGTTTGAAGCGGGATGGCGTTCACGGCTCCCTCCCTTCGAACTCTTCATCCTCGAACTCCGGTTCCAGAAACACAGGCTTCGCCTCCACCGCCTCGCGCGCAACCGCAACGTCGTCAAACGGCACGGTGCTCTCGGCGAACTCCTGGTAAGTCTCATGCCCTTTGCCGGCGATGAGCACGATGTCCTTCGGTTCGGCCATCGAGATCGCCTTGGCGATCGCCTGCTTCCGGTCGAGAATGGTTTCGTAGTTGGACCCGCGGAACCCCTTCCCGATCTCGGCGGCGATGGCCTCGGGATCTTCCTTGCGCGGGTTGTCCGACGTGACAACCGCCCAATCCGCAAAGCGCTCGACGGCTTTCGCCATCAGCGGGCGCTTGGCCCGATCCCGGTTTCCGCCGCAGCCGAACACGACGATCAAACGGCGCGGCTGGAGATCGCGCAACGTCTTGAGGGCGTTGGTGAGGGCGTCATCGGTATGCGCGTAATCGACAAAGATGCGAAACTGCCGTTTGACGGGAACCGGCTCCAACCGGCCCGGCACGCTGGGCGCTCCGGCCAGCGCCTTCACTGCGGTGCGAAGGTCGACCCCGAGGGCGTCGGCGCCCGCCAGCGCGGCCAGCGAGTTGTAAACGTTGAACGCCCCGATCAGCGGCAACCGCACCAGGTACGATTTCCCGTGGGCGTCGAGTTGGTATTGCGTGCCTGAAAAATCGAGCCGCATGGCGCTGGCGCGGAAATCGGCGCGCGCGTTCATTCCGAAAGTGGCGATTGGCAGCGCGGGATGCTCGCGTCCCAGCCGCGAAATGAGGGCGTTGCCCCAGCGGTCATCCAAATTGATGACGGCTTTGCCCTTTTTGTGCGGCTGTGTCGCCAACATGGAAAACAGCCTCATCTTGGCCTCGAAATACGACTCCATCGATTTATGGAAATCGAGATGATCCTGCGTCAGGTTGGTGAAGACGCCCACGTCGAACTCCACATTGCGCGCGCGGCCCAGTTCGAGCGCGTGCGAGGAAACCTCCGTCGCCACGGCCTTGCAGCCCGCGGCGCGAATCTGGAAAAGCAGTTCCTGAAGATCGAGCGATTCGGGCGTGGTCCGCGCGGCCGGCAGAATTCGTTCGCCGATTTCGTACCGAACCGTCCCGATCAACCCGCACCGCAACAGCACCGCCTCACAAAGATGTTTGAGCAGAAACGCCGTGGTCGTCTTGCCGTTGGTTCCGGTGATGCCGGCGACGCGCAAGCCCAGCGACGGGTTGCCGTAGAATTCCGCGGCCAGGTCGGCGAGCGCTTCCCGCGCATTCTTCACCAGCACCGTGGTCGCGCCGCGTTGCGGTTGCTCCTGGTCGCTGACGATGGTCTCCGCGCCGCGCTCGATGGCGCTGTCGATGAACAGATTCCCATCCGTGCGCTCCCCGGAAAGCGCGACAAAAAGCGAGCCCTTCTGCACCCGGCGCGAGTCGTAGCAAATCGACGCGATCTCGCGATCGGTCGCTCCGATCACCATCTCCGTCGCGATTTTTGAAACTAGTGCTTTGAGCCGCATCGTGGAATCTCGTCTAATGTCCGGCCTTTGTCAGCCTGACCGCTAAATTTTGCGTTTCCGGCACGAGCAGCGCCGGATCGGGTTGCATGTTGAGATAGCGCGCCGTCCGCTCGCCGACACGCGCAAACACGGGCGCCGCAATCGTGCCGCCGTACAGATTTTCCGCCGTTGCCTTGGGATCGTCCAGCATCACAAGGCATACAAATTTGGGGTCCTTGACCGGCATGAACCCTATAAAGGACGTCACGTAGCGGTCGTGATAATAGCCGCCGTGCGGGTCGGACTTTTCCGCTGTGCCCGTCTTCCCGGCCACGGTAAAGCCCGGCACCGTCGCAAGCACCGCAGTGCCGCGTTTGCTGACGACGTCCTTGAGAGCCGACCTCACCAGATCGGTCGTCGCCGGATCGACCACCTGCCGCACCATTTGCGGCGGGAACGTCACGATCGGCTTTCCGGCGCAATCGAACACGGTATCGACGATCTGCGGCATCATCAGCTTGCCTCCGTTCGCGATGGCGGCCATGGCGCAGACCATCTGCAACGGCGTCACGCCCACGCCCTGGCCCATCGGAATCCGGGTGATCGAAATCTTCGTCCATTTGTGCGGCGGATGGATCAAGCCGGAAATCTCCGAGGGCAGTTTGATCCCTGTCTTCTCGCCAAAGCCAAAGCTGCGAATATACTCGTGAAACCGGAGCTCGCCCAGCTTCATGGCGAGCTTTGCGGCGCCGATATTGCTGGATTTCACCAGCACATCCGCCACGCACAGGTTCGGGTGATCCCCGTGCCCGTGATCGTGGAGCACCTTGCCGGCGTAGCTGAAGCGTCCGCCCTCGCAGTTGATCATGGTGTCCAGCGTCACCGCCTTGTCGTTCAACGCCGCCGCGGCGGTGACGATCTTGAAGGTGGACCCCGGTTCCACCATGTTCATGATCGCGCAATTCTTCATCGTCGCGTCGTCCTTGACGATGTGGTTCGGGTCGAAGCACGGGCGATTGGCCATCGCCAGGATGCGCCCGGTCTGCGGCTCCATCAGGATGGCCACGGCCGTCCCGGGACGGTATTGTTTGTAGGCGGCGTCGAGTTCCGTCTCCAGAATGCTCTGCAAGCCCATGTCCACCGTCAGCCGCACGTTGCAGCCGTCCCGCGCCGGACGTTCCTGGCCGCGGTACGGGACCAACTCCTTGCCGGTGCGATCCCGCTCAATGTAGCGGAACCCCTCCTGTCCGCGCAGGAATTCATCCAACGAGCGCTCGACTCCGTCCACGCCCGCGTGTTCGCGGCTCGTGCAACCCAGCACGTGGCAGAGCATCTCGCCATTCGGGTAAAACCGGCGGAAATCCTGCTCAAAGTAGATCCCCTTGAGCTTCTTTTGCTCCATGCGCGCGGCAATCTGCGAAGCCACCGCCTCCGGCACCTCCGCTTTGACGACGAGATATTTCCTCGGCGTCGTCAGAGTTTCCCGCAGTTCCGCTTCGGGAATCTCCAGCAGGTCGGCAATGGCCGCGGCGACTTTTTCCGGATGCGGAATCAGGCTGCCATCGGCAACAACGGTCTTGAGCGGCTCGTTGTCGGCAAGAATTTCCCCGTGGGCGTCCAGGATTCTCCCCCGCCGCGCATAAATGGGCTGTTTGGCAATGTGCTTCTGGGCCGCCAGGCGCGCGTATTCATCATGCTTTGCGATCTGAAGCTGTGCCAGGCGGGCGGAAAATCCCGTAAAGCACGTCGTCAGCACAAAGCATGCAATGATCGCTCGCGTTTTGGCGGTGTATTTCATTGCGTCGAAACGTTGGCGACCGTGCGCATCGGGGTTTCGCGCGCCAAGCTCATCTGCACGATCCGATCCTGCTTGATGGGAACCATTTTGATAAACCCATCGTTCAAGCGGGCCTGCAAGGCTGTGCGCGATGCAAGCTGGCTGATTCTTGGGCGCAACGTTTCCAGTTCGTTGTTCAGGTCGGCAAGTTCTTTCTCCAGCCGCCTGATTTCACGTCCGCTGCTGGTGATCGAACGGTTTCGGTACTGCACAAACGTCAAGCCAGCCCCGCCGGCGACGATGGCGGCGACGACGATCTGAACGATAGCCTTGAGCGGAAAGCTGTTTTCCGGCGATGAACGAAGACGATTATTGCGAGGCATGGCGGTTTACAGTTTTTGTGCCGCCCGGAGCTTGGCGCTTCGGGCGCGGGGGTTGCGGGATTGCTCCGCCTCCGATGCGACGACCGGTTTGGGCGTCAGGAGGCGGAATTGGAAATCGGGATTGCGGCGCGGCTCCGGCCATTCCGGACGGTCCAGCCATTCGGTGGAACGCGCCTTGAAGAAAGTTTTGACAATGCGGTCTTCGAGCGAGTGAAACGTAATCACGGCAAACCGCCCGCCCGGCCGCAGCCGCGCGGATATTGAAGATAGCGCTGATTCCAGTGCCTCCAACTCGCCGTTGACCGCAATACGCAACGCCTGGAAGACCTTGGTGGCCGGATGCGTTCGCCCGTGCCGCGGAGACGCCTTCTCCACCGAATGCACCAGGTCGAAGGTGGTCGCCAGAGGGCGCTCCGCCCGGTCGCGAACGATTTGCGCGGCGATGCGCCGCGAGGCCGATTCCTCGCCGAGTTTCCAGAACAGGTCGGCAAGGTCTTCGGCGGACGAGTTGTTCACCAGATCCGCCGCGGTTACCGGTCCCGAGGGGTCCATCCGCATGTCGAGCGGCCCGTTCTCCTGAAAGCTAAACCCGCGCTCGGGCGCGTCGATCTGCCGGGACGAAACGCCGATGTCCAGCAGCGCGCCATCGATTTGCGCAACGCCCAGGCGGTCCAGGACTTCCCCGGCTTCGGCGAAATTGGCACGCACGGCCTGGAAGCGGTCCCCAAAACGGGCGAGCCGTTCGGTGGCAAACGCAATCGCTTCCGGATCGCGGTCGGTGGCGATCACCCGCGCGCCCGCTTCGAGCAGCGCCTCGCTGTGCCCCCCGCCGCCCAGGGTTCCATCCAGAATTACCCGTCCCGGCTCCGGGGCCAGCAGTGCGACGGTCTCCTCAGGCAACACCGAAAGATGGTAGCCTTTCGATCCCTCATCCGGCGAATTCCTCGAAGCTCTGGGTTTCAAAGCGCTCCTTCCCCGCGACTTGTCAGCCGCGGAAACTGCAAACTCAACTTTCGGGTGGATCATAGCCCCAGCTGGCTTGCTAAATTATTATACGCGACAGATTCCGCGGCTTGGGCGGTGTCCCACCGTTCCGCATTCCATATTTCAAACCGGTCGAAAGCTCCGACCAGGACAATCTCTTCGTCGAACCCGAGTTTGGTGCAAAACTCGGGGGGCAGAACCATCCTTCCCTGCTTGTCCGCGGTGCATTCCTGCGACCCCATTGAGAATTGCCGCACCGCCTGCATTCGTTCCCTCGCGCTGGAGGTGGTGAGGGCTTCGATCTGCTCTTTGAATTTCCGGAACTCCGCCAGGGACATCACGTGAATGAACGACCCGGTCGAGTCGATCCGCACATAAAACGTCTCCGCGTCACCAGAACGCCAGTTCGCCGGGATCGTGATTCGATTTTTCGAATCGATCCGGTAGCGGAACTCGCCCGCGTAGATCTGTGTCTGGGTGGCATCAGAGGCCATAATAAGGGAAATTAAAGGAAACCCCGGTCTTTTGCCCCATATGAATCCACCGTTTTCCGGTTTGCGTCAAACTTTTTTTCGACTTTTTTTTGGCGCCTTTCGGCTCCGGAGGAAAGGGGCCTACGGGCAATGCCTTTAAGGAAATCGGGAACTGTGCGAACGCATCGATCCGAAGGGGAGCGCGGGCATCTTGCCCGCATCAGCCGGCATCTTGCCGGCGTTCGGGAGAAACCGCTCGTTTGCATTCTACTGCGCAGGCCTCCGGCAAGATGCCGGAGGCAGCGGGCTGGAAGCCCGCGCTCCCCTTCGACTCCTCGCGCGTCTGTATTTTCGGGGGAGGACTTGTCAGAATTTTCCGCTGTAGAGGGCGTTGTTATTTCCTTACAGGCATTGGTTCCTTACAGGCATTGGGCCTACGGGACCTAAAGGAGGACAGGGACCGAAGGAAGGCTCAGAGGGCGTCTAAAAAGTAGGGAAGGGTCGCGTTGCTGTCAATTTTGGCGTTGGCCAAGGCGCGGCGAGGGCGCATGGCCGCAGCGCTCTGTAACCGAGCCGCAACGCTGGCCAGCGCCAAAAGGGACTGCGACCCTTCTCTACTTTTTAGACGCCCTCTCAGGGGCTCTTCAGCGCTTTCAGGTCAGGGTCCACCTGGGCGAAGGCGCTTAGCTTGCCGTCGATGGAGAGGCTGGTTTCCAGGTAAACGCGCGCCGTTTCCACGTTCCCCAGCACGCATTCGTAGCAGGCCATGTTGTAATAATAGGTGGCGTCGCGGCTCAGGGAGGACGGCCCCTCCAGCAACACCTCCTTGGCCTGCTGGGTGCGGCCCATCTCGTGCAGGCAATAGGCCAAGTGGATGAAACCGATGGCGGAGTCCGGCAATACCGCGCACATTTTTTCGCAGGCGGCGACTGCCTCGTCCCAGCGGCAGGCCTTCATCAGGATGATGACGCGCATTTCCAGCACGTCCCCGCGAAGCTGCGCTGTCAGAGGCAGCTCATCGAGTTCGCCGATGGCTTCCTCCATCATCTGCAACTCGAAATAGCCTTGGGCGGCTGCAATGGAGCGTTGGACTGGATCCACAGCAATTTATTAGCAGCAAACGTGCGCGCCGTCGCAAGGAATCTTCAAAAAGATTGCTTCTTTCTGGCTTGCTGGCATACTCGCCAAACTATGACTTTGACCGAGAAGATTCTTGCCCGCGCCAGCGGCAAAGCCTTCGTCCGCCCAGGCGACAACGTGTGGGTGAACGTGGACGTCCTCATGACCCATGACGTTTGCGGACCCGGCACCATCGGCGTCTTCAAGCGCGAATTCGGCGCTGCCGCGAAGGTTTGGGATTCCAAAAAGGTCGTCATCATTCCCGACCACTACATTTTCACGGCGGACTCCATGTCCAACCGCAACGTGGACATCCTGCGCGAGTTCGTGAAGGAGCAGGGCATCGAATATTTCTACGACGTCATCGACGACCCGAACGGCCACTGGCGTTTCGACGCCGCCAAAGGTCCGCTGGCCCGCCAGCACGGCTCCCGCTACACCGGCGTCTGCCACACCACCCTGCCGCTGAAGGGGCACACCCGCCCCGGCGAAATCCTGTTCGGAACCGACTCGCACACCTGCACGGCGGGCGCGTTCAACCAGTTCGCCACCGGTATCGGCAACACCGACGCCGGCTTCATCCTCGGCACCGGCAAGCTGCTCATCAAGGTCCCGGAGACGATGCGCTTCTTCCTGGAAGGCGCGCTGCCCGCGGCGGTCATGGCCAAGGATGTCATCCTGCACCTCATCGGCGAGATCGGCTTCGACGGCGCCACCTACCGCGCCATGCAGTTCGAGGGCCCCGGCGTTCACACCATGTCCATGGACGACCGGATGACCATCGCCAACATGGCCATCGAAGCCGGCGGCAAGAACGGCATTTTCCCGTGCGACCGGAAGACGCTCGACTACGTCAACGAACGGGTGCGCGAAAACGGCACCAAATCCACCTTCGAACCGGCTGACGTCGATGCGGAACAGAGCTTTGTTTACGACAAGTGCTTCGATCTCTCGAAGCTCGAACCGACCGTGTCGTGCCATCCCGACCCCGGCCAGCGCAAGCTCGCCCGCGAAATGGGCGATGTCGTTCTGGACCGCGCCTACATCGGCTCATGCACCGGCGGCAAGACCAGCGACTTCCTCGCCTTCGCGCAGGTGGTCCGCGGAAAAGCCGTCAAGATCGACACCTTCGGCGTGCCGGCGACGACCACGGTAGTCCGGGAGCTCAAAGAAACCCAATGGGACGGCAAGAGCGTCTGGGCGATCCTGGTGGACGCCGGCGTGCGGATGACCGAGAACGCCTCGTGCGCAGCCTGCCTGGGCGGCCCGGTGGACACCTTCGGGCGGATGAACACGCCCATGAAGTGCATCAGCGCCACCAACCGCAATTTCCCCGGCCGAATGGGCCACAAGGAATCGCAAGTCTTCCTGGCCAGCCCGTACACCGTGGCGGCATCGGCCCTCACCGGTCGGGTGACCGACCCGCGCGAGTTTATAGCGTAGCCGTGTCGCGAAGGCTTTACGTGCAGGCGTATTTCTTTAACCGCGCCAGCATGTCCCTATTTCGAAAAATTAGCTTGGCACCGGTGGGCGAAGCGTGTTTGCTGAGGGGCTATGGGTCACTGCAAAGGTAAAGATAACGTCAAGAAACGCCTCGCGCGTCGCAAGAAAACCGAGCGCCTCCAGCTCGAAAAGCTCAAGGCAAAAACGGGGTCAGGCATTACTTCTTAACCTTTTCGAGTTTGAGGCGGATGCCGTCCACTCGAGCAAACACGTAAGTTCTCGTCCGACCTCCGGTCGTACGGAGTGCCGTTTTTCACCGAGATGAAAACCGGGGGTCAGACAAGAATGGCACTAAGTTAAGGGCGTCTTGGGACAAATTGTCGGCGTTTTTTGCAGTCAGCGCCTGGGCTAGGGACTCCGGGGAGCGCGGGCGCCTCGCCTGTGGCCCTTGGCGCCCCCGCCAAGGGCATCGTTGAGAGGACGAACGCGCGCTGGCACCCAGGACGGCGTCGGCGGGGGCGCCGACGCCCGCACGCGAGGGCGCGTGCGCTCCCCGGAATCCGCATCCGTCGCCGCTCCGCTTGCAGCGAAAACGGGGTCGAAAACGGGGTCAGGCATTACTTCTTAACCTTTTCGAGTTTGAGGCGGATGCCGTCCACTCGAGCGAATACGTAAGTTCTCGTCCGACCTCCGGTCGTACGGAGTGCCGTTTTTCACCGAGATGCCTGGGCGGCATAGGGGAAATAGGCTCCCGATCGCGCGGGGTGCATGGGTTGAATGGCTCCCGTGCGGCGTCAGTCTTCGGACATTCCATCGATTGCGCCAACCTCAAAAGCGTCAGTAATCGGAGAACCGAAAAGTTTTGCGGCAGCCGCAATGTGATTGGGTGCGTGGACAAGGAAATTCGTAACGCCGCGCTCAGTCTCCAGCGGGGTGAATCGCTCTGGAAACAGGGAGAGAGCAACGATGAAAGCAGCGTCTGGCTGCCAATCTGTCAGATGAAATGCGATGTCGCGTGCGATCTCAGGCGGATACGTGGCAGCCAAAGCCTGCTCGATGGCCTGCGCTGGGAGACTAATCTGGCCGGGGCGTTCTCCGGCAAGCTCTCGAAAAATCTCATCTACTTTCAGAGTTACAGAGAAAGCGCTGGGGCGCTTCATCAATTGAATCTCTCCATTCAATAGAATCGCCGCCGCAGAGCCGTTCTTGACGTCAAGGCAGTAGTTCTTGCTGTCGGTGGTGACTTTTTCGCGAACGTCGCTCCCCGGCGTATGGCCGACGATCTGATTGATGCCGGGAATCGGAACCAGGCTTTCCCAGTCCATCCAGAGCGGGCCGCCGACAGGCTCCGATCCCTCACGGTCCAGCCCCGCTCTGAGAATGGGATCGACGGTTCCCCGGGCCGCGCTTCTGAGCGCACGCGCGCACTTTTTAAGAATCGCGTCCAGCGTCAGCCCGGCGATCAAGCTCGGATGAAAGCCAGCGTGGCTGATCAGCCACCCGTCCTCCACAGTGGCAATTTGAAAGCGCTTCCAATGCTTCGGGCGCAGAATCTTATGAATTCCGCGGGCCTTCGCCTTCGTGAAACCGGGGCAGTGCAGCGCCGGGCATTCCGGGAACAGGTAAGCCGCATCGTGATTTCCCAACAGAAAAACGCGATTGGGCTGCTCCATCTGGCGCACCAGCCAGGAAGCGGTCTCGCGCGCCTCATCCACGCTATCGTCATCATCGAAATAGTCGAAGTAGTCCCCGAGGAAGATCACCCGGTCGAACGGCACCGAGTTGAGCCAGCGGTCGGCATTCTCCGTGTGATGGTGGAGGTCGGGAATGATCAGGGTAGACATGCGGTGCGGGTAAGATCGGCGCCGATCGGATGCCCTTGCGAGCCTTACCCAGCGCTCTCCAACTTGAGTTCGACGCGGGCGGTGAAGGAGTTGCCCTCGCGATCCAGGCTGACGACCCGTGTGCACAGCAAGCGTAATCCCTTAGGTAGACGTTGCTGGATTTCGGCATCCACACCCGGCAACGGCTGGCCAACGATCTCCGCCTTCCGGGCTTCCACGGAAGCCACGTCGTCGGCGTCCAGTTTCAAATCGACTTTGCCGGTGAGGACGCCGCCTTCATGGTCAATGCTGGCAACATGCGTTCCAACCAAACGCAACCCTTCCGGCAACCCCTGCTGGATTTGGGCTTCGTATTCCTGCGGCAGCGGATGGCCGACAAATTGCAGTTTCGCCCCTTGCACGAGACCCCAAAGCTTTGCTGAATCCGCCGCACCGCTAATTTTCTTGAGAATGTTCATATGGCTATAGGTTAAAGCTTCTTTCGGTTGACTCCGATGGCAAGAATCCGTGTTTGGCAAGTGCCTGTTACAACCGTTCCCCCAACTCCTTTATGGCAACGGCGATCGCTTTTTCTCTCCATGAGCCGAACCGCTCCTGGATGCGCGACAACGGCTCGTTGTAGAAAAAGACAAAGGCTTCATCCGTCACCGGAACGATCATGAAGTGGACCTGCTCGTCCTCGTCGGTGTCTCGAAATTCGAGAAATGGCGCGCAAACCATGCTTCCGCTAAACGGCCGCCCGATCCCATGAAACGTAAACACGAGGCGCGCCCGGCGTTCCCATGTCATGTTCAGACTCACCCATGACCGATACGAAGAGGTATCGACAAAGTAATTAAGGTGGCGATTCGCGTTCTCGAAAATCTGGGCGCCGTAGAAATGACTGGTTTCGGGGGTGGACCGATTCACAAAAGCTTTTCCTCTGCTGCTGACACGCAGCAAAGCCGGTTGAATGGACGGAACCAGCCTTTCCAGAAATGCAACGGTTTCGCGCTCCAAAGCTTCCGCGTGCTGAAACACACTCATCTGCTCCTGTTCCCGCGCTTCGCAAGTCTTCTCAGCGGCTTTCATCAGCCCAGCCATAACCGACGAAATATCCGCCCCAGCAGACAGAATGTTCTCCGAAAGTGCCGTCGCTTTCCGGAACTGAGCCCGCTGCAAAGCGGCAAACAAAGTCACAAGCGCGCTCAAGTCTCCTGCGTCAGCGGCTTCCAGTGCGTTCAGATACTTCTCCTTATCGTCCCGCGTGACAACGAGAGGAAAAAGCCCCGCCCTTATCAGGACTAGTGACGCAAGGGTGCGCGCCACCCGCCCGTTCCCATCCTGAAACGGGTGGATTTGTGAAAAGCGATGATGGAGCCACGCGGACTCCACTTCAGGCGCAACCCCATCCGCCATGTGGGCCGAATGCATCGCAACCAGGCGATCCATTTCCGCCGCAACATGCTCCGGCGGGCAGTAAGCAAACATCACCCCTCTCTTGGTGGGGTAATTGGGCTGCATCTTCCAATCGCTCTTGATCAGCGGAACCTCGACCAGTTTTCCGGTCGGGTCTTGCGCGTCAGTATGGGATTGGCTTCGCACCAGAGCGGCGTGCAAGTCCTTGATGTAGGAGGTCGAGAGGTCGCGCCGCTTCGCGATAAAGTCAAACACGCCTTCGAGCGCGTCCTGCTGATCCCTCAATAGGTTGATCACGTAGCTTGGGGGGCGATCCGTCGAACCGTGCGTAAGGAGATCAGCCTGAAAGCCACGTTCAATGAGCGTCTGGGTGATGCCGCGATCGATCTGGTACAGGTTCTCGATAATGCCGGTCTCGATCGCCCACTCGCGACTGAGCCGTTCGGTAAACTCGGACAACTGCCGGGTACCCTTTAACCGCTCCTGTTGCTCGGCCCATATCCTCTTGATGCCTTCGATTTCGGTGGCAGCCAGATTGCGCCAAGGAACTTCGATGTCAGTAATTCCCGTATCGGGTTTCCAGATGCGTTGCGTGGTAACAGGGCTCATTGTTTGGAATCTCCTTGTTTTTCGGATCTATTTCAACTTTGCATCGCCTCGGCGAACTTCTGACGTGGGACCGGTTGCGGTCGTCAGAGTCTGAGGCGCCGAATGCGATTGGAGGGCGAAAAGTTCGCGTCGGCGGGACGCCGACGCCAGCACGCGAGACGCGCGCGCTCCCCGGAGTCCCCATCCACGCGCCAGCGTCTTGGAGTGCGGGCAGTCCTCTGCCGCTTTCGCAAGCCGGACAACCCCTTGCCCACGGAAGATACCCTTCACCATCAAAGCCTTTCGCATCTCTCCGACAGAGGACGTTGCGATTGGAATAAACGCCAGACGTGGCCATGCGCCCTGCCAAAGCGGTAGAGGACTACCCGCACTCC
>Ga0316219_1000598_pt1 | contig 47117 bp, 35 predicted proteins | sample TBH18003PmetaG_FD_203635 | JGI IMG/M metagenome (GOLD analysis project Ga0316219, IMG submission 203635) | Freshwater microbial communities from Trout Bog Lake, Wisconsin, USA - TBH18003P | ecosystem: Environmental > Aquatic > Freshwater > Lake > Hypolimnion/Profundal zone | place: USA...
TATGAAACTGTAAATTTACCGTTTCCGGGTGAAGGGTAAATACTGACAGAAGGTGAAGAATGTTCATCCATCCCCACAAAAAGCTTATAGATATTGTTCGAAGTGTCGGAAGGACATCCGTTTTGGGTAACAACATCCCAGTACCATCCTGTTTGAACTATATCATAGGATTGTAATGTTGCACCCGGTATGGCATTCCCATCTCTGTACCATTGATTCCCATTCGGCATGTTGCTGACCAATGTGTTAACATTCAGTATTATAACCGGTGTAGGCGTTTGAGTAACAGTGATATAGTCCGGTTTATACAAAGAATCGGAAAGTACCCCGTCGGAAATAATCAGTTTAGCTCCGAATGTGCCCTGTGAATCATAAAGTACTTTAGGATTTTCTGCTGCAGAAGAAGCAGGGCTTCCTCCTTCAAAATGCCATGAATAGGTAAGATTGTTCCCTGTGGAGGTGGAAGTAAACTGCACGCTGTCTCCTTTGCAGGCATTTGTAGGGTTTGCAGTGAAATTGGCCTGAATCAGCTGGTATTTGCGCATCAACACACCTTGTGAACCACAGACCCATGTTGTTCCGTTGGAGGTGATCACTATATCATAGAAGGCATTATTATAGGTTGACTGCGGATAATCGTTTGACCATGAATTCCCTCCGTTCGTGCTTTTGTAGATTATTTCGGGTGTTCCCACGACATACAGGGTATTCTGGTCCTCGTAGATAACCTGGTGCCAGATATCGGTGGTCACACTTTGTGATTGCCATGTGTTCCCGCCATCCGTTGTTCTTAAAATCACCCCATTGTCTCCGCATGCCTGTCCTGTAAGATCATCATAGAATGCAATACCCAGTAAAATAGGTCCGCCTGAATACACCGTGGTCCAGGTAAAACCATCATCCACCGATTTCTTGATATGGCCTGAATTGTCGACCAGGAAGAATTTGGTTCCTGAGACATGGCAGGCACGGTTAGGAATCCCGTTTGATATACCTGTTGCCGTTTGCCATGTGTTACCCCCGTCGCTCGTGACATAAGCGGCAGCTGAAGAGTTGGTCTGAGCCAGGAGAATGCCGTGGTTTGCATCCCTGAAAATCACGTCGGTGAACTGATACACATTTGATGGGACCGGCATGGAAGTCCATGAAAGCCCCCCGTCGGTGGTTTTACCGAAGCCGCTCCATGGAATGGAAGGTTTAGGCAGTCCGGCGACGTAACCAGTATCGACACTTACAAAACTTGCGCCGTAAAGTCCTGCCTGGGAACCAAACCATACCGATGTCCAGCTTTGTCCTCCATCCCAGGTTTTAAAGATATTGCCGTTACCATTATATGTCAGCGACATACTCACCGTATAACCAATCACGCTCTGGTTTCCCGGAAAATCAATGGCTGTCTGGATCACACTCTGGCCCACATTCAGTTTCTGCCAGACTCCGCCAACCTGGGACTGAACGGAAGAGCAGATCAACAGGCAGAAAGCTGCTGTAAAAAATAAATGTTTAATCATGAGATAAAATTAACCTTAGGATTTTTGTTGTTTTTGAAGTGACACTAAAACGTTGGTCGATGCGCCGGCCCACCACCCAGGCGATCTTTCCGGAGTTGCAAAGCACATAGGTTTGTTCTTTATCGGGAAGAGAAGCCTTTTCATCAATGAGAAGGTCGCTTACCTTCTTTTTACCCTTCATGCCGAAAGGATGAAAGCTGTCACCAGGTTTCCATTTCCTGAGCTCAAGAGGAAATTTAAGTTTGTCGTAATCGAGGCTTGCAAACTCCCTGCCTGCAGGGATTATTTTATTTTTCCTGTAATCAACAAGGGATATTTTTATACCCAGGGGGCTTGATATCCTTCTGGTTTTCTCTGAGATCATCCTGCAGGGTTTATCCTTAACAGTACCAAGCGGTTCTATGATAAGGGAATCCCTGTGCGTGACTGCACGGTGAGAAGGGGATAAGAAGGTCCTTCCACTTCCTTCACCCGATTGTCCCATTATCCCTGAAACAACATCAGTGTTAAATTCAAAAGCTGAAAGAATTTCCCAGGCAAAAAGCTCCGGGGCAGATGTTTTTTTAAGGGCGGTAAGGTCAATGATTGTTTTTCCTTCCTGTTTTTTAGCAATGCCTGCAATTTTCCTTTGGATCTCCTTCCTGCCAACTTTTTCCCATTCCCTGAGTATTGAAATCTCGGAAGTGAGGGTTTTCCGGAATTCAGGATTGAGTTCCTCAAGTTGCGGAATGATCTTATGCCGTATTTTATTGCGCAGATATTTTTCTTCGAGGTTAGAGCTGTCTTCCCTGTACCTGATCCCGTTTTCCCCGGCGTAGCCAACAATATCCTTACGATAGGCAAAGAGCATGGGCCTCACGACTAATCCCTGGATGGGAAGAATACCGTGCAGCCCTGATATACCGGTACCCCTGAGAAGGTTGATCAGGAAAGTCTCAGCCTGGTCATCGAGATGGTGAGCAGTTGCAATACAATCAAAACCAAATGAGGTCCTGATCTCTTCAAACCAATGGTACCTGAGTTCCCGGGCAGCCATCTGCACCGAGATCCTGTGACGAGCAGAAAATGCTTTAGTATCGAATCGTTTTGTGTAAAACTGAACTTTATACTTTGCAGCAAGTTTACTTGTGAATTCTTCATCCAGATCACTTTCTTTACCTCTCAGTGCGAAATTGCAATGGGCTATTCCGAAACTGAAGCCTGATTTGTGGAAAAGATCGGCCATGACCACCGAATCAATCCCCCCGGAAACGGTCAGAAGGATACGTCCGCTTATTGAAAACAAACCCTGATTCTTTACAAATTCTGTAAAACGATGGATCATCTGGTGCTAATAATCCGCAATGAAAAAAAATATTATTCCCTAATAAACTTTCCTGTACCGGAAGTCCCATTGTAATTCACATGGATCATATAGATGCCTGATGGGAGGGAGTTGATATTGACGTTGGTCTTGCTGTTGTCAAGATTTAATTTTAGCATCAGTTGGCCCATCATATTATATACCGAGCATTCGCCGTTTTGCATTCCGGTTTTTAAAAAGCCAGGAATTTCAAGGGTTATGTGATCAGAGGCCGGATCCGGAAATATATTTACGCTGATCTGAGGTTTTTGCTCTTCAATCCCCACGCCGCCGTCAATCGTTTTTAAAACTGAACCGTTACTCCCCACAAGGTATCCCGTGAGGCGATCGGAAAAGTGAACGTAGTGAAGATCTCGGTTGGTACCTGCATCCAGGTTAAACCAGGTGGCACCTCCATCGAGTGTTTTCAGCAAGGTTCCGTTTGATCCGCAGGCATACCCGATATCCGAATTGGGAAAACTAAGTGAAGTCAGATTGTCGGATGTAACCGAGGCAACCTGAGTCCAGGTGGTACCGGCGTCCGTTGTAACAATGATGGTTCCGTAAACCCCGCATACATATCCGGTATCGGCGTTTTTGAACTGTACTGCGGTCAGCGCATTGTAGGCGCCTGTAGTCAGAACGGCCCAGTTTAATCCGCCATCAGAACTTTTCATGATAAGTCCTGCGGCACCGACTGCATAACCGGTATTTGCATCAGTAAAGAAACATGAAAAGAATTCATAAGTGACCCCTGTATAAGAAGCCAGCCAGTTTGCTCCTGCATTGGTAGTTTTAAGTATTGTCCCCCCGTTGCCCAGGGCAAATCCGTTATTGGCGTCGATGAAATAAACATAATTCAGGTCATAGGTAACACCTGAACTAAGGGTGTCCCAAGTGTTACCCCCGTCGGACGATTTGATGATCCTGCCTTTTCTTCCAGCCGCATATCCAACATCCTGGCTTGTAAAAAACACCGATCTAAGGTCCTCTTCAATGCCGGAATTCAAAAGGGTCCAGGTTTCTCCTTCATCTGTCGATTTAATGAGCGTACCAGTGGCTCCGGCTAAAAATACGGTTCCTGCAGAGACAAAGGATCCTGCAAAAAGATCCTTTGTAGTTACCGAGGTCTCGCAGGTCCAGGTAATCCCTCCATCGGTCGTTTTGACAATGGTTCCGGTATTACCGGCGGCATATGCAGTATCCTGGTTCGTGAAAAAGATGGAGGTTAAAAGATTCGATGATCCGGTTCCCAGAAGGCTCCAATTCAAACCGGCATCGGATGTTTTAAGGATTCCTCCGAAACCAGCGGCATAGCCTGTATTCGCATCAGTAAAAGAGAGGGACATAGGTAAAAATCCGAGACCCCGGGTCTGGAGATCCCAGCTTGTTCCGCCGTTCATTGTTTTAAGGATAATGCCGTCGGAAGCCAGGGGGTAGCTGCCACCTGCGATATAGCCTGTATTGGCGTCGGTAAACAGAATGTTTTTAAGATTAACGGTATAACCGGTGACCACCTGTGTCCAGCTCTGGCCTCCGTCATTGGTCATAAGAATAAGCCCGTTGTCCCCGGCAGCAAATGCCTTTTGACTGCTGATGAAGTATAAAGCCCTCAGGTTACCAGTGACCCTGGGATTAAGGGGCAGCCAATGAGCCCCGGCGTCAACGGTTTTGGCAAGAAGGCCCATGTCACCTGCCACATAACCTGTGTCGGAACTAATAAAATGTATGAAGTAAATATTTTTACTGATGCCTGTGGATAAGGTGGTCCAGGTCAGACCGCCGTCCGTTGTTTTTACGATAGTACCATAATAACCCGCTGCAAATCCCGTCAATGAAGTCGGGAAAGATACAGACATAAGGTTATAAACGGTAGGAGGGGATTCCACGTCTGTCCAAGTGTTTCCTCCGTCGGTTGTTTTTATGATCGCACCGCTGTTACCGACAGCAAACCCGGTATTATTGACAGTAAAAGTTATGGCATTCAGGGTGTTTGCCTGGGGTTTAGGATTCAGCCAACGCCAATCCTGGCCCGAGACAGTGGTGAATACCAGTAGAAGTAAAAAGAAAGAAGTAAGTTGCTTCATCGGTTTATGTTAAAAAGGCGAAATAGCCTCATTATATTCTTATGAAGAAATAACGACAATTCCCCGATAAAAATATCCGGGGGCTTTATTTTATCTCCCAGGTATCGCCGCTGTTCAGCAAATCATCAACGTTTTTGATGGGGCTGTTTTCCTTGGCGTATTTGATCTGTTCCTCAACCATGTCGTCATAAGTGGGAAACATTGCAGAACGGATCACCCCGAAAACCATCGGGAAATGAGGAGGTGCAAGTTTCGCAAGCATCAGGTGAATCCCCGGATCAGGGTTATACGCATCGTGAATGAGGATGTCATCCACAGACACACCATTCTTACCTATTTCAACGACCTCGAGCATGGTATTTTTCAGGATCAACCCCATTTCATTGTTCTTTCCCCAGGTCATGGGCTGTCCGTTCTTAACAACCAGCATGTTCTCATCCTTATGTTCCTTGCCTATCACATCATTATGAGCCTTGTCGGCAAAGATGATACAGTTCTGCATGATCTCGATGATGGAAGTGCCGTCGTGCTTGGCGGCTTCGAACATGGCTTCGGTCATCATCGTGATGTTGTTATCAGGAACGCGGGCATAAAAAGTACCCTGGGCTCCCATCACGAGTTCGCCAACGTTGAAGGGATGTTCAATGGTACCCTGGGGGGAAGTCTTGGTGACCTTGCCCATGGGAGTGGTAGGGCTGTACTGTCCTTTAGTCAGTCCGTAGATCTGGTTATTGAAAAGAAGAATATTGATATCTACATTTCGGCGGATGACGTGAATGAAATGGTTCCCGCCGATTGCCAGCGAGTCCCCGTCACCGGTAGCCATCCAGACACTGAGCCTGGGGTTGGCGATTTTAACGCCGGTGGAAATGGCAGCTGCACGGCCGTGGATGCCATGGATGCCGTAGGTGTTTACATAATAAGGGAAACGCGATGAGCAACCGATTCCCGAGATCATACAGAAATTCTCCTTGCGGTACCCTATTTTTGGGAATACCCTTTCCACAGCAGCGAGGATCGCATGTGCGCCGCAACCGGGGCACCATTTTACCATCTGGTCGCTTTCAAAATCGGTTTTGGACAACTGAACGGTGGAACGTTCAATGGTTGTATTTACGAAATCCATATTATTTCTCCTCTAAAAGTTGGTGAAATTTATCGGTTAATTCATTGATCATAAAAGGAAGTCCCTGCACTTTGTTGAACTGGTGGAAATTAGGCAAGGGGAATTTCATTTTAAGATAGTTGACAAACTGTCCGCTGTTAAGCTCGCATACAAGAATCTTCTTGAAGCCTTTAAGCACTTTTTCGGTGTTTTTCGGAAGCGGGCTGATGTAATGGAAATGAGCGTGGCTTATGCTCTTTCCTTCGGCCTGAGCCAACCTGACTGCAGAATGTACGGCGCCGTATGTCCCTCCCCAGCTCACAACCAGGAGGTCGCCTTTTTTATTGCCATCGATTTCCTGCTCAGGAATGACATCGGCAACTTTTTCGACTTTTGCCGCGCGCAGGTCGACCATGATCTGATGGTTTAATGGGTCCATGGAGACCACTCCGGTGATATTTTCTTTTTCAAGTCCGCCTATGCGGTGGCGAAGGCCATCGGTGCCCGGGATTGCCCACTGGCGGACCAGGGTTTCGGCATCGCGTTTATAAGGTTTATATTCCTTATCGTTGGGTTTTGCCATGGGAGGATTGATTGGCGGCATATCCTTCATTTTCGGGATGCGGAAAAGCGCTGACCCGAAACCGAGGTACCCATCAGTAAGAAGGATGGCAGGAGTCATATGTTCCATCGAAAGTTTGGCAGCCATATAGGCATAGTTGAAACAGTTATCGGCAGTGGATGCAGCAAGAATGATCACCGGGCCATCGCCGTTTCTTCCGAAGAGAGCCTGCAGAAGATCCGATTGTTCCGATTTGGTGGGAAGTCCGGTAGAAGGACCGCCGCGCTGAACATCTACAATAACCAGAGGAAGCTCGGTCATTACCGCAAGCCCAATGGCCTCGCTCTTTAACGACAGACCGGGGCCGGAGGTTGTTGTGCAGGCCAGCGAGCCGGTATAAGAAGCCCCGATTGAGGAACATATCCCTGCGATTTCATCTTCGGCCTGGAATACTTTGGCTCCCAGTGATTTATGTTTTGCAAGCTCCATCAGGATCTCGGTAGCCGGGGTGATTGGGTAAGAGCCGAGGAAGAGGGGGCGGCCTGATTTTTCGGCGGCTGCAAGCAAGCCCCAGGCTGTTGCAATATTACCGGTGATATTACGGTAACGGCCTTTTGGCATCTTAGCTGCGCCAACCTGGATCACCGATTCAAGGGCTTCAACGGTATCGGCATAATTATACCCTGCCTGTATGGCAACCTTATTAATTTCAACAAGCTTTGGATTCTTCTTGAAGCGGTCTACAAAATAATTGAAGGCCATATTCAGGTCGCGGTTGAAGATATAGTAAAGAATGCCTAAAGCGAACATATTCTTTGAACGTTCGGCTGTTTTGTTGTCAATTCCAAGATCTTTCAGACTTTCCTTGGTCATGGCAGTGATCGGGGCCTTGATCATATGATATGATTCCAGGCTGTGGTCTTCGAGGGGGTTTTGTTTGTAACCTGCTTTCTCAATGGATTTTTCGTCAAAGGCATCGGTGTCAAGGAGGATGGTTGCTCCTTTTTTAGCCCATTTAAGATTTGCTCTCAGTGATGCAGGGTTCATTGATACAAGCACGTCCACCAGGTCGCCGGTGGTAAATATTTTTTCAGATCCCAAATGGACCTGGAACCCTGAGACACCTGCAATGGTGTTCTGGGGTGCGCGGATTTCGGCCGGGAAATCGGGAAATGTTGCAAGGTCGTTCCCGGCAAGGGCTGCCGAGTCGGAAAATACTGAGCCTGATAGTTGCATGCCATCGCCTGAATCGCCTACGAACTTTACAACTACGCTTTCTTTCTCAACAATTGGTCTTTTGTTGTTCGACATCGTTTTGTGTTTTTAGAGGTGCAAAGGTAAAAAAAAGTAGCGAGGTAGCGAAATAGAGAAAAGTGAAATGGCGAAAAGCGAAAAGCGTTGGGCGAAGCCCAAATGAGCACACAAATGAAATAAGCAATTGGTGCGAATAAATAGCGAGAAGCAAAGTAGCGAGGTAGCGAAATAAGACGGTTGTTAATAATTTAACACTCAGAAGGAAGAAGATTTAAAAAAATTATTTATCTTTGCAGCGGAAAACGTAATTAATAACCAGGCCTGCCCAGTGCAGGCGTAAATCAACAAGTCATGGCTTACAAGATAAATGAAGATTGCACTGCTTGTGGAACATGTATCGACGAATGTCCCGTTGAAGCTATTTCCGAAGGTGATATCTATAAGATAAACCCTGAAACATGTACCGATTGCGGAGCCTGCGCAGATGTTTGCCCAGTTGAAGCAATCCATCCGGAATAATAAGTGCGGATAAATAAAACGGGCGGCTCAGTGATCTGAGCCGCCCGTTTTATTTATTCCATGAATTCTTTCAGGGCCAGGGTTTCCCCGTCAAATACCGCGTAAGTAAAATGGGTGAGCCAGTCACCCAGGACAAACTGTACTGCTTTTCCTGATATCGGTGTCTCAACCGGGTAATGGTAATGCCCGTATATAAGGTAATCCAGTTCGGGATGCCGGGCTACAAGTTCTCTGGAATGCAGGACTATCCTTTCGTTGATCAGCCTGAGGTTACGTTCTTCCTCCTTTTTTTCTTTCTGCAGGGCGGCACTGCGGCTCTTCCTTGACCAGAACAAGGCCATGCTTATGCCCAGGTCGGGGTGTATCATCCTGAAAAGCCATTGGTTGACTGGGTTTGCAAAAACCTTTTTAATGAATTTATAGCCATGGTCGCCCGGGCCCAGGCCGTCACCATGGGCAAGGTAAAAGTTCTTCCCGTTAAAGTTCCTGAATTCAGGTTCCCGGTGAAGCTGTATGCCTGTCTCTTCCTGCAGGTATGAGAAGGCCCACATATCGTGATTCCCCCTGAAAAGGTGAACGGGAATGCCGTGATCCGTGAACCGTGAACCGTGATCCGTGATCTCAGCGAGTTTCCCGAGAAGCCTCGAATATCCTTTGGGAACGGCAGTTTTGTATTCAAACCAGAAATCAAAGAGATCTCCCATCAGGTATATCTCAGCAGCATCCTGTCTCGCCATCTCCAGCCAGCGAACAAGTTTCTTTTCCCGTTCAAGGCTTTGCTTACGGTCGGGTATCCCTAAATGAAAATCTGAAGCGAAATATATTTTTCCATCCATCTGTGGCACAAATATCGGAAAAATTATCTGGTTTGCTTTTTCATAGCTTCCATTTCCCTGTCCCGGACTATGCGGTTATGGTGGAAAACAACATGCTTGTTGCCTGGAAATGCTTTGCTGAGTGAGCTGTCGAGCTTCAGAAAATAAACCGAATCGGTTTGAAAAGTGAGCACAGGGCTTGTGCCTATGCCCTGGTTAAGTATAAGCAGGGATGTGAGGCTTGACAGGTGACTGTCAACAAAAGATGTTTCAAGTGCCCGCTGATTTTCCCAGATGGGTTTGAGAGATTCATCCAGCTTTTTTGACATCTCTGCAAAACCCGGGTCTTCCTGGTGGTTGATCAGGCTGTTTTGAAGGGAATCATAAATTCTCCTGTTCCCCGCTGTTAGATCAAAGAACTTATTAAGGTCGCTGCTGTTTGGCGACCCGCTGATCAGTGCATCCTTCAGTGCAGGGCCTTCAGATGTTATCACCTTAACCGCATCACCAGGCCTGAGTTCCAGCACCAGCCTGTTTTTTGACTGTATCCACAGAAGGTACAAGCCGGGTTCTTTAGCATTGAAACGGAAAGAAAAATTCCCTTGTTCTGCAACGAGCATTGAGTCAATAGTGATTGTATTCACCGGCCCCAGGTCCTCAAGTTTCAGCAACTGTCCGGAAGCCCCGCCTATATTACCAATGACCGCGGTATTTCCTCCCCTGGGAGCATGGCAGGAGACTATGATCAGCAGAAAAAGCAGAGGAAAAAACAAGCTTCTCATTTTATTTCAAGTTTGATCTTATTCACGATGAACCTGTCAATAGGAAACGTAAAATCCTCTTCTTTTAGTTCACAAATCTTCATCCACCTGAAACTCTGTGCCCCGTCAACAGATGGGATGTCAAATTTTTTGACCGTCGTTTTAAATGGGTAGGGCTGATCGATATGCAGCCTGTAATATACGTTGAAAAGCTGCATATCAGTAGGAAGGAGTGTTGTCGGCTGGTAAAAATCGGTGGTATAAAAATGCGATATGTCACTGATCTCGGCGTCCAGTTCTTCCCTGAATTCACGCCTGAGGCAATCAATGCTACCTTCTCCGAATTCCAAAGCCCCGCCCGGGAATTTGGTCATGTAAATGCCCAGCCGGAATTCGTCGGTGACCAGTATCATGCCATCCACCGTGAACAAACCATAGATCCTTATGTTAAATCTTTTTTCAGGCATGGTATTTCTCATATTTACGTCTTTTTCACCGCTCTTGTAATCTGTCTTTTTCCCGGGGGGCCGGGGATCTTTTCGGTAGTGAATCCCGCGGCTTTCATAGACCGTATGACATCCCCTTTAACTGAATAGGTGGTCATCACAGCACCGGGTTTCATGGCCATGAAAAGTTTCATGAAGATTTCGGTAGTCCATAATTCAGGCTGAACTGCAGGCGAAAAAGCATCAAAATATACTGCATCGAACTGGTTTGGTCCAGGTAAATAATCCTGCAAACGAGTATAAATTTTATGTATGTGGAAGAAGTTGCTCAGTTCCTCTGTCTTTCCCCATGCGGCGAGGTGCAGCTTTTCAAAAACCTTTGAATAATCGACAGAGCAAAGCAGACGGGGGTAATTCAGTTGCGACCAGGTCTCTTCTTCAAGCGGAAATGCTTCAATGGCTGTGTATACAACCTGTTTTCCCATAGTTTCAGCTTCGAATTGGGTAAGCAAGGCATTCAGGCCTGTGCCGAAGCCGACTTCAAGAATGTTCACTGCTTTTTGCCTCAGACTGGCTGGTATGAAAGCGGCCTCGATGAAAATATGCCTTGACTCGGCTAGAGCTCCATGTGAGGAATGATATCCTTCGCCCAGGCTTTCATGGTAAATTGTATGCGAGCCATCGGAGGTGAGCTTTATTTCCAACTTATGATGTTCATTAAAAATCACTTTGCAAAGTTCTGATTTTATTTCAGAATATTTTGTAATATGCAATGCGTATAATAAATATAAAGATATAATGGCTACTCTGAAAACAAGCCCGGCCCGGCTGATAAATGCTTCTCATATCATCACTGCCTTATTATCTCTAATGCTATTGGGAGGTTGTTACAATATGAACTACGGGCATAAAACTCCCAAACATGCCGGGCGATATCCTGTTTTTAGCCTGAAAGATTCCTTAAGAGGGGCTAACAACCCTGCCAGGTCCTGCTATGACGTGGGTTTTTATGAATTGAACCTGAAGATCAGCATTGAAAAACATTCCATTTCGGGCAATGTTCTCATGGATTTCAGGATGCTTGAAAAATCAGATTCGATCCAGTTGGACTTATACCCGGATCTCAGGCTCGATAGTATTATCTGGCAAGGAAGAAGGCTTGAATTTACGCGCAAATACACCGCCGTTTTTATCAGGTTCCCGAAACAGTTGATACCCGGAAACCGGGAATCAATCCGCACCTATTACCATGGAAAACCACAGGAAGCGAAAAGGCCACCATGGGAAGGCGGGTTTGTATGGAAAAAGGATAAAAATAAGAAGGATTGGATAGGGGTTGCCTGTCAAAACGACGGTTCAAGTATGTGGTGGCCTTCAAAGGATATTCTATGCGACGAGGCCGACAGTGTACGCCTGAATATGACTATTCCTGCCCGACTCAATTGTATCAGTAACGGCATGCTTGAATCGATTGACTCTGATTCCATGTACAAAACATATCACTGGGTACACAGGCATACGATAAATTCCTATAATATAACGTTTTACATTGGAGACTTCCTGAAGATCACTTTCCCGGAAAAAAATATGGAACTGGGTTATCCCGTGGAATTTTATGTTCTTCCGTATCATAGTGAAATTGCACGCAAACATTTCCTGCAGACATTTGATGTCCTCAGGTTTTACGATTCATTGTTCGGAAGGTATCCATGGCGAAACGAGAATTTCAAACTTGTTGAAGCCCCGTTTGCAGGGATGGAACACCAGACTGCGATCGCCTATGGTTCGGGATTTAAAAACCAGGAATTTGGATCCGATTATATCATTGTGCATGAGACGGCACATGAGTGGTGGGGGAATTCAGTTACGGCCAAAGATTTTGCAGATATCTGGATTCATGAAGGCATTGCAACTTATTGTGAAGCCCTTTACGTGGAACATAAATGGGGAAAGCAAAAAGCGGATCAGCTATTATCCCTTTATTCGTATTCCATCAGGAACAAGTACCCGTTAGTGGGTCCATATGATGTGAATTATTGGGACTACCACGATGGTGACAAATATTCCAAAGGTGCGTTGATGCTTCATACCCTGAGAAATTTTCTCGCGAACGATTCCTTGTTTTTCAGGATATTACGGACTTTTTATAGTGAACATGAATATGGATTTGCAACCACACGGGATTTTATCGCCTTGGCGAACCGGTTATCCGGTCAGGATCTTTCCTGGTTCTTTAATCAATACCTGTACAAGCGCGATTGTCCGCAGTTCTGGTTCAACTCTTATCTCAATTATGATTATGACAAGAAAACATTCGGTGATTTCAGGATGACTTATATGTATAAAGGGATAGACCCTGACTTTACATTACCGGTCAGGATAACAGATGAAAATTCGAGCCGGTTGATTTACCCTAAGCCTGATAAAGAACTTCTGATAGTTCCCAGGCAAACAGAATATGTCAGGTTAAATACCAATTATTCCTATATTTCGCTCCGCCGCAAATCAATGAAAGCTATCGATCAGCAGCAGAAAATAATTGATGCTTCAAAGAAGAAGTAAAGGGCGAAATTACCACAACCTCACATACTTGTTCGGGTTGTATTCATGCATGAGTTCGTATATTCTTTCAAATACGTTCTCGGCATTGGGGTTCGAGAAATAATCCCCGTCGTTGCTGTAGGCAGGGCGGTGATCTTTGGATGTGAGAGTGCGGGGTTCAATATCCAGGAAGCGATACCCTTTCTGATCTTCAAGCACTTTTTGCATCATATATGCGGTTGCCCCTCCAGGGACGTCCTCATCGAAGAAAACGATCTTATTGGTCTTTTTCAGAGAGTTGACAATTACGCCTGGAATATCGAAGGGGACCAGGGTCTGAACATCGATAAGCTCAACCGATATGTTGAAATCTTTCAACTGGGTTACTGCTTCCTGGGCGATGCGAACACATGATCCGTAAGTCACGAGTGTTACGTCGCTGCCTTCACTGAGGATCTCGGGCATGCCAAGAGGAATGCGGAACCTGCCTATATTGGCCGGCATTTTCTCTTTTAGTCGATAGCCATTAAGAGGCTCAATGATCAATGCCGGGTCGTCAGAAGCCATCATGGTATTGTAAAATCCTGCAGCCTGGGTCATATTCCTGGGTACAAGTACATGTACCCCGCGGATCGAGTTGATTACCATGCTGAGCGGAGAACCTGAATGCCATATCCCGACAAGCCGGTGGCCGCGGGTGGAGATGATCATCGGCACTTTCTGCCCCCCCTTGGTACGGTATTGGGTAGTTGCAATATCATCGCTCAGAACCTGCAGTCCATAAAGGAGGTAGTCGAAATACTGTATCTCGGTGACGGGCCTCAGGCCTCTCAACGCAAGCCCTAAACCCTGTCCAAGTATGGTAAGCTCTCGTATCCCTGTATCCCAGACCCTGTTCTCTCCGTATTTTACCTGCATACCTTCAAGAGTCTGGTTTACTCCGCCGATCTTCCCAACGTCTTCCCCAAAATAAACCATCAAAGGGTTGTTCTTCAACAGGTAATCGTTGTTAGCCACGAGAACCTCACGCCCAGTGACGACCGGGGAATTTTCTTCAAAGACCGGGGGTATGCTTTCAATTTTAAGAGCTGCCTGTGCCGATTCACTGTAAAGATGGGAACTGTAACGGTCGGTGTTGATTATTTTCTGCTCTTCCATCCAAACTTCAAGATCTGCCTTCATCGGTTTTTTCATACTGCAGCTGGTGCAGACATCCCTAAGAATCTTCTTTGCAGAGGAAATAATATCTTTTCGCAGGGGCTCGGCAACCAACCGGAGGTCTGCAACGATTTTATCAATCCTGTCCTGCTTTTTACACGGGCAGTTGGTAGTTTTCACTATGTTGATCAGATTTTCCCGTTCGGTTTTGATTGGATCCTGGAATGCCTTCCAAGCCTTGTCACGGGCTGCCCTGGCGGCTTTCACTGCTCCGGCCTCGATCTGGTCAAGTTCAGCAGCGGTAGCCATGGAGCTATCTATCATCCATTCCCTCATTTTGAGGATGCAGTCGAATTCTTTCTCCCATTTGAGTCGCTCGGGAGATTTGTATCGTTCATGCGATCCTGAAGTCGAGTGACCCTGGGGTTGTGTAAGCTCGGCAACATGGAAAACCACCGGTACATGGTCCTTTCGGCAGATGGCTATGCCTTCCTCGAACATATCAAGCAAAGCGGGATAATCCCAACCCTTGCAGGTATAAAGCAAAATCCCCCCGGGCTTGCCATCTTCTTTTACAAAACCTTTAAGGGCCTCGGAAATGCTTTCCTTGGTAGTCTGGTATTTTTTAGGCACGCTGATGCCGTAACCGTCATCCCAGATGGCGAGAGCCATCGGAACCTGCTGGACTGCGGCGGCATTTATTGTTTCCCAGAAATGGCCTTCCGAAGTGGAGGCATCACCTATCATACCGAAGGCAACTTCGTCACCGTTCAACGTAAATTTTTTGCCTGCTTCCTGCATTTCCCTGCTGCTCCTGAATGTTTTTGAGGCCAGTGCAAGGCCCAGCAAGCGGGGCATCTGGGCTGCCGTGGGGGAGATGTCGCCCGAAGAATTCTTCTGCTTTGTAAGATCCTTCCATTCCCCTTTTTCATCGAGGCTGCGGGTGGCGAAATGATTATTCATCAGCCTGCCGGCATTATCGGGGTTCCTGGTTATATCAGTATCGCCATAAAGTTGTGCAAAAAAACGCTCAAGGTCCGACAGACCTGCAGCCATCATAAAAGTTTGTTCACGGTAATACCCCGAACGCCAGTCCCCGTTTCTGAAAAACCTGGCCATGGCAATCTGAGGCACTTCCTTCCCATCTCCGAAAATCCCGAAATTGGCCCTTCCACCAAGCGCTTCACGCCTGCCCAGCAGGCTGACCTGCCTGGATTCACACGCCAGTTTATAGTCGGCTAATACTTCCTCTTTTATGAACTTACGTTGTTTTTTCATGCTCCGCACTGAGTAATTAAGATATTGAATAATCGAATAATCGAAAAACCGAATTTTGAATTATGAATATTCCACAGGTTAATAATTTTCTCCCAGTAATTCAAAATAAGCCTGGGGGTGCTGGCAGGCGGGACAGTTCTGAAGAGCCTTGGTCCCGAAATGGATGTAACCGCATTTCCTGCAGATCCAGTAAACTTTTTCTTCTTTCTCGAAAACCCTGTTTTTTTCCATGTTATTGAGGAGCTTCCTGTAACGTTTTTCATGATGCTCCTCCACCTTTGCTATCAGTTTGTAGGCAGTGGCAACTTTGGGAAAGCCCTCTTCGGCCGCGATCTTTGCAAATTCAGGATATAACAATGTCCATTCCTCGTTCTCGCCGTCCGCTGCTGCTTTCAGGTTGTCGGCCGTATTCCCTATGACCCCTGCAGGATAGGTTGCCGTTATCTCAACCGGTCCGCCTTCAAGAAATCTGAAAAATATCTTGGCATGAGATTCTTCATTCAGGGCAGTCTCCATAAATAAAGCTGAGATCTGCTCAAATCCTTCTTTTTTTGCCTGCTTTGAAAAGTAAGTATAACGGTTCTTTGCCTGTGACTCACCTGCAAATGACTTCAGCAGGTTCTTTTCGGTGAGGCTTCCTTTGATCGATTTTTCCATAACAGATATATTTTTGATCAAAAATAGCAGATTTTGCATTAAGATCAACATGTGATCTGTTCTGAATGAAGGAAAAAGAGTCACAGAGTCACAGAGTCACAGAGTGACAGAGTCACAGAGTCACAGAGTCACAGAGTGACAGAGTCACAGAGTCACAGAGTGACAGAGTGACAGAGTCACAGAGTCACAGAGTCACAGAGTGACAGGGTGACAAAGTGACAGAGTTACTCAATCAAAATGTAATCTTCTTTTCCAACTCCGCAAATAGGGCATACCCAATCGGCAGGAATGTCTTCGAAAGCAGTTCCGGGCGCAATGCCGGAATCGGGATCTCCTTCTGCGGGATCATATACATGTCCGCAAACAGTGCATTTGTACTTGTTCATTATTTATTTTCTATCCAGTTAACGATCTTATCGCAGGTGGGCAAATCGCCCGGAGGCACCATTCCGACCAGTTTCCCGTTCTCATCGATCATGAACTTCTGAAAGTTCCACTTCACCGGGGCATCCATCACACCGTTCTCTTCCTTGCTTGTCAGCCATTGGTAAAGAGGATCGATATCCTTCCCTTTCACCGAGATCTTCGACATCATCGGGAAAGTGACTCCGTAATTTTTCGTGCAGAATTCCCTGATCTGCGTATTGCTGCCTGGTTCCTGTGAAAGGAAGTTGTTGGCGGGAAACCCTATGATCACAAAATTTTTACCCGAATATTTATTGTACAGCTCTTCAAGCTGGGCATACTGGGGAGTATAACCGCATTTTGAAGCGGTGTTCACCACCAGCACTTTCTTGCCTTTGAGGCTGGAAAGATCGAACGGAGCGCCTTCAAGGGTGCTTGCCTTGAAATCGTACAATGTTTTATTTGACTGGGCTTCAGCTATATGTGTCATGGCTATGATTGTAATTATAAGACTGATAAACTTCATAATATTGAATTTTAAGGATTCATTTAATCTCTCCCGGTATGTCCACCCCGGCTTGCCGACGGCCTGTGAACCTGGCTTGCCACGGGGTTCGTATCTTGGATTGCTGCAAAGATACGGAAAAATATTTCTATTTATATTAATTCTAAATTATTGAGTACTTTTGCAAGGTGATTATCATGGCAGAAATAAAGAAACATTACATCATTACAGTCATCATGGCTATAGTGATTATTGGAATAATTACCCTTCTTCTATATTTAAAATCAGAAAAAATGGAAAACTCAGTAATCAAAGAAGGGGCCAAGGCTCCCGATTTCACTCTGCCTTCGCAGGACGGAAGCATGGTAAGCCTTTCACAGTTCGCCGGCACAAAATCGGTGGTATTGTTTTTCTATCCCAAGGACGAGTCATACGGCTGCACGAAAGAGGCCTGCAGTTTCAGGGATAATTACGAGGTATTTAAGGATGCCGGGGCTGAGGTCATTGGAATCAGCGCCGATGATGAGGCCTCCCACAAATCATTTGCCTCAAATCACAAGCTTCCGTTCATTTTGCTCAGTGATAAAGACAGGAAGGTGGTCGGGCTTTACAAGGTCGGCAAGACAATGGGTTTGATCCCGGGAAGGGTCACCTTTGTTATTGATAAGAACGGGATCATTCAGAAGATCTTTTCATCCCAGTTCAGTTTTCAGAAGCATATTGATGAAGCGCTCTCTATACTGAAGAACAATCACTGAGATCAGAATTTTGTGATTAACAGAAATGAGATAAAAGATTTTCTGGAAGCGAAAGTCCTTCAATTTAATACCATAGATTTTATTGAAGATGATCCGATAAGTATTCCTCATCGCTACACTGAAAAGGAGGATATCGAGATTGCTGGTTTCCTTGCCTCATCAATGGCATGGGGCAACCGGAAAATGATTAAAAAAAACGGACTCCGGTTAATGGCAATGATGAGTGAATCACCTTATGATTTTGTTATAAATCACCAGGAGCATCATTTGGAAAAGTTAGCTGGTTTTGCTCATCGTACTTTTAATTCAGAGGATTTGCTCTATTTTATTAAGGCATTGCGGCATATTTACACCAGCAGGAATGGACTGGAAGATATATTTTTTAGATTTCAGCAGAATGATTCGCTACAACCAGCCATTCATCAGCTTCATGAAGTGTTTTTTGAAATATCCCATCCTAAAAGAACAGTCAAACATCTCGCAGACCCAAATAAGGGGTCTGCAGCAAAGCGAATTAATCTCTTTCTCAGGTGGATGATCAGGAACGATAACTCAGGGGTTGATTTTGGTTTATGGAAATCCATTTCACCCTCAAAACTTTCATGCCCTTTGGATATACATTCCGGAAATGTAGCCAGGAAATTAGGTTTGCTTAAAAGAAAGCAAAATGATGCTAAAGCGTTGGAGGAATTGGATAATGTGTTAAGAAAGCTTGACCCTCAAGACCCTGTTAAATATGACTTTGCGCTGTTTGGCTTAGGTGTTGCAGAAAATTCTTGTGAATAGCAATTCTTAATTTAGGAACATCCACTTTCAATGCCTTAAAGAACCGTTTCGTTTTTATCCTCCAGCCATAACCCCACAAAGCAAAATCCGCTAAGAAATCAGAACCATGAATGCAGGTGAAGAGAAAAGAGACACATTATTCTACTATCACCTTTTTCCCGTCCACCTCGGTTTTATTGTAACTAAGTTTGAAAAAATACATTCCCTTTGCCCAGGCAGAAACGTCCAATTCTAACTGGGTTTGATCCTTGGGAATTTCTTTCTGAAATACCTGATTCCCGTTTAAATCATAAACATATAGGGTTGTGGATTTCCACTGATGGTAGATTGTCGAAGATTTTACAGGTGGAGTATTGTCGTTTACCAGCAAATATTTTGGAAGAATAATTATCAGCTTTCCCGTAGTTGGGTTTGGAAAGATTTTCATCTGGTGGGTTTCAGGACTGGTCAGTGGTTCTTCAACATTTACAACAAGTTGACAAGTTGGGTCAATAGTATCAGAAACAATGGGATGGGGACATAGACTATCGTAGGTATATTGATGCGTGTAAATTGAATCCCATTTTAAGTCGGAATTGATTTTATAAGCAACAATATGGCAAGAGGATGTCGGACAATTTGTCGCGGCCATTATACATTTTTTATCAAAGGTCGTTGCCATCTTGAGGATACAAGCCGTGGTAATATTAGGAATATTGAAAGTGTCAGAAATATTTCCCAAAGTATCTATTTTAACGATTTTATTCCCAACATAACTTCCTAAGGAATAACAACATGATATAATAAGATTCGTGTCATTTAACCATATCCCTGAAGATGCCGCTCCCTGACTGACATTTGAGAGGATATCTTGATTATATGATTGTATGCCATTCTGAAAGATTTTAACTAATGCAGGATGTTCTACACCAGAGGTCATTACATCATGCTTCCCAAAAGAGTAATAATTTCCTGTATTACTGACTAACGAGTTATTATATGGATATCCATAATAATATGTTTGAACTCCATATATGGAACTCCAAAGTCTGTTACCGCTGAAGTCTGTTTTAATAAAATAAAATCTTTCATAGCCGCCGGTTCCACCAGGATTGGGATAAAAGCATGAAGCTGTTATAAAATATCCAGTAGAATCAATTAGAACATCAACTGCATCATCAAAAAAGGCAGCACTATCAGGTAGGTAAGCCTTATGCCAAATTAGATGACCAATGCTATCTAATTTGAAAAGATTTGTCCGTAGCTTTGAATCTGGATCATTATAAAGCCCTATCAGAATGTAACCATTATCATTCGTGGGTTTAACTCTCACTGCTCCGTCATTAGGTAAGGTGGGTGTAAAGATATCGCTGCACCATTCTAATTCACCACATGAATTCAACTTTATGACAAATGCATCTTGATTGCCATATTTGGTAATAATTCCACAAACTATTAGTCCATTATCTTGTGTCTTTTCAGCATTTTGTGGATTAAACTCATATTGACCATTCCCTAAGTGGATTTTCCATAACACATTTCCATTAATATCAGTTTTTATTATTATACCGTAAGAATATGATAAAATATTTACGCCAAGAATAAGATAGCCTTTATCATAATCTTCAATTATCCATTTTGCCTCGTAATTAATATCATAATTTTTAACCCATTGTTGCGACAAACAGAATATAGGAATTGAAAAAAGTAGAATTATAAATATCTTTCTCATAAATGAATAAATTGAGTTCCCCCAAAGAAGGGGGAACTCGAAGATAAGAATTTTATCGTACAATTATAAATCGTTTGATTTCCATCACCTTACCTGAGAGGTTCAACGAACATAAATAAGTGCCCATTGGTAGAAGTGATGCAAGGATCAAAACCTGATCCAATTGCTTTGAAACTAATTTACTTTGAACTTTTTGCCCTTGGATAGTAGAAATGATAATTTCTCCTTTCTGACCAGCCTTGAACTTGTCTTTGAAATTATATTCCACAATAATAAACTCCCTTGCAGGATTGGGGAAAAGTTTCATGTAGGATTGAGTGGTAATCTGGCTTGTTTTTACAAATCGCTTCTGTCTAGCAGATTTGGTCTCCTCGGGCAGAATGATGGGTTCATTGTAATTGCAAAGGTTGTTGGCAGTCAGCACATTTCTTGCCAAAGATTGAACTGGATCACTGCTATTTTCCATAAGGGACTGCATCGTTGCAATCTGCGATGGTGACAAACCAGTAATCGATTTACCTTGTGGTGCCAGAGAATTCAAAACACCAAAATAGGTCAGATATGCCTGATGAAGACTGGTTTCTTCGGGGCTTAGTGAGAACATTGATGGAATACTGCTGAGGGTTCTACTAACTCCAGTAGTGTCTTTTTTGCTTAAATATTCAAAAGCCAGTTGATATTTAGATGATAAGGTATGATCCGCATTAAACAATTCAATCAAACTATCACTGGCAGCAGAATGATTCACAGTATCACGTTTGTACAAGGTCACTAACTTGGTAAATATTTCGTGCTTAGCTTGTAAATGGTTATATAGTACTGCTCCGAGAGAATCTTTAGCTCCCAAAATACCTACTCCGTTTTGAATCTGAGCCAACATAGAATCAGGCATCGGAATAGAACGGTTATTAAGTTGATCCATCACTCCATCAGATTTTGGAGCCTGCGGGTTGGCTACCAGAATATCCCGTATCATCTCATTCGGGAGCACATTCTCCTTCAGAATGGCTGTTTTCATCACCGTGTCGGACAAATAGGGAGAATATCCCAGCAATTGCTGGTGTATTTGAAGCGCATCAGAAGAATTACTATTTGCAACCATGCTGGTTAGATCAGTGGTATTTCCACCATCTGTAAAAGCCGAAAGGGTAGAAGAAACTGAATCAACGGATTGTTGCTCAACAGCCATTTGCAGCTTTAACTCATCCTCAAAACTGCTTCCGCTTCCACCTGAAAGTTTAGAAGGACAAGCAAAATTCTTACTAATATAATCCTGCCATGAATATATTAAAGAGACTGGAGGATTGGGAAGAACAGTATCACAATAATTTGGATAAACTCTATTAGTTGTCGAGCCTTTATTATGGTAAAAATAATTAAACATTGCATCATCGTTATCAATATCTGCTAGCGAATTAGTTCCATTTAAATGGCTCAAAGAGAAGGTATTTCCAGCAGGATCTGTGTGAAATCGTTTCCATCCCTGATTTCGTGCAATTCCCCAATCAGAGTTTGTCCCTTGTTGATTGACTACCACATCATATTTTGTGCTGAAGAAATCATTGCATTTGATACAAAGCCCTGTCGTATCCATTTTATTACGGTTGAGATTTTCTGCAATAGCTCCGTACATTATATTCGAGAAATGATTATTGTAAATCTCATTGATATCCTCCCCGGAGTGATTAATCACCATGCCAACCGTTTTATAAGACTGCGAACCTCCAGGTTGATAGTTTGACTTGAGTGAATCTTCCTGTACCGTATAAAAAGAACAATGATCTAAGTAAATTCCATAACAGGTATCAGAACTCGTAGCAGCGGGGATATCAAAGGTGTCTTTGATGATGTTAGGATAGTTCATATTAGCCAGATAAACAGCATGATGATTATTTTTGAATGAGGTGTTTACAATATCAGCTAAATAGGAAGTATTTGAATTTACAGCCTTTATCCCATAATAAAGACCTTGAAATGTTGATGGAACTGTAATGGGACTTGGGCATGGAATCATCTTTTGTTTGCAATAGGTATATTGATCAATCCCGAAAATACCATCAATACTATATATTCCAATCCCTTTATGATAATCGGGAATAATTGTGGAATTCCGGTTTTTAAAAGTACATCCTCGGAAAATCACTCCGACTCCACCTACCTCACGTATGCGGACAAAATACAATGGGTCGGTTCCATCCAATAAGGAACCATACGTTTCAAATGTAGTATTTAAAATTTGACTTTGTATTGAATAGTTTGTGTCAGGTAAGTAATCAAGGGCAATTTGATTATTTTTAAAAGTCGATCCCCGAGCCAATATAATTCCTCCCTCTGTATGAGGTACCAAAACTCCTCCGTTCTTGTGACCAGTCGAGATTCCGATTTTTGCGCCTTCAATTGTTGATGAGTCCACAAATACTTCTGCTTGATAGGGGTAGATCCGTGGGATACTATCCTGACCCCAAACTTCGATTCCCTGCCATAAAGCGTTATCTTCTGAGGAAGTCATTTTGGCTCCTCGCATGACTAACTTCCCTGCACTATCGTTTCGTTGAGCTCCGGTTTTGACGACTATGGCGGAATCGAATACATAAAACGTGGCATTCGTGTCCAGCGTAAGCGTTTTCCCAGGTTCAACTGAGAGTTTCCCTCCAATCAAGAAATTGCCTTCAACAGTTTGAGTGTATTGAACTTTTCCTGTAATTCCATATAAACTTAACAAATCTTCAGGCGGTTGGGAGGCATTCCCTTTATGAAAACCGCAGTTATAAATTTTTGACCCAAGACTATCAAAATGATGATCATATGCTTTCATATAATTTACTACTTCGTTGATTTCCTGAATACCATTATAGTTACCCCCGTATGGAATAGAGTCGAAATTTGTATCAATAGCATTAGGAGGCTCAGGAATAATATTATCAAAAATATTCTGTGGCATATTTCCTACCCGATACGTGACTGCCCATGGGTGGCGATGCAAAGCGTCCAACACATCAGGATGCCAACCCCTAAGAGCGGTGCAGGAAAGATAATTATATGTATCCATGCCTGTTTGATTGAGATTTGGATTATCTCGAACAACAAATTTCTTACCTGAACAAGTTAAAATAGTTTTTTTAGCGGAATTAACCATATTGTTTAATAGATAAGTAAACCTTCCGGAATAACACGCCCAAAGATTGAGAATCATTTGAGAACAATGAATAGATTGGAGATGTTCAGCAAAATGATGATTTGAAAGAGTATCTTGATTATATAATAAAAAATATGCTGTTGAAGTATCCGTAGTACTGGTATCGCCATGAGTCGCTACAAAGACAAATAACAGATCACCAAAGCTCATTCTACTCTGTATTTGTCCCATAATATTATCTAAATTTCGGACGGTGCATGGCTCTGATAAAATATCGGCTGACCCATCGTTATCTAAATCCATACTGGGATTATTTAGATTCGAATTGGCAGTTCCATTATGGGATAATACATAAATGTTTTCTTTGGGAAATCCATGTTCTCGTAAACCACAGTACATATGGCTGAATGCATCCCAAAATGCAGCGTCACCCGTTCCTAATTCACCTCCGGTAAACATTAAGGCATATAAACTATGGTTAGGCGAGGGATAAGGTAAATGAGTAGATTGGTTGTCAAAATTCGGTGGACTAACAATTAAAGGTATAGGAACTGAAACATCTTCTAATGTAGCCCAATTGACAGGAGGTAATCTTTTTAATACTATAGAATTGTCTCCATTTTCGGAGTTAATAAATACATATTCACAGGGGTGGCTCCAACCATATTGAGGTTTCAGATCAATAAAAAATAACCAGTATGATGAAAATAGGGTTTTGATGGAATCATAGGGACTCAAGACATAAAAAGAGGAGGTTTGTTCGTTGGATTCCATGTACACGTTGACACTATCGGTTTGATTACCGATAATCGATTGAAAGACTATTTCAATCGCTTGATCCTTTGTGATTTGAGCCTTGCAAAGAAATGCTGGTAGAAGTATCAGCATAAAAGTGGTCAACAAGAACAATTTTTTCATAGTCTGGTTTTATTGTAAGTGGATAAATAGGGAAGAGGATATATATTTAGGTGAGTTAACAATGGTTAAACAATCCAAACTTTTTTTGACGGAAAAAGAAAGGTGGTTATGGTAGTAAGGGTAGTAGGAGACAGATTCTGATATAAATAATCACTATTTATAAAACAAATATTATACCAATATCACATATAATTATATTTCAAATACATTCACAATCTTGCATATTTAAAAAGTGTAAAAAATTTAGACACTACTGTCAAATTATTTTTCACTGGTGTCTAAATTTTTTACACTCATGACTGTCCTAAATATGATTGGAATTAGCAATTCTCACTGTGATGTTAGGGTGAAACCTCTCTGGATTACCAGATTCATAGCCTTCACTAAGGTACTAAATAAAAAGCCGCTTGTCAATTGCGGGTTTGCTCAATTGGTCAAATCCGTATTTTCTCTGTGGGAAAGGAAATCTGTGAATTAGGTTTTTGGTGACCGAATCTTACTAAAGACCTCCCTATGAAGCTCCTTTCATGGGGTTGGCAGTATGTTTTTCATGTCTCTGCGGATGAGGGATCCCGAGGAATTTCATGCGGAAAGCGTCTATGTGCGACTTGACGCCTTCACACGGCAGGGAAACGAAGCCGCTCTCCAGTCCACTGTAATTAATATAAATATTCTGCAGGCTGAGTAAAAAATCGATGCAGTCCTCACTGTGAAGGTCCGGTGGAAGAACTTCCTGTGATCTCTAAGTCCTCTTTTGCCGTAAAATTATGGGGTATAACAACCGGGTCACTCTCTATAAAAGCAGGATTGTTATATTGGGCGTGCTTTAAGTCGAGAAATTCCTTAAGGTCGTTAAGCTGTGATGGCTGTGTTGTTTTATTATTTGTACTTTGCACATCGTACATTGTACATCAATTCAGGACCTGTATGCCCTGAATGAGTGATTTCCCGATCTCTATGGCTATCTCGTTTTCGGGTATCAGCTTATGGTGACGGGCAGGCAGGGATTTTTCAAGGCCTTTATGGATGAATTCGGGCCGTACCAGGAGCTGGGTGATACTGTTCCTATCGTAAATCATCAAACCGCCTGGTTTCACAGCTTTTTCGAATTTGTCGAGAGACTGCTGGCTCAGGATAATAGCGGTATCGAATGAATTCAAGATAGGTGAGTTGATCTTTTCTTCGCTTATACTGACTGTGAAATTGGCTGTTCCGCCGCGCATTTCAGGGCCGAAGGATGGCATCCAGCTTACTTCCTTGTTCTGTATCATTCCCGAATAAGCCAGGATCTTTCCCATGGAGAGAACACCCTGTCCGCCAAAGCCTGCAATGATAATTTCTTCCGTTATAATGTTTTGAATATCGAAGGATTACTGGTTTATTTTGGAAAATACTGTCTTATCAGCCCCTTGAGTTCTGAAATAACCATTGGTTTTGAGATGTAGTTATTGCATCCGGCTTCGATTGCCTTTTTCCGGTCACCCGCCAGCGCATAGGCGGTCTGTGCTATTATTACAACACGTTTATTAAACTGCCTGATTTGAACTGTGGCTTCATATCCATTCATTTCGGGCATCTTTACATCCATCAGGATCAAATCAATGTCGGGATGATTTCGGCAGGCTTCCACAGTTTCAACTCCAGTTCCTGCTGTTAAAATTTCCCTGCTGTAAATGTCAAGTGCAGTGGACAGGAAGTATGCCGAAGCTTCATCGTCTTCGGCAATCAGAATTTTCAGTTTTTTAACTTTTTTATTTGCTTCGGTGTTCGCAGAAACTTTTTTAATCGCAGGCTTCGCTTTCACATCAGCATTATATGGAATTGTGAAATAAAAGGTTGAACCTTTCCCATGCACGCTTTCCATCCAGATTTTACCCCCAAGCATTTCCACATAACCTTTTGAAATTGACAGACCCAGGCCTGCTCCTTCATAAGGTTTTGAAAGCAATTCACTGCCTTGCCTGAATCGTTCAAAAATAATTTCCTTCTTATTCTCAGCCACTCCGCAACCTGTGTCTTTCACAAAAAATTCAAGGTAGCCGCTCTTTTTCACAACCCCGAACCCGATGGAACCAGAGCTGGTAAATTTAAGGGCATTACCAAGGAGGTTGGTCAGTATGGCATATAGTTTCTCACGGTCAGTTTTAATTTGGCATTCGGTTGATGGCAGTGTATTAATAATTGAAAGCTGCAAGCCTTTTTTTTCAACTTCAGGAACGAAGAAGGTGTAAACAGATTCCATTTGATCGTTAATGTTTGTTGCCGAAATTGAAACATTCATTTGCCCTGCTTCAATCTTTGAGATGCTTACAAGGTCGTTAATGATGTTAAGCATCCGCTTTCCGCTTTTCTCAATTACGCTGATATAATTTTGTTGCTTTTCGCCTGTCAATTGGGGTTCTTTTAACAATTCAGCAAATCCAAGAATGCCGTTCATCGGTGTTCGGATTTCGTGGCTCATATTGGCAAGGAACGCCGATTTGAGGCGGTCGCTTTCTTCGGCGTGGTTTTTTGCTGTGATTAGTTCTTTTTCAAATTGCTTCTGTTCAGTGATGTCCTGAGCCGTTCCCAGAGTTGAAAGAGGACGTCCATCTTCTCCAAAAAAGGCTTCACATTGCATATGAATTACCCGTTTATTTCCATCAGGAAGATTCACGAGAAGTTCCAATGAATATCCCTGGCCCGTCGTCATAACAGCATTGATTGCATCATCAAGAATTATGCGTTGGTCGGGATGCACGAATTCCCTGAATACAGGATAGGTTGGAACCCCTTTCACGGGATCAATTCCAAATATCACGAACATTTCATCGGACCAAACCGGCATAGGATTTTCAAGATTATGAGTCCAGCTACCAATTCGGGCAATTCGCTGCACTTCAATCAACTGAGCGTTTATTCTCTTGACAGCTGATTCGCTTAAACTAACTTTTTCATCTGCCAGTTTGCGCTCGGTGATATCTCTCAATGCCCCGTCTATATGATTTGGTATGCCGTCTGCATCTAAAATTAACCTTGCATTTATTGAAGTAAACCTTCTTTCACCACCCTTCGTCTTTAAGATTAATTCAAAATCCCTGACTTCACCTTTTGTTTTTATCTCATTTAGCAGCAACTCCCTGTCCAGGGGGTTGTAATAAAGGTCAGCCACATTGGTACCAATGATTTCATTCCTGGGAAATTCTGAAAAATGTTTAATGGATGGACTTATTTCCTGAATATTCCCGTTAAGGTCGATCTGGTAAAAAACATCCTGAACGTTTTCGAACAGGTTGCGATATTTTTCTTCACTCATCCGAAGAGCTTCCTCTGTAATCTTGCGGTCAGTCACATCAATAAAAAAGCCGACGCTGCATTTTCTTCCATTGAATATAATCGGAGCGCCAGCGATGTCGGCATAGAAAACCGTTCTGTCTTTTCTAATACAGGTCTGCGCATAGGATACGGTTTTATCACCTCTCATCTGGGATTCAAACTCTGATATTACCAGATCCAGGGATTCCTTTGGGACCAGATTCCCTATACTGAGCCGTTGAAACTCTTCATCGGTATATCCGAACAGTTGGCAGATAGCTGGATTGGAAAATAAAAACTGCCGGGATTCGACATCAATGGCTAAGATGCCATATGAACCTCCATTAAGAAGAACACGATACTTCTCTTCCGATTCCGCTAAGGCTTGTTCCGCCATTTTCCGTTTGGTGATGTCACGGCTGTATATTGCCAGTCGAACTACCTGCCCGTTATTATTAAGGATGGGATACAGGTTGTTCACCATCCAACGACCATTTCGCTCATCTTCAAAAGTTACTTTCTCGCCATTCAACAGAGCACGATTGAGGAAAGGACGGCGATTCTTTTCTATTTCAGGTGAAAGTACCTCTGCTAATTTGCATCCGATTGTTTCCTCACGGGTACGTCCAAGGCGTTTTGCGCCAATTTCGTTCACCGCAATACAGGTTTCATCTGCCGACAACAAGAAGATCGATTCATCCGTGATATTGACCACTGCATTTAAATTGGATTCACTTTCCAGCAGTGTTTTCTCTGCAATTTTATTTGCGGTGATATTTCTGGCTGCGGCATATAACAAATTGTCCGCTGCAGGAGATGCATTCCATTCCAGCCAGATATAGGTGCCGTCCTTGTGACGATAGCGGTTTTCAAAACTTATTGTATTGCCTCCTTTTATCTGTCTGCTGATTTCTTCCCTCGTCGGTGAAATATCGTCAGGGTGAAGGAACGACTCGAAAGGTTGGCTCATGAGCTCCTGAACGGTATGACCCAGCGTCTTTTCCCATTCAGGGTTAAGGTTTTTAAAATATCCGTCAGGAGAAGCTACGGCGACCAAATCGGGAACCAGATTGAAGAATTTTTCCAGCTCATTTTTAGCTTTGGCTAATTCATTATTAAATTTATTGCTGTCAGTGATATCACGCAGAAAAGCCACAAACAGTCCGCCTTCAATTGGCTTATACTGAACACTGGCTTCCACATCATAGATGGTTCCGTTCCTGCGACGATGGCGGGTTTTAAAACGGTCTTCTCCCTGATTTAAGATTTGTTGAATATGATTAATAGTGTCATCCTCGGTTTCGAAAACCTCCAAATCGGAGATTTTCATTTTTTTTAATTCTTCAGCACTGTAACCGCTCATTTGGACATAGGCTTCATTTACTTCCAAAATCCATCCCTTATTGTCTGTCAGACAAAAGCCATCCATGGCTGTTTGAAGTATTGTCCGATGTTTTTCCTCACTCACCCGGAGAGATTCTTCTGCCTTTTTCTGTTCAGTTACATCCATAAAGAAGCCCACAAGGCATTTTCTTCCATTGAGAACAAGTGAAGCCCCTGCAACGTCAGCATAAAAAAGCATTCCATCTTTTTTTAAACAAGGTAAGGCTAATGATACGTGTTTCTCGTCCTTTATCAGGGAAGAAAATACCGACAGCACAAGATCCAGGGAATCTTTTGGGTGCAGGTTCTCGATGCTTAGCTTTTGGAATTCTTCATCTGAATAACCGAACAGGTGGCAGATGGCCGGATTGGAAAATAAAAACTGGAGGGTCTCGATATCAATTGCTAAGATCCCGATCTGACTTCCGTTCAACAGGACATGATACTTTTCTTCGATATGGAGCAAATTGGTAATATCTTTTTCGTACAATGCTTTTAAATCATTGTGCTCTTTGTGCAGTCGGCCCAGCTCCTCAATTAGCTCTTCCTTTGTTTTATCCTTGAACTTCATCTTGTTAGTGTTTCAACAAGTGAAATTATAATTTTAAAATGAGTATTTCAACATTCAATGAACCTTTCTTCATTTGAACGAAGTAACTCTTAAGTTTGCCGTAAGTTAATGTATTCTGAAGTATTGCGGAGTGCAGTCCACCGGAGATGGTGGCAGCAGGCAATCCGGAGATTCCAATGAAAATCAGTTGAGCACCTGAACGGCTGTAATCAAATCCTTGCCTATATCAATAGCTTTTTCGTTTTCAGGGATCAGTTTATGGTGACGGGCAGGCAGGGATTTTTCGAGGCCTTTATGGATGAATTCGGGCTGTACAAGGGGCTTCAGTTTAAGGAACCCGCCAAGAACTACCATGTTGAAGATCTTCGAAAGTCCCTGTCTTGCAGCTTCGTCTGCAGCAGCAATGCTGTAAATGTTTATGTCTTTACGCACCGGGAGGCGGATGATACCGTTGGGGTCGTAAATCAGCAAACCACCTGGTTTCACAGCTTTTTCGAATTTGTCGAGCGACTGTTGGTTCAGGATGATCGCGGTGTCGAATGAATTCAGGATAGGTGAGCTGATTCTTTCGTCGCTTATGATGACTGTGACATTGGCTGTTCCGCCTCGCATTTCAGGGCCGTAGGATGGCATCCAACTTACTTCCTTGTTCTGCATCACTCCTGAATAAGCCAGGATCTTTCCCATGGAGAGAACACCCTGTCCGCCAAAGCCTGCAATAATTATCTCTTCTGTCATAACAATTTGAATAATCGAATAATCGAATAACGAATTTTGAATTTAGAATAATCAGCTAATCACTATTCCTTTGTAACAGTTTCTTTCTTTTCAACCAGTTTACCGTCAACTTTGATGTCGCCAAGTGGGTAGAAAGGGAACATGTTTTCCTCCATCCACTTGTTCGACTGCACAGGTGTCATTTTCCAGCCTGAGTTGCAGTTTGAAACCACTTCAATAAAAGCAATTCCTTTATTTTCTTTCTGCTGTTCAAGCGCTTTTCGAAGGGCTTTTTTGGTTTTGCGCACGTGGTTTGGCGTATGAACTGCCTGCCGGGTCACATAATTAACTCCGGGCAGGTTTGCGATCAGTTCCGTGATCTTCAGTGGATGGCCCATGGTAAGCACATCCCGTCCGTAGGGAGAAGTGGAAGACCTCATACCGGGAAGGGTAGTGGGCGCCATTTGTCCTCCGGTCATGCCGTAAATACCGTTATTGATAAAAATGATGGTGAAGTTCTCACCGCGGTTACAGGCGTGTATTGTTTCGGCTGTACCAATAGCTGCAAGGTCGCCGTCGCCCTGGTAAGTAAATACGAATTTATGAGGCCAAAGGCGTTTGATTGCAGTGGCCAGGGCGGGGGCACGGCCGTGGGCCGCTCCCAGCATGTCGATGTTCATGAAATCATAGGCAAGCACAGAACATCCGACTGGGGAAACGCCAATGGTTTTATCCTGGATGTCCATTTCCTGCAAAGTTTCCATCAGCATCCGGTGAACAACGCCATGACCGCAGCCGGGGCAATAGCTCAACGGCCTGTCAACAAGGAGATTCGTACGTTTGTAAACGATATTTTCGTCCTTGCGTATCTCGGTTTTTACAAAAGGTTCTTCCATAATCAGCCTCCGATAATTTGTGTTTCCAGGGCTTTCACGACTTCGTCAGGTGTGGGAATGATACCGCCGAAACGCCCGAAATGTTCAATTTTAATGCTGCAGCCGACCGAGAGCTTGACGTCCTCGATCATCTGGCCTGCATTCATCTCAACAACCAGCATGCCTTTGACTTTTTTACCAAGTTCGTTCATGGGTTTGACCGGGAACGGGAAAAGGGTAATGGGTCTGAAGAGGCCTACATTAATACCTTTGGCACGGGCAAGGTCCATGGATTTCTGGCAGATCCTTGCCGAAAGTCCGAAAGCAACAAAAACGTATTCGGCATCTTCGCAGTTCAGAGTTTCATAAAGTACCTCGTTCTCTTCCATTTTCCTGTACTTGGCCTGAAGTTTCAGGTTTACTCTTTCCTGTCCTGCCGGGTCAAGGTCCAAAGAGGTGATGATGATATGCTCGCGGTCTTTGGGTTTGCCTGTGGCGGCCCAGGGGTTCTGTTTAATAAGTTCTTCATCGGTACGGCGTGGAATGGGGTCGAAGAGAACGACTTTTTCCATCATCTGCCCGATAGCTCCGTCGGAAAGTATCATCACCGGTGTGCGGTATTTGAAAGCCAGGTCAAAACCAAGTTTGGTATGGTCGCACATTTCCTGGACGGATGAAGGCGCGAGGACGATCATTTTATAGTCGCCATGCCCCCCTCCCTTGACTGCCTGGAAATAATCAGCCTGGGAGGGCTGTATGGTTCCAAGGCCCGGGCCGCCGCGAACGACGTTAACGATAACTGCAGGAAGCTCAGCTCCTGCCATATAAGAGATGCCTTCCTGCATCAGGCTTATGCCCGGGCTGGAAGATGAAGTCATAACCATTTTCCCTGTACCTGCACCTCCGTAAAGCATGTTAATGGAAGCAGTTTCACTTTCGGCCTGAAGGACAACCATTCCGGTGCGTTCAAACGGCTTCTCAGCCATGAGGTACTCCATCACTTCAGACTGAGGCGTTATAGGGTAGCCGAAATAACCGTCGCAGCCTGCCCTGATGGCAGCCTCGGCAACAGCTTCGTTACCCTTCATCAATCGTAATTCACCCATGAGATATGTAGTTTAAGATTGTTATTCAACTTTACCACGGAAAACCGTGATCACCCCGTCGGGGCACACTATTGCGCAATTCATGCAGCCTGTACAGTCGTTATTGACTTTTATTGCAAAATGGTAACCTTTGCCATTCACTTCCTTAGCCATCGCAATGGTGGCGGAAGGACAAGCAGCAATGCAGACTTCGCACCCCTTGCAACGTTCAATGTTTACGAGGATATCACCTTTGATCTTAGCCATAATGAGAAAAATTAATGGTCGGTATTTAATACCAGGGCGAAATTATGGAAATTTCTCCGAACGGAGGTTGGATGTTGTTAAATTTAGAACAAGTATAAGCTAGAAGTACTTTGTACTTCCGTTTACTTCTGCGCCGTGGTTCCGAAAGTGAAACTGCGGAAATAGGATTCGGTGAATGCGGGGTTGATCCTGTGGTAGAAACTGATCAGGATCCGGGTCTTTTCCCGTATCGTTTCGTTCAGTTCAAAAACTCTCCAGAATTCACGATCGCCTGCAAACAGGTTCTGGGCGAAAACATTGATGTCTTCTTCTATAGAGGCTGTAGAGTATTGCGAAAGGAAACCCTGTTTGATCGTTTCAGGATCCAGGGTCATGCTGGCCACGCCCTGCTGGATCGCATCAGCACCCCCTTTCCCGTACCTGAACGAAGGTGGATTCAGGGCAAGCCATTTGCTTTTATCAAAATAATCGCGGAAGCCTCTTAAAAGGATGCTTGAAAATTCGTGATGGAACACCTGCTCAATATATTCATCAGAAAACCAGGGGTTGTCGGTATCGTCGGTCAAATAAACCGTATGCTGGTAATTTGTTCCCCCGTACCGGAGCCCGTAAAAAGTCATGGATTTCACAACATAAACCTTGTGAAGGTTGGCGTTCAGGACCGACCTGGGGTATTTGGAAAATGCAAAAGTCAGCAGGTCTTCAAGCCTGATTGATTCTTCCGGAGGAAGCGGCTGTATCGAAGGGCTGACTTTTTTACCCGTCCATTGATGCGGAAAAATACCCGTGTTCTCCGGAAAAAGGATTTTTACACCGCTTCCGGGATCGGTATAATTTTCCTGGGCCTCCGATTTCGGAGACAGGAACAGCATAACAGGAAGCAACAGCCAATACCTGTAACGAAAAGCCATTGATTTGGTTTTCAACAGGCAAAGAAAGTGAGGGCATTGCCCGGGGCGGAGACAAAAACCGGGAAAATATCAACGCATCCTTGTTGATAACTCGTGGAATTTTGTTGATAAGTTTGCTCTTCAGTGACTTAGAATGGCACAAGAGCCGTGAATCGTGAATAGTATGATATAAAGCTTGGCTTCGCCAAACACGGATCACGAGTCACGTGTCACGAGTCACGGTTCCAAAGGGTGGTTCTCCCGAAACCTTATCAGCCTTGCTTCAAGTGCGGGGAACTGGGATCTCTGGACCAGTGAGACGCATGCGCGAAGGCCTTCAAGACGCTCGCTCCCGGTAATACTCAGTGCGATTGCACTGATCCCGTAATAAAGCAGTTCTTCAAGCAGTTTCTCGCCGCTGAACCCAGGATAGGATATTGTGAAATAGAAGCCGTCGGCAATAGGGGCATTCTCATCCTTGTCATATACAATCCTGAACCCGTTTTCGAGGAACATTTTTTTCATGATCTTCGCTTTCTCCCCGTACTCTTTCACCACATCCACGAAATTGTAGGTGCCGTCGTTGGCGGCTTTAAGCAATGCTGCCATGGCAAACTGAGTTGAATGGGCAGTTCCTGCACTAAGTGCATAAACCGTTCCGTAGATCAGCGCCCTGCCGAAAATATTGGTGGAATAATACCGGAGCAGGTCGTCCGAAACCATATTGAACAGCTTGTTCGAAACCAGCATCATGCCGATTCTCTGTCCAGCATAGCTGAAAGCCTTGGAGCTCGAAACCAGCAGCAGGTAGTTGTCGGTGTATTTGGCAACGGTAGGCTGGTAGGGAGGCTGGCCGGGATGCCCGTAATCTTTCCTGAAATCCATGCCGAAGTATGCCAGGTCTTCAATGATCACAACATTGTATTTTGTGGCAAGTTCACCGATGATCCTGAGTTCTTTATCGTTGAAACAGATCCAGGAAGGGTTATTCGGGTTTGAATACAGTACTGAGTGGATCTTACCTGTCGAAAAGTAAGACTCGAGTTTGTCCCTGAGCTTTTCGCCCCTGAAATCATAAATGTCGAAGCTTTCATATTTAAGCCCCAGCACGATCTGCTGTTGCCTGTGAACCGGGAAACCGGGATCAATGAAGAGGCTCGTATCGCGGTTCTTGTTGAGTTTTGAAAGTGTCAGGAATGCGGCAAAGCCACCCTGCATTGAACCAACCGTCGGGATACAATTGGCTGCATCAATATCGATGTCAAGGAAAAGCTTTGCAAAACGGGAGGCCTCCTTTTTCAGGACAGGCGTACCTTCTATGTCGGGGTAGATTGCGGCGACCCCTCTCCTGAGCGCATCAATTTCGGCCTGTACGCCGATTTCAGCAGGAGGGAGGCCGGGAACCCCCATTTCCATTCTTATAAATTTTTCCCCTGTTTCGGTTTCTATCCCGTTGATAAGCTTTTTTATCTCCCGGATAGAGGCAGTGCCGATATTACGGATCTTACTCTCCCTGATATGCCGGCTTACTACTTCAAAGTTTATAGGAGTATCGTTCATAGTATTAATCTATGGTGAGGAAACAACAAAATTCGTCATGACAAAAATCATAAAATATTTCCAATCCAACAATGATTTTAATCATACAGGGACAACAATTATAAGAAATTTTCAACAGTTTCAGAAGGGAGTATCGCTCCCGAGGTAACATTTTACCCCCAGTTCAGTGAACCGGTTTTGCGCCTCAAGGAGTTTTTCACGGAGGATCATCTCAAAGCCGGGAAGCTTGTAAGTATACCCGGCAAGAAGATATTTCTCCCGTCCAAGGTGGTGGACCGGCAGGATATTCAGCTCGTTCCGGCCTGTCGAAAGGATGAAGCCGGCCGTAGCTTTGATGTTCTCCCCGGAATCATTCATTCCGGGGACAAGAGGCAGCCTGAACACCAGCCTTCTATCAAATTCAGAGGCGATGAGCCTGGCATTTTCAAGTATTTTTTTATTTGAGGATGACGTTAGTTGTTTGTGGACATTGTCATCCATATGTTTCAGATCAAAAAAGACCCATTCAAGCCACTGAAGCGAAGGCTGAATATGATTCCATGGAACGTCGCCGCAGGTCTCCACCGCAGTATGGATATAGGCTTCAAAACATTTTTTCAGCAAGGCCCCTGTAAATTCGGGTTGGGCAAAAGGTTCTCCTCCAGTTAGCGTGATCCCGCCCTGTTCTCCCCAGTACTGCCTGTCATGGACTATCCGTGCATAAAGGTCATTTATGGTTATAAATTGACCTCCCTGCGCCAGGGCCCCGGTAAGACAGGCCTTTACGCAATCATAGGTCCTGCATTCACTGCATTTTTTCCTGTCAAATTCAAGCTTCGGATTTTCTGTCCCTCCATATACGCTAATAGCCTGGTAAGGGCAGGCCTTTACACAGAACAGGTCAAGAACACATTTCGATTCTTTATAAAGCGGCTCGGGAAAGGGTCTTATTCCTTCGGGGTTAGAGCACCAGAGGCACCTTAAGGGGCATCCTTTAAGGAAGACCAGGGTACGGCAGCCGGGGCCGTCATGAACGGAAAAACCCTGTATGTCGAAGATATATCCACCGGTCAATTCAGACTGATCCATTCGAAATCAGCACATTTAGCAGCGATCATATCGGGATAAGCCAGGGTGGTCAACATGCATTTGCCAATGAAATCCTTCTCAGCAGTGTATTTGTTGCAGAACTTGCATTTGGCTATCCTTTCCGCTTTATCACAGAACTGATCATCGGGCAGAATATCAGTTTTTGACAGCTTGCATAAACCCTTGAATACATCAACGGGCAGGTAGAATTTACAGTCAGTGCAGGTCATAATTTAATAATTAAGTCTTTGTTCAATACAAGGTAGCGAGAAGCGAGAAGTGAGGTAGCGAAATATTTTCGCTACTTCGCTACTCGCTTCTTCGCTATTTATAATTCTTCATACTCCGTCCTCGCAATGACCTCATCCTGGATTTGTTTTCCCAGTTCAACCCAGTACTGGGTGAATCCGGCAACGCGTACCAACAGGCTGCGGAACTTGTCGGGATCGGCCTGGGCCTGCTTCAGCATCCTCGAGTCAACGATGTTGAACTGCACATGGAAGCCTCCTTTCCTCATATAGGCACGGATGAGTTCAAGGAATTTTCGCGAACCTTCACGGCCCCTGACCACCGACGGATGGATCTTCATATTAAGCTGGGAGTTCTGGGATTGGGAATGGTTCCAGCAGGTAGCTGAGCTGAATAATGCATATGGACCATGTTTATCGGTACCCGGGTATGCCGAGACCGAGCCGTCCGAGAAAGTGGTGCCTGAAAGCCGGCCGTCGGGGGAAGCCAGTGTCACTGCTCCCATCGGCCCGTGGGTTGAAACGCTGATCTGGCAGGCATACATGGGCTGGTCATACAATGAACGGTAATTATGAGCCATTTCGCAGAACCAGTCCTCCCATTCCTTAAACAAGGAGTCTACATACGGATCGTCATTCCCGAACTTTGGAGCGTCAAGGCTCTGGCGATGGATCCTGCGGTATTCGCTGAAATGCTCCGCCGGTTTCTGGTCTACCAGGGAGTATGAGCCTGTTTCCTGGGCCGTATGATACCCGAAGTTGTCAAGTATGGCTTTACGGTAAGCTTCCAGGGAATAATTCTTTTCGTCGTAAATGTTCTTTTTAAGGGAAGAAAGGGAATTTACCAGGGTGGTATTGCCGCAGGATTCGATATTGAAAGTCGTATTGTACCTTGCGCCCATCTGGCCAAGGTCACGGCCTTTTTCAAGACAGTCGGGCTTAAGCATTGAATTCACAAGTGATGGGCTTATCTTTCTCCAGGCGTCATGCTGTACATTATTGGTAAGTGCCAGGATATGCACAGCCCGGCTGAAATAATCCTTAAACCCCTGCCAGACTTCCTCGTAGGTTTCAAGTTTGTAACCATGGCTGGGGAAGATCCTTTCACCGGTGCGCATATCCATGCCATCGAAGATCACGGTCTCAAGTATCTTTGGAAGGGAGAGGAAATGGACTCCAACGCTGGTTGCTGGAGCAGATCCACCGGGGATCCAGTGGATCACCCCGTCGAGATTCAAAGGCATCCAGCTTCCCGGGCTGGTTTCAAGGCATCCGCCGATTGACCAGGCGCGTGCTTCCTCCGTCAGCATCCCCTCATGGCCGTAGTTGTTCAGAAGGAATTCCATGGCAACCTGGTTGTTTACCCAGGCAGGATAACCTGCGCCTGCTTTTGTGCATTCAATTCCCTTGAGCAGGAACTCCTCAGGAGATCGTTCATCATACAGCACCGAAAGGGTAGGCTGGGGAGTTTCGCAGCTGATACCGGTCTCAAGTATGAGCATCTCCAGCTCGTTGGCTGCCGATGTGCCGTCCTTGTTAAGTCCCCCTAAACAGAGGTTGTTGAACGTATTGCCGGATAGTACGCCACCGACCACGCCCATGGAAGCAAAGCAGTCGATCTCGGTGAATTTGATCCGCATGCATTCGAGCAGCTCTATGGTCTTTGCGCGGTCGATCAAACCCCTGTCTAAATCCCTTTTCCAGAAAGGATAAAGCACCTGGCCAACCCTTCCCGGCGACAGGCCTGAAATAGCGTCCTCGTTCAGCACGGCAACATGGAAGATCCACAGCATCTGCAACGCATCGTGAAAATCCCTGGGCGGGTTGGACGAAATATGTTCAAGCCTTTCGGCCATTTCGTCATATTCGGCTTTCTGTTTTTCGTCTTTTTCAAGGGAGGCCATAAAACGTGCCTCTTCGGCGTAATTCCTTATCCATGCTTTGATCCCCTGAAGCATGGTGATGACGCCCTTGTAAAAATACAGGCGGTCCATTTCGGGATAACCCGCCACTTCGGCAATGCCTTCTTCGCACATCCGCATAATGCCGTCGATGCCGTATTGAAGAGGGTAATAATAGTTGACCACTTCGCGTCCCTGGGGTAAGGTATAACCCGAGTCGAACATACAAATAACCGAGCGCATGATGGCTTCCTTCTCCTTGTAACCCGGCACCATCTGTTCATATTTATGACCCACGTCATCCACAGAACGGTCCTTCCATTTTTTTGCCACTTCAAGCATGACGGGCATTTCTTCAACCCTTAAGCCGAATTTACCCGCTATTGATATTACCTTACCAACAGATTTAGTCACATTACCGCCGCCTTTACCAACAGTTGTAAATGTATCAGCCGTAAGTTTGCCCGATTCCAGGGCTTCCTTGTAAAGTTTGTCCTCTGAGGCCATGAAAAACGCTTCCGACAGCCAGGGCATTGGGTAGGAACCGCGCAGGTATGATGCTTTGCCCATGGTGAGGAGTTCACCGGGATAAATGACAGGTGTTAAATGCTCAAAGCCTGCTTTAAGGCTTTCGGCACGGCGGATGATAGGGATTTCCCCGTCAAGTTCATCCCATCGCCGGGTATACCAGTATGGAAATTCCATTGAAGTGGATGACTTGGCGCTGAAATACATCTCGCGTGCCTTGTTGGCCCTTTCGGTAGGCTGTTGTTTCTTCTCACGGTCTTCAACTTTATCACCCGGTTTATTACCGTAGTAATTGATCGATTCGCCCTGACATTCCATGAAGTCCCCGGTGGTTTGCCCTGCCTTGCTCATATGCTAAGTATTAGATATGCAAATGTATAAAAAAGAAGCGAGGTAGCGAGAAGCGAGGTAGCGAAATAAAAAGTCGGCAGTCGGCAGTCGGCAATACATTTCTAAATTTTATAAGCTTCTCGCTACCTGATTTCGCTACCTCGCTACCTCGTTTCTCGCTACCTAATTCAAGGTAAGATCCGGGGGATAGTTGGCCCAGATGGCATAGTCCTGCCCCATATGCTTCAGGTAATTGCTCCAGAGCAATTCGGGCTTGCTGTCGATGACTTCCCTGGCCGTGGTATGCGACAATACCCAGGAATTTTCACTGATCTCGCGCTCAAGCTGATCAGGATTCCATCCGGAGTAGCCGACAAAAAACCGGATATGATTTTCGTCTATCAGGCCTTTGCGTATATAAGATTTAATGGTAGCAATATCTCCTCCCCAATACAGGCCTTTCATGATCTTAAGGCTGCCGTTGATATCATCGAGAGTATGAATGAAAAACACGCTGTCGGTCTTCACCGGACCGCCTAAGTAAACCTTGAAATCAAACTCCTTGAGATCCCCGAAAATCTCAGGTAACCTCATCTCGATAGGTTTGTTGATGATCACCCCGAAAGTCCCCTCCTGGCTGTGCTCGGCGAGCAATACAACAGATTGCCTGAAGTAGTAATCCTGCAACGAGGGTTCAGATATAAGAATGATCCCCTGCTTCGGTTCTATGATCTTTCGGTCCATCAGTTCACTGATCTGTTTATGTCACAAACGTACATGAAATTGATTACTTTTGCAAGTGAAGTAAAAAAATCCCGGCTCAGGCAGTTTAAAGCCTGCAGCAGTAACTTCAGGGTAAAGATAATACGAATTCATGCCAAAGTCCAGCAACCAGGGTAAACTGAATAATTTATCGGCCAAGTTCCCCTTTTTCATCTACGAGGACTTTACCTTTTCACTTGAACCCGGCGGACTTAATGCCAAGTTCCATTTTAATCTTGGAGGATGGTATCATTTTTATCCCAGCCTCTTCATTCCCAGGAAAAACTGGGCATTTCCCGACGAGACACTTCAACCCCTTCTGCCTTCGCTGATATTCCATATCGGGATGATCGAGATGATCAGCTATTGGAAGGCTGCCTGCCCGCCCAAAGTCATTATCAAACCTGCCGGTCTCAGCCGGGAACAGGTACAATGGTGGAAGAAATTATATTTTCTGGGCCTGGGAGAGTTCTTCTACCTTAATTCACTGGAGGTTGATGAAAATACCTTCATGGATATCAGTACCGAAGGTGATGTTTTTAATGTTCTGGCTACGCCGGATGTGGGAGCGGGTGTGATCATCCCGGTTGGAGGTGGCAAGGATTCGGCAGTCACACTGGATCTGCTGAAGGATTCCTTCGCAACCATGCCCCTGGTCCTGAACCCTCGCGGCGCCACATCCGCAGTCATTGAAGCATCGGAAATACCTGAGGGACATGCCCTTTTCATCAGCCGGACCATTGATCCCCTGCTGCTTGAACTGAATGCACAAGGCTTCCTTAACGGGCATACGCCTTTCTCGGCTTTGCTGGCCTTTATTACTTTAGCCGCCGCCCTGCTGACAGGAAAACGGTACATCATCTTAGCCAACGAATCCAGCGCAAATGAAGCTACCATTCCCGGTACGAACATCAATCACCAGTACTCCAAATCCATTGAATTCGAGAATGACTTCAGGGATTATGTGAGTAAATATATTACTCGTAAAATTGAGTATTTCAGCTTTCTTCGTCCGCTGAATGAACTGCAGATCGCCTGGCTTTTCTCACGCATGCCTGCTTATCACAGGGTGTTCCGTTCATGTAACACCGGGAGTAAAACCGACAGCTGGTGTGGGGAATGCCCCAAGTGCCTGTTCACATTTATAATATTGTCGCCATTTTTAGGGATGGAAACACTGAAGGGCATTTTCGGGAAGGACCTGCTTGATGAACCGGGATTGCTCACAATACTTCAGCAGTTTACCGGGGCGGCAGCTGAAAAACCTTTCGACTGCATTGGCACCATTGATGAGGTGAATCTTGCCTTATGTGAGATCATCAGGAAGTACAGGGGGCCTTCATTTCCTGTATTACTCAGGAATTACATGGATTCTGTAGAGTATACCCGTTACCGGGAACAGGATTTCATGGCATCACTGGGTTTGTGGTTCCCGAACAACCTTCCTGAACCTTTCATTACCATCTTAAAAGCTGCGTTGTATGTTTGAGTTCCTGAAACAGAAACTTGGGACAAACAGAGTTGCGATCCTGGGTTTCGGGAGGGAAGGGCAATCATCGTACTACCTGATTCGCAAGGCATGCCCCGGAAAACAATTGCTGATCGCCGACCTGGATGATGAGATACGTCAGCACCCATTGCTCGAGGGCGACAGCTGCATCGAATTCTATACCGGCGACAATTACCTGGATGCGATAAGCCATAGTGACCTGGTGATGAAAAGCCCCGGCATCAGGATAAACCACCTGTTCCCTGCAGTTGATCCTTCCAGGATAATCTCCCAGACTTCGCTGTTCCTTGAAAAATACGGAAAACAGATTATAGGTGTCACCGGGACCAAGGGCAAAAGCACTACAGCCAGCCTGATTCATCATATTATTGGTCTTTCGGGAAGGGATTCCTGCCTCGTCGGGAATATAGGCTCCCCTGCGTTTCATTTTGCCGACAGGATCAGGGATGACAGCATTATCGTGTTTGAGTTTTCATCACATCAGCTCGAATATACCGCGGCTTCTCCGCATACTGCCATACTCTTGAACCTTTTCCAGGAACATCTTGACGCCTATAATTCGTACCAGGCATACCAGCTGGCAAAAATGAATATCGCGAAGTATCAAACCAGGGATGATTTCCTGGTATACCATGCCTCCGACAACCTCATCCGGGAACATATCACTGACTTTGGAAGCAAGGCCCGACTGTTCCCGTTCTCACTCACGTTGCAAGATAAGCCGGGTATTTTTATACGGGAAAATTCCATCTTTTTCAGCGACGGGCGTTCGGAAAGAGCCGTATGGAAGCTTGAGCAGAAGCGTTACCTGAAGGGCGAACATAACCTGAAGAATATCATGGCAGCAATTGGCGCATGCATCCTCAACGGCATAGCTGATGAGCCCATCAGGGAAGGCATACTTACTTTCAAGGGCCTTGAACATCGCCTGGAATATGTTGGTGAGTACCGGTTGATCCATTTTTACAACGACAGCATTGCCACCATTCCCGAGGCCACGATTGAAGCCCTGAAGTCCCTTCCAAATGTAGATACGTTGATCCTCGGCGGTTTTGACAGGGGAATAGATTACAGCCCCCTTGCTGATTTTCTTGTGGCATCAGGGGTGAGGAACCTCGTGCTGTTAGGCGCCGCCGGTAAGCGTATAGGTGAATGCCTGCAGTCAACCGGTACTCATCCGCAGAAAATATTTTATATAAACCGCTTCGATTCTTTAAAGGAGATCGTGTTCCGTGAAACCAGGCCAGGCTATTCCTGCCTGCTTTCTCCGGCCGCCGCCAGTTACGACGAGTTCGCGAATTTCGAAGAAAGGGGCAAACGATTCAGGGAACTTGTAAAGTCATGAGTAGAAAATTGATGTTAAAGGTGCCAGGTTTTTTTTATTACTTTATTTCGCTACCTCGTTTCTCGCTACTTCGCTACCTGATTTCGCTACCTCGCTTCTCGCTACTTCGCTACCTGATTTCGCTACCTCGCTTCTCGCTACTTCGCTACCTCGTTTTTCGCTACCTCGCTACCTTTTTTCTATTACCGTTTGTTATCTTTTTCCCACCCTTAGTCCAGGCTCAGAATTCCGCCTACGACATCCAGGTTGGGTCGTACATAAGAACATACAGTGCCATAGCGGTTGAAGAGATGAACCAGTTCCGCATCCCTGCAAGCATTACACTTGCCCAGGGGATCATTGAATCCCGTGCAGGCCAGAGCCCGCTTGCAAAGGAGGCCAATAACCATTTCGGGATCAAATGCCATAGCGATTGGGCCGGTCCAACATTCCATCAAAACGATGAACATGCCAATGAGTGTTTCCGTAAATACAGCCAGGCGGAAGAATCTTTTCATGACCATTCGTATTTTCTGACACAGAGAGAGCGTTACAAGGGCCTTTTCAAACTTGACATTACCGATTACCGAGGATGGGCCCAGGGGCTGGAAACTGCTGGTTATGCAACGAATAAGCAATATGCAGTGATGCTGATCCGCACGATAGAACAATACCAGCTTTACCTGTATGACAAACAAGGGTATGTTGCGAAAAATAACGAGGATGCAGGTTCCGACTTTACCCGGTATGCATGGATCTCGGCATTTCCGGGTTCGGGTTATGCCGGTGACGGGAGGAAGATTTATGAGAACAACAGCCTGAAATGCATAGTTGCCAGGAGCACCGACAATCTTTCAAAACTATCGGACATTCTTGGTATTACTGAGAAAAAGCTGGTGAAATACAATGACCTGAAATATGCAGGTTCACTTGAATCGGGGCAGGTGGTTTATATGCAGCCGAAGAAGAGGAAAGCCGCTGTTCGTGCTCATGTCGTAAAGGCCGGCGAAACCTTGTATGAGATTTCCCAGAGGTATGGAATTAAAATGAAACTGCTGCTGAAGCGCAGCGGGATGAGCGAAGGGATGGACCCATATCCCGGACAGCTTCTGCCTCTGAAATAGTTTTTGCAATCGTTGATTTCCGGGCCTCTTTATTATCTTGCCGGTATGTGGTAATTCTTAAGGTATGAGCCTGAGCCTACCAGCAGGTTCAGTGAATTCTCATCATCGAGGTGGGCGATATCAAATGGCGTGTTGCCGTCAATTCCGGGTTCCATAGGGTAATAACCTTTTGAGTCGAAAAGGAACAGCTCACCTGTTTCGGGGATTGTGACGCCAATCATGGCTACCTTATTCAGGTGGTCACGCAGAACAAAGGGCGCCCGGGTGATCTCCCTTCTGAATACATACGAATAAATGAGTTTGTTCGAGCGGTTGAAATAATAAATCTTGTTTTTATCAACGAAGATGTATTCAGGAACAATGCTTCCCATTATGTTAACATTGAAGAACCAGTGCTGGTTTGAGAACTGCCCCAGGGAGATCTCAACGGTCCTGCCGTTCTCCTGTATGAAATTCAGTTTTCCGCTTGAGCCGGTGGTGAGAAACAAACCGTTCTGGGCCATACTCACCGGGTAAAAAGTGGAGTGGTCGGCAGGCCTGAACATCGGCCCTACCCTTATCCTTTGCCGACCCTGCCGGTCTGATATAAACAGGTCGTTTTCTTTATCCCTGATAAAAAAGAAGTCTTTATGATTTGACACCATATACTCAACCGGGTACCTGATCTCTGCTTTCATCTGCGGTCTTTCCCAGTTTGTGACTGAATGCCCCCGAAGATCAAATTCATACACGCGCTTGTCCTTAAACGCGATAAAAATCCTGTAATCCCCCTGTTTGTTGAAATTTACTATCGTAAGAGGGTTCGTGGCCGGGATGGGGAACCTCATCGGATAATCAGTGGCCGGCTGTCCGTCGCTTCTGACTATGTATAGATGGGAGTCGGTATTAAAGAAATAAAACAGGGTATCAGTGCCTGGTATCAGAACTGGCTGGATCTTTGAAAGGATCTTTCCCATGAAATGCAGCCTCCACCTCAGGATTCCGTCAGGTCCATACTGGTAAATATTATTCAGGGTGTCCCTTACCAGGATGGCGGGCTCTCCTTTCGCCAGGGTGTTCAATACCTGGGGGCTCCCGGTTATGGTTGTATCCAGCTTGGCTTTCCAGAGTAAGGGTCCTTCTTTCTGAAGATTCGGAGTGTAACCGATGAAAATACTCGTATAGAACATCTCTTCCCTGGCAGTATACTGTATCCCGACAGGATGGAATTTTTTAAGGCTGTCAAGCCAGGGGTGAAGAGTGACAAGCAGGGGATCGTCCATCATCCTGCTAAGTGCCCCGGATGCATGTAAAGTGTTAAAGTACATGAAGATGTTTGACTTCGGAGAGAGCTTTCCCTTAAAATCAATGAACTCTTTATCCATGCCCAGTGTATAACCTGAGATATATTCATCGATCAGGAATTTGATAGCCTGGGGGTCACGGCCGAAAACCAGGGCATGGTTTAAAAAAGTGATATAAGCCTGGCCGGCGGCATCGAACAGGGACCCAAAGAGATTCTGCAACACATTATTATAGTGCAGGCCGATAATCCTAAACCCCTTGTATTTAACTGAATCTTTTTTCAGCCCCATCCTGATCCTCAGGCTGTCGAGGAGTGATACTGCCAGAACCGAATCCCTGACCTGGAAAGCTGCATACACCCTTTCGCTTCCCCGTCCTGAATCGGATTCCTGTGCGAAGACCATGGCCTGTTTCCCCATCCATGGCAGGAAAAAGTCAGACAGGCTGATACGGTACTTTGTATTGATCAGGCTTAGTGCATTCTGGTTCCCCGCTTCAAGCTCATCCTGGCGGTTTCTCAGTTCAAGACGTTCGAAGTAGGTTGTTAAATCTCCCCATCCGAAGAAAGAAAACCAGGAAATGTTCCGGGGAATCACTGAACTGAGTTCCTCAGCCTGGGGTTGCTGTCCTGTGAAGAGATTAAGATAGTGAAGTGTTGTGTCGTCAGCAAGGGTGTACCCGTTTAGGAAAATTTCATCCTTTTTAACGATCACATCCAGACCGCTCCATGATCCCAGCCGCGCAAGCTGTATCAGGGCCATATGGTTTTCGGTTCTGGAGATCTTTGACAAGGCCAGTGCAAGCATGCGGTAGTTCACATAAATGTTCGCATCAGCTTTACGGCCCGAGGGAGCTTCAACTTTCTGGAAGCCTGATGCCTGGAAGGCGGGTGTGTTGAACGTGAGACGGTCAATCGATTTTTTAACGAGGTCGGCATAAAAACTTCCGATGAAAACACCTTTTACAATCGCATAATAAAAGGGGGAGGCCTTATCCCCGGTCTGCAGACGGCGGATACTGGTTGATGCATAAGGTGTCTGGATGATCTTTACCGAATCTCCGAACAGCTCCTTTGCAAACTCGTCGGCTGCAAGTCCGGGATCACGTCCCGGCGCTGAAGTAAGAAACACCACTCCGAACCTGGTCCTCCCGCTCAGCGAGAGCGTTATAACGAGGTTGTATCTCTGAAGCACTGCGCTGATCTTTACGTTCCTGCGGCTGATTGAATCAAACAGGTGCAGCTCATTTTTTATTGACCTGATCACCGGGTAATGGCTGAGCGATTTCCAGATCAGGCTTGACCTGTTAAGTTCCTCCCAGAGATTGCCGGGCTTGTTGATTTTGATGATCAGTGCGGTATTATCCGGAATGGCATTGAGAGGTGATTCTTCAGGCTGGCCTGTAAGCCTCACAAGGTTGTAAATGCCCCAGCAGATCAGGGCGATCAGAACTGCAGCAGCCGCGGCAATGAGCCATGTTTTCCTGATCTTCATAATGCCAGTTTTAACTGTTCATACAACCTGAAACTTTTGCGGTGATGAACACATGGACCAAAATTATAAATGGCATCTCTGTGATCCCTGCTGGGATATCCCTTATTGTTTTCCCAGCAATAATGCGGAAATTCCTTCCCTATCCTGCACATGTACTGATCCCGGTAAGTCTTGGCCAGGATCGATGCAGCTGCTATTGACATGAATTTCGCATCTCCTTTTATAATACAATGATGGCGGATGTTGTCAATCGGTTTGAAGCGGTTCCCGTCGACAAGGATTAATTCAGGCGCTTGTTTTAGTTTCCTGATGGCCTGGTGCATTGCTAGAATCGAAGCATTGAGGATATTTATCTCATCAATGGTCTCAGGAGGTACAATCCCAACAGCCCAATCCAGGGCATCTTCCTCTATTTTTTGCCTTAGTACTTCCCTCTTAAGCGCCGAAAGTTGTTTTGAGTCATTCAGGTCAGGATTTAAATAACCCAGGGGCAGTATAACTGCAGCTGCAAAAACCGGCCCTGCAAGGCAGCCCCTGCCGGCTTCATCAACTCCGGCTTCGACTAAAACACCTGTAAATGAGCCCTGTAACATAAGTTGTATGTTTACTGAGGGTTATAAAAATACGAATTGACCAGGATCATCAGAA
>Ga0316219_1000610_pt1 | contig 46614 bp, 35 predicted proteins | sample TBH18003PmetaG_FD_203635 | JGI IMG/M metagenome (GOLD analysis project Ga0316219, IMG submission 203635) | Freshwater microbial communities from Trout Bog Lake, Wisconsin, USA - TBH18003P | ecosystem: Environmental > Aquatic > Freshwater > Lake > Hypolimnion/Profundal zone | place: USA...
CATTGGTTTTCCTTTCGTAGGCGGTTGCTTCGACACTTCCAACCTACCGGAGCCAGTGGCCCCTTTGCTACCCGGCCGCCGGTGGCGGCCCGGGGGGCGTACTTACAGAAGAAATTTTACGCGACCGATGGAGCAGATGAAGAATGAAGCCTGATAAACATCGGCTGGGAACCCGCATCCAGAATTCATGGCCCGTCCGGAGATCAAATTGAGAAGGAAACCATTTCAACCACTCCCGCCTCCCCCCCCTTCCCCGCCGCCGGAGCCTCGTCACCTGGAGCCCATGGCCTACTGTGTCGAGGAGGCTGCTGAGGTAATGAGCTTAAGCCGCACCGCGGTCTTCGGTTTGATCAAGGATGGCCTCCTGAAGGCAGTCCGCCGTGGCAGGCGAGTCATCATCCCAAGGACAGAGATCCAGGCCTACCTGGATGCCCATGCCGCTTAGATTCTTGCGGAAACCGCGATCCTGAAGATTCATACCGCCTGCGTGGCGATTCTTTGTTAGGAGGCCAAGGTATGTTCACCGCCGACGCATTCCGGCTTGTGATTGCAACTGGGAAGGTGCCTCGAATCTACGAATGGGCGGAGTATGAACATACAAGGCATGGCCGCATGTTTTATCCGGGCTCCAAAAAGCGAGTTGGTCATCTCGTAGCTTTCGCTCTTTGCTTGAACGCCAACAGAGAACAGGAGATCAGACTGTTTTATCAGACCGTCCGCAAGGCCGGAGAGAAGTGGGTCCAGTTTTCGTTTGGTGGTCTAATTCAAAATGCTGCAGCTCCCTCCGAGTCGGAAATCGTGACGATCTAACCATAGGATTAAGGTACCCCGATAAAGGCTTGGCACTCGGGGATCCCAATGGACTGAGCCCAAGCGCCAGTTCTACAAAATCAAGGCTCGGATGCCCGCCCCCCTAGCTGCTTCCTCCAATGCGGGCTATAGCCGAGCATGGGAGGGCATCCGCCCGACCTGGAAAAGCCTACCCAGAACCGGCCATGTGGCCAGAGCACTAACTCCGGTTAAATGGAGGGCCCAGTGCCCATTATTTCCCTTCACGGATAAACTGAATAAGGGCATCCTTGGTTGCCGGGCTTTCGTCTTCGATATAGTTTGCGAGGCGCTTTAATACCTCCTCGACCATAAGAAAGTTACCGCGAATCGTGGAGCCGATATCGATGACCCTATCGCCAAGAGCCTTTACTTCTTCGGCGCCAGCAGCCGAATTGATTTTTCGGCGCACCTTGTCAAAAGCGTCCCTTGCTTCTTGGTCCGGCAATAGGTCCTCAAGGGTTTGAAAGGCAGTCCCAATGTCCAGGGGATCACTCCTTGCTGAGGTTTCATCGGAAACCTAGATTGGATTTAGGGTATCCACCAATCATACCGATCTTGGCGATCTTGCATCCCACTCATCTGAGCATGTCCATCTGTCGCCCGGGGCCCGAGCGGCCCTACCCCTTCTTGATCCCCAGAGGTTGCACCTGCACCTCGCCATCAAACCCCAGCACGGGCGCCAAGAGCCGGATTGAATCCGCCTTGGCGCTTGGGCATAGGTGACCGTAATGCCTCTCGACCATCCGGGTGTTGGAATGGCCCAGCTGCTCAGCGACATAGGCAAGGGGAACCCCCCGGTTGACCAGCGATGAAGCGTAGGTGTGGCGCAGCTCATGGAAGGTGACAGCCGGGATCTCCGCGGCGATGCACGCTGCCTCCATCGCGCTGCGCTGATCATAGGCAGCCCAACCAGCGAAATCCTTCAAAGCTTCTGCCCGGCTGCCCCGGGTGACTCCCGTCCGTTGGAACATCAGGTCTGTTGCTTTCCTGCCGGCATTGTATGACACGAACCAACCCAGGCCCTCCTTCGTGAGGATCACGTGTCGGGATTTGTACCCTCCCGTGTTGCTCTTGCCAAACTCCAGGAACAGGCTGCCTTGGGGGTTCAGGTCCTTCACCAGGACCTTGGTGAGTTCCCCGTATCTGGCGCCGGTGAACAGGGCTCCCTTGACCAAGGCACGAAACTCGTCTGGACATGCGTTTACTAGGCGCTGCTGCTCATCCACTGTCAGGAAGCGGATCCGAGCCTTAACCACACCGGCAAAGGGTTTCACGCCCCGCCAATCGGTTGCCCTGCCAATGCCTCGGGACTTGGCGGCGAAGTTGAGCGCCGCCTTCAGGTTGGTCAGAATCCGGTTGGCCGTGTCCTTCCTGGCCCGCTTTTCATCCTCGGTGACAGGACCGGCAAGATGCTGGACCTCCTCCCCCTCCTTGCGCTTTGCCCCGGTCTTGCGCTTGGCCACAGTCGAAAGCGACTGGTGCCAGTCCCGCACCTTCTTGAGCGTAAGCTTGGCCACATCGGTATCCCCCAGATCCGGCAGAATGTGGGCTTCGGCACTCTGGGTCATGATCCTGATCCCGTGGACCCCCCGGATCTCCGCATCGGCAATGTATTCTGCCCAGGCATCTCGCACGGTAAAGGGCCCCTTGTGGGGAACCTCGCCACCCTCCTCCTGGACAGCCTCCCGGGCCCACTCTTCGAACAGGATCTCTGCCTTCTTCTGGGCCTCGGCAAAGCTCAAAATTCCGATTCCATCGGAGGTGAGAAAGTCGTCTGCGGCGCCGAGCAGGGTCTGGCGGAACTTCAACGGCTTGATGTTGATCCGGCAGCCCCGGGCAATCCATGATCCGCTGCCACCGTTGGTAGGTCTCTTGTACGAAAGATAACGCCCGGGCCCAAGCGTCTCCATGAAACGCTTCCCTACCTGTAACTCGAGACGCTTGTTCCTCGTGTCGAGATCAGTGCTCCGTTTCGTCCTTGCCATCCCCACTCCTGCGGCCCAACAGCGGCCCAAAACACCATCCGGACCAGCCTACACTCAATGGAATCAACATGAACGATCTCATTGAAATTATTCAACTTGTATTTGCTGGTTGAGTCTGGTTGAGTCTGGTTTAGTTCACTTTTTTGAACCGTCCGGCCTTGACACGGTAGGGGTCGGTGGTTCGATTCCACTCGCGCCAACCAAAGAACAGAAGCAAACAGGCCACTTTCGGGTGGCCTGTTTCTTTGTTCGGCTGCAAATGGGAGGCGTGTCCACCATGTGCCCGAAACATCGGGACCGTCGATTCCACCCGACCCCAAACTGGGACGCATAATTTCCTGGAACCCCCTGGCACCAGGGGTTCCGGTTCGAACGGCGGCTGACAGCAACGGTTCCCTGGTTCCCACGACCCATTTCGAATGGGTACCGTCTGGATCGCAGACTTTTTTGAGGTTCCCATGGTTCCCCCATTTCCACGCTCAGGAACGGAATGACCATGGATCCATTCCAATTCGATGCAGCCAGCCCAGCCGATGAGCCAGAAAAAATCGGCACCTTCAGGACAGAGAAGGTTGACGGGACCGATCCACTCCGCCAAAATCAAATTCTGCCAGCGTGATCGTGCTACGGCCCTTCACGTCAAGCAGAGCCCCGAGAGCCCACCCCTGGTGGGCTCTCGCGTTTCCAAGGGTCATAATTGAATGTATTTATTGTATTTGGATGAGTTTGGACATACTGGCCGGTGGATACCCAATGATCCAAATTTTTTGGATCAACGGCGATTCCGCGGTCATGGTTTCCCAGGGAGCGAACGCGTGGCCAAGACGTTGATCATCACCCTTAGCGTGGCGGGTTGCCGGATGATCCAGGCACGGCTGTCCGGGAGCCCAGTGGGACCGTGGGCGCCATGAGCCGATACTCCCCCTACCAGTTCGCGCTGTTCCGGATCCTGTTCGGAAGCGGCCTCGTGGTCCACCTGTTCGCCCTGGTTCTGAACGCCGGCGAACGGTTCAGCCTGATCCCCGCCTACGGGCTGGTGCCCCGTCTCCTGCTGCGGGCGGACAGCCCCGGAGGGGCCCGGGTAGGCCTCGTCGCGCTGGGACTGCTGGCGGTGCTGTTCACCCTGGGTTGGCATCGCCGAATTGGCGCACTGCTCCTTTGGTGCGCGTGGGCTTGCCTGGTCGACTGGAACCTCCTCATCGACCATCCAGGCCTTTCCTTCGCGGGCTGGCTGCTGCTGGCCTGCACGATCCTTCCGGCTGGCGAGCCTCTCTCGGTGCGGGCCGGCCGGACCGGCAGGCCCTGGGTCATGCCCCAGCCGCTTTACTGGGGCGTCTGGTTCCTGATGGCGGCGGGCTACACCGCCAGCGGCCTGCACAAGCTGCAGAGCCCCGGTTGGCTCGACGGCCGGGCCCTGGCCATGGTGCTGGACCATCCCCTGGCAGGGTCCCATCTGCTGCGGGACGGGCTGCGGGCGCTGCCGCCCTGGGCCCTGCGGATCATGACCTGGTCGGCGCTGGGCCTGGAGATCGGCTTCCTGCCGCTCGGCCTGTTCCGGGCGGCGCGCCCATGGCTCTGGCTGCTGTCGATCCTCCTCCACCTGGGGATTCCCGGCGTCGTGGCCTTCCCCGACCTCACCCTGGGCGTGCTGATGATCCACCTGTTCACCTTCGATGCCGGGTGGGTGGGCCCGGCGCGCGCCGAGGACCGGCCCATCGTGTTCTTCGACGGCGTCTGCGGATTGTGCAACGGCTTCGTGGATTTCGCCATCGGGGAGGACCACGGGCGCCACCTGCGCTTCGCGCCGCTCCAGGGGCAGGCGGCCCGCGGCCTGCTGGATCCGGCGGCCCTGGAGACCCTGGATTCGGTCGTCCTGGTGGCCGGCGGCCGGACCTATCGGCAATCCGCGGCCATCCTGCGGATCCTGGCCCACCTGGGCGGGTTGTGGCGGGTGCTGGGGATCCTGGGCCGGCTGGCGCCGCGGGCGGCCCTGGATCCGGTCTACGGGTTCATCGCGCGCCACCGCTACCGGTGGTTTCCCAGGCGTGCCGCCTGCCGCCTGCCGAGCCCCGAGGAACGGGCCTGCTTTCTGGAATGAGTCCCCGCAAGATCCGGGTCGGGACAGTCATTGTCGCTGCCCCTGCACGATCATGGTATCCGGTCCCCGGACCCGAGGAGCAGACCATGACCCGTCTCACCACCCTGCAGCAGACCCGCTTTGCCGGCATTCCCGCCGAAGGCCCCTTCCAGGTCGACCTCCTGGTCCGCGTCCAGGCCCCGGCCGGCGCGGCCGAGGCCGCGGCGCCGCGGCCCCCGCTGCACCTCGCGGTGGTGCTGGACCGCTCGGGCTCCATGGGCGGGGAACCCCTGCGCCAGGCCTGCCGCTGCGCGGCGGCGATCCTGGACCGGATGGGCCCGCAGGACCGGCTCGCGATCATCACCTACGACAACCGGGCCCGGGTGCTCCGGCCCTGCACACCGGTATCCGATCCGGAGGCCATCCGCCTGGCCCTGGCCGGGGTCCAGGCCGGGGGCTGCACCGACCTGCACCTGGGCTGGACCACCGGGATCCGGGAACTGCGCCGGGCCCACCAGGGGGAGGCCATCAGCCGGGTCCTGCTGCTTTCCGATGGCCAGGCCAACGAGGGCATCGTGGCGCCGGAGGAACTGGCGGCGGCCTGCGCCCTGGCCCAGGCGGAAGGATTCAGCACCTCCACCTACGGCCTGGGTTCCGATTTCGGCGAAGGGGTCATGACCGCCATGGCCAAGCATGGCCAGGGCCGTTCCTACTATGGCGAGACCGCCGAGGACCTGCTGGACCCCTTCATGGAGGAGTTCGACCTGCTCTCCAACATGGAGGCGCGTGGCCTGACCGTGGCCCTGGCGTCGCTGCCCGGGCTGCGGGTGACCCAGCGCAACGGCTACCTGGCCGACCCGGACGGGGGCTGGCGCCTGCCGGACCTGCCGGCCCTGGGCGAGGCCTGGGTGCTGTTCCGGCTGGAGGGCGAGGCCGCGGCCATGGCGCCCTGGATCAGCCGGGGCGAGGTGAGCCTGGGCACCGTCGCCATCCGCTGGCGGGACGCCGAGGGCAAGGCGCAGCAGGCGCCCCCCTGCCTGCTGCGCCTCAAGGTGCTGCCCTCGGCCGCCTACGCGGGCCTGCCGGAGGACCCGCTGGTGGCGCGGCGCATGGGTGAACTGGCCGCCGCCGATCTGCAGGAGCAGGCCCACCGGGCCGCCCAGGCCGGGGACTGGGCCCGGGTCCGGGCGATCCTGGACGAACTCAAGCGGGTCAGCAAGGACAACCCCTGGACCCAGTCGGTGGTGGGCGAGCTGGAGACCCTGATGGAAAGGGGCGACCGGGAGGTGCTGTCCAAGGAACTCTGGTTCAGCTCGGAAAGCAGCCGCAACCGCCTGGCCCAGCAGGACGAGGACAGCCCATCCCAGGCCTCCCCCAGTTCGTACCTGCGGCGCAAGAAGCGGCAGGGCAGGCAAGAACGGCCGGAGCCGGAGGCCTGAGGGCCGCAAGGGTGGCCCGTCAATACGCGCTTCTGGGAATATCCATCCGGCTGTAGAAGCGCAGGCAATTGCCGCTGTAGGCGAGCGGGCAGAAGGTTTCCTCTTCGCAGGCGCCGCAGAACTCCCCGCAGGGTTCGTCCCGCTCATTGGGGGTCGGCCCGGATTCAACCATTCCTGCATTCCTTCGCGGGGGTCTTGGAAAAGGGAAAGGGCGCGGGCGGCCTGTTCCAGAGGAACCCGCCATCCGCGCCCGCGACTTGCAGGTCCCAGCCCTGCCCGTCCAGTCCATCCGTCCCGAGTGGACGGAGTGATCTTGGAAATTTTAGAATACTCCTGCAGGATGTCAATTTTGAACTCAGGGCGGGTTTCCGCGACCACCCCCGGACCGGCTGAACCTACCCGGGCCGGTCCTCGGCCGGGCCCAGCGCATCCAGGATCGCCTCCGCCTCCGCGACGCTGTCGGCGACCTCGTAGGCCCACCCGGTCTCCTTGGCGAGCCGGTCCAGCTGGATGCGGCTCAAGGGGATCCGCACCACCCGGATGACCTTGCGGACGCCCCGCAGCATGGCGGTGGCCTGGACCCTGGCGAGATCCTTGAGTCCATCCGCCTCGGTGGGTGCCAGGGCGCTCATGTCGTTGATGATGTCGAAACCGGGCTGGAGTTTCCGGATGGCGCCGATGAAGGCGTTGACCACCTCCGCCCGCTCATTGGCTTCCAGGTGGCCCTGGAGGGTCACATAAAGGCGGTTCTTGTCCGTGTCTGCCGTTACCTGAAACATGGGATGCGTTCCAGAAGGGAGGGGCCGCCGATCGATCGCCCGGCCCGGTGGGATGAGTCCAATTTCACCCATCCTCCCATAACCATGCTGATCCGCGTACAATCGGTCCAACATCCTGATGCCTTATCCCCTGAATTTGCGCGATGGAGGAGGTGGCCTGTGCGCAGACCGATGCTCGTCCTGTTCGGCCTCATGGCCGCGGCGGCGGCCCAGGATCCACCGGGGGGCATCGACACCCTCAATGCCATCCTGATGACGCCGGTGGTCTCGGCCAATCTGCAGCCGACCCCGATCCGGGAGAGCCCCGGGATCATCACGGTGCTCACCCGCACGGAAATCCAGGCCTCGGGCGCCCGCGACCTCATCGATCTGCTCAAGATGGTCCCCGGCCTGGGGTTCGGCTCCGACACCCAGGGCGTGGTGGGGCTGGGCGTGCGCGGCAACTGGGGGCATGACGGCAAGGTGCTGCTGCTGATGGACGGGCTGGAGATGACCGAGCCCCTCTACGGCACCAACCAGTGGGGCGGCCACTATCCCCTGGGCAACATCCAGCGGGTCGAAGTCATCCGCGGGCCGGGCAGCTCGATCTACGGGCAGTTCGCGGAACTGGCCGTGATCAACATCATCACCCGGTCGGCGCGCGACGCCGAGGGCCTGTCCGGGGAGGTGTGGCTGGGCCGGATGGACCAGGCCAGCCAGCAGACGCGGAGCGGCCAGATCAACTACGGAGCCTCCGGGGCCCTGGGCTCGTTCACCGTCTCCTACGCCCGCGGCGATGCCCCGGAGGGGACCGGGCCCTTCCAGACCCCCTCCGGGGCCGTCCAGGCCGGCGCCCTCAGCGGGTTCCACCAGGATTTCCTGAACCTTGGCGCCAGCCTGGCCGGGCTCAACCTGCGCTACATCCGGGACGGCTATTCCATCGACGACTTCACCCGGGAATCCGGCACGGCCGTGCCCCCATCCCGGCCCCTGACCTTTTCCGGGCAGTACTTCAGCCTCGACTACGTCTGGCGCCGGGGCGACTGGGAGGTCAAGCCCTCGTTCAGCCTCAAGGACCAGCTGCCCTGGACCTACAATACCGGCCATACCGACAAGGACACCCGCGGGGTCGCCCGGCTCCTGGCGACCTATAAGGCCACCGGCGAACTGAGCTTCCTGGTCGGCGCCGAGGCGACCCAGGACGATGCCAACATCTACTGGAACTCCCGGCAGGTCCGCCAGGTCTACGTCTATGAGAACCGGGCGGTCCTGGCCCAGATGCTCTGGTCCACCGCGCTGGGCAACCTGGACCTGGGGGTGCGCAGCGATCACAATTCGGAATTCGGCAGCGTCCTGAGCCCCAGGGTCGCGTTCACCCGGGCGACCCCGGACTGGCACTTCAAGATCCTCCTGGCGGGGGCCTTCCGGGCGCCCTCCATCGAGGACCTGTTCGTGAACCCCGCGCTCGAACCGGAGCGCACCCACAGCTACGAGGCGGAGGCCGGGTGGGCCCTCTCCCCGCATTTCTACCTCACCGCCAACCTGTTCTCCGAGGCCATCACCGACCCCATCGCCTATTCCAACCCCAGCCCCGGGGTCAACACCTACCTGAACTTCGACCGGGTCGGCTCCCGGGGGGCGGAGGTGGTCCTCAAGGGCCAGTTCACGGATCTGTCCCTGCAGGGCTCCGTGACCTTCCAGGACGCCCAGGACCGGAATGCCCAGTTCTTCCGGGTTCCCGACGACCCGGGCAGCCACATCGGCTTCCCCAAGGCCTCGGCGACCCTCCAGGCCCAGTGGCGGTTCCTGCCGGGCTGGTCCTTCAACCCGGGCCTGCTCTACCTGGGATCCCGCAACTATTATCCCTATGGCGCCACCACCCTGTCCCGGCAGGCGGCCACCACCACCCTCGACGTCTTCCTCACCTGGGAGCTGAGCCGCCATTTCCAGGCCGGCCTGAGGGTGGCCAACGCCACCAACGCGACGGTCCCCTACCTCCAGCCCTACGGCTTTGCCGGGGTCGGCGGCAATCCGCCGCTGCCGGGGCCCGGCCGGGAAGAGGATCTGAGGCTCACCTTCCAGTTCTAGAACTGGAAAGCCCAGGTCAGCTTGGCGAAGATCCCCCGGTCCACCATGGATTCGCTCGGGAAGCCGTCGACCGGGTCCCAGCGGCGCTTGCCGGACCAGCCCACGTACGAGTTGGCGAAGGCATTGGGCTGCCAGCCCAGGAAGGCCTTGAGGAACTTGTCGGCGGTGGACTGTTCGACGCCATCGTAGCGGACCACGAACGCCTGGGTGTGCAGGTAGATGTGCAGCGGCAGCTGCCAGGTGCCGGTGGCCACCACCTCCCGGGCCCGGACCAGGCGCAGGCCGTCGCCCTCCCGGTCCAGCTCGGACTGCTGGGCCTGCAGGCTGTAGGCGACCCCGGCGACGTTGCCGCCGGCGCCGAGCGAAACCCAGCGCGACCTGGCCGGGACGCCGGAAGGCAGATCGATGGTGCGGGCGCCGCCCAGTCCGAGGGACGGCTGCAGCCAGCTGAGGCGCTGCCACTGGGAGTTGAGGGTGAAGGCCCGGGCGGCATTGGAGGTCACTTCGTCGTCGGCCCAGGTGCGGCCCGCCACGTCCCAGACAAGGCTGGTGCTCCAGCGTCCGGCGGTCTCCAGGTTGGCGCGGAGGGTCACGGCCCGGTCCATGCCGTGGCCGTCCCAATAGGTCAGGTCCCGGGCCCGGAGGCTCAGGTTGAGCTGGGTGAGGCGGCCCTCGTTCCACTTCTCGGTCCAGCCCAGGCCGGCGCTGGCCCGGCGGTAGCCCTGCAGGTCGGTGAACCCCGAGGCCAGCACCAGGTCCGGGCTGGTGGCGCTCTCGAACAGCCAGGCGTACCAGTTGCGGTTGTTCCAGTCCAGCTCCCCGGAGGCCGCCCCGCCCCGGTAGGCCTGCAGCGTCCCGTCCGGCCTGGGCAGCTGGGCGACGGCGCGCACATCGCTGACCTGCACCTGGAATTCCCGGCCCAGGTGCTGGTTCAGGTAGATCCCGCCGCTTTGGCCGCCGGCCCCGGAGGGCCCGCCCATGAGGGTCTTGTCGGTGCCCAGGAGCTGCACGGCCGATCCCATGTCATCCAGGCGCAGGCGCACGCCGGCGACGCTGTCCCGGGTCGCCAGGCCCGCGGCGGGCGAGGCCAGGCCCGTGGGGTTGTCCGCGTCCAGCATCGCCCCGCCCCCGCCGTCCCTGGCCTCCAGGGCGCTCCAGCTGAGCCGGGCGGTGGTGCCCGAGGCCTTGAGCCCATACTGGGGATCCGCGACCGAACGGCTGTAGAACTGCCGCTGGGCCCCGGTGATGCCCAGGATGTCCATGCCTTCCAGGAAGAACGGCCGGCGTTCGGGGTAGAGCACGTTGAACCGGCTGTCGATCTGCAGCGGGTCGACATCGGCGTCGACGTTGTCGAAATCCGGGTGCCAGGTCCCTTCCAGGGTCGCCCCGGTGGTGGCGTAGCGCAGGTCCAGGCCGAGCTGGCCGTGGCCGGCGGGTCCGGCGGCGGGGTTGAACTCGGTGGCCTGGCCCCGGCTGGCACTGGCGAAGGGGATGACCAGGAAGGGCGCGCCGGGGTTCTCCAGGGGCGCGCCGCTGACCCGGGCCATCTGGCAGATGTCGCACTGGACGTCCCGGCTCACGGGCGGCCAGGCGATGCCGAACCGCCGCTCCCGCGGCATGATCCGGATGAGCCGGAGGCCCCAATCGCCGGGCAGGTGGCGGACGCTGCTGTAGGGCACCCGGAACTTGACCATGTAGCCCCGGGCGGTGGGAAACCCGACGCTGTCCCAGAGGCAGTCGTAGGTGTAGTCCTCCCCATAATTGTCCCGGAACAGGGCATCCAGCTGGTCGCCGGAGGGGGTCACCAGCAGGCGCATGCCGGTCTGGCCCTGCCCCGAGGGGTCCAGATCGAGCCCGACGAAATCCTGGTCGCCGGCGAAATCGTCCCGGCGGTGCCGCAGGTTGCGCACCTGCGAGGGCTCGGGATCGCCGGCATCCACCGCCACGTACAGGGCGTCCGGCCCCCAGGCCAGATAGGCCGTCGTCGGCCACTGGTTGGCGCCCTTGTCGTCGGGCATCATCATGCCGAACTCCTTGACCACGGCCGCGCCGGCCCAGCTGGAGAGGTCCTCGTTCCGGGCCATGGAAGGCGCCGTGGGGAATCGGGGAATCACCAGCCGGGGCGGGTTGGGAGCCAGGGACGCGGCGCACAGGGAGACCGAGAAAAAAAGACCAAGAAGGCAGCGCATGATGTCCAAGTGTTGATTCAAAAAGCTTACGGCCCTGCCGGAGGCAGGTTTATCCAGGCCCGCAAGCTATTGGATTCCTCAGTGGCCCCGGATCTCGCCCACCAGGGCGGGCGCGTGGTAGACCTTGTCCAGCGCCTCGAGGATCGCCCGGACGTCCACGGAGACGCTGCGGTCGACCATGCCGTCGTAGTAGTAGTGGCTGGGCAGCCCGTCGATGTTGCCGTCGAACAGGAGCCCCACCAGTTCGCCCTTGCGGTCCACCACGGGCGAGCCGGAGTTGCCGCCGACGGTGTCCACTTCGTGGACGAAGTTCAGGGGGGTGGCCAGATCGACCTTGTCCCGGGCGGCGAGCCAGCTCGCCGGCAGGGCCCAGGCGCCGCCGTGGGCCACGGGGCCCCAGGCCAGGGCCCGGTCGAAAAGACCGTAGAAGGTGGTGAAGGGCTGGATCAGGGTGCCGTTGGCGGGATAGCCGGCCACGGGGCCGTAGGTCAGCCGCAGGGTGCCGGTGGCGTCCGGGTAGAGGGTCTTGCCGTAGACCGCGAACCGGGCCCGGGCGATCCGGCCGGCGTGCTCGGTGAGGACCGAGGTGACCTCGTCCCGGGTCCGCTTCTGCTGGGCCCGGATCAGGCCGTCGATCTGCCGGGCCAGGACGATCATGGGGTCCTGGCTGGCCTGGACGGCCTTGGCGCCGCCGTTGAGGAGCGCCTTGCGCACCTCCGGGTCGGCCAGCTTGGAACCGGCCACCAGGGCCTGGGCGGCCTGGGCCGGGGTCCGGCCCGCCAGGGTGGCCTTGAGGTAGGGATGGGCCGGGCCCAGGGCCTCCCGGGCCTCGGTGAGGCCGAAGGTGAACAACGCGGTCTCCACCGCCGGGCTGAAGGGCCGGGCGTTCTGGGAGAGCCGCCGCAGCAGGGCCGGCAGGTTGGCATCGGCGTATTCGGGCAGGCGCCGGTCGGATGGCAGGGCGGTCTCGTCGGCGACCCGGACCAGGGTCAGCGCGTGGCCCAGGAGGGTGCTGTTGGCGGTACCCACGAAGGTGGCCTCGTTGTAGAAGGCCTTCTGCCGGGCCAGGGCCTTCTCGATCCGGTCCCAGCTGCCGCCGGCGTCGGCCTGGAGCCGGGGATCGGCGGCCACCTTGGCCCGCAGCTCCTGCTCGGCCTTGCGGATCGTGGCCATGGCGGCCGGATCCTGCAGGCCCTTGAGGGAGCCCTTCAGGGACTTGAGGGAATTCTCCAGCCCGTAGATCTGGGTGTTCACCAGGCGGGCGTTTTCCGCCGAGCCCTGGGCGAACGCCAGGAGGGCCGCGCGCTGGCGCTCGAGCAGGGCGATCCGCCTAGGCTGGGCGAAGGCGGCGGCGAACGCCATCTGGCCATAGGTCTCCTGGCGCGCGGTGGAGCCGGGGTGGCCGATGACGAAGGTGAGATCGCCGGCCTTGAGGGCGCCTTCGCTCACCTTCAGGAATTCCGGCGGCGCGTAGGGCTTGCCGTCCTCGTAGACCCGGAACAGGGTGAAATCCAGGTCGTGCCGGGGGTAGGTGAAATTGTCGGGGTCGCCGCCGAAGGCGCCGATGGCCATCTCGGGGGCCATCACCAGGCGCACGTCGGTGTGCTTCTTGTAGCCGTACAGCCAGGTCTCGCCGCCCTGGTAGAGGCTGACCGGATCGAAGGAGAACCCGGTCTTCTCCTGGTGTTCCTTCTGCAGCCGGGCGATGGCCACCTGCCGGGCGGTGAGCGCGTCCTTGCTGGAAAGGCCCGCGGGCACGGCCTTGGCCACGCGCTCGGTGATGTTCTCGGTGACCATGAGGGTGCGCAGCTCCATCCCGGGAATCGGCAGTTCCTGGGCCCGGGTCGCGGCCAGGAAGCCGTTCCGGACGTAGTCGTGGTCGGGGCTGGAGACGGCCTGGACGGAGCCGCGGCCGACGTGGTGGTTGGTGAGCACCAGCCCGTCCCGGCTGATGAACGAGCCGCTGGCCCCGCCGAACTTGAGGCTGGCCAGGCGAACGTGGTCGAGCCATCGGGCGTCCGGAGCGAAGCCGTAGGTCTCCTGCATCTTCGCCGCGGGCAGGTGGTCGAAGGTCCACATTCCTTCTTCGGCGCGCAGCGCGGTCGCGGCCAGGGCCAGCGCCACCAGGGGCAGGATGGAGGATCGAAGGCGCATGGAGGCTCCCGGGCGAGGTGGTATACCTCGTATTATGCTACTTGATTCCCGGCGCGGGAATCCCCTCAGCGTCGGGAATCCTTCGTCGACGTGTTCAGCACCTTCATGAGCAGCCAGATGCCGATGGGCCCGATGATCAGGAGGGAGACGACGAGAAAGTCTGGCATGGGAACCTCGGGACCATGTTAGCGGATCGCCCGGGCCTTCCGCGGATTTGACACTGCCCGGATTCGGGAATACCTTGGAAACGAAGTATTCAACGAGATATAGCGCTGGTGCCCGTGCCCCTCCGCCGCCTTTCCGGAGGCCGGTGTCGAGGCCGCGGTATCCGCCGGATTGCGGGACCTCACCCTGCCTATGGAGGAATGGGATATGTACGATTGGAAACGGATCCACCTTCTGACCGCGGTCCTGGCGGCGGCCTGCCCGATCCTGGCCGCCGCGCCCGCCGAGCCGGACCAGGCCGCCGAGGCCGCGCCCGCCAGGAAGCCCGAGGCGAAGAAGAAGAAGGACAACCGGCTCACCGTCCAGGAGGCGACGGTGCTGGTCCAGGGGCGCAAGGGCGCCGACGAGACCTACCGGGTCGAGGCGGTCAACGCCCCGGGCCCGCTGGGCGCGGAGAAGCTCCAGAACATCCCCAACGTCATCGCCATCGTGCCGGCCTCGCTGCTGGAGAACGTCCAGGCCACGAGCGTCAAGGAGGCCTTGAAGTACGTCCCGCTGGCCCAGTTCCAGGAGCAGCAGGGCTCGGAGGTCCTGCGCCCGGCCACCCGCGGCATGCAGGGCAGCAACTACCAGAACACCCGGCTGGACGGGATGACCATCTTCATCACCGGGGCCAACGCCCTGGAGGGGCTCCAGCAGATCGAAGTGTTCAGCGGCCTGCCCGCGGCCGCCTTCGGCCCGGCCAATCCGGCCGGCATGTTCAATTTCGTGAACAAGCGGCCGACCGCCGAGCCCCTGTTCCGGATGGATTTCGGCTATGACTCCGGCAGCATCTACACCGCCCACGCCGATTTCGGCGGCAAGCTCGACGGCAGCGAGCTGGTCAGCTACCGGGTCAACCTCCTGGACAGCCGCGGCGCGGCCTATGTCACCAACAGCGAGCTGGATCGCAAGCTGGCCAGCCTGTCGGTGGACGTGCACCCGGCCAAGGACACCCTGCTGGAGTTCAACGTCACCAAGCACGACCTGACCCAGAAGGGCTACCCGGGCTGGTTCACCTACGGCGAGGCGGTAAATCTGCCCAAGGCGCCGGATCCGACCCGGGCCGGCTACGGCCAGCCCTTCGCCGGCGTGGATCTGCGCAACCAGACCCTGGACGGGCGGCTGACCCAGAACCTGGCGCCCAACTGGGTCCTGGTGATCGGCGGGCTGACCCAGACGGTCGACCGCAACATCAACACCCCGGTGAACAACCTCACCAGCAGCGGCACCTACACATCCACCCTGGCCAACGGCTTCGCCCCGCGGTTCGGGATCACCAGCGACATCGCGTACCTCAACGGCCTGTTCCGGACCGGCGAGATCACCCACGACCTGACCCTGGGCACCACCGGGTTCCGGGCCACCACCCGGGCCGTGCTGTTCACGCCCAGCGCCGCCGTCATCGCGCTGCCCTCGGCCAGCCTCGACAATCCGGTCGTGGCCGCCTCGCACCCGGCCGGGTTCCCCGACGTGACGGACCAGTACCTGTCCTCGGTCGCCTCCCAGCAGGGCCTCAACCTCAGCGACACCCTGGGCCTCACCCGCCAGTGGTCGCTCAAGCTGGCCGTGAGCCAGGACTGGATGGGCACCCGCAACTACAACAAGACCGGCGCCCAGACCTCCGCCTACAACAAGAACGGGCTGAGCCCCATGCCCAGCCTGATCTACAAGCCGACCGAGGCCCTCACCACCTACCTGACCTACGCCAGCAGCCTGCAGCAGGGCGATATCGCCCCCGCCGGCAGCGCCAACGCCAACACCAACCTGGCCCCCTACCGCAGCGACCAGTGGGAGCTCGGGGCCAAGCTCGGCCTGGCCAAACTCGACGCCACCCTGGCGCTGTTCCGGCTGGAGCGCCCGTTCGGATTCCTGGATACGACCGACAACACCTACAAGACCGCCGGCCAGCAGGTCAACAAGGGCGTGGAGGCCAGCTTCGTCGGCAAGATCGACGAGCACCTCCGGCTCGTCTCCGGAATCACCCTGCTGGATTCCCGGATGGAAGGCACCCCCTCCCCCGCCAGCAACGGCATGCACTACGTCGGCCTGCCCAAGGTCAAAGCCAACTTCCTGTTCGAATACTGGATGCCGACCACGCCCGGGCTGGTGTTCACGGCGGACTGGCAGTACACCTCCAGCCGGCCCGAGAACGACAGCAACACCTACTGGGCCCCCAGCTACCAGGTCGTCGACCTGGGCGCCCGTTACAGCACCAAGGTGCGCGGCCTGGCCACCACCTGGCGGCTCGCGGTCGACAACATCACCGACGTGCACTACTGGTCGACCATCGGCCCGAGCACCATCACCGGTGCCAACACCGGCAACCTGACCGCCCACCTCGGCGCGCCCCGCACCGTCGCGGCCTCCCTGTCGGTGGTGTTCTGATGATCCCCAGCCGCGCCCTGGCCCTCCTGCTGGCCGGCCTGGGCGCGGCCCGGGCCGGCGATCCGCCCGCGCTCACCGTGGCCCATGCCGGCAGCATCGCCGCCGGCCTGAAGGCGGTCGCGGAGCTCTACACCCAGCGCACCGGGGTCAAGGTCGTGGAGATCGCCGGCGGCAGCGTCAGCCTCGCCCGCAGGATCGCCGCCGGCAAGGTGGAATGCGATCTCTACGCCAGCGCCGATTTCGAGAACATCGACCAGATGCTCAAGCCGGCCGGGCTGGCCGACTTCACCCTGCGCATCGCCCAGGGCGCGATGGTCCTGGCCTACACCACGGGCAGCAGGAACGCCGCGACCATCGCCGCGGCCGGCCCCTTCCAGCCGCCCGCGGACGTGCCGGCGGCGGCCGCCGACTGGTTCGTCCAGGTCACCCAGCCCGGCGTGCACATCGCCGGGGCCCATCCCTTCCTCGATCCGGGCGGCTACCGGGCCGACCTGATCTTCCAGCTGGCCCAGGACTTCTACAAGGTCCCCAACCTCTACGACGACCTGCTGTCGCACCTGGTGATCGGCAGCGCCCCGGGCGGACTGGGCACGGCCTTCGACTACCAGATCATCTACGAGCACAGCGCCGTCAACGCCAGCAAGGGCAATCCGGCCTACCGCTTCGTGCGGCTGCCCGAGGAGATCAACCTGGGCGCGCCGGCCCAGGAGGCCCGCTATGCCCGCCGCAGCGTGACCATGCCCGGCCTGCAGAGCCCCGGCGCCACCGCGCCGGTGACCATCCCGGGCAGCCGGGTCACCTGGGGCATCACCCTGCTCAAGGCCGCAACCCACCGGGAGCAGGCCCTGGCCTTCCTTCAGCTGCTCTGCAGCGACGAGGGCGCGGCGCTGCTGGACAAGGCCGGCCCCGCCGCGATCCATCCGCCTCGGGTGGCCCGGGAGGACCTGGCCCGGCTGCCGGCCTCCCTCAAGCCGCTGGTCACTTCAACCCCTCGATGAGATAGAGGTCCGAGAGCTTGCGCACGTAGTTGTAGGCCAGGTGCCGGGCGTCGGGGGTCATGGCGAAGGAGCGGATGCCGGACATGCCGCCCGGGTTGGCGGGCATGATCTCGCGCACCAGGGTACGGGCGCCGGTGGCCAGGTCGATGCGCTGGATGCGCGTGGGCAGGCCGTCCCGGTTGAAGACGTAGATCCCCCGCCCGTCGCCGGTCCAGGCCAGGCTGGTGTCGCCGGGAAGGCAGCCCTTGACCGGCTGGGCCGCGCCGCCCTTGACCGGATAGATGAGGAGGGGATCGTCCAGCACGTTCCCGGCCCGCCGGCGCAGGACCACGCGGCTGCCGTCCGGGGACAGGCACTTGGCGCCGAGCATGCTGGACAGGCCCGGCTCCCCGAACGGCACCCGGCTGCCGTCGTTCAGGTCCAGGAGGTACCAGGTGTTGTCGGTGACATTGGCGATCACCGCGTGGCGGCCGTCGGGCAGCGGCTCGGCGCCGACCGATTCGAAGCTCCCCAGATTGATCTCCCGGGGCCGGCCCGGGCCCAGGGGCAGAACGGTGAGCAGGGGCGCCGGCCGGGAGCCGGTGGCCAGGACATGGTGGCCATCGGGCATGAAGTGGGCGGCGTTGCCCTCCCCGACCAGGGTCGGCACCGGCTCCCCGGCTTTGCGCAGGTACAGGGAGAGGTGCTCATCCCCCCCGCTCCAGCCGGCCCCGGAGCCGATCAGCCAGCTCTGCCCGTCGGGGCTGATGGCGTGGGTGTAGGTGGCCTCGTTCCAGGTCAGGTCCTGCTCCCGGAAATCCGGGGCGCTCAGGCCCATGGTGCCCTTGATGATCATGCCCAGGCTCGCCAGGGCCCGGCCGTCGGAGGCCACGTCCAGCAGTTCCAGCAGCCCCGCCTGGCGGGCCAGGAGCCGCCGGCGGCCCCCGGGCGCCACCGCCCAGAGGCTGCTGCTGCCGTCCCGGAGTTCGCTGTACCAGACCTCCCGGCCGCCGGGGCCCCAGGCCAGGCCGGTGAAGCCGTGGACCTCGGCCACCACGGTCCGCGCCCCCGTGGCCCCGAGGACCACCACCCGGCCGTCCCCATGCTGGAACGAGGGCTGCTCCAGGAAGGCCACCCGGTCGCCGGCGGGGGCGACCCGGAGCGCCCACAGGAACGTGCCCGCGCTGGCCAGCCGGTGCCCCGCCGGGAACTCCAGGGTCGTCCAGGTATTGGAGCTGGACCCAGGGTCGTCGCCGCCGAAGCGGACCAGGGCCATCTGGCTGCCGTCGGGCAGCCAGTCGGCTTCCAGGGCCGAATCCTGGACCACCCGCCGGCCGCCGCCGGGCGTGACCCGGGCCAGCCGGCCCAGCTCGAACCCGGCCCAGAGCCGCGGCGCAAGCTTGACGGCCAGTTCCCCGGAGGGCGCCACCGCCAGCAGCGAGGCCCCCTGGACGCCCAGGGCCCGGGGCTCCCGGGAGGCCGGATTGAGCGAGAACACTTCCGGCTGGGCGCCGTTCCAGCGGGCGCTGAACAGGATCTCCCTGCTGCCGGGCATGAACCGGGCGCCGTCGACCAGGCCCTTGCCGAAGGTCAGGCGGCGGAAGGTGGGACTGGGCCCGGGCTGCCGGCCCAGGAGCCACCCGGAAAGGCCCGCCACGGCCAGCAAGGCCACGCCGAGCGTGGCCCAGATCCGGGTGGCGCGCCGGTTCTGGGGCGCGAACGGCGCCGCCAGCGGCGCGGGCCCCTGGGAGGCGGTGGAGAGGTTGTCCAGGGCGAAGGCCAGATCGTGGGCGTCCCGGAACCGCCGCTCGGGGGCCTTCTCCAGGCAGTGGTCGATGATCCGGCGCAGGGCCAGGGGGATGACCCGGCCGGTGGTCTCCGGTTCGGGGGGATCGTCGCGGAGGATGGCGGCCATGGTCTCGCTGGCGGAATCCCGGGCGAAGGCGCGCCGGCCGGTGAGCATCTCGTAGAGGACCGCGCCGAAGCTGAACAGGTCGGCCCGGGCGTCGGCCGGTTCCCCGCGGACCTGCTCCGGGCTCATGTAGCCCAGGGTGCCCAGGATCATGCCCTGTTCGGTATGGGGCCCGGAACTCAGGACCTCGGTGGCCAGCAGGGCCCCCGGCCGGCCCGGTCCGACCTGCTTGGCCAGGCCGAAATCGAGGATCTTGAGCCGGCCGTCCCGGGTGATCCAGAGATTGTCCGGCTTCAGGTCCCGGTGGATGACGCCCTTGTCGTGGGCCGCCGCCAGGCCCTGGGCCAGCTGCACGGCCAGTTCGGTGGCCCGGCGCGCGCTGAGCGGCCCCTGGGCCAGGGCGGCCCGGAGCGACTCGCCCTCGAGCAGCTCCATGGCCACATAGACCGTCGCCCCGGCCCGGCCGAAATCGAAGATGCCGGTGATGTTGGGGTGGTTCAGGGCGGCCACGGCCTTGGCCTCCCGCTCGAACCGGGCCAGGGCCTCGGGGCTCGAAGCCAGATGCCCGGGCAGCACCTTCACCGCCACCAGCCGGTCCAGGCGGGTATCCTGGGCCTTGTACACCTCGCCCATGCCGCCGGCGCCGAGGGTGGCGAGGATCTGGTAGGGGCCGAGGGCGGTACCGGGCTGCAGGGACATGGCCAACCGGAAATTAGAGGATCATTGTGCAGCCGATTTGCGCCCGCGTTAAGAAAGATAAAATTGGACTTACAGGTCCCTAATTATTGAACCGCGCCGCGATCGCCTGCACCGATTCCGGCGCGGCTTCGGCGTTGAAGTTGAAGAAGACCTCGGTGGTCACCTGCTCCGGCGGCACCCCGACGGCCTTGAGGGCGGCCTTCATCTCGGCCAGCATGGCGCCGTTGCCCACCAGGTGGAAATGGCAGGTCCGGGGCTCGGCGATCAGGGCCGGGGCGGCCTCGCCCACGCGGCCGCGCAGGCCGGTCCAGCCCGGCTCCGGCTCGCTGAGGGCCGGGTGCCAGCGGAAGCCCGGATGGGCCGCCTGCAGGGCGTCCAGCTCGGCCCTCAGGCAGAGGTCGGCCTCCTTGCGGACCCCGGCGAACAGGGTGATGGGGCGGGCGAAGCCCGCGGCCAGGGCCTGCTCGGCGAAGCCCCAGAGCGGGCCGATCCCCGAGCCGGTGGCCAGGCCCACCACCGCCGCGGCGTCCGGCGCCAGGCCCTCGAGGATCGGACTGTGGTGCAGGCCGCTGAGCTCGATGGTCCGGCCCGGCTCGGCCCGGTCCAGGAGCGGGGTCATGCGGCCGCCGGGCACCACCCGGAACAGGAACGTGACCCGGCGCCGGACCGGGTCGGCGGCGCAGACCGTGTAGGGGTGCTTGTGGCCGCCGTCCCGCAGCACCACCACGTGGCCGGGCTCGAACGGGAACGGCAGGGCGTCGGCCAGCTCCAGTTCCAGGAGGCGGGCGCCGCGGCCCACTTCGCGGCTCGCGGTGACGGCGGCTTGGCGCCAGGCCTGGGTCCAGTCTTCAGTCATGCGGTCCCTCCGGGAATCCCCGCCATCATTGTGCAATGTTTTTTTCTCCAACCGGTATTTGTAAATCTGGACCTGTAAGTAGCTTATCGCTCAGCCCCGGAGGCCGGGCCCTTGACGGGGGCGGCAAAGGCCCGATTCTGTCAGTGGATTTCCAAGTAGTGGTGGGACATGGCATTACGAACCCTGGCCGTGGTCATGGCCGGCGGGATGGGTGAGCGGCTGAGGCCGCTGACCGAGGTTCGGGCCAAACCGGCGGTGCCGTTCGGGGCCATCTACCGGATCATCGATTTCACTCTGAGCAACTGCATCAACTCGGACCTGCGCCAGATCCTGGTGCTGACCCAGTACAAGTCGCACTCCCTGAGCCGGCACCTGGAACTGGGCTTCAACTTCCTGTCGCCCCGGCTGGATGAGTTCATCGAGGTGGTCCCGGCCCAGATGCAGCTGGGCAACCACTGGTACAACGGCACCGCCGACGCCCTCCGGCAGAACCTGGGCTTCATCGACAGCGTCGCCCCGGATCTGGTGCTGGTGCTCGCCGGCGACCATGTCTACAAGATGGACTACCGCCTGCTCCAGGCCTTCCACCGGGAGCGCGGGGCCAGCATGACCATCTCCCTGATCCGGATGCCCGCGGAATTGGCGGCGGGCCAGTTCGGTGTGATGGAAGTGGACGGCGAGGGGCGGATCATCGGCTTCGAGGAGAAACCCGCGAAGCCCAGGTGCCTGCCGGGCACGAGCGACTGCCTGGCCTCCATGGGCATCTATGTGTTCGACAACCGCAGCCTGCACGCCTGGCTGGACAACGACCACCTGGATTTCGGCCGGGACGTCATCCCGGCCATGGTGGAAGCCGGGGAGCCCGTCTACGGGTTCGACTTCTCCGGGCAGAACCGGATCGAGGACGTGGAGGTGAAGGCCGGCGGCGACAGCCGCCACAAGACCCTGCGCCCGATCGAGAACGCCGGCTACTGGCGGGATGTGGGCACCCTCGACGCGTTCTGGCAGGCCAACCTGGACCTGATCGCGGTGCACCCGCCCTTCTCGCTCTATGGCGAGCGGTGGCCGATCTTCCGCAGCCCGACCTTCTTCCCTCCGGCCAAGTTCGTCCACGAGGACGCCTTCCGCACCGGCATGGCGGTGCGCTCGATCGTCGCCGAAGGGGTCATCATCTCCGGCGGCCTGGTGCGGGCCTCGGTGGTCGGCGCCGGCACCTTCGTCCAGAGCTACGCGCTGGTCGAATCCTCGGTGATCTTCGGCGGCACCGGGACCCGCGAGCACGTGGTCGAGACCTCCATCGGCCGCCACTGCAAGATCCGCAACGCGATCATCGACCGGCACGTGACCCTGCGCCAGGGCACCGTCCTGGGCTACGACCGGGCCGAGGACGAGGCCCGCGGCCTCAAGACCGTGGACCTGCCCGGCGGCGGCTACGTGGTGGCGGTGGGGCGGGACATGGTGCTGTGATCAGAGGTCCCGGACCGGGTTCTCCAGCAGCCCGATCCCGGAGATCTCGCTGACGAGCACATCCCCGGCCTGGAGGAACTCCGGCGGGGTGCGGGCGAAGCCGACGCCGGCGGGGGTGCCGGTGGCGATGATGTCGCCGGGAAGGAGGGTCATCCCGGCCGACAGCCATTCGAGGATCGCCGGGATGTCGAAGATGAAATCGGAGGTGTTGCCGGCCTGCTTCTCCACACCGTTGACCCGGCAGCTCAGGGCCAGGGCATGGGGATCCGGCACCTCGTCGGCCGTGATGATCCAGGGGCCCATCGGGCAGGTCCCATCCAGGCTCTTGCCCTTGAAGAACTGCTTGCCGTGGAGGATCTGCACCTCGCGGGCAGAGACGTCGTTGATCACGGTGTAGCCGAACACGTGCGCCATGGCCCGGTCCCGGGGGATATCGCGGCCGCCCCGGCCGATCACCACGCCCAGCTCCACCTCCCAGTCGAGTTGGGAAGTGCAGGCGGCATGGAGCGGGATGGCCGCGCCGGGGCCGATCACCGCCGTCGTGGCCTTGGTGAAGAAGATCGGCCGTTCCGGCAGCTTGACCTCGGGCTTGAGCTGGCCGGTGCGGGCGGCCGCGGCCTCGCGGCTGTGCTCGGCGTAGTTCCAGCCCAGGCAGAACACGTTCCGCCGGGGTTCCGGAATGGGCGCCAGCCGTTCCAGCCCGGCCAGGGCCACCCGCTCCGGTCCCGCCAGCGCCTGGCGCGCCCGCGCCAGCCCAGCATCGCCTTCGCCGATGAGATCGAGGAGGCTGAGGCCCGGGATCGGCGCGAGGGCGTCGCCCACGACCACCCCCAGACGGGGGCCGGAGCCGGACAGGTAGGTCATGAAACGCATGGGGCCTCCAGGGGAATCTCCCATGATCCCACGGCGGCGGGGATGCGCCACCGGCCGAATAGATTACCTATATATCACTTAATAAATCATTTGACTTCATCGGCACCCATTCGATATCTATTCAAATATCCATCAAGGTCTTCCACCCGTTTTCCGGCCGCCTACCGGCCAGGAACGTCGACGAATCCAGGTCCCCCCTTTGGAGTGGTCATGAACTGGCAGGCGCGCGATTTCGGCTTCCTCCCGGGCGGCCTCGCCCTGCTGCTGGGGCTGCCGGTGGCGGCCGAGACCCAGGCGGAAAAGGACCGGCGCAACCATCCGGCGCCCACCCACGCCGCGCCCGCCCGCCCCGCTCCGGCCCCGGCCGGGCACCTTCCGGCGGCGGGCGGCCGCCCGGGGCCCGCGGCCACCGCCATGCCCTCCGGCGGCCACCCCGGAGGAGGGAATCATGGGCCGGGCGCCGGCCATCCGCAGACCTTCACGCCGCCTCCAGCGCCCCGCCCCACCCCGCAACCGCTGGGCCCGACGAGCCTGACCCGGCCTTCCGCGCCGCCGGCCGCGCGGCCCGGGCCGGTGGCCGCGGCGTCGATGGCGCGGCCGGCAGGTGCGCCCGGCGCCCTGCCGGGCCGCCCTGGTGGCTTGCCCGGCCCCGGCAAGGGGCCGGGCGGCCCTGGCCTCGGCCCGCCCCCCGGCAGTGCCGCTCATGAGCTCCGGGTCGCACCCGGCAAAGTGATCCGCCAGGGCCCCGGCGGCGCCCGCCAATTCGAAGTGCGGCGCAAAGACGGCCGGCTGCTGGTGGTCTCTCCCGGCGGCCACCAGGGCTTCCTCCAGCGGCCGCTGGCCCTCGGCGGCCGCACCTTCGCCCAGCGCACCTACCTGGGCCCCGGCGGCAGCACCACCGTGCGGCTCTACCGGCCCTACGCGGCGGGCGACCAGACCTACTACATCTACGCCCCCTACCGCTATTATTCCGCGGGCTTCTACCCGGTCGTGGCCGGCCCCTGGCCCGGTCTGGTGGTCTATGCCTGGGACTGGACCGGTGAGCCGTGGTACGGCTACTACCGCGGCTATTTCGTGGCGGCCCCCAGCTACGGGGATCCGAGCGCATGGCTGGCCGACCACATCCTGGGCGACACGCTGCGCCAGGCCTACCTTGCCCGCCTGGATGCCGGGCTCGCGGCCGACCCCGGCGATCCGGGCGAGCCCATGCCCGCGGAAGCGCGCCAGGCCCTTACCGACGAGGTCCGCAAAGAGATCGCGGAAGAGGCCGTCGACCAGAAGGCCGGGGCCCCGGCCGGCGGGCCCCCATCCCTGTTCCAGGGCACCTTCCCGCGGACCCTGCTGGCCGCGGCACCCGTCAACGGCTGGGCCGGCAACCGCGACTGGCCGATCCTCCCGGGGGACGTGCTGCGGGTCCCGGCGCCACTCGAAGCGGACGCGGCCTATGCCCAGGTGGAATGGCTGGCCAGCCGGGACCGGAACCGGCCCAGGGGCACCCTGGTGACGGTCGGGGTTGCCGATCTGGTGGAAATGCAGAATCAGATGCGCGCCAACCTGGACCAGGACCTGGCCGATCTCCAGGCCCGGCAGGGCCAGGGCGGCCTGCCGGCGCTGCCCGGAGCGGCCCTGGGCCCTGCCGGCGGCCCCCTTTCGGCCAAGGTCAGGCCCGACCCGACCGCCCCGGCGGACCTGTCCGGAGCCGCCCGGGAGCTGGCCGGTGCCGAAGCGAATGCCGGCCCTCCGGCCGGCGGCACCGTGGGGCTGGGCATGACCGTGGCGGAAGTCGAGCGGAGCCTGGGCAAGCCCGCGACGGTCGCCGACCTTGGCGCCCGCCAGATCCACGTCTACCCCAAGCTGAAGGTCACGTTCACCGACGGCCGGGTCAGCGACATCCAGTAGCCATCCAAAGGAAAGCCCCATGGCCCCATCCTCCAAAGGCATTGCCGGCGCCCTCCTGGCGGTCGCCCTGGCCTTCCCCCCGGCCCTGGCCCAGGCGCCGGCCGAGGCCAAGGAGCCCAACTTCTTCGTCTACACCTTCGATGGCCATGCCCGGCATCTCAAACAGCTTTACGATTCCGGCGACCTGGCGGGATTCCTGCGCTACCACACGGCCAACGCCACGGAACTGGCGGGCAAGGCGCCCAAGTTCGATTTCTGGTACGTCAACATCGTCCGGCGCTACAACGCCGAGTTCGAGAAATCGGTGGATTCGGTCGCGCTGACGGCCGCCATGCTCCTGTCGACCGAAGCGTTCCCGGTTGCCAAATGGGCCCTGGCCAAGGATATCTGCCGGACCGTGGCAAGCCTGGACGACGGCTACACGTCGTTCGCCCTGCTCCGTGAGCCCCGGTTCCTGAGCCCGCGCCTCAAGGTCCTGGACGAGCTCCAGGCCCGCCTGGCGGAGTACCTGGGCCGGCACCGGGAAGAGGCCTTCAACGCCTACCTGGCCAGCCCCTCCGGGGGCTCCTTTTTCGAGGTCTATCCCCTGATGGACCCCTCCAAGGAGAAGGCCTATTACATGGAACATTTCACCCAGCTCCTGGGGCACGCCGCCCGGGCCGGCGGGGTGGAGGTCGACCCGCTGTTCCCCGTTCTGCAGCAGGCCCTGGAACCGGCCGACCTGATCCGCTACATCGAAAACGCCAACCAGCTGGACGGCCAGAACATGTACTGGAACGAGTTCAGCCGCCTGCTCTACTTCCTGAACGACCACGGGGCCGGGCCCGAACTCCTGCGCAAGCTCTTCAACCGGTACACGGCGGTCTATCTGGCCACCAAGCCAGGCCGGCCGGCTGACTTCCCGGTCAATTGCGAGGAATTCCAGCCCGTCCCCGTGGATTTCGGCAAAGACGTCGCCTACCGTTTCCCTTCCGGGAACGAGGGCAAGTTCATCGTCATCCTCGCCAATCTCAGCACCCGAGCCACCCACCAGCAGGTCGAGCAGCGGGCGGTGTCGTCCCGGTTCGTCTCCGGCCACCACGACGAGCACAACCCGGAATACGACGCGGCCGTGGCCCGCGTCGAAAGCGCCGAAGCCGCCTACAATTACGCGCTGCGTCAACAGCAGCAGATGGCCGCGCAGACCAACAGCAATTCCGGACTGGCCGGGCTTCTGGGCAACGTCCTGAGCACCGGCACGTCGGTCTACGCGGCCACGGAGCTGAGCAAGGCCCGATCCGCCCTGGACCGCACGCCCTCGGAGATCCAGCAGCCCGACTATGCCGACTACACCTACACCACCACCCGGGTCGGAGTCCACCGCCAGCTGGAGATGACCCTCTATTTCAAGCAGCCCGGCACCCGCGGCGTGTTCAAGACCCCGATCAAGCGGGACTTCGACCAGGAGTTCAAGTTCGTCTACGACCTCAACGGCGCCGACCCGGATGCCAACGCGATCGTGGCCGGCTTCCAGAACGAGGACGACCTGGACTACGCCGAGAAGAACCCGATGCTGCTGAACATGGCCGCCATCATCGACCTGCTCGGCGCCGAGAGCTGGGTGCCGGTGCCCGAGAAGGAACTGGCGGCCGAGGTCCCGGCCCTGCTGCGGGCCGACCCGCCTGCAAAATCCGGGCCGGCCGCCAAGCCCAAAGCCGCCAAGAAAAACTAAGGAAATTCAACTTCCTCCAGAACCTTCGGCACGCGAAGGGCATCTAGCTAGTACCGTTCCTGTTCGGTGGCCAGGCTGGAGGATGCAATGAACTCGTTATATGGCTTCATTTTAGTGACCAGCCTGATGATCCTCATATTCCTGGGACCCGAGTATTTCCAATCCGTGATCAAGCGTCGCCATCGATACCGGAGGACGGGCCATGGGCGTCGGCAGGCCTTGACCCGGAATTGAGTGAATAATTAATCCCCGTCATATAAACCAGAAGATGCCGCCCAGAACGACGGGAATCGCGGCGGACGACCTGGATGCGGGGGTCCGGTCGCTTCGGCTGCCCACGCCACCCAGCGAGAGGAAATTCCACATGACCGCACCGACCTGCTCGAATCTCTCCAACGAGAAGCTGCTGCTCGCCCTGCTCAGCGGCGCCGTGCTGGGCGCCGTCCTCGTCACGGTCAGCTCCGGGCCCACGGGCCGGGAGCTCCGCAGCTCCATCCGGGCCCTGGGGAACCGTCTCCTGGGCAGGACCGGGCAGGCCGGGGCCGAGACGGATGAGGAGATCCTCGCCCTCTTCGTCTGAAATCTCCTCGCCCTAGAGGATCGTCACCTGCGCGAAATCATTCAGCAGCCGGTGCAGCGGAATGTAGAAGATCCGGAAGATGCCGTGATGGCGCCGGCGGTCGAACAGCGACTTGCGCCGTTCAGGCTGTTTGCCGCCGAGGCGGGGGAGATGGCGTTGCCTTCGGGTCATGGGGCCGTCCAGGGATATGCGGATGCATGCATATTACCATTGCCGATCCCTAGGTCAAGAGGTGAACCCCGGAATCGCGGGGCGATTTCCGGGGTTCGCGGCAGGGCGGAACGGAGGGCTAGCCGGCGACTTCCTCGGCCTTGACGTCCGCGGCCAGGGCGACGGGATCGGTGGAGGTGATGGTCTCCTTGGGCTCGCCCAGGGTCATGTTCTCGGCCTCGGCGATCTTCTTGGCGATCGCCCGGACGGTCTTGATGGACTTGATCTGGGACGGGACGTTCTTGAACAGCACCTTGACAGTCATGACGGCCGTGCCGATCTTCCGGATCTTCATGAGGAGCATGGGGTTGGAGCCAAGGCTGGACAGGGTGCGCTGGCCCGAGGAGAGGAATCCGGGCAGCTGCGTGACCGCGACGGCATCCGCCGCCAGGGCCAGCCCCAGCTTGGTGTAGGCGGGCCCGACCACCTTGGCCTTCTCCTTGCGGTAAGTTGCCGGGTCCAGCTTTTCCATTTCCGCGAAGCCATCGGAGGCCAGGGTTTCCGAATCGGCATCGATCTGGCCGTCGGCGCCCCGGGCGGCCTTGAGCTCATTGTATTTTGTGAATTTCTCGGAGATCGCGGCCACCTGCTCGGGGGGGAAGGCCTCGAGCATCTGCATGGCCGAGGACACGGCCAGGTCGGTGGCGATGGTGGAAAAGGCGATGATGGTGACGCTGGTGGAGATGAACTTGTCCGCATCCGCACCGCCGCCGCCGCCCAGCAGGCTGCCCAGGCCGAACTGGGCCTGGGCGGGGGCGCCGATGGCCAGGGCCAGGGCGAGGAGGGCCAGACTGAGTCTCTTGCGCATGGTGTTGCTCCTAATGGAAGGCCTGGCTCAGGCCTTTGGCGGTGGCGGTCTTCAGAAGTTCTTCGAGGGCGGGCACCTGGTAGGCGAGCTCGGCGGCGCCGAAATCCCCCGGCAGGTAGGGGGACGCCAACAGGTCGTTGGAATGCGCATACTTCACACCGACCTTCAGCAGCGGTTCCCCGCCCGGGTAGGTCTCCTTGGGATAAAGGCGCAGCCGCCAGACACCGCCCAGCCTGGCCACCGGGCCCGCGGCCTCGGCGCTCAGGCCCTCCACGAACAGCTTGAGGAACTTCGGGTCGGCCGAATCCATGGGCAGTTCGGAAGGGTCGTCGACGACCATGATCTCCATGGGCGCCATCTTCACCACCTGTGCCGCCAGCCGGGCCTGGGCCCAGGGGGCCTGCAGCCAGGAGCCGGGCTGCACCTCAGGCGGGACCACGACCACCAGGGGCCCGCTGGAGCCGAGGTTGAAGGTGAGCTCATCCCGGGCGTCGCAGCGGCCCAGATCCGCGACGGCCAGGGGCTCGGGCCGGCTGTAGTAGGTCCCCAGGTCCTTGCCGCCGGGGCCGCGCACCTGGCCCTGGAACTTCCGCCACTTGAGCGGCGTGTTGGGGGCGGGCGGAGCGCCATTCCAGGCCACCTGGCCGCCGCCCTTGGCGAAGCCCACGTGGGCCTTCTCGGAGGGCCGGATCCCGGCCTCGACCGCCCGGGCCAGCTTGATCAGCCCGTCCCGGCAGAGGTTGAACCACAGCGAGGAGAGATCCAGCTCGCGCATCCCGGGCTTGGTCCGGAACAGCTTCTGCTCGGACATGAACTCCACCCCCTTGAACAGCTGGGTGGCGCGGCCGGCGGCGTCCGGGTCGCCCTGGCGCTGGGACCAGCGGACCCCCCAGATCACGTTGAAGCGGTTGTCGGTGGCGCCCTTTTCGCCGGGCGCCGTGCCGTAGCAGGCGTCGGGCATGCCGATGTCCACCACCACATCCGGGGCCTCCCGGCTCCGCTGGACGCTGACGCCCAGGTCATTGTCGTCATCGGCCTTGTTGCGCATGGAGAAGCTCTTGAACAGGTCGGCCAGATCGCGCCAGTTCTGCTGGCCTTCCTCGGCATCCAGCGGCAGCATGCGCAGGCCGCCGCTCTTGCCCAGGTAGTTGGCCATCAGGCCGCACCAGCCGGCCTCGTCCAGAGGCGCCTTCATGCCCGGGGCCAGGGCGCCCGGGACCGGGCCCACCCAGCGCAGCGCCACCCGCGGCTCGGCCCGCTCGGCGGCGGAATCCGAGCCGACCATGGTCGCGTGGTACTCCTCGCCGGCATCCAGGCTCATGGTCTTCTTGGCCGTGGCCTCGAGCACCGAGAAGTGGTCGAACACCTCCCGGACCTTGACGTGGCGGGGGCCGGAAACGGGGGTGGAGGGCTTGACCCCTTCCAGCCGGCCGAACGGCCAGATCCCGCCGCCGCCCTTGACCCGGACGCCCGGGGAATCCAGGATCCCGGCCTTGAGGGTGAAGGGATGGGCATTGCGCTGGATCTCGGCCAGGCAATCCTGGATCCAGGCCCGGGTGGCCTCGTTGAAGGCCTTGCGGACCAGGGCGTCCTTCTCGGCCTGGGGCCGGTCCCGGCTCAGTTCCACGGCCCGGGTGGCCATGCGCGTGGCCGCGAACAGCCGGGTCAGCGACCAGGGATCGACCAGGGTGATGTCGCCGACGATCACCGCTTCGTAGCGCTCGAGGGTTCCCGCCACCACATCCTGGTTCACCCGCACCACCGACAGGCGCGGCACCACCGCCAGGGACGGTTCGTCGGGATCCAGCCGGTGCTCCAGGTCCAGGGGGATGTGCGCCTTGGGGAAGGCGGCCTCGAAGGCCTGGCGGAAGGCGCCGTTGAGGGCATCCAGGTCACTTCGGCCGTTGACTCCGACGAAGGCGTCGGGCGCCGGATCCCCGACCAGGATGGTGGGCGCCAGGACATAGCGGGTCTCCTGGGCGTACGCCGCCACCACGAAGGCCGCCGCGAATACGGCCCGTTGGACCACCTGCATGAATTGGGCCATCAGCGTACTTTCAGCTTGGCGCCGGAATCAGTCTTGCCCAGGAGTTCAAAGGACTTGGGAGCGCCGTCGAGGACGTCCTTGATTTCCTCGGGACTCTTGTCGCCCAGGGCGAGCGTGAGGGTCTCGACCGTCCCGCCGGCGCGGGATTCGCTCTTGAACTGGAAGCCCTGCTGCCGGAGCCACTGCTTGAACGGCACCAGCACCGAGCGGTCCTGGACGTTGCTGATCTCGACCAGGTACTGGCCGGTCGGGGCGGCCGGCTGGGCTTCGGCCGAATTGAGGTCCTGCATGAGGGTGCGGACCTGCTCGGGCAGCTGGTCCTTCAGGGTCGCCACGCACAGGCCGATGGCCTGGGTGCGGGCGTCGCCGGCGCTGGACGAGTAGCCGCTGGCCTTGCTGATGGAATCCGAGGGCATGACGTTGGTGCCGTCGCCCACCCGCACGTAGCGCAGGGTCACCACCGAGTTGTACTTGAAGCCGCGGTTGTTGGTGTCGATCGGGGTCAGGCAGTTCAGGGCGATGGTGACGCAGTCCTCGTCGCGGATCTCCGAGTGGCGCCGGACCTCCTTGAGGACCTTGTTGACGAATTCGTCCTCGGACGTGAAGGTCAGCCCGACCAGGGGCGATTCCACCGTGGCCAGCTTCAGGTCGGCCCGCTGCAGCGCGCCCTCGAGCAGGGTGCGCACCTGGTTGGTGGAGGTGGCGCCGACGTTGCTCATCTTGGTGGGATCGGCGTAGTCGACGACCTTGTAGTAGGAGGCGGAGGCGGCCGAGGCCGAGGCCCCCTGGGCCGAGGAGGAACGGTCGCTGGAGGCGCCCACCGAGGAGCGGGCGCTCAGGGAGGCGTTGGCGTTCACCGCGGCATGGGCATCCACGGCCCCCGAGCTCCAGGGGCCGACGTGGGCGGCCTGGACGGAGCGCTCGGCCTGGACCGAGCGGTTGGCATCCACCGCGCTGTCGGCCTGGTAGTTGGCGCTGGCGCTGTCGGTGTTGGCGAAGCTGGCGGACTGGCTGCTGGAACTGTCGGCGCGGATCTCCTCGTGGAGCACGATCGGCTTGTTCAGGTTGGCGTCCATCTGCTCGACGGTGTAGGACAGGACCACGAACTTGAACTTGGAGTTCAGGCCCTTGGTCAGGCTGATGCCCTGGCGCTTCAGGTAGGCCTTCATCTGCCCCAGGTCGCAGCGGACGATCACCTGGACCTTGGCGTTCAGCCCGTCCATGCCCGAGTCCTTGACCTGGATCTCCTTGACGAAGACGCTGTTGTGATCGGCCAGATCCTGGATGGTGGCGTTCATCTTTTCGGATTCCACGTAGCCCGCGCCCAGCAGCTCGGACATGGCGTCGCGCATGGCGTCCACCACCGCCAGCGCCTGGGCCCGATCCATGGCCTTCTCGTTCTCCCGGGCCTGGGAGAACATCGACTTCTCCGCCACGGCCCTGCCGACGCCGGGGAAGCCCTTGATTTCCACAGCCTGGGCCGGGGCGGAGGCACCGAGGGCCAGGGCGACGAGCGCGGGAACGGTGATGAGGGTCTTTTTCACGGAAATCTCTCCCAGCATGAAGTCGCCCCCCGGAAGGGGCGGGGATTTTACAGAGCCAAATCGTTGAGCCACTTGTCGAACAGCTTCTCGAGCTTCTTCTGGCAGTCCATCAGCAGGCCCTGGCCGGCGGCCAGTTCGCTTGTGCCGACCCCGGTCGCCTCGATGGGCAGGGTCTGGTAGGCGTGGCCGTCGCGGCCCATGAGGGTGAGTTCCAGGGCGGCCTTGGCCTCGGTGAAATCCGGGCCGGGGGTGATGTCCCACCAGTCCCGTCCCTTGCTGGCGTTCTCGGCGCCGGCGTGGTCCAGAAGGCGCAGGGTGATGGTGAAGTCGCTCCGGCCCTCCATCCAGCCCAGGCCCTGCTTGAGGACGGCGTTGCGGACCACCGTGGCCAGGTCGCCGGGAATGCCGGAGGCGCCATCCCGCAGGCACAGGGTCATGGCCCGGCGCAGATCCACCATCCGCTGCTCGAGGGCATGGCGGGTGTCATGGAGGTCGGTCCGCACCAGCGGGCTGCCGCCGCCGGCGATCAGGGGATCCACCAGGACGTCCAGCCGGTTCAGCTCCTCCCGGCTCTTCCGGAGCCGGACGATGGCCCGGGCCCGGGCGACGGGGTCGTCGGCCAGATCGGCCTGGGCATCGATGTCCTTCTTGACGTCGTCGAGCCGGGCCTGGAGCTCCATGAGCGCCCGGGTCACGTCCATGTAGGCCAGGGCCCAGACGGTGCGGTTGGCGGTGTCGACCCAGGTCTCGGCGACGGTCAGCCCGGGCAGGTCCGTGGCCTGGGTGGTGATCTTCGACTCCTCGGCCAGCTGCTGCTGGGACTTCGCCGTGGTGGGCCCGCCCAGCTGGCGGTTGACGCTGGCGGAGGACTGGCTGACGCTGCTGCCCTTCACCGAGGCGTGCAGCTGCATGACCACCTCGACCCGGGCCTTCTGGGAGGCCGCCTGGATCGACTGGGCCTGGTTGCCGGTGAGGGGCGCGGCGCCGACGGCGTAGACCCGGCCCAGCTGGCTGGGCAGGACCTCGATCCAGGGCGGCCGCACCTGGCCCTGGGCCAGGAGGATGCAGGGGACAGAGAGGGCGACGAGGATAGGATTCATGGACCACCCGGCTGGAGGGACAAACGGACTCAGTCACTAGGTATAAGAATGAGGAAACCTTGCCCGATCACGAGGGAACATTCAATCTAATTTCAACATTATAGGCACCCAAGAACATTCGGGAGGCCCAAGCTGGATGTAAAAAACATTGGTGGATGACAGGCTTCCTGGAATCCTGTTCGCCTGCTTACTCGACCGGTTCCAAACCCAGTTCAGCCCGGTGCCGATGCAGCACCTCGACCACCCGCTGGAGGTGCTCGTCCTCGGTGCCTCCGGTGAGCTCGGACAGGCGCCGGAAGGCGGCGAGCATCTCCTCCCGGTCGACCCCGGCGGCGAAGGCCGGCGTCTTCATTTTCTTGCGGATGCTTTTCGGCTCCAGGCCGAGGGTGCGCTGGGGCCGGACCAGGGCGCAGGCGGTGACGAACCCGGTCACCTCGTCCGAGGCCACCAGGGCCCGCTCCAGCAGGGATTCGGGGCGGATCCCGGTGCGCTCGGCGGCGTGGGCCGCCACCGCCCGGGCCAGGGCCGGCTCGCCCCGCGCCTCCAGCCAGGCGACGACCCGGTTGGGGTGCTCGTCGGGCCACTGGTCATAGTCGGCGTCGTGGAGCAGGCCGGCCAGGGCGAAGGGAAGCGGGTCCTGGCCCTGGCGCACGGCCAGGTCCTCCATCACCCGGGCCACGCCCAGGGCATGGATCCGCAGCCGCTCCGAAGGCGTCCACTGGCACACCCGCTCCCAGGCCTCCTCGCGCGTCAACATGGTCGTCCCCCTCCGGCATTCTCAGGCACAATGGAACCCATGGCCACCCGAAAATCCCTGCTGCCGATGACCGTCCTGGCCCTGCTGGTGCTGGGCGCCAACTTCTGGGCGCTGAAGGTCCGCAAGGCCCGCCCGGTCCAGGCGCCCGAGACGGCCGCGGCGGCCCTGGCCGCCCATCCCGACCAGCCGGCCCCGTCGGCCGCGGTCATCGAGGCCCTGCGCTCCGATCTCACCCTGCACCGGCGGCTGATCGTGTTGTTCGCCGAGGAGGCCAGCCTCAAGGGGCCGGCCCGGGAGCAGGCCCTGGCCGACGGCCACCGGCTCCACCACGACCGCGAGGCCCTGGTCTACCAGCTGGACCGCACCCTGACGGCCCTGGGCGCGGCCGCGGCGGCGGTGCGCGACCCGGTCGCCGCGGCGGCCCTGGACTGGATGGAGAAGGACCGGGAGATCCTCGAACTGGACCGGCTGGCGTTCCGCGATCCCCTGCGGGTCCTGGCCGCGGCCCTGGCCGGGGACGCCACCCCGGAGGGGATCCAGCTCAAGGCCCGGGTCGCCAGGGACCTGGCCGAGGTCGACCGGGTCGAGGCGCTGGTGGAGGCGGAGTACCGGCAGGTGTTCGGCGGCCCCGGCGTCCCGGCCAAGGGCGGCGAGCGCCGGCGCTGGCAGGCCTACGTCCAGGCCCTGAAGGCGCTGCTGCCCCCGGCCGCGGCCCCCGCCGCGGTCCCGGCGCACAAGGCATCCTTCGGCGAGCTCTCCGGCCGGGAACTGCCCGACAAGGTCCTGGTCCTGACCTTCGACGACGGCCCCCACCACGTCTATACCGCGGAGATCAAGGCCACCCTGCAGCGCTACAAGGCCCCGGCGGTGTTCTTCGAGGTGGGCCGCAACATCGGCTCGGTCGACGCGGCCGGGAAGGTCAAGCTCACCGCGCTCTCCAGCCTGACCGAAGGGCTCACCCAGGCCGGCTTCATCATCGGCAACCACAGCTACACCCACGCCCAGCTCAGCAAGGAGACCGGCCAGCCCCTGGCCATCGAGATCGGCGAGACCGACCAGGTGCTGGCCGCCATCCCCGGCGCCCACTCGCACCTGTTCCGCTTCCCCTACGGCGCCCGCACCCCGGTGCAGCTGCAGGCCCTGGAGTCCTACCACCTGCGGTCGGTGCTCTGGAACATCGACAGCCTGGACTGGGCCGACCCGGTCCCCAGCTCCGTGGCCGACCGGGTCCTGCGCCTGGTGGCCGAGGAGCACCGCGGCATCATCCTGTTCCACGACATCCACGACCGGGCCGGCAAGGTCCTGCCGGGCCTCCTCGACAAGCTTCGCGGGGAGGGCTACCGCTTCGCCGGCCTGGACGCCGAGGGCAACCGGGTCGATTGAGTCAGCGCCCCAGCCCGTCGACCAGGAACAGTTCGCTCAGCTTGCGGTCCCAGGTGTAGGCGAACACCCGGGCGTCGGGGGTCATGAACACGCTGCGGACCTGCAGGTGGCCCGCGGGGTCCGGGGGCGTGAAGGTGCGCACCGGGACCCGGGCGCCAGTCCGGAGGTCCAGACGGTCGATCGCCACCGGCAGCACCGCCAGTTCGGGCCGGACGTAGACGCTGGCGCCGTCCCCGCCCCAGCCGATGATCCGCTCGCCCTTGCCGAGGCCCGGGACCGCCTGGGGGGCCCCGCCGCCGTGGACCGGGACGATGAACCAGTCGCGACCGTTGCCGGTGGTGATGAACCGGCTGCCGTCGGGCGAGAGCGGCACCAGCCCGGCGACCGCGGCGCCCTGCCCCTCCGGGCTGAACGGGACCGGATCGCCATGCCCGGGCGTCCAGCGGTACCAGGCCAGCTGGCCGTGCTGCTGGCCCTGGAAGACCACTTCCGGTCCCTGGAGGTAGCTGATGCCGTTGCCCTCGAAGCCCGGGGGCAGGGTCAGCACCCGCGGCCGGCCCGGGCCGGTGGGCATGAAGAACATGAACCGGGGACGCTCGCCCGGGTCGTCCTGGAACCGGGCCGGGTCCAGCCCGGCCAGCTGGAAGGCGGCGGTGGCGCCGCTGTCCAGTTCCCGGGCCGGCAGGAAATCGATGGAGAGCATCAGCTGGCTGCCGTCGGGGGTGAGGGTCATGGGGTTGCCCCGGGCCAGCTTGACCGCAAGGTCCTCATCCAGGCGGTAGACATAGGCCAGGTCCTGGGCGGTGCCGCCATCCAGGGCCGGGGAGTCCAGGAGCAGGAGGGTCCGGCCGTCGCGGCTCAGGCCGGCGCCCTGGGTGCCTTCCAGCAGGGAGATCTCGCGGGTGGCGCCATCCTTCTGGACGAACACGCTGCGGCGCACCCGCTGGCTGGCCAGGAGCACCCGGCCGTTGGCGGAGACGTCCATCAGCTGCTTGGCGCCCTCGCCGCGCCAGACCAGGCGGCGCCGGCCCGGGCCGGTGATCGCCCAGAGGGTGGTCTGGTCCCCCTCCCATTCGGAGAACCACAATTCGCCGCCCGGGCCCCAGGCCAGGCCGGTCAGGGTCTGGGCCAGGGAATCGCCCTCCTTTTGGAACAGGGTCCGGTTACGGCCCTGGCGGTCGATGGTCTGGATGGCGCTGGTGCCCTGGTTGCTGTCGCTGTGGATCAGGGCCAGGCGCGCGCCGTCGCGGGCCATGCGCAGGCACTTGACGCCGGTGGCGGCGCCGTCCTCCTGCAGCACCGTCCGGCCGGCGGGGAATTCCACCCGGATCAGACCCTTGTCGTCCATGGCCAGCAGGGCCATGCTCTGGCCGTCCCAGGCGGCCTCGCAGACGTCCTCGAGGATCTCCTTGACGCTGCCGCCGCCGCCCGGGGCCTGGGCCAGGGTCCCGCTGTAGCGGCCCCCGAAGCGCCGGGCCGGGTGGCGCAGGACGGCCAGTTCGCTGCCGGCCGAGACCCCCAGCAGGAGGGCGTCCTCCAGGCCCAGGGCCTTGGGCCCCTCGCTGTCCGGATAGAGCGCGAACAGGGCGGGATTGCGCCCCTGGATGCGGGCGGAATAGAACACGGTCCGCCCGTCCGGCCCGAAGAAGGCCGATTCCAGGGTGCCCTGGGGCGCCTGGATGCGATGGAAGGTCGGGGCCGGTGGCGACTTGGGCGCGCGCAGCCAGGCCGCCGCCAGAACCAGCGCGGCCCCGGCCGCCACGGCCAGGGGCCAGGCCCGGCGCCCGTTCCAGGGCGCCGCCGCGGGCAGGGCCGGATGGGCGGTGGTGGCCGGCTCCAGGTGCTGGAGCGCGAAGGCCAGGTCGCGCATGGACTGGAACCGGGCCTCGGGCCGCTTCTCCAGGCAGTGCGCCACCAGGTGCTCCAGGGTCGGCGGCAGCGGGCCCCGGGGGGTCCGGAACTCCGGCAGGTCCACGCTGAGGATGGCCTCGAAGGTCTGGGCCGCGGTATCCCGGCGGAAGGCGCGCTGGCCGGTGAGCAGCTCGAACAGGACCACGCCGAAGCTGAAGATGTCGGAGCGGGCATCCAGCTCCTCGCCGCGGATCTGCTCCGGGCTCATGTAGCCCATCGTCCCCATCACCATCCCGGCCCGGGTGCCGGGCGCGTCCGGAAGGTCCGGGGCCGGGCCCGGGTCCTCGAAGTCTCGGGAAGCCGCGGTGAGGGCCTCCTCGATGGGCGGCCGGGCCGGGTTCCAGCGCGGCATGGGCTTGGCCAGGCCGAAGTCCAGCAGTTTCACCTGGCCGTCGTTGCAGAGGAAGATGTTCTCCGGCTTGATGTCCCGGTGCAGCAGGCCCTTCTCATGGGCCGCCGCCAGCCCCAGGGCCAGCTGGGTGGCGATGTCCAGGGCCCTGCGCGCCAGCAGCGGTCCGTCCCGGAGCCCCTGGCGCAGGTTCTCGCCTTCGAGCAGCTCCATGACCGCGTAGATGGCCCCGCCGGCCCGGACGAAATCGAAGATCCCCAGCACGTTGGGATGGGACAGGGCGGCGACGGCCTTGGCCTCCCGCTCGAACCGGGCCACCCGCACCGGGTCCCCGGCCATGCCCGCGGGCAGCACCTTGATCGCCACCAGCCGTTCCAGCTTGGGATCCAACGCCCGGTAGACCACGCCCATCCCGCCGCTGCCGATCTGGGCCTGGATGAGATAGGGTCCGAGGGAGCTGCCGGGCTCAAGGATCATGGGGTCCGCGGGGCTCCTGGGGACGGGGGTGAAGGGTCCATCTTATAGTCATTTCACTCTATACGGCAGAGGATTCCATGGTCAGATGGGAGGATGGGAACCTTCGGTCGCACGGGATTGGATGTCAGCCTCCTGGGCCTGGGCGCGGGCCACCTGGACCGGCCCGGGCTGGACGAAGCCGCGTGCGCCGCCTTCCTCAACGGCGCCCTGGACGCGGGCGTCACCCTGATCGACACCGCCCCCAGCTACGGCCGCTCCGAGGCCCGGATCGGCCGCCACCTGGCCGCCCGCAGGGACCAGTTCACCCTCTCCACCAAGGTCGGCTACGGCATCGAGGGCGTGCCGGACTGGACCGGCCCCTGCGTGGCCGCCTGCGTGGACCGGGCCCTGCGGGTGCTGGCCACCGACCGCCTGGACATCGTCCACCTGCATTCCTGCCCGGAGGAGATCCTGGCCCGGGGCGAGGTCATCGAGGCGCTGGAAGTCGCCAAGGCCGCGGGCAAGGTCCGGGCCATCGCCTATTCCGGCGAGAACGAGGCCCTGGCCTACGCCCTGGCCTGCGGCCGCTTCGATGGCCTGCAGTGCTCAGTCAATCTGTGCGACCAGCGGGTCCTGGCGACCACCCTGCCGGACGTCCAGGCGCGCGACCTCGGCCTGATCGCCAAGCGCCCTTTGGCCAACACCCCCTGGCTCCACCCCGCCCGCCCGGTCGGCCAATACTGCGAAACCTACTGGCTCCGCCTGCGGGCCATGGGCCTGGACCCCGGCGGCCTGGGCTGGCAGGAACTGGCCCTGCGCTTCGCCGCCTTCCAGCCGGGGGTCACCAGCTGCATCGTCGGCACCGCCGACCTGGAGCACCTGAAGGCCAACGTGCGGATCCTGGAACAGGGCCCGCTGCCGGAGGCGACCGTGGCCGCGATCCGGCAGGCCTTCATGGACTCCGACGATGGCTGGGAAGGCCAGATATAGTTTTTCCTCCTTCATTATCCCCGTCCATCCCAATACTGTTCGTACAAGGTTTTTCCCAGCGACTCAGCGAGTCCTCTGCGCCCCAGAGTTCAATTGGTTTCTGTGACATGTCGATGCGATCGTGATTTGCCTATGCGCTCGGGTTCTTATTAGAAACCAATTGAACGCTGGGGCGCCGAGGACTCGCTGAGGCGCTGGGAAAAGCCTTGTACGAACAGTATTGGGATGGACGGGCATGAAGAAGGATGAAAGCACTGATTTCAGCAATCAAGATCAGCGCCCCTGGCACCTGCGGACGTAGTCGGTGACGGTGCCTTCGGAATCGATGCCCAGCGCCGCCAGGTAGGCGGTGAGGTAGCCCCGGACGATCACCGCGGCCGCAGGCAGGTCATTGAACCGCTCCTCCTCCAGGGCGGTCAGGAAGGTCTGGCGGACGCTGGTCTCGGCGGCCAGGTGCTCCAGGGTGAAACCGGCGGCTTCGCGGATCCGGCGCAGGCCGGGGCCGTCCAGGACCTTGTCCGGGGCCGGCAGGCTCCGCCGGGGCGGCGGCGGCGGGGCAACCTTCTCCAGCAGGCCACAGAGTTCCAGGTAGGCGGCCTCGACCTCGGCCAGCACCCGGGCCTGGGCCTCGGGGGAGAACTCGTCCATGGCGGCGGCGCCCAAGGCGGTCGAACCGGGGCTGTAGAGCCCGCGCAGGAACCCGTAGGCCCGCCGGACCTCGTCCAGGCCGGCGTCCGGGGCCACTTCCAGGAGCTCGCGGCAGCGGGCTTCGCCCAGGCCGCTCATGGCCGGCCGCTCCGGCGGGCCTGGGCCTTGCGGATCCCGTCCAGGATGGATTCCAGATCGTGGGTCATGGCGAACGAGGCTCCCTTGAGCACGTGCTGGCCGCCCTGGCCGAACTGGTGCCAGAGGTCCTTGTCGTGGTGGATGAAGCCGGCGAACTCGGCCGGCACCTGGAAGAACTTGACCACCGCGCTGCGGGCGGCGGCGCCCATGTCGACCTGGCGGAACTCCCGCACCTCGTTGAGCACCAGGTGCAGGAACAGGGTGGGCCGCTCCCGGGCGAACAGCTCGGCGAATTCCGGGGAGAGCTCGCCCACCTGGGCGGCCAGGTCCAGCACGGTGGCGATGCCGAGCTCGGCCCGGCGCTTCCAGAGATCCCGGGCCGGGTCGCGCATCCGCACCTGCGACAGGATCCCGCTCAGCTGGCGGAACTGCAGGTTCTTGACGAACAGGTAGAAGTTCTCGAGGGCGAGGGGGTCCGGGGTGATGACGGCGACCTTGATATCGGCCAGGAGGAAGCTGTCCAGGGTGTCGTATTCGGTGCCGGCACCCAGGTCCAGGATCACGTGGTCCGCGTCCAGCTTGCGCAGGTGCCGGAAGAACTTCAGCTTCTGGGCGTTGTTGAGGCCGTCGGTGTTGGCGGAGTTGATGTTGCCCGGGATCAGCCGGAGCCCGGGCATGCGGGTGTCCAGGGCGATTTCCTCAAGCGTCAGCTTGTCCTCGAAGAACCGCCCGAGGTGGCTCTGGGGATGCCGGATCCCGCAGTAGATATGCTGGTTGGCGCCGCCGAAATCGGCGTCCACCAGGATCACCCGGGCGCCCTGCTCCGCCAGCCGAAGGCCAAGGCCGTTGGCCACGAGGCTTTTGCCCGTGCCGCCCTTGCCGCCCCCAACCGCCCAAATCTGCATTAATTTCCCATGATCTCAGACCCATCCACCCTACCAGATTCGACCGCGGGCCGTGTTTGTTGCAATTATCATCTTCCCCTGGGGCGGGGATCGCCTATCCTGAGACTCAACCACCGGAACATGCATGGACCCCGACTCGCCTCCCGGCAACTCCGCCATTCTAGGTCGAACCGAACCAGCGGGCCAGATCACCCCGTCCCTTCGGATCCTCATCAAGGCCATCGAACAGAGCCCGGTCTCGGTGATCATCACCGATCCCCGTGGCCTGATCCAGTACGTGAACCCCAAGTTCACCCAGCTCATGGGCTTCACCCTGGAGGAGGCGGTCGGCAAGACCCCCCGGATCCTCAAGGGCGGCTTCCTCGCCCGGGACTTCTACAAGGACATGTGGGAGACCATCCTGGCCGGGAAGGAATGGCACGGCCTGTTCCACAACCGCACCAAGACCGGGGAGCTGGTCTGGGAGCTCGGCTCCATTTCGCCCATCCGGGACGACGAGGGCCGGATCACCCACTTCGACGGGGTCAAGGAGGACATCACCGAGATCAAGCGGCTCCAGGACCAGATGGCCCGCATGGCACACTACGACCAGCTCACCGGGCTGGCCAACCGGTTCCTGTTCATGGACCGGCTGGGGCAGATACTGGCCCAGTCCAAGCGCCGGGAAACCACCTTCGCGGTGCTCTATATGGATCTCGACCACTTCAAGGCGGTCAACGACAGCCACGGGCACGCCATGGGCGACCGGCTCCTGGTGGCGGTGGCCCAGCGCCTGCTGGGCTGCGTCCGGGAGACCGACACGGTGGCCCGGATGGGCGGGGACGAATTCACCGTCCTGCTCACCGAGATCAAGGGCATCGAGGACGTGGAGCGGATCGCCGGGATGATCCTCCGGGCCATCTGCAACCCGTTCCGGATGGACGGGATCGAGTGCAGGATCGGGATCTCCATCGGGGTCTCGCTGTACCCCATGGACGGCCTGGACGGGGACGCCCTGCTCACCGCCGCCGACACCGCCCTCTACCAGGTCAAGCAGGGTGGGCGCAGCAATTTCTACATTCCGGCCAAGGATCTGGGCCAAGCTAATTAGCATGGAGCTCTGTTTCTCCGTTCGCGAATTCGTGGCGCCGCTGGAGCCCGCGGGGAGCCTGGACGCCCGGCGCTCCCTGGCCGGCGAGGAGGATCCCCTGGCCCTGGGCGCGCGGCTCCATGCGCGGGTGCAGAAGCGGCTGGCCCGGGAGGAGCCCGCGGCCGCGGCGGAGGTGGCCATCCAGGCGGACCTGGAATTCGAGGAGTTGCGGCTGCGGGTGCGCGGCCGGCTGGATGTATGGCTGGACGCCACCCCGCCCGTGCTGGAGGAGATCAAGACCACCTTCCGCCCGGACCTGCTGCTCCGGGAACTGGCGGCGGAGCCGGACCATCCGTTCGCCCTGCAGGCGCGCATGTATGCCTGGCTGCGAGGGCGGGAGGGGCACGGCACCCCGGTCTGCCGGATCCGGGTGATCAGCCTGGTGGACGAGACCGAGACCCTGGTTCCGGTCCCCTTCGAACCCGGCCCCTTCAGCGGCTGGGTGACGGAACGGCTGCAGGCGCTCCGGGACGCCTGGCTTCGGGCCGAGGCCCGGCGCGGCGAGCGCCGGGACCTGGCCGGACGGCTCACCTTCCCCTTCGCCTCCCGCCGTCCCGGACAGACGGAACTGGCCGCCCAGGTGGCCCAGGCCCTGGCCGCGCACCGGCCGCTGCTGCTCCAGGCCCCCACCGGCCTGGGCAAGACCGCGGCGGTCCTGTTCCCGGCCCTGGCCCGGGCGCTGGCCGAGGATCTGCGGGTGTTCTACTGCACCTCCCGGAACAGCCAGCATGAGGTGGCCGAGGACTGCGTGCGGCGGATCCTGGCCCAGGGCCACCCGGTGCGCTCGGTCACCGTCAAGGCCCGGGAGCGGGTCTGCCCCCAGCCGCAGGTGGATTGCCGGCCCGAGGCCTGCCCCCGGGCCCTGGGCTACTACGACCGGCTCAAGGCCTCCGGGGCGGTGGCCGAGCTGATGGCCCTGGGCTGCGCCGACGAGCCGGCCCTCCGGGAGCTGGCCGACCGCCACCAGCTCTGCCCCTACCAGCTGGCCCTGGACGCCGGTCCCCACGCCGACCTGCTGATCGGCGACTACAACCACGTGTTCTCGCCCAGCTCCACCCTGGCGCGGTTCTTCGGCAGCCCCGAGGAGCAGGCCCGCAACCTGGTCCTGGTGGATGAGGCCCACAACCTGCCGGCCCGGGCCGCGGACTGGTTCTCCCCGGCCCTGGACCTGGCCTGGCTGGAGGCCCTGGGCAAGCGCCGGATCGTCCCCCGGGACCGCGCCCTGCGCAGCCGTCTGAGCGCGCAGCTGCGCCGCTGCCGGGCCCTGCTGGAGGAGCTGGACGGGCCGCACCGGGTGCTGGCGCCGGACTTCGGGCCGTTCCTGGCCGAGGATGCCCGGATCCTCCGGATGGCGGCCGAGGCCGCGGCCCGGGGCGCCCCGCTCGGGCCGGAGCACCCGCTGGCGGACCTGCAGCGGGGCTGGACGGAGTTCTGCGCCGTGGCCCGGGCGCTGGGGCCCGAGCACACGGTCACCTGGGTCCCCCCCGGACGGTTGCAGATCACCTGCGCCGACGCCTCGGGCCACCTGCAGACGCGCATGGCCGGCCTGGCCGGGGCGGTGCTGTTCTCGGCGACCCTCAAGCCCTTCCTCTACACCCAGCGGCTGACCGGGCTTGCGGACGCCGACGTGGTCCAGGTGGAGGCCGGCTCCCCGTTCCCCGCCGCCAACCGCAAGATCCTCGTGGTGCCCCAGATCTCCACCCTCTACCGGCGGCGGGCCCAGGAGCTGCCGCGGATCGCCGAGCTGCTGGCCCGGGTCCTACCCCTGCGGCGCGGCAACTACCTGGTGTTCTTCCCCAGCTTCGAGATGCTGGAGGCGACCCGGCCGCTGCTGGACCTGCCCGGCTTCGAGGTGCTGGCCCAGCCACGGCGGGCCCGGGCCGGCCAGATCGGGGAGCTCCTGGCGGCCCTCCGGTCCCGGCGGGACCTGGTGGTGCTGGCGGTCCAGGGCGGCTCCCTGGCCGAGGGCATCGATCTGCCCGGGGAGCACCTGATCGGCTGCGTGGTGGCGGGCCCGCCCCTGCCCCCCTTCGACCTGGAACGGGAGCAGATCCGGGCCTGGTTCCAGGCCCGCTACGGTTGCGGCCAGGCCTACGCCTACACCTTCCCGGCCGCCGCCAAGGCGGTCCAGGCCGCCGGCCGGGTGCTCCGGACTCCCGAGGACCGGGGCCTCCTGCTGTTCCTGGACGGCCGGTTCCTGGAACCCGACTATGCGGCCTGCTTTCCCGAGGGCTGGTTCCGGGATTCGCCCAGGGAGCTGGTCTCGGCCGCCATCCTGGCCGATGTGGCGGCATTCTGGGCAGGAACCGGGGCGCCCGCCGTGGGATGATCGGGCATGCGCTTTCTCGGCACCCTGCTCCTCGCCCTCCTCCTGGCCCCGGCGCCACTGCCGGCCCGGGCGGCCCCCCAGGCCGCCCTCATCCAGTCCGACGACGGCCCGTGCGTCGTGTGGGAGGGGCGCAAGGCCAAGGTGCTCCGGTTCATCCAGGGCCGGACCGAGGCGGCGCCCCTGGGCCCGGGCTTCGTCCTCGACCTGCCGGGGCTGCCGCCCCTGCGCCTGGCCCCGGACGCCCCGGCCCCGGCCCGCGCCGAGTTTCCCCTGCCCGCGGCGGTGGCCGCGATCAGCGACATCCACGGCAACTGCGCTGGGGCGCTGGCCCTGCTCACCGCCCAGGGGATCCTGGACCGGGACCGCCGCTGGGCCTTCGGCAAGGGCCACCTGGTGGTGGTGGGCGACATGCTCGACCGGGGCGGGCAGGTCACCGAGGTGCTCTGGCTGCTCCGCTCCCTTGAAGTCCAGGCCCGGGCCGCCGGCGGCGCGGTCCACGTGCTCCTGGGCAACCACGAGACCATGGTGCTCAAGGGCGATCTGCGCTACGTCAATCCCAGGTACATGGCCCTGCCCCTGCCGCCGCCCGCCCTGTACGGGCCCGACACCGAACTGGGCCGCTGGCTCCGCTCCCGGCCGGTGCTGTTGCGCCTGGGGGATGTCCTGTTCGTCCACGGCGGCCCCTCGGCCGAGTTCGCCGCCGCCCACGGTGATCTGGCCGGGGTCAACGCCGCCGCCCGCCAGGAGTGGCTGGGCGACAAGGGCGCGGTCATGGGCAACGGCGGCCCGCTCTGGTATCGCGGCCTGATCCCCGGCGCCGCCGGGCCCGGCGCCAGCGACGCGGACGTGGCGGCGGTGCTCCACGCCTACCGGGCCGCCACCCTGGTGGTGGGCCACTCCACCCTGGACCAGGTCACGGCCTTCCACGGCGGCCGCGTCTACGGCATCGACGCCGGCCTCAAGGACGGCAAGGCCGGGGAACTGTGGCTGCAGCTCCGCGGGCGGAGGTTCCGGGGCCTGGCCGACGGGCGCCGGGTGCCCTTCGATCCGGGGCCCGCCTCAACCTCGCCCGCGAACCCCGCTCAGTAGTGGCAAGCACCCCCGGAGCCCGAACCATGATCCCGCCCCGCCTCGCCCTCCCGGGCGCCATCGTCGCCGCGCTGGCGGCCCCCATGGCCGCCCAGACCGCCTCCGACAGCGTCTACGCCCTGATCGCCGAGCAGTCCCGCACCGCCTTCACCATCCAGGGCGCCGGGGCCCGGGCCACCGGCACGGGCGGCGCCTTCATCGCCGTGGCCGACGACGCCACCGCGGTCTCCTACAATCCGGCCGGCCTGGCCCAGCTGCTGCGCCCGGAGGTGTCCTTCACCGGCCAGTCCTACCAGCGCCGGCAGACCATGACCGGCTTCGCCAGCAACGATCCGCTCGATCCCACCACCCAGGAGAACGCCGGCCAGCAGGACAGCGCCGCCCGGCCCTCGTTCCTGTCGATGGCCATCCCCTGGCAGCGGGGCGGCCTCAACACCGCCGTGCAGTTCAGCTACCAGCGCATCCTGGATTTCGATTTCGCCCAGAACGGCTCGTTCCGGGCCACTCCCACCGGCGGTGGCGCCATCCAGCAGATCAGCCAGAACGTCCTCCAGGACGGCGGCATCGACATGTATTCGGTGGCGGTGGGCGCCGAGCTGTCCAGCCGGATCCTGGCCGGGGCCTCGGTGAACTACTGGCGGGGCAGCTGGAACTTCAGCTCGCTGTCGGACAAGCTGGTCTCCGGGGTCTCCACCTTTGATTCCAACCTGGCCCAGGCCAACCAGTTCCGCGGACTGAACGGCAACCTGGGGCTGATCTGGCGCTCCGAATACCTGAACCTGGGCCTGGTCTACCGCACCCCCTTCACCGCCACCTACACGTTCGAGAACTACCTCACCCAGCCCGACCCCGTCACCCGCCTGATCGTCACGACCCATGGCGCGCGCGCCCCCTACAGCGTCCACTGGCCGGAGACCCTGGGCTGGGGCCTGGGCGTCCACCCCCTGCCGACCCTGCTGCTCACCGCCGACTGGGCCCGCACCCCCTGGTCCGAGGCCAACTTCGCCCCCGCCGGCACCACCTATGACAACCGCAACTTCTTCGACCTGGCCGTGGCCACCCAGACCCCCAACGTCACCACCTTCCACACCGGCGCCGAGTGGGCGGCCCTGGTGGGCGACGCCTGGGTGCTGCCGTTCCGGGCCGGCTGGTTCAAGGAACCCCAGCCCATCGTCGACCCCCAGACCGGCCAGCAGCGCATCCTGACCGGCTGGACCGCCGGCTTCGGCGTCAAGTACCGCAGCCTGACCGTCGACCTGGCCTACAAGGACAGCCGCAGCCATCGCTATGTCTCCCGCCTGAACGCAGACGCGCCCGTGGGCGGGGTGGAATCCTACGCCTACGGCACCGAGCAGTTCAATGAACGGCGGGTGCTGATGTCGGTCATCGTTCAGCTGGATACGGAAAAGGTGCACAAGGCGGTGGCTTGGGGGTTCAAGGGGAACTGAACCAGCGGCTCCTGGGTGGGGGGCGCAACGTTGGGAACGGGAAAGTGGTTGCGAGAGCCACCATTGGAGCCGCCCCCCAGCGGGATTCGACTGAAGCCGCCATTGCACCAGGTTATTTCCTGGTAGATCGGGACCCCATATTTGTCAAAACAGGTTTTCAGGCTCTTCGCTGAATCGTGTGGGTGAATCCGGTTTAAAACCCAGGCATTCACTGTGGCCCAACACGGCCTCCTGACCGGCTCACCCTCGCCAGGATCGCGCCTTCGCTGCGCTACATCACGCCCCT
>Ga0316219_1000614_pt1 | contig 46556 bp, 36 predicted proteins | sample TBH18003PmetaG_FD_203635 | JGI IMG/M metagenome (GOLD analysis project Ga0316219, IMG submission 203635) | Freshwater microbial communities from Trout Bog Lake, Wisconsin, USA - TBH18003P | ecosystem: Environmental > Aquatic > Freshwater > Lake > Hypolimnion/Profundal zone | place: USA...
CGGCCGATGTTCTTCTCGATGATGATCATCATCCTCGCCTTCGTGCCGGTGTTCCTGCTCACCGGCCAGGAGGGCAAGCTCTTCCACCCGCTCGCCTACACGAAGTCCTTCGCACTGCTCGGCGCCGTGCTGCTGGCCATCACGGCCGTGCCGGTGTTCTGCACGCTGCTGGTGCGCGGGCCGTTCAAGCCCGAGAGCGAAAACTGGCTGATGAAGAACCTGCTGCGCGTCTACGACCCGGTGCTGGACTGGGCGCTCGGCCACCGCCGCACGGTGCTCGGCCTCGCGTTCGCGCTGCTCGGCTTCAGCCTCATCGTGGCCTTCGGCCTCCCGCGTCCGATCTCGTCACTTGTCACTCGTTACTCGTCACTCCCCGAGCGCTACACGCGAGGATTTGGCAACGAGTTCATGCCCACGCTGCAGGAGGGCAGTCTGCTGTTCATGCCGGTGCTGCTCCCCGCCACGTCGCTCACCGAGGTGAAGCGCATCATGGCGTGGCAGGACAAGGTCATCAGCCAGCACCCCGCCGTCCTCTCCGTCGCCGGCAAGCTCGGCCGCGCCGAAACCGCCACCGATCCCGCGCCCGTCGAGATGATCGAGACCACGATCATGCTGCGGCCGCCGGAGGAGTGGCCCAAGGGCATGACCAAGCAGCAAATCATCGCCGACCTCTCCGCCCGGCTGATGAACGTTCCCGGCTACGCGCCCGGCTTCCTCCAGCCGATCGAGAATCGCGTGCTCATGACCAGCACGGGAATCCGCGCGCAGGTCGGTGTGAAGATTTTCGGCGACAACCTCGACGCGCTCCAGGCGAAGGCCTTCGAGGTCGAGCGCGTGATCAACCGCGTCCAAGGCGCCACCGGCGTCGCTCCGTCCCGCGTGCAGGGCAAGCCCTACCTCGAGATCGCCGTGCGCCGCGACCTCATCGGTCGCTACGGCCTGCGCGTGCAGGACGTGCTCGACTACGTCGAAACCGGCCTCGGCGGCACCACGGTCACGACGACCCTCAAGGGCCGCGAGCGCTGGCCGATCCAGGTGCGCCTCGAACAGGCGGATCGCGAGGACATCACGCGCCTCGGCGAACTACTCATCCCAGTCCCCGCCGGCGGCCATGTGCCACTCGGCCAGCTCGCGGACATCACGCGCGTCGTCGGGCCCAACGAGATTGCGTCCGAGAACGGCCGCCTGCGCGTTTTCGTGCAGGCCAACGTCAACGACCGCGACCTCGGCGGCTTCGTCGAGGAAATCAAGGCCCGCCTCGCCCGCGAGGTGAAGCTCGACCCCGGCATGACCATCGAGTTCTCCGGCCAATACGAACACCAGATCCGCGCCCGGCAGACGCTGCTCTACGTTTTTCCCGCCGTGATCGTCATCATTTTCATCCTGCTCACGATGACGTTCAAGTCGGTCCCCGAGGCCGCGCACGTCCTGCTCGCCGTACCCTTCGCGCTCACCGGCGGCGTGCTGCTGCAGGCGTGGATGGGATTCAACTTCAGCGTCGCCGTCTGGGTCGGCTACATCGCGCTCTTCGGCACCGCCATCCAGACGGGCGTGATCATGGTCATTTACCTCGAGGAAGCCCTCGCGCGGAAGGTCACCGAACTCGGCGGCGCGCCGTTGGACCGCATCGCGCTCGTCGCCGCCGTCAAGGAAGGCGCCCGCCTGCGGCTGCGGCCCAAGGTCATGACCGTCGCCACCACCGTCGCCTCGCTGCTGCCGATCTTCTGGAGTCACCGCACCGGCGTCGAAATCATGCAACCGCTCGCGACGCCCGTCATCGGCGGCATGCTCTCCAGCCTCGTGCACATCCTGATCGTCACACCCGTGATCTTCACCTGGCTGCGGGAGCGGGAGCTAAAACGAACCGCTTGACCGACGCCCGGCGCCTTTTCTGGTAGCTGCGAGCGTGAGCGAGCGGTGGGCCGTCCGCTCGCTCACGCTCGCAGCTACACCTCAATCCCTCAAAGACTGGGGCTTGCCGCACGGGACCTCAGGCTGCATAGGTCACCGAATGAATTGGTCGGCCCTCCTCACCATCGGCATCACTGGGTTCACCGTGGCGTTCCTGCACGCGGCGATTCCCACGCATTGGCTGCCGTTCGTGCTGACGGGCCGGGTGCAGCACTGGGGCCGTGGTAAAACCCTCCTGATCACCGCCTTCTGCGGTTCGGGTCACGTGTTCATCACTGCCCTGCTGGGCTTTTTGGTGGTCTGGCTGGGCTACGCGCTGAGCGACCAGGTCGGCGCCTGGTTCCCCCGCATTGCGGGCGGCGCTTTGCTGCTCTTCGGGCTCTACTATCTTTGGCGACAGGCCACCGGGCGGGCCCATTGCCACAGTCATGGCCCGGACCCCAGTCACGGGCCCGACTTGGATCCGCATCACACCGGCGAATTTCACGAAGAGCTGAAGCCCGCCGGTCCCGCCAAGTCCGACCGCGCGGCGATCCTCAGCCTGCTGATGATGCTGACGTTTTCACCCTGCGAGTCGTTCATCCCGGTCTATGTCTCCGGCGTCCGCTACGGCTGGCGGGGCTTTGCGATGCTGACGGGCGTGCTCTCCGTCGGGACCGTGCTGGGCATGGTGGCCTTCACGTGGCTGACGCTCCAGGGCATGGAGAAGCTGAAATCGCGGTGGCTCGAGCATTACGAAAGCGGCATCCTTGGCAGCCTGCTCTGCGCCCTCGGATTGTTCGTGATGTTCTTCGAGACCTAAAGCGAGGTTCAGGCAAAGCCCGGATCGATCTTCGCGCCTTGGCGGCTTTGCGTGAGCTACGGTTTTCGCGCTTTCCCCTCCGGAAAGTGTCGGCCAGCCTTAACCAACCGCCCCGCTCGGGCGTCATTATCCTGCTCGCATGTCCCTCCTGGCCGTTTCCGCCCTGCAAAAGTCCTTTCGCACCCCCGAGGGCGAGCGGAAGCTGATCGTCGATGTCCCGCAGTTCACGGTCGCGGCCGGGCAGCAGCTGGCCCTCCGCGGTGAGAGCGGTTCCGGCAAGACCACGTTTCTCCACCTCATCGCCGGCATTCTCGCCCCCGACTCGGGCTCGATCCTCCTCGGCGAACGCGACATGGCCGCCCTCGGCGAGTCCGCCCGCGACCGCCTGCGCGCCGAGTCCCTCGGCTACATTTTCCAAACCTTCAACCTGCTCCAGGGCTATTCCTGCCTGGAAAACGTCATGCTCGGCATGGCGTTCGGCGTCGGCGCCGACCGCGCCCGCGCCACGGCGATGCTGACGCGCGTCGGGCTCGGGCACCGGTTGAATCACTATCCGCGCCAGCTTTCCACCGGCCAGCAGCAGCGCGTCGCTGTCGCCCGCGCGCTCGCGAACCATCCCAAGCTCGTCCTCGCCGACGAGCCCACCGGCAACCTCGACCACAAGAACGCCCGCGAATCCCTCGCGCTCATCCGCGAGACCTGCCGCGAAAACGGCGCCACGCTGCTCCTCGTCAGCCACGACGCCGGCGTGCTCGCCACGTTCGAGGAGGTCCAGGATTTCGCCGTGCTCAACCGCGCGGTGACGGAGGTGGCGCCATGACACTCGCGCTCATCATCCTCCGCAGCCTCCGCCAGCACCTGCTGTCCACCGTCATCACCGCCCTCTCCATCGCGCTCGCCGGCGGCCTGCTCATGTCCGTGTGGGTGGTGAAGGTGCAGTCGCAGACGACGTTCACGCAGGTCAACACCGGCTTCGACGCCGTCCTCGGCGCGCGCGGCTCGAAGCTCCAGCTCGTCCTCAACGCCATCTTCCACCTCGAGGCCTCGCCGGGCAACCTGCCGTTCTCCGACTACGAGTTCATCAAGCGCCATCCGGCGGTGAAACTGGCCATCCCGATCGCGGTCGGCGACAACCTCCGCGGCTACCGCATCGTCGGCACAATCCCGGAGCTTTTTTCCGAAGTCGAATACGCCCCCGGCCGGAAATTCGCGTTCAGCTCCGGGCAACTTTTCAACCCTGCGGCCAAGGAAGCGGTGCTCGGCAGCTTCGCCGCGCAGAAGCTCGGCCTCCACACCGGCGACACGTTCCACCCGTTCCACGGGCTGATCTACGACGAGAAGAACCAGCACGCCGAAACCTACCTCGTGACCGGCGTGCTCGCGCCGTCCAACACGCCCGCCGACAAGGTTGTCTGGATTCCGCTCCACGGCCTGCAGACGATGAGCGGCCATGATCCGCGCGCCGCGACCGACGTCAGCGCGGTGCTGATCCAGCTCCGTTCGCCCACCGCCGGCTTCATGCTCGACATGATGTATAACAAGCAGGGCAACCGTCTCACCTTCGCGTATCCCATCGGCGCCATCATGGCCGAGTTGTTCAACAAGATCGGCTGGTTCGACCAAGTGCTCACGTTGATCTCGTATCTCGTCGCGCTCGTCTCCGCCGGTGGCGTGCTCGTGGCCATCTACAATTCCATGGCCGCGCGCCGCCGCGACATCGCCATCCTCCGCGCCCTCGGCGCCCGCCGGCGGATGATTTTCGGCGCGATCGTCCTCGAGGCCGCGACCATCGGACTCCTCGGCATGATCGTCGCATTCCTCGCCTATGCGGTCATCCTGAGCGGCGTGGCGGCCATCATCCGCGCGCAAACCGGCGTGTTGCTCAACGCCTGGGCCTACAACCCCGTCATGCTGTGGGCGCCCGTCGGCATGATCGCCCTCTGCGCCCTCGGTGGCCTCCTTCCTGCTTGGAAGGCCTACCGCACCGACGTCGCGCAAAACCTCGCCCCCGTTTCCTGACCGCACGCGCGTCGCCTGCCCCATCCGTCTCGCTTCCTTTCCAAGCTTAGAGCTTACCCCTTACCGCTTAGGACCATGCCCGCGCTCAAACTCACCGGCCTGCTTCTGCTGCTCCCGCTGGCGCTCGCCGTCAGCTGCAGCAAGCCGCCGCCCGCGCCCGCGACGTCGCCGGCCAAGCATGAACACCATCCGCCCCACGGCGGCACGCCGGTGGTGCTCGGGGAAGAGGTTTATCACCTCGAAATCGTGCGCGTCGCCTCCGAAGGCAAGCTGCAGGCCTACGTCCTGGATGGGGAATTGGAGAATTTCGTCCGCTCCGCCGCGACGTCCTTCCAAGTCGACGCCATCGTGGACGGCCAGCCGCAGGTCCTGCGCTTCGACGCGGTCGCCAATCCCGCCACCGGCGAAACCGTCGGCGACACCTCGCTCTTCGAGGCCCGCGCCGGCTGGGTGAAGTCGACCAAGACCTTCGACGGTATCCTCAAGAGCCTCACGATCCGCGGCACCACGTTCACCGACGTGGAGTTCAACTTCCCCCTCGGCAACGACAAGGATTGAGCCGGGTAGCGCCGCCGTCCCGCCGGCATAATTGGAAGAGCCAGGCGAGGACGCCTGCGCCACCCCACCACTGCGTACCGGTGTCCCGCCAGGTCTCACCGCCGCATTTGCAATCCGCCCGCCCAAGAGCACGCTTGCGTCCTTCGAAATCGAAACTCGAAAATCGAAATTCGAAAATTCCATGAGCTCCGGACCCATTCCTGTCACCGTCCTCACCGGCTTCCTCGGTGCGGGCAAGACCACCCTCCTCAATCGCATCCTCACGGAGCAGCACGGTCAGAAACTGGCCGTCATCGAGAACGAGTTCGGCGAGGTGGGCGTGGACAACCAGCTCGTCATCTCGAGCGATGAGGAGCTCTTCGAAATGAACAACGGCTGCATTTGCTGCACCGTCCGCGGCGACCTCATCCGCATTCTCGGCCGCCTGGTGAAGCGCAAGGACCGCCTCGACGGCATCCTGATCGAGACCACCGGCCTCGCCAATCCCGCACCCGTGGCGCAGACGTTTTTCACTGACGACGAGATGAAGACCAACTTCCGCCTCGACGCCATTGTCACGGTCGTCGACGCCAAGCACGTGCTGCAGCACCTCGACTCCGACGACGAGGCCGTCAAGCAGCTCGCATTCGCCGACGTCATCCTGCTCAACAAGACTGATCTCGTCACGTCCGCCGAGCTCGCCGCCCTCGAGGAGCGCATCCACCGGATCAACGCCGTGGCCAAGATCCACCGCACCAAAAACTGCGATGTCCCGCTCGACCACGTGCTCAACGTCGGCGGCTTCAACCTGGGCCGCGCCACGGAGCTCGATCCGAAGTTTCTCGAGCCCGAGTATCCCTTCGAATGGGCTGGCGCCTACCCGCTGCCCGCCGGTACGCACGAGCTGGTCATCGGGCATGGGGATGAACCCCATGACCACGAAGGACACAATCACTCTCACGAAGGGCATGATCACGGCGACCACGACCACCACCATCATCACGGCAACCCCAACGAACTCGATGTCGTCATCCTCCCCGTGAAATCCACGGGCGAAGCCGACCTCACCGCCGCCCGCGAGTCCGCCGTGCGCGTGTTTTCCGACTGGGAAACGCGGCTCAAGGACGGCGATCCGGTTGTCCCCGGCGCCACGCTCCAGCGCCTGCTCCTCACCGAGGGCAACGGCACCTATCCGCTGAAGATCGAAAAGCCCGGCACTTTCCTCGTGTTCGAGTCGTGCGGCCACGACCCGCTGCACATCCAGGTGGCCGGCGAGCCCGTCAAGCCCGGCTGGCAGCAGGATTTCCACGCCGCGCACACCCACAATGACGCCGTCACCTCCGTCGGCATCAGCACGCCCGGCGACCTCGATGGCCGGAAGCTCAACGACTGGATCAGCGGCCTGCTGCGCACCAAGGGCGGCGACATCTACCGCATGAAGGGCGTCCTCAGCGTGAAGGGCTCGACCAAGCGCCTCGTTTTCCAGGGCGTGCACATGCTCTTCGACGCCAAATTCGACCGCGAGTGGGGCACCGATCCGCGCACCAACACCCTTGTCTTCATCGGCCGCAAGCTCGACCGCGCCGCGCTGACCAACGCGTTCGAGGCCTGCCTGGCCAAGTAGGGCGCGGCCTTCGACCCGCCCGGAGATGGCAGATAGGAGATAGCAGATGGGGACGGATTCAATCCCGTCACTCGAATTCGAGGTAGGGCAAGTCCTCCGGACGAGCCGGGATTGGGAATTCCTGACGGCTCATCCGGAGGATTCGCCCCATTTCAAGCCGATACGAATTACGCGGTCATTCTTCGGCCTGACTCCATCTCCCATCTGCCATCTCCCATCTCCGCGCCGCAGGCGCAAACCCTGGCGTCAATATACGCCATGGGTTTCGGCCAGCTCGCGCAGTAGCGCGACGTTCGCCGCCGGGGTTTCGGGAGCGATGGCGCAGGCCGTGCTCAGGATGAAGCCTCGCGCCGTCATGCCGATCTCCAACCGCCGAATCACGTCCGCGCGGATTAATTTTTCGTTGCCCAGCAGCAACGTGTGCACCGGGTCGATGTTGCCCTTGATGAACGCACGACCGCCGATGCGGCGGACCGCGTCGGCCAACTCGACGTTCCCCAGCGGCGGCGGGTCAAGGCACTCGATGCCGTCGAAGCCTACGTCAATAATCGCCTCCAGCCGGTCACCAATCGCCCCGCAGGTGTGGCAGTAACTCGGCACGCCTCCCGCCTTCGCCGCCGCCACCAGCACCGCCTGCGCGGGCGCGATCAGTTCGCGGTAGAGCTGGGGCGAAATGAAACTTTGCCCCGCCCACGGCGCCGAGACGTTCAGCGCATCCACGCCGGCTGCGATCTGTTCGCGGGCGTGGCCAGCCACCGCCGCGGCAAACCGCGCCAGCAACGCCCGGCACTTCTCCGGGTCCGTCAGCAACGCCTCCATCGCGCCATCCGCGCCCAAAGCGTCGATCAGGTAATCCTCCGGCGAGTAGAGCGCGCCGTGGATCGACCGGTCCGGTCCTACCAGCGCCCGCGCCTGTTTCAGTTCCGCCACGCGGCCCTCCGCGCCGTTTGCCAGATACATGCGCAGGTGCGTCGACGGCGGGTGGTAGCTGAGCCGCGTCGCCACCGCCACGGGATCCAAATCGCCGATTTCCCGCTCCGGTGGCGTGGCATGGGTGTAACGCGGCAGGTCGTTGCGGCAGTAAACGCAGACATCCCCGTTGCGAAAGTGCACCACTGGTCCCTCCGGATTCGTCCGGTCGATCCGCTGCACCGTCCGCTCGTCGAGCGGCGCCGCGCCGACCGCGGGAATCAATACGCCGTCGAACCCAAAGCGCCGGCTGATCTCGCAGAATCCGCGGGCCAGCGCACCGTCGTGATTGTGCCACACGTCGATCGGGTCGAGCTCCGGCTGTTGCCGCAGCACGAAACCCAGCGACGGCTGGCACATCACCGGCACGCGGTCCGGCCGCTCCAGGCGCATGGCGGCAGCGAGACGAGTCCGGGAGGTATGCATCGGGGGCAGGCGGGGCCGGGCTCCGACCCGCCGGAGATGGCAGATGGGAGATAGGAGATGGAGAATACTCGATGGCAGACCGGTCAAGTGAGAGCAACACGCCTGCGGCTTCCTCCATCTCCCATCTTCCATCTCCCATCTCCGCAGGGTTCGCCCCGCGAACCCTGCAGTAATGATTTGTCCCCCGGGAACCCGACGGCTAATGGATTAATTCCAGCGTCTGCGTCCGCCCCCACCCCATGAATACGCCCCACGATCCCGCTCTCGACGTCCTTCCGCGCTCGCCCCAGCGCACCACCGCCCTCGGGCAGGATGCCACCATCCTCTATTCCGCGTCCGAGCCGCGCTATCGCGCGCTCGCCGAGCAGCTGGCCGCGGCCATCGCTGCCCGTGGCGGCACAAAGCCGGAGTGCGTTGCGGACACCGCGCTCCTGCCCGAACGCAGCACACCCCTCCCCACCGCCTACCGGAATCGCCCGCTGGTCGTCCTCGGCAACCTCAATACCAACCGCGTCCTCCTGCCGCTCTACGCCGACTACCTGTGCTCGACCGACGCCGTCTATCCGGGTGCTGATGGCTACGATCTCCGCACGTTGGTCAATCCCTACGGCACGGGCTCCAACCTCATCCTCGCCGGCGGTAGCAGCCTCCGCGGCGTCGAGCGCGCGGTCGAAAAACTCCTCGCCGCCCTCGGCATCGCCGGACCCGGCGTGACCGTGCCATTTCTCCTGCAAGTGGAGATCGCCCCCGCCCTGCTCGCCCAGCTGGCCCGCTGGCCCTACACGTCCCTCGACGATTCCACCGCGCTGCAGGCGTCCCGCGGGCGCGGCCTGATGTTCATCACCGAGCCGATCCGTCTGATCGGGGCCTACACGATGATGTGGTCGCTGACCGGCGACGAACGCTACGCCGTCGTCGCGCGCGATAACCTTCGCTGGCTCAACGAGCGCATGACCGACGGCTATGGCGACTGGCATTACCTGGCTGAGCGGTTCCTGCGCGCCATGCCGCTGCTGACCGCCAGCGGGTTGCTGACCGACGCGGACGTTCACCGCACCGACCACCTGCTGATGCTGACTGCGCTCGGCAACCAGCAGGAATGGTGGCGCATGAAAGTCGGCCATCCCCCGCTCGGCCACCGTCACCAGGGCAAGGGCACGTATGAATTTCTGCTGCTCGCGCGCTACCTGCGCGACTACGCGCACCCCACACCGGCCCTGCGCGCGCTGTGCGAACGCTGGTATGACGAGTGCTGCCTCTTCCTCGACGCCCTGGCCCGGGCGCGCGGCGACGATCAGGACGACGAGAGCTGCCTCAACAACATCGCGACCATCTTCCGCTACGCCCTCGGCCAGGAACGCCATGCGTTCTTCACCAGCGGCGACGCCCGCCGGGTGGCGGAGCGCTGCCTCGCGCTGCACGACAACAACGGCAACGGCGCCGGTCAGGGCGGCTACGGTGAAAGCCAGGGCATGTATCTCCAGCAGGAGGCCACGGTGCAGACCGCCGCCAGCGCGTTCTACTATGGCGACGGCCGGCTGAAGTGGATCCTCCACCAGCTCCCCAATCTCGCGATCCCCCAGCGCTATCCGTTCCTGCAATACGCCCCGGTGTTTCTCCAGAATTTCGCCACCGGCCCCGAACTGGTGCCCGAGCCGCCGCCGGCCGACCGCACGTTCCACTGCCTGCCGCTGACTGACCACCAGTTCACGATCAGCAACCACCCGCCGGAACACTACGAGCCCGCCGGCCACCTGGTGAACGCGCCCGAGACTTGGGAACTCGCCGAGGCCATCGCGCTCAACCGCCTCCCGCAGGCGCGCGGCTTCGACAAGTTCGTGCTGCGCGGCGGCTACCAGCGCGACGACGCCTACCTGATGATCCAAGGCTACCAGGGTGGCTTCCGGTGGCAGGGCCACATGCAGGCCGCCAACTGCCTCGTGCGCTTCTTCCAGGCGGGTCACGTGTGGCTCGTCCAAAACACCTCCCGGCATTCCTACTACGACAAGAACGGGCTCTTCATCAGCGACGGTCGCAACGACACCGCCCTGCCGCCCATCGCGGAACTCGTCGCCGGCGCCGACTTCCCGCCGGTCACGCTCACCGTCTCGCGGCTGCCCGACTATCATCACACCGAGTGGACGCGCCATATCTTCTGGTCCAAGTCCGGCGCCGGTTGCTTCGTCGTGATCGACCGTACGGTATTCCAGTCCGACGGCCCCTACTCGCTTACCTGTACCTGGCGCACGCCCGGCCACGCCGAACTCGCCGGCCGCCGCTGGACCAGCCTCCAGGGCCAGCACCAGTTCACGCTTGTCGCCGGCACGAACGTTCCCGCCACCTGCGACGTGGACTCCGACCAGGGCGCTTGCGAACCCTACGTGCTGCGCCAGCGCCGCGCCGGTTCGCACCGCGCGGGCGACGAGGCCACCTTTCAAAACCTGTTCTACGTGCGCGGCCAGGACGACGCCACGTCGCTCGATCTCCAGCGCATTGACGAACGCAGCTCCCTCGTCCTGCGCAACGGCCAGCCCGCGGCGTGGTGCGGCATCGAACTCGCCTCCACCTCCGCATGGCTGCCCGGCGCCAGTGCCCGCGCCGTCAGCGCCTGGGCCGAACCCGCGGCCATGGCTTTCGCCGGTGCCACGTCCGTGGTCCTCGCCGCGACGGGCTGGCAAATCCGCAGTGAACAACCGGTCGGGGTGTTGCTGGACTTGGACGCAGCGACGCTGACCGTTCGCCTCGACACTCCGGGCATCAAGCAAGCCGCCGTCACGCTCACGCTAGGTGGCGAAGCCCGCCAAGTCACGCTCACCGACGCGCTCATCGTCCCGCTCGCCGCTCCCGCCTGCGCCGCGTTGCGCACCGCGCTGACGTCGTGGCTGGGCGGTCTCCGTCCCACGCTCGCCCCGCCGGCGCCCGCCACCGCAGCTGAGTCGCAAGGCGGTTGGACAACGGCGTGGACTTACGACAGCGGTACCCGCCGCCCCGAGCGCGTGCGCAAGGTCTGCGTCAGCGCCAGCCCGCTGCCCGTCGACGCCTCGCCGGAGCAACTGCTGGATCCGGTGTTGCCCGACGGCTACTCCCGCGAAATTTGGACGCAATGGCCGGAGGCGCCGCACTACGACCTCACACTCACGTTCCCCGAGCCACGCACCGTCAGCGCCCTCAACATCCTTGGTGACTGCATCGACGACCCGTCACTGCGCGTGTTCAACCCCCTGCCCGACGGCATCACCGTCGAGGCCGAGACTGCCGGCGGAAAACGCCACAGCCATCCGGTGACCGCGGGCCCGGACCGCCACTACAAGCGTTACCGTGATGCCGAAAACCGGCTCGAGGTTCGAACCGCCGGCATCAACGAGGTGGCCCGTACCCTGCACGTCCGCTTGCCCGCGCCGAAAGGCCGGCCGCTGGTGTTGCACCGCCTCGAGGTGCTCGGCGACCGCGCTGTCGCTCCCGCTCTGCAGCACTGGATCGCCGCGGACCTCAACGGCGACGGGCGCAGCGAGATCGTGGCAGTCAACGCCGTAAACGAACTTTTCGTGATCAACGACGAGGGCCGCGAACTCTGGCGGCAGGCATTGCCTGTACCCGTCACGCACATTTCGGCGCAGCCCATCGACGCTTCCGGCCCGCCCGTGCTCTGCGTCGGGCTGCTGGGTGGTGAACTGCGGCTCTACCACCCCGACGGCGCGCTGCGACTGGCGCGCAAGCTGGCGGAGGAATTCCGCGAGCGCACCGATTGCCTCATGGGGTGGTTCAACGCCATCCATGCCCTGGCCATCTGGCATCGCGGCGCGGATGGCCGCGGCTCGCTCATGATGGGCGGCTACGGCATCGTCGTGTTCCTCGACGCCGATTTCCGGATCGCCGGGCACAGTTTCTCGGACGGCCCTTGGGAATACGACATCCTCGTCACCCCGGAGAATCGTCCCGGCCGCGGGGACATTTTCGTGCGCTGCGGCTGGAACCACGGCATCCAATACTACGAGGGCGTGCCCGGGGCCGGTCCGAGCGGCTTCCTCCAAAGTTTCGGCGGCTTCCAGCAGCCGATGTTCCGCCGGCTGAAACGGGTCATCCCGTTCCTCAACGGCCGCTCGCTTGCCTACGAGTGGGTGGACGTCGCCGGCGCACCCGACGGCGCGATCTTCGCCGCCACCGAGCTGGGCTGCGGCGTGCTGTCCACGGCAAAGAAGGACTGGCTCTGGAAACTCGAGGGCGGCATGTGCCTCAACGCCTGCTGCACCGGCCGCGTCGACGGCCGACCCGTCGCGCTCACCGCTGGCGCGGATGGATTCGTCACCGCGGTCGACCTGGCCGACGGCCGCGTCATCCGCTGCTGGCACGCCGGAGCCCCGGTCGTCGGCATGGCGCAGGCCCCGTCCGGCGAGCTCATCGTCGCCACCTCCGTCGGCGTTCGTTCGCTCGACGCCGCGTGGCAGCCGCGCCACGCCCTCGCCCGCCCCGTCCGCCGCATGCTGGCTCTCCGCGACGGACGATTGCTCCTCTGCCGCGACGACTCGACCCTCGAGTTGATCGAGCTCAGGAAGAGTTGATCGCGAATGGACGTGAATTTCATCCACCCGGAATTTTTTACCACGGATAACACGCATGAACACGGATCAGAAATCAGACATCCGATCCGGGATCCACGATCCGACCGTCAATTCTGGAACGCTGGAGGATTGATCCGTGTTCATGCGTGTTATCCGTGGTAAAAAATTCCGAACGCCGGCATTCGCGTAAATACGCATCCATTCGCGGTTAAAATATCCCCATGAAACGCCCCCTCACCATCGCCGCCGTGCAGCTGCCTACCGCGGCGCCCGGCTCCACCAACGCCGCCCGGCAGCGCGCGAACTTCGACCTCGCCATCGCGTGGCTCAACGCCGCCGGCAAACGCGGCGCGGATATCGCCTGCATCGGCGAGACGTTCAACGTGCTCGGCTGCAAACTCACGCGCCGCAACACGCCCGCGCTCGTCCGTCGTGCAATGGCTGAGACAACCCGCCGCTTCGCCCCCCTCGCCCGCCGGCACCGGATGGCGCTCATCATTCCGATCCTCGCGCTCATCGACGGCCAGGTGCGCAACGTCGCTGTGGTCTTCGACGCGAAAGGCCGCGTGGTCGGGCAATATTGCAAAGTCCACTGCATCGAAAACGAGAAAGCCTACGGCACCGTGCCCGGCGACACCTGGCCGGTCTTCAAGGTCGCGGGCGCCCGGGTCGGCATCCAGATCTGCCACGACAATTCGTTTCCCGAGAGCGCGCGCTGCCTCGCGATGAATGGTGCCGAGGTCATCTTCTGGCCGCATGTTATGGGTGGCTGGGGCGGCGAGTTCATGGACATCCTCCTGCGCGCCCCGGCGATCCACAACGGCGTGCATTTCGTGCCCGTCTGCTTCGGCTGTCCGCCGGATCGCGCGTGGCGCCCCGGCATGCTCATCGGCCGCAGCAGCATCATCGGGCCGGACGCCACGATCATCGCCGACGCGGGACGTCACCCCGGCATCGCGCTCGCCACGATCGACCTCGCCGCGCCCCGCGTGGCGCATTACTTCACCCGCGACCATGACTGGGTCTGGAAGATCGACATGCAGAACGACCGCCGCCCCGACACCTATGCGCCACTGACGCGGCCGGTGAAAAGGCAAAAGCCGGTGCGGGCTTCGAGTGTTTGAGGCGCGGGCGCGCCGCCGGAGTTCTGGATCGAGAGGTTCGCGAGGAAGACGCCCGAGGTCACCCGCACTGACGCGACCGCCTTTCCAAGTGCGTCAAGCTGGGCGCCTTACTGGCCTTCACCGCCACCCGCAGGCGTTGCGTTAATTTCCGCAAAATATGCAGCGACACCGCCCGGCGGCATCGGTAGGCTGGGCGCCCGTAACCCTCCCCGACCACCCCATGCACTTGAAGCTAATCTCCTGCAATGTCTTCCAGCGTGAGTCTTCCTGGTGCATCGCGCGTTCGCCGCATATCATCGACGCGGAATACACCGAGCTCGGCGAACACGCCCGGAGCAACGGGCTGCGGTATCTCATCCAATCGAAAATCGATGCGACTGAGGCGTCCGGAAAGAACTACGATGCCATCCTCATTCTCTTCGGCCTCTGCGGCAATGCCACGGTCGGGCTGCAGGCCCGCAAGACGCAGCTCGTAATGCCGCGGGCACATGATTGCTGCACCATTCTGCTCGGTTCGCGGGCCAAGTTCACCGAGCACTTCGGCGACGCGCCGAGCACGGCGTTTTCCTCCGCCGGCTATCTCGAACGCGGCGAATACTTCCTGCGGACCAATGACGACGGCGCCGCGATGGTGACGACCGGCGACGCCATGAAGGAGCTCATTGCGAAATACGGCGAGGAAGACGCCAAATACATTTGGGCGGAGATGCATCCCCCCCTCAACAACGACAAGGCGGTCTTCATCGACCTGCCCCAGACCAGCCACCTCGGCTATGCGGAGCAGTTCCAAGCCAAGGCCGAAGCCGCCGGCAAGCGCGCGGTGAAGCTGCCCGGCGACATCCGCCTCATCGAGAGTCTCATCGCAGGAAAATGGGATCCGAAGGAATATCTCGTCGTCCCGCCCGCCGCCGCCGTCGAGGGCGTGTATGACTGGGACGAGGTCGTGCGGGTGAAGAAGACCTGAGCGCGAAAGGCCACCTGCCGCGGCCCACGACGCGCAGCTGCTTTCATCGCCAGCTCCTGAGTTCCGTGAAAACGCTGTTTGCGCAGTTGAACCTTGCCCACCCCGGGCTCGAGGCCGTCAGCGCCGCCGTCGCGCGGGACGATCTTGAAACGGCCGGCGGACACCTGCTCACCTACTACTCGGGCCAGCGCCAGGCGCGCTGCCTAGATTTCTGGGACTTGTCCGGCCCGGAGGATTACACGCCGATGCCGTGGGGCGCGGCCACGACGCACGACCAGCTGTGGAAGAACACGCCCGACCAGGTGCTGGCCGGACAGCTGTATGCGTCGGGCCACACGTTCGATTTTTCGCGCGACGCCGACATCGACTGGTGCAGCGACATCCGCCTCTGGGCCGACGGCGGCAAGTATCCGCACGCTCAGGCGCGGGTCATGCTGCGCCGGCTCTACTGGCTGCGCGCGCTCGATCTCTGCTATCTGCGCGGCGACCCCGCGGAGCAGACCCGGGCGGCGGCGCAATTCTCGCGGCTGATGACCTCGTGGCTGGACCAGTGGGTCGAGGAGGAATTCGCGGTCAACCACGGCATCGCGCTGGCCGACACGATCTCGCATTCCGGCCTCGTGCGCAGCTGGTTTGTCTTTCTCCCCGCGCCGCAGGTCCCCGCCGAACTCAAGCTCCGCCTGCTCCAGCACATCGCCGAGGGCGCCGCGGACTTGCTGGCACGCGCGGCGTGGCACCCGTGGATTTGGGGCCTGAGCGAAGCGGGCGGGCTCGGGCTGACCGGGGCATTGCTGCCCGAGCTGAAGGGCGCGCCGGCGTGGCGGGCGCGCTGCTTCGAATTTGCAAACCGGTTTTTCCAGACGGAGCTGCGGCCGGACGGCACGCTGAAGCGCATGCACTTTTGCCCGCATTACACGGGAGCCACGGCCATCTGGCCCCTCGCGTTTTACCCGCTGCTCGCGAAGCTCGGTTACACGGACATGCTGGAGCCGGGCGCGCGCCTGGGCGTCGAGCGGATGGTGGACTGGATCGCCACTGTCCAAAAGCCTGACAACACCATTCCTCAGATCACCGCGTCCGACATCCAGGGGTTTTCGCGCTGGCTCGCATCTGGCGCCGCGCCCTTCCACCGGCCCGACTGGCTCTACGTGGCGACCGCCGGCCGCGAAGGACGTCCGCCGGCGCACACGAGCCGGGTGTTGCCCGAAGGCGGCGCGTTCTGCCTGCGAGATGGATTCACGACGGATGCGATGGTCGGCTGCCTCCACAATGGCGACTACCACAACCTCGAGCGTACCAGCCTCGCGCTCGACCTCTACGCATTCGGCCGGACGCTGGTCACCGCGCCGGGCCGTTACGGCTACTACACCCCGGAGTTCCTGCCCTACTTTGCCGCCGCGGGCTACAACTCGCTCATGGTGGACGGCTCGCCGCAACAGATCTGGGGCGAACATTCGCTGCGGCAGGGCGCGGGGCTGACCGACGCCGGCTGGCGGCTGGAGCCGGACTTTGACTGGGCGTGGGGCAGCCATCCGACCGGTTTCGACGTCGCGCCCGACGTGCGCTGGCAGCGCGGGCTGCTCTTTGCCAAGGGTGAATACTGGCTCGTCATCGACCGCGTCCACGGACCCGGCGCGCACGACTTTTCGCTGCGCTGGCTGCTCACGCCGTCCAAGACAGTCGTTGAAGACGACGGCCTCACGGTCCACACCGCCAACGTCGACGCCAACGTCCGCCTCACGCCCGTGCTGCCGCCCGGCTCGAAACTGCAGGTCTGGGAGGGCCACAATGACCCGTGGCGCGGCTGGTACTCGGCGGAGAACGGCAGCAAAATGCCGGCGCCCCAACTGGAATACACTTGGCGCGGCGCGCTCCCCGCGCTCACTGCGATGCTCATCGTGCCGTACCGCGACCGTGTCCCGGAAATTTCCCTGGCGACGAAGGAGACTGCTCCGGGTTGCCACGAGCTGACCGTCACGCGGCCCGGCGGCACGGACCGGCTGACGCTCGACCTGCGCGGCGCCGGCACGGCCCGGCTGGTGCGCGAATCAGCCGGCAACCCCGCGCGTTCCTTCGACCTCAGCGCGGCGAAGTGAGTTTTCTCACGTCCTCCACGCCCAACGATTTCCCGTCCGGCGCCGCCGTCGAGGGCGTGTACGACGGGAACGAGGTCGTCCGCGCAAAGAAGCCCTGAGCGCGTTGGCTGGGTGCGGGGATGTAGGTCGGGCTTTACGCCCGATACACGCCGTCGGAGATCGGGCGTAAAGCCCGACCTACCGAAACAGCGCGAGCACCACGTCGGCGTAGAGCCGGTGACCGAAATCATTCGGGTGATTCACCCCGTTGCCGGCGAGATCGAGAAACTTCTTCCGGCCAACGACGAACGACCACACCGACGTGACGTCCGCCACGGCGAAGCCCGGGGCCCGCAGGGTGAGGAGCGCGTCGCGATAGGCCGGGTAAAGCTCGGGAGCGTAACAATTCCAGTCCGGGTTGGCCGTCATGGTGGCGACGCCAACGGTGTCGCACTCCGGCCGCGCGGCGCGCATGGCCGCGGCCATCTGCCGGATGTTTTCGCGATACTCGGCCGTCGGGCAGCGGCTCGAGGCGTCGTTCATCCCGAAGGCAATCAGGAAGAGATCCGGCGCCTCCGCCACCGCCGCGGGCATTTGCGCGATGCCCCACCCCGCGTTCGTGCCGCTGACCGAGAGGTTCGTCAACGTCACCGGCCCGCCGAAGCGCGCCCGCAGTCCGGCGGCCATGAGGTCGGGATAGCCCGCCTGGCCCGGCGGCGCGCCGACGACCCCCGACGCGTTGAGGCCGGTGGAAATACTGTCGCCCAGCATCACGATCTTGACCGGCTGGCGGGCGCGGAGTCGGGCACGCACCCGCGCCAAGCCAGCCGGGTCCGCCACCGGCACCGGGCCAGTCCATGTTTCCGCTGGCTCGTAGGCAGCCACCACCTGCTGGTCGTGAAAAAATCTCCCTTCGCCAAAGAGCAGGTGATGCTTTCCGTCCTGGCTGGCCCCGATGGAATCCGGCGAGCCGGGCGGGAGCAGCACCTGCGTGCGATGCGGAATGCGACTCCCCGGCAGCAGGACGATCTCCCGTCCGCCCGCAATCCACTTGAAGTCCCGCCCCGCCTCGAACGGCGCGCCGCCACTCGCCTGGCTCAGCCGGGGCGCGGCCTTGGGCACGAAGAGCAGGCGGGCCGACGCATGCGGCGCTCCTTCGGCTTGCACGAAGAAAAGCGGATCCGCGTCGCTGCGTACGGTGCTCCAAACGGGAGCGGTGATGGCGGCGGGCGGGTTTTTCATGCGCGGCCCGCTTACCCCTTCACACCGCCGAGCTGGATGCCGCGGATCAGCTGCTTCTGCAGCAGCACAAAGATGATGATCAACGGCACCACCGACATCGTCACCGCCGCCATCAGCAAGTGCGTCGCCTGGCCGCGCTCCGTGTCGAAGAACATCAGGCCCACCGGCAGCGGGAACTTGTCGACCGTCTTCATCATCACGAGCGGCCAGAAGAAGCTCTGGAAATTTCCCATGAAGGTGAAGATCGCGAGCGTCACGAGCCCCGGCCGGCTCAGCGGCAGGATGACGTCCCAGAAAATTTGCCACTTGCTCGCCCCGTCGATCTCCGCCGCCTCATCGAGCGCCCGCGGGATGCCCAGCATGAATTGCCGCAGCAGGAACGTCCCAAAGGCGCCGAACGCCGCCGGCAGCACCAGCCCAAGGTAGGTGTCCACCATGTCCATCCGCACCATCAGCTGGAAGGTCGGGATCAGCGTCACCAGTCCCGGCAGCATCATCGTGGCAAGATACAGGAAGAACACCCGGTCACGTCCCGGCCACTCGAGCCGCGCGAAGCTGAAGGCGGCCAGCGCGCTCGTGAACACCTGCAGGATCGTCACCCAGCCCGCGATGACCAGGCTGTTGGCCGCGAAGCGCAGGAACGGGATGATCTTGAACACCTCGGGGTAATTTTCCCAGTGGAAGGCCCCGGGCATCCATTCCGGGTCGGATGATTCGCTCAGGGTCTTGAAGCTCGTCAGCGCCATCCACACGAACGGCGCGATCATCAGCAGGCTCAGCGCCACCAGCACCAGCGACAGCCACGGCCCGGAAAGCTGAGCCTGGTGGGCGGTGTTCTTCCGAAAAGGTGGATGGGTTTCAGCCATGGATTTTCAGCGATTCGCGTTCATTCGGGTCCATTCGCGGTTGCTCATCGTTCAGTCGTTGGCCGAGCGGTTGCCGAAGCGGAAATTCAGCAGGGAAAGGATGAACACGAGGGCGAACAGCACCCAGGCCGCCGCCGAAGCGTAACCCAGCCGGCCGGTTTCAAAGCCCTCGATGTAGATGAAGTAACTTAGCGTCGTGGTGGAACCCGCCGGGCCGCCCTTCGTCATGACCCGCGCCATCTCGAAGCCGCCCTGCAGGCCGTAAATCACGCCCATCACCCCAATGAAAAACGTCACCGGCGCGAGCTGCGGCCACGTGATGTGCCAGAAGCGCTGCAGCGGTGACGCCCCGTCCATGTCGGCCGCCTCATACAGCTCGGGCGGGATGTTGCTCAGGCCGGCGAGGTACAGGATCATGTTGTTGGAACCAATCGCCGCCCACAGGCCCATGATCATGATCGCCGGCTTGGCCCAGTCGTAGTCACCCAGCCAGTTCGGCGCCGGCAACCCCACCGCGGCAAGCGCCGGCAGCCGCGAGCCCCACGTCACGCCGACGGCGAGCAGGGACAGCAACGGCACCAGCCCGAGCGCAAGTGCGATTTCCGCGCTCAACCCCGCATCCCGCGCGCACACTGGACCCCAGCGGCGCGGGCGCTTCAGGATCAGCACCGCGCCAATCAGCACCACCCCGAGCGGCCCGCCCACCGCCGTCACCGCGGACAGGCCGAACCAGTGCAGCTGCAGGCCGACGGGCACCGCGAGCATCAGGAGTCCCGTCACCACGGAAACGGTCCCGGCCGTCGCGTCGTCCCAGTGCTGGCGCAGGCGCCACAGCTGCCAGAGCGTAAGGGCCGCCGCGATCAAACCGCAGGCCAGCGGCACGCCCCAACTGAACAGGTCCGGCGCCGACCGCACCACGCTCGCAAAGCCGTCGAGCACGGGCGCCAGCGCGGCGTTGATCGGGCCGCTGGGGTTGTAGAGTTTTTTCCACAGCACGAAGGTCGCGACGCCGGCGGTGAAATTCGGCAGGTAAAACAGCGTGCGGTAGACCGACCCGCCCGTCAGCACGCCGGCCACGAGGCTGACGGCGGCGAGCACACCGAAGATGAACCAGACGCCGACCTGGCTCATGCCGCCCATGCGCAGGAGCAGCCCGCTGCCGGTCAGAAACAGGGTGGCGAAAATGAAGGCGCCCCGCCGGGCCACCGGCCGGTGGCTCACGCGCGTGAGCAGCAGAGCCGCCCCGAGACTCCCCGCGATCGCAAAGGGCAGCCCGAGCATCAGGAAGAACGTGTTGCCCAGGTAGTGCAGGAAATCCGGGTGATGGAAGAGCCAGGAAAAATTCTCGAAGCCCACGAAGCGGAGCGTCTCGTGCCGGAAAATATTGTGCCGCAGGGTGTCCCAGTCGGTGAACGCAATTCCGAAGCTCATCACCAGTGGCACCAAGGTGAACGCCGCGAAACCGAGGATGTTCGGCAGCAGGAACGCGATGCCGGACACGAGCCGGCGCCGCGGGGAGCCGCGTTGGCCCAGCCCGCTCATGGTGTAACCTCCAGGGATCGGGGGTGGAACGCGCGGTCCCTCGCGCGTTGGCTTGGGATGACAACAGCCGCTTCCAACCACCGCGTGAGGGACCACGCGGTCCACCTCGGAGATTTCCTGTTCATGGCGTTGCCTCCTTTTCCAGCCAGCCGTGGGCGCGGTAGTAGGCCAGGTGGAACGGGTCGTTGATCCACGCGGCCGGCACGGGTTTTCCGGCGGCGCGACGCGCATCGATCTGCCGCTGGATCGCGACCCGTTGGTCGTAAAGTTTCCGCAGCGCCGGGTCGTGGTCGATGCGCAGCTGGATTTCCGCGTTGAGCCGGTCGCCCATGGCCTTGGCGGCCTCGGCCGCCGTCATCCGGCCGGAAACCATGGTCTCCGTCAGCTCCTTTTCGACCCGGTAGAGGATCGATTGCAGCACGAACGGGCTCTTGCTCATCGTGATCCCCGTGTCGCGCGCCGCCTGCCCAAAGACCGCGGCCGTGCCCCACTCGTTGGGGTGCGCGGGGGGGCGCAGGAATTCCTCGGTCTCCGCATATTTCGGCACGGGTGGCAGCCCGTCCGCGATGCGCGCGATCAGGTTGTTGAAATGAGGACTCGTGAGAAACTGCAGGAACCGGATGGATTCCTCGAGATGCTTGGAGTGGGCATAGACGCTCACCGCCCCGCCGCCCATGTCGGTATTGACGAAGCCATCCATCGCCGGCTCCACCGCGCGGAGTTGGAACGTGCCGCGCGGACGCAGGATGATCAGGGCCCACTGCCCGACGTAGATCATCGCGAAACGGCCCGACGTGAAGTGCGAGAACATGCTGCCGTCGCCGCTGATGTCGGCGGCCATCGCCTCCCCTTCCTCCCGGCTCGGAATGAGGTGGTCCTCGACGGTCCAGCGTCGCACCCGCTCGAGGATCTGCACGTTGCGCGGGTCATCCAGGGTGCAGCGCGTGCCCGTCTCGTTGTAGTTGGCGAGACCCAGGCCGCGGCGCAGCTGCTCGCGCGGCACGAGGTTCGTGAAATAAATCCGCTCCCGGGTGCCCGGCGGGTTGGCCGCCGCCACGAATTTTTTCCCCAGCGCCTCGAACTCGTCCATCGTCCAGCGCATCGGCGGCTCCGGGACGTGGTATTTGGCGAAGGTCCCGCGGTTGATCCAGTTGAGCGACACGCCGGCGTTGCGGGGAAAGCCGTACTGCCGGCCGTTGATGATGAAGTCGGGTGCCAGCGCGGGATAGGTCGCCGCCGGGGAAAAACCCAGCCGCTTCGCGTCCTCGGTCACATCCTGGATCATGCCCGTGGCCGGAAACAGGTCGGCCTCATAGCCGTAGAGGTCCATGATGTCCGAGCCCACGCCCGAGAGTCCTTGCACGAGCTTCTTCGTCGGCTCCTGGTTGGTGTTGTCGATGCGCAGTTCAACCGCGGGCAGGTGTTCGTCGGCCAGCCACTGGTGAAACGCGGCCACGGTTGCCCGCTTGTTCTCGTCGTCTTGCGTGACCCAGTAGATGACCGGGATGTCGGTGCGCTTGCCCGGCACCGTCCAATACAGCAGCGCACTCGCGAGGGACAGCAGGGCGACGGAGATGAGAAAGCTGCGTTTCAATGTCGGCCGTTCGTAGGGTTCCGCAGAAGCAGGGTTCAACCTGACAGAGGCCGCTGGCGCGGCGCCACAAAAAATCGCCCGTTTTTTCGCGGCGCGGCCGAAAATTCAGGTTGGCGTTTCCCGCCATCTTCGCGTCATTGCGCCTAGCCGATGCAACTCACCAAACACTGGGCCGCCGTCCTCGAGGACTACGTGATCGATCTCGCGTGGTCGCCCGACGGCGCATGTCTGGCCGCCGCCGCCGCCAGCGGCCCGGTGGCGCTCTTCGCCCCCGCCGACGGCGCGCGGCGCCACGAGCTGCCCGGCCACGAGAACGGGACGAACTGCCTGGCGTGGGCGCCGCCGGCGCGGAAGTCAGAAGTCAGAATGAAGAAGGAGGATGTGGTCCAACCTTCGGAAAAGACCGATCCCACTTCCTCCTTCTTCCCTCTTACTTCCTCCCTATGCCTTGCGACCGGCGGACAGGATGGCGCGGTGAAATTTTGGGATGCCGCCGCCGGCCAGCACACCGCAACGGCCAACCTCGGCTCCGCTTGGGTCGAGCATCTCGGCTGGAGGCCGACGGTAGGGCACGTTATCCCTAACGCGCCGTCTTCGGAAGACGGGAATCAAACGCAACGGGTTAAGGATAACCCGCCCTACCTCCTCGCTGCGGCCGGCAAGAGTCTTACCGCCCTCCGTCCCGATGGCTCGGTCGTGCACACGTTCAAGCCCGCGCCCAAGACCATCTCCGCCCTCGCCTGGCAGCCGGCCGGCGGTTGTGTCGCGGCGGCGTATTTCGGCGGCGTGTGCCTGTGGGACGCCGACGACTTCATCGTCCAGAAGGAATTTCCCTACGCCAACGGCATCCACGCGCTCGTCTGGTCGCCCAACAGCCGCTGGCTCGTGTCCGGCAACCAGGATCCGTCCGTCCATCTCTGGATTCCCGCCGAGGACATCGAACTCCAGATGAGCGGATACGAGGGCAAGGTGAAGGAACTGGCCTACGACCACACCAGCCGGTGGCTCGCCACGGGCGGGGGCAAGGATTGCTGCGTGTGGGACTGCGCCGGGGCCGGCCCGGAAGGCCGTGAGCCGGCGATGCTGCCGCATGACGCCAAGGTTTGCGCCGTCGCCTTCCAGCACACCCACGGACTGCTCGCCACGGCGTCGCAGGACGGCGTGGTGCAACTCTGGAGTCCCGAACGTGCCCAGCCACTGCGCGCCACGGTAAAGATGCCGTCGGCCGCGACGAAACTCGCCTGGTCCCCCGACGACCGCCTGCTCGCCATCGGCTCCGCCAAGGGCGCCGTCTACGTGCTCAAGTGCGAGGGCTGAGGCCACCCATCGGTTTGGCCACAAAAAGGCCCAAGGGCTCACCCACTCCGAATCAGCTCTCCCGTGCGCCGATGGGCGCGATGGAGACGCAGCCGTAGCCCTGGAAATTTTGTGCCTCTTTGCGGCCAAACCTTCCCCCGTCAGGCTGCAGCAGAGCGCTGACAGCTGACGGCCACCCCCTCAAAAATCAATTCCCAGCAGCAGCTTGAGCAGCGTGTAATCCTGGATTCGCACGTCCGGGTTGTTCTGGCGGGTTTCATGCCGCAGCCCGACGATGAACGTCTCGGTCAGCTTCTTGTCCAATTCGATCTTGTTCTCAAAGCCGTCCTGCCCGCTGGAGAACGTGTGATACCAGACACCGCGCTCGGTGACCTTCATGCGCCACGGCAGCTGCCAGTCCGCCTCGAGGAAGAGTGACTCCGCGTTGTTCTGCTCATGGGTCCGCGGCTCCGTGAGCTGCCAGACGTCGAAGACGTTTTCGGCGACGCCCACGCGCAAGTGGCGGGTCGGCTTGGCGAAGAGGTTCAAGCCCACGCCGATTTCCTGCTGCAGTAGGAAATAGTCGTTGGGCTGGCCCTGATAGGTGGAAGCGCGGTTGAGTTCCACGGACGGGCTGTAGATCGAGAACAATTTGTCCGGGAAGTCGTGCCGCCAGGCCGCATCCCCCTTCACCACGTCCGTGGTGGGAACATGGTTGGTCTCGGCGTAATCGTAGCGGGCATTCAGCTGCACGTCGTCCTTCGTCCACTTGCGCTGCAGGTGCGCGTCGAGCGTCGTGCTGGTCGTTTCCGTCGTGTCCGACCGCAGTTGCGTCGAGACCGCGAAACGCCCGTGCCACGGGCCGAAGAAATCCTTCAAGTCCTGCGCCAGCGCCGCCGGTGACAGACGAGCGAGAAACGACGCGTTCTGCGCCTCCTCCAGCCGAACCTGCGCCGCCTCCGCATTGGCCCGCGCGATCGCCTCGGCGGCTTCCGGCGTGGCCAGAACAACGTGGGCGTCGGCCAGCGGCACCCGCAGCAGGCCGAAGCGCTCCGACATGAACAGCCAGGAGTCGACCGACCGCTCCACCAAGTGCCCCCGCACGCGGTCGCCGTCATTGTAGACCAGCACGTCCAGCTTCGCGGCCTCCAGCGCCGCCGTCTTCACGTCCTCCGAGGGCGACAGGACCTCCACATCCGCACTCGCGCGCGCGACCCCGAAACCCAGCAATAGGCCCACGAACAGTGCCGCGATCGGGCTCCGTCTCATAAAATGGTTTATAAACACGCTCGTTCGACGCATGCGACCCCAAAGGGTTTCAATAAAATGCATCCGCAATCCAAATTAACTCTTTATGCCAGACAATCCGCCAACTTGGCCGTCCATTCGGCCTCGTCCAGCCCCAGTCCGATCAGCACCAGCTCCTGTCGCCGGTCGCCGTGTGGCTCCACCCAGCGCGCCCGCGCCGCTGCCGGGATTTCGGCGTCCGTGATGACTCCACTTTCGCGCAGCGCCGCCGCCCACGTCCCGATGAACTGCACGCGCGCCACCCCGCCGGCCACCGAGAGGAAACCGATGTCCGCCGGCTGTTCCGCCAGCCAGAAAAAGCCCTTGGCGCGCAACAGCCCGGGCGGCAGGCCCTGCTGGACCAGGGCAAGAAACTTCTCCCGCGCGAATGGCCGCCGCTCCGCATAAGCCAGGCTCGTGATGCCGTATTCCTCCTCGTGGCGCGACTCGCGCGGGCGCGTGACCAGCGGTTGACGCTGGTCCGCCTCCGCCGCCGTCCCCATCACCTTGATCCACCGCGCCGCGCCCAGCGTGGCAACCGGGTCGAATCGCGGCCGGTCCAGCAGCAGTTCGCACGCGATCTGTCCCTGCTCGGTGCGGCGGATTTCGGCCCGCGGATTCAGCGTGCCCAAAATGGCCTCGACCTGCGCCAGCTCCTCAGCCGACGCCAAATCGCACTTGTTCAACAGCAGGACGTCGGCGCACTCCGCCTGGTCGAGCATCAGTTCGAAGACCGGCTTCGGCTCCCCCACCGTCGGCGGCGGGCGGCCGTGCCCCCGGCGCCACTCGTCGAGGAAATATCGGGCGTCGACGACCGTGACGAGAGCGTGCAATCGCGCGAAGTCCCCCAGCCGGCGTCCAAACGCATTCCGCTGCGTGAACAGCTGCGCGATGGCCCGGGGTTCCGCCACGCCCGTCGTCTCGACCAGGATGTGGTCGTAGGCGCTGTGCGCGCAAAGTTCCGCCACCGTCTCGGCCAGCTCGTTGCGCACGGAGCAACACACACAGCCATTGCCCAACGGCACGATCCGCGTCCGGCCCGCGTCTTCCGCCCCCGGCTGAACGAGTTGCGCGTCGATGTTGATCGCCGCCACGTCGTTCACGATCGCCGCCCAGCGGCTGCCTCCGCCGTAGGTGGGGGCCTGCGCCAGCAGGTGGCGGAGCACCGTCGTCTTACCCGCGCCCAAAAACCCGCTCAGCACCGTGACCGGCGGCAGCGGGCCTGAAGGCAGACTCGTGGGGCTGGCAGGCATGGTGAGGATGCAGGGTGCATCTCCGGCGTTCCCGGCGCAAACAATCGTTGCCGGTTAGTGGTCCGGGCGCTTGACGCGGCAGGCAGGATCGCAACCTTTTGCCCCGTGTTGTCCCGCGTCCGCCGAGCGCTGCCGTCAGCCGAAGTCGTCCGCCGCCTGTTTGCGGTGGGCAGCGTCGCGCTCGTGCTGCTGCTGTCCCTGCTGGCCGCCAACCCCGAGCTGCACCACGCCATCCATGGCGACCATGAGGCCGGCCACGCGGATGACTGCGCCGTGGTGCTCTTCGCGCAGGGCGTTACCTCGCCCTGTGACACGGCCGTGCTGGCCGCCACGCCGGCGGAATGGTCCGTCATCGTCCGGCCCGCCGCGGCCGAGGTTTTTGTTGCGTCGCCCCGTTACCTGCATGTGCCAGGCCGGGGGCCGCCGTTGAGCTGAGAAAGTTGCCGATCAGCGCGCTCCGATCCGGTTCGCGCTTTTCCCCGCGTGCCCACCCGCGCGCGCTCTCCCGTCCGCAAACTCAGACTCATCATGCACCCACTTCGCACCTCACTTTTGTTCCTTGTCTCCACCGCCGCGCTGGCCGCCCAGCCCGCGCCGTCTCCCGAGAATTCCCCGGCCGCACCCGACAAGACCCCCGTCGAGCTGCCCGCCTTCATCGTGTCCGGCCGGCTCGACCAGGCTCGCGACGCCATTGCGCCCAGCCTGGGCGCGTCCTCGTTCCTCATCGGGCCGCAGCAGCTGCTCGACCTGCCGCAGGGCGCCGACGCGCCGTTCAGCCAGGTCCTGCTGCGCGCCCCTGGCGTCGCCGGCGACTCCGCGGCCAACGGCGACCTGCACCTCCGCGGCGAACACGCCAACCTCCAATACCGCATCAACAACGTCCTGCTGCCGGAGGGAATTTCAGGCTTCGGTCTCGAAATTGACCCGCGCTTCGTGAACAGCCTGCAGCTCATCACCGGCTCGCTGCCGGCACAATACGGGTTCCACACGGCCGGCATCGTGGACATCCAGACCAAGAGCGGGTCCTTCGCCCCGGGGGGCGGCGTCTCGCTCTACGGCGGCAGCTTCGGGACCCTCCGTCCGAGTTTCGAGACCGGCGGCGCCGCGGGCAACCTGAGCTACTTCGTCAACGGCAGCTTTGAGCACAACGAACTCGGCATCGAAAACCCGACGCCGAGCGCCACGGCGCTCCACGACACGACCGACCAGCTCCGGCTGTTCTCCTACGCCTCGCTCATCCTGGGCGACCATAGCCGACTCAACGTGATGGCGAGTGCGTCGAACAGCGCGTTCCAGGTGCCCAACACCCCGGGTCTCCCGGCCGGCACCTCACCCAATGGCGCACCGTGGGTGTCGGGCAGCTTCGACTCCGCCAAGCTCGACGAAAACCAGCACGAGAAAAACGCCTACGGCATTGTCACGTATCAGAAGTCCGCCGGCGACCTCGACACCCAGGTCTCTCTGCTCGCCCGCTCCAGCAGCGCCCATTTCGTCCCCGATCCCGTCGGTGACCTGTACTTCAACGGCGTGGCCAGCGATGTCGCGCGGAAGCTCGCGTCCACCGGCCTGCAGGCCGACGCGAGCTATGCTTGGAATGACGCCCACACATGGCGGGCGGGCCTGATGTTGTTGAATGAGTCCGTCACCGCGGACTCCGCGACGACAGTTTTCCCGGTGGACGCGGGAGGCAACGCCACCGGGCCAGCGTTTACCCTCACCGATCATGGCCGGCTGCACGGGTTGTTTGCAGGGGTGTATCTGCAGGACGAGTGGAAGCTCACGCCGCGCCTCACCCTCAATTACGGCGCTCGCTTTGATGTTTTCGATTCGTCCTTCGATCATGAGACGCAGCTCAGCCCGCGGGTAAACCTTCTCTTCAAGCTGGCGGACGCGACGACGCTCCACGCCGGCTACGCGCGCTATTTTACCCCGCCGCCGGTGGAGGACGTGCCCGGCAGCGCCGTCACGCGCTTCGACGGCACCTCAAACGCGGCACCCTCTGACCAGGACGATCCCGTCAAGGCCGAGCGCTCCGACTATTTCGACGCCGGGATCAGCCAGAAATTGGCAACGGGTTTCTCGGCCGGGCTGGACGCCTATTACAAGCGCGCGAAAAACCAGCTCGACGACGGCCTGTTCGGCCAGTCCCTGATCCTCTCGGCCTTCAACTATGCCGAGGGCGAGATTTACGGTGTGGAATTCACCGCCTCATATGCCCGCGGGGGCTTCTCCTCCTACCTCAACCTCGCCCACTCGGTGGCCAAGGGCCGTAACTGGACCTCGTCGCAGTTCCTCTTTGACCCAGCGGATCTGGCCTACGTGAAGGATCATTGGATCTTCCTCGACCACGACCAGGCTGTGACAGGCTCCTGCGGCGCGTCCTACCATTGGGACGGCGCCCGCAGCGGCACGCGGATTTACGCCGATGTGCTCTACGGCAGCGGCCTGCGCAACGACGCCACCGCGGCCGACGGCTCGAACATACCCAATGGCGGAGCCGTGCCGGCCCACCAGACGCTCAATCTTGGCGCCGAGCAGAGTTTCAAGGCCGGCCACAACCGCGTCTGGAAGGTCCGCCTGGACGTTGTGAATGTGTTCGACCGGTCCTACGAACTGCGCGACGGCTCCGGCGTCGGCGTCAACGCCGCCCAATACGGCATGCGCCGCGGCTTCTTCGGCTCGGTCGGCTACACCTTCTGATCATCCAGCCCGAAGACCGCCTTGGCGTAATTCTCGACGCTGAACGGCTGCAGGTCCTCGGCCTGTTCGCCCAGGCCGAGGAAATAAATCGGAATCTTCAGCTGACGCCAGATACCCACCAGTGCCCCGCCCCGGCTGGTGCCGTCGAGCTTCGTCACGACGAGACCCGTCAGCCCAAAGCTCTCGTGAAAAACCTTTGCCTGTTCGATCGAGTTCGTGCCGAGGGACCCATCGACCACCAGCCACCGGTGCTGGGGCGCCGACGGGTCGTGCTTCTGGAGGACGCGGCGGATCTTCGCGAGCTCGTCCATCAGGTGCCCCTTGGTGTGCAGACGCCCGGCCGTGTCGACGATCAGGTAGTCGCGTCCGCGGGCCTTGGCCGCCTGCCACGCGTCAAACGCCACCGCCGCCGCATCGGCGCCCGGGTGGCTCGCGATCACCTCGATCTCCAGCTTCGTCGCCCAGCTCTTCAGCTGCTCGACTGCGGCGGCGCGAAACGTGTCGCACGCCGCGAGCGTGACCATCTGTCCGTCGCCCTTGAGCCGCCAGGCCAGCTTCGCGGCGGTCGTGGTCTTGCCGGAGCCGTTTACGCCGATCATGGCGATCACGGTGGGCTTCGTCGCCACCGGCGGCAGCACGCCCTCCGCGCCGGCCAGCACGCGCGTCAGCACCGCCGCGCCGATTTCGGCCGCCTGCCGGCCCTGCAGGGTCTCGTCCGCGGTGTAGGCCTTCCGGATTTCGGCCAAAATCTCGGCCGTCGTCTCAACGCCGAAGTCCGCGCTGTAGAGCGCTTCCTCCAGTTCATCGAGCGAGTCGGCGTCGATGCGTTTGCCGAAGAAGATCCCCGCCGTCTGGTCGGAGATGGCTTTGACGGTCTTGGCGAACCCGTCCTTGAATTTTTTGAATAAGCCGAACATCGGAATATTTACCACGGATTACACGGAAGACATGGGTCAGAATTCAGACCACTGATTTTAACAGGAGGGAGCAGAGATCGCAGAGAATGATTTCCGGGCGTGGGCTCTGCTTCCTCCGCTCCCTCCTGTTAAGTGATTGGGTGTTTGGAGATCGGCATCGCACATCCGGGCCCTTCCGTGCTTCCGCGATTAAATCCTACTCCGCCTTGCGGGCGTCGCGGCCGAGCTGGTCCTTGACGCGGTCGAGGATGCCGTTGATGAAGCGCTTGGCGTCGGCGTTGGAAAATTGTTTCGAGAGGTCGATCGCCTCGTTGATCGAGACCACCGGCGGGATGTCCTTGCGGTGGATCATCTCGAACATCGCGATCCGCATGATGGCCAGGTCGATCTTGGCGATGCGCTCGAACTCCCAGTTCTGGGCCAGGGCCTTGATTTGCGCGTCAATTTCGGCCTGGTGCTCGATCACGCCATGGATCAGCTCTTCGCCGAACGCGTAGTGCTCGCGCGGGTGCTCCGTGTTGGCGAAGAAGACCTTCAGATCCTCCGGCAGGCTCGCCGGGTGGTTGAGGCTCCACGCGAAGAGATACTGTAGCGCGGCGACGCGCCCGTCACGCCGCTGGGCGAATTGGGCCTTGCTCATCGGCCCATCCTCCCAGCCCGCCAAGGGCTTAACCGCGCGCCCGCCACACCGGCGGGGAAGGCAGTGCCTGCGGAGGCCCGTGACTGGAGGACAAAAGAACGCATATTGGAAAGCAGCCGGACAAGGGAACCGGGATGAAATGGCTCCGCAACCACGAAATCGCGGCTCGGCCAGTGAAGCAGCGTCAAACCAGCACCGCGTCGCGCATCGGGCGGGTGCGGGGTGAAGGCAAGGTCTGTCGCTTCAGACTTAAACCCTGTCAGCCCTTCTTCGGCTTGAGCTGCGCCTTCATTTCCTTCCACCGCGCCAGCCGCTCGGCGACCTTGGCCTCCCAGCCGGCGGTTTTCGGCGTGTAGATCGCCAGCGGCTGCTCGAGGTAATCCTGGCCGGAGATGTTTTCGGGATGGTCGTGCGAGTATTCGTAACCCTTCCCCTGCCCCATGCGCTTGTTGGCCTGGCCGCTCTTGCTGCGCAACGCGGACGGGATCGTCTGCACGGGCTGCTCCTTCAACACGCGGTGCGCCTCGCCCAGCGCGAGCGTGGCGGAATTGCTCTTCGGCGCAGTCGCGATGTAGAGCGTCGCATGCGCGAGCGTCAGCTCGGCCTCGGGCAAGCCGATGAAGTCGCACGCGTGGTGCGCCGCCACCGTCAGCGGCAGCGCCTGGGGGTCGGCCAAACCCACGTCCTCGCTGGCAAGGATGACCAGCCGCCGTGCGATGAACCGCGGGTCCTCGCCGCCGGCGAGCATCTTCGCCAGCCAGTACATCGCGGCGTCGGGATCGCTGCCCCGGCAGCTTTTGATGAACGCCGAGATCGTGTCGTAATGCTCGTCCTCGTCTGCGTCGTAGCGAATCCGCCGCTCGCGCGCGAAGATCTCCAACTCCCCCGCCGTGAGCTTCGCGCCCTCCGGCAGGCCGAGCACGAGGACCTCGAGGGCGTTGAGCGCGCGGCGCAGGTCGCCATCACACAGCGTCGCGAGGTCGGCCAAAATCTTGTCGTCCGCCGTGACCTTGCGCGTACCCAAGCCGCGCTCGGCATCCGCCAACGCCAGACGCAGCACGCCGGTGACGGCCACAGGCAAGAGCGGCTCAAGGCGGAAAAGATGACTGCGCGAGAGGAGCGGCGGGTTGACGTAGAAGCCCGGGTTGTGCGTCGTCGCCCCGATCAGCCGGACCACGCCCTCCTCGACATCGGGCAGCAGGAGGTCCTGCTGCGACTTGTTGAAGCGGTGCAGTTCGTCGATGAACAGGATCGTGCCGGCCTCGGGACGCCGGCGCGCGGCGGCCAGGATCTCGCGGAGCTCGGCGACGTTGGACATGACGGCGTTGACGCGGACAAAGCGGCTTTTCGTTTCGTGCGCGATGGCCTCGGCGATGCTGGTTTTGCCACTGCCGGGAGGTCCGTAGAAAATCAGTGAGCCAAAGCGGTTCTGCGCCACGAGCCGCGGCAGCAGGCTGCCGGCCTTGAGGAGCTGGTCCTGCCCGACGACCTCTTGGAGCAAACGCGGACGCATGCGGGCCGCAAGGGGCTGGTGCGCGGACTTGGCCGGGGCGGCTGCCCGGGCAAGGGGCGGCTCCTCGGCGAAAAGCGACGGCTCCTCGTCAACGTCCTTCATGTAACTTCCACGCTGCGCAGGTTGGGCGCGGAAACAAGTTTGAAGCCGGGCGGCTTCATCGCGAAAGCGCGGAAGAGCGAAAGCGCTGAATCGACCAACCCACTTCCCGTTTCCGCTCTTTCGCGTTTCCGCGATTACGAAAAACAAACCTCTGGCCTGCCGACACCTCCGGCGCGTTGCGCTTCAGCGATCGCATGAGTCATCGCAGTCTCGGGCATCGCGCGCCGCTGCTGTGGCTGGTCTTGCCGCTGATCGGGGGCATCGCGGGCGGGCGATACGGCCCGACGTTGAAACCCGGCTGGCTGCTCGCTGGCGCGTTGGTGGCTGCGGTCCTGGCCGCGTTCGCGGCCTGGCGCGCGCCGCGCTGGTGGGCGTTCCCACTCGTCGCCGCGGGACTACTGGCCGGTGATGCCAGTTACACGCTGCGTCGCGCCCGGCTTGCGGCGTGGGAAGTCCTGCCAGCCCGGGAGGTTCGGCTGGGGCTGAGGGTTGACCGCGTGTTTCCGCAAGACGACACCCGGCAGTGTGCGGGCCTGGCCACGATTGTCCGCACTGAGTCGCATCTGCCGGAGCTTGCTGGACAACGGATCTATTTTTCAGTGCGCCGATCGGCGCGCACCGACTTGCCCGTCCGCTCGATGGTCATCTCGGTGGTCGGAGTGCTCACCCCCCTGGCGGAAAGCCCACCTGGCCGCAGCTTCGACGGCTACCTCGCTGATGCGGGGATGAATTTCCGTTTGGGCCGCGGGCGGACGCTGGCGGTTGAGCGGCCGACGACGCGTTACCGGCAGTTTTGCGAGAACCTCGCGCGCCGGCTCAACGCCATTCTCAGCGCGGGTGTCGCGTCCAAGCGCCCGGAGCTCGCCGCGCTGTATCGCGCGATGATGCTCGGGCAGAAGCACGAACTGAACTTGGAGCAGAACCAGCTCTTCATGCACAGCGGGACGATGCACCTGTTTGCCATCAACGGCCTGCACATCGGAGTCGTGGCAGCAGCGCTGCACGCGCTCCTCCTGCTGGCGCGTTGTCCCCGGCCGCTGGTGGCGGGGCTCACGCTGGCGATTCTTTGGGTCGACGTAGACACGTCCCCGCAGAATTGATCGCGGCTTTAGCTCTTTGCGCTCTGTTATAGGGCTGCTTGGTATCGGGGTCGAAGAGGTGGCCGCGCAAATCGTAACTCCAGCGTCGGCCATTCTTATTCGGCTTATGCCAACGAACATAGACCCCCATGCGACGGCCTTCAGCGTCCTTTCCCATAAACGCCGCTTCAACAAGCGCCCGCTTCTCGTCCCACGTCATGTCCGCAGTGGAATCGTTCACTAGACCAACTTTCAGCACGAGGCGAAGCTTGGCATCACTCATATACCTTAGCTTCCCAAATTTCTTCGAGACGATAGCGGCGGCACTCCTGATTGCTTCGCTGCTAGGCCGATCTTCTAAAAAGGTTTGAAGGTCGCGCAATTTATCACTGAGCCGAATCTCCTCCCGTTTCATTGTCGCTAATTGGGACTGCGCGTCTTCGTCCGCGATAAGTTGGTCGCCAATAAATCGAATAACCTTCGTGCGTCCGTTTCTTAGTTTGACCAAAGCCTCTTCGAGCTGTGCGACGCGCTCTTCTGACTCATGAACCTTCTTAAGGTTTGGTATTGCGGCCTCCACCGCGCGCCGAGTCGCCTTCGGATTTCCCAGCATTTCGAACAGGTCGTCGATGACTATGTCTTCAAGTTCTTTGGCAGGAATCCAGCACTTCGTTACTGCACAAGGTCTTACTCGATACGCGTGCGGGTGCCGATAAAAGGGCCGCCTGTTGTCGTAATTTAGCTGGCCGTAGAGCGCGTAGCCACAGTGCTCACAATAAATGGCACGGCCTAGAAGGTATCTTGCCACGGGCTGCTGTCCCCGCCGCCAAGTCTTGTTGGTTTCAAGTCGGTCTTTTATCGCCCGAATGGTTTCTTCTGGAAGCAACCGAGGAATGGAGAATCGGATGGTTTCGTTTACCGGAAGCCACATGGGCGTGGTGGCAGCGATGGATCGCCGCGGCGCTCCGGGAATTCTGGCCGGTATTCGGCCTCGGGCTGGCGGCGTGGCTGGTGGGCGCGGTGACGGGTGCGGTCTTCTATCGCGTGTTCACCCCGATCGGCTTGGTGGCGAATCTCCTCCTGGTGCCGCTCGCGATGATCGTCATCACCGCCGGCTTCGCGTCGATCGCCGTGGGCTTGGCCGGGTGGACCGCGGCAAGCGTTCTGTTCAACCACGCGGCCGTGCTGGTGCTGGCGATCATCGAGGCGCTGATCCGTCTCGCGCAACGCGTGCCGGGAGTCTGGCTGCCGGCCGAATGGCGCACGCCGTGGTGGGGCACGGCAACGCTGGTGCTGCTACTGGGAGTCGTGCTCGCAGGGTACGCCGGCGGGTGGCGCGGCTGGAGCCGAGGATTCTGGCCGCCCTTCGCCGTTGTGGCCGCGGGCCTGATCTTCGGCGTGAGGTTTGGTTGAGCGTTGCCCACGGAACACACGGAAGACACGGAAGGAACCCGACAGGCGCGTGATACCGGGAACCGGGATTATTTCCGTGTCTTCCGTGTGTTCCGTGGCAATTTCTCCTTCATGAAAAGCGCCTACGAGCTCGCGATGGAACGCCTGTCCAAGTCCGATCCCGCCCAGGGCAAGCCGCTCACGCCGGCGCAGAAAGCCCGGCTCGCCGAGCTGGACAAGATTTACCAGGGCAAATGGGCCGAGCGGGAGATTTTCCTCAAGAAACAGCTCGACGAAGCCTACACCGCGCAGAAGGCGGAGGAAGTGACGAAGATCCAGAAGCAACTCGCCCACGAGCGCGCACGGATCGACGAGGAGCGGGACGAAGAGAAGGAACGCGTCCGCCGGGAAAAGTAGACTCCGTACAACGTTACCCGGCCCCGCCATTCGCCGCTGGGCTCCCGCCTTATTTCACGAACTCAAAGTCCGCCACGAGCGCGTGGTGGTCGGAAGCGGGCGTGGGGCAGACGCGGTGCGCGGTGCAGCGCAGGTGCGCATTGAAGAAAATGTGATCGAGGATGAACGGCTTGCGGCGCCAGGTGACCTCGGTGTCCTGCACGGTCTGGTAGCCCTGCTTGGCGAACTGGTCGACGAGGGTCTTGTGGCGGCTCACATTGAAATCGCCCGCGAGCAGCGTGGGACCCTTCGACTGGTTCACCTGGTTGGCAACGAGGTTGCGCTGGAAGGGATGCGCGGTGCTGCCCGAGCCGAGCATGAAGAACGCGAGGAGGTGCGTGTTGTAGAGCAGCAGGTCGCGGCCGAGGATCGTGGTTTCGGCGCCGATCAGCAGGCGGTCGGTCGGGGTCGTCTTCCTGCCAAAAAACTCAAACTCCAGCGGCGGCGACGGCAGGTTGCGCCGCAGGGTCGACCGCAGCGGCGTGCGCGAGAAAATCGCCAGTCCCACCCCGAACGGCAGTTCGCGCGGGTCGGGATTCGGGTAGGAAAACCAGCTGTGGTAGCCCTTCAGCTCCGCGCACAGCCGCGTATAGTTCGGTGGCGGCTGGACGTGGTCCCCGCCCGGGGGCGTTTGCTCGACCTCCTGCAGAAAAATCACGTCGGCATCGTGCCGCAGGATTTCCGCCACGGTCGCCTCCAAGCGAACGGGCGCGCGGTCCGGATACATGTCGTCCCAGATCTGGCCAAACTGCATGTTGAACTGCAGGACACGAAAGGTGCTCATGGCGCCGGGAGGCAACGCGTTACGTCGCCCGGTTTGTCGTGTCCGCCCCCGTTGTTTCCAAACTCAGACCCGTCGGAGATGCCGGCGGCGAAACCGCTGAAAAAAACCGGGCCAGATACCGCAAGGGCAGCGCTGGAAAACATCATTGGGGGTAGGCCGGAGCTTGTTGCGGCCCGGAGGCGCGGCAAACCTATTATTCCGGCTCGGCCGTGCCTTCGACCACCCAGGACCGCGCGGCCGGCATCTGGTGGAAAAACTCCCGCAGCGCGGCGCTGAGATGCTCGGCATAGCGAAAATGCGCGCCCATGCCCGTGCGCAACTCCGCCTCGTAGATGAACTTGTCCGCGTGCGTCGAATGCTCGAAGGGCGTCTGCGCGCCGAGCAGCAGCGAATAGACATACGCCGGCGAACCGCGGCGCAGCAGCTCGCGCGTCAGCTCCATTTGCGACGAGAGCAAGTCCTTGTGGTCGGAGTGCTTGATCTCGGGCGGCAGGTAGAAGCCGCCCTGGATGAGCGGTGTGAACCGGTGACCCGTGCGGTGGCGGTTGAGGTCGCGGAGCTCGGCCAGCGCCATGTTGTTCCACGCAAACGTGACGCGCGTGCGGCGCGTCGCGAGGCCTTGGTGGCCGTAGCGGTTGGCGCGGTGACGCAACGCCTCGGACACCGGTTGCAATTCCGGCAGCCAGGGCGGCGTGTCGCGGTCGACCTTCACCCACACTTCGTCATCGAGCGGCGTCATCGACAGGCGCTCGAGGCCGAGCTTCAGGCTGGCGGCCAGCTCCTGTTTCGCCTGCTCCTCGTAGGACTTTTCCGAGGTGCTGTGGCGCATGAGCCGCGGGGACTGCTTGAGCAATTCCTCGCGGATGAGCGCGGCGGCGGCGCGGGCTTCGGGCTGCTGTAATGAGTCGAGGTGCTTCACCGTGACGGACCACATGCGCGAGGACTGCACGAGGCCCAGGTTGGTGCGCGTGGCGAAGGGAATGAAGTAGCGCGCCCGGTCGAGCGCGTAGTTCTTGCGGAGGCGCGTGACGACGGCGGGCTTCGCGTCGGGCGGCAGGCGCACGAGGCTGGGCTTCGCGGTGGCGAGCTGGTCGAGGCGAAGGTATTCGGCGTGATACGCGGCGAACGCGGCGGCCATGACATCGCGCCAGCGACCCGCGAGGTCGGCGGGGATGCCAATGTCTTCCGGCGCGGGCAGGTTGGCCGCGTCCATCGTGATGTAACGCGTGCTCGATTCCTGGCCGTCGGCCATCGTGGCCAGTTCAAAAATTTTCCACGCGAGCCACATCGAGACGCCGTCCAGCGCAATCGCGAGCCCGCCGGTCAGGCCGCCGATGGACGCGTGACCGTAGTCCACGAATTTCAGGATGCGGTCGATGGACGCGTCGGGGTTGTTGACGTCGACCTTCTCCAGGATGGCCGCGAGGCCCTCATTGCTGCGGGAGTAGCGCGCCAGCACAGAGGCGAGCAGCTCGGGCGTGACCTTGGGCAGGTCGGCGGCGGTCGGGGGCGGGACGAGGGCGAGACCGGTGACTTTCATGCAGCAGCGGTCACTGAGGCAGCATTCGACCCCGGAAACAAACGTCTTTTCGCCGGGTCTGTGCCCAGCCACCTTTACCGCCGGTAACCCACCCCAGCCCTGAACGTCTTGTTCGTATCCGCATCAACTTAGCCAATTTAACCACCATGAAATTCACCCTGTTTCTCCTTCCCGCGGCGCTCGTCCTCGGCAGCTTTGCCCCGGTCGCCTTCGCCGAAACCCATGTCAGCCTCGACCTCCATCTGGGGCTCCCGGCGCCCGTCATCGTGCGTGAGGCCCCCCCGGCACCGATCGTGGTGCAAGAGCGCCAATATCCCGCGCCGGGTCCGGGCTATGTCTGGATTCCCGGGCATCACATCCGCCATCACGACCATTGGGTCTGGGTGGGCGGCACGTGGGCGCTCCCGCCCCAGCCGGGCGCCTTTTACGTCGAGGGACGTTGGGATGAGCGTTCGCACAACTGGATTGAAAGCCACTGGGAATACACCGTTGTGCCCGCTCCGCAGGTCGTGGAGTTCAGCTTCAACGAGCCTCCTCCTCCGCCCCGCCCGGAGATCATCGTGGTGCGTCCGTCACCCTACCATGTGTGGATCGCCGGCTACTGGGTCCGCCACGGTCACCATCAGGAATGGATCGCCGGCCACTGGGAACTGCCGCCACACGGCCACCACGAATGGATCGCCCCGCGTTGGGAACACCGCGGCGGCTCCTACGTCTTCATCGAGGGCAGCTGGCGCTGACGCGGCGGCGTTCGCCGCCGCGAGTTGAAAGTTGAAGGGTGAAAGTTGAATGCGGCAGCCGCAACACGCTCCGGCTTTCAACTTTCAACTCCCAGCTTTCAACTGCCCGCAGGGCTTGCGACCTGGCCGTCGCGCCTCAGCGATTGTTGAGCCACTGGCCAAGGGGGCCCTGGTAGAAGCCAAGGAAAACCGTCGCGAGGGCGAGCACGCCCAGCATCAGCCCGGCCATGAGGCCCACGGGCGCACGCGCGGGTTGCGGCGCGGCATCTCCGTCGGGCGAAACCCAGTTCGAGAAGAACACAGCGCGGATCCAGCCGAAGTAGTAGTAGATCGAGATGACCACGGCGACGACGGCCACCGCGAGCAGGCCGTAGAGCCCGGCTTGGAAGGCCGCGATGAAGATGAAGAGCTTGCCCATGAACCCGGCGAGCGGCGGGATGCCGGCGAGGGAGCCGAGGCCGATCGCGAGCACGAGCGCGAGAAAAGGTCGATCCTTGGCCAGCCCCGCGTAGTGGCTGATTTCCTGGTCGGCATCTTCCGGCCCCGCCATCTGCGCCATCACGCCAAACACCGCAAAAGACGCCAGCAGGTAGGCGAACAGGTAAAAGTAGATCGCGCCCACCGCCATCGATTGCGTGCCGGCGGCGACGACGCCCAGCAGCAGGAAGCCCGCGTGCGAGACACCGGAGAGGCCCATGAGGCGCTTGACGTTGTGCTGCGTCAGCGCCGCGAGGCTGCCGAACAGCAGCGTGGCCGCGGCCATTACCGTCAGCACGGGCGCCAGCAGCCAGGCGTAGGGCGAGAACGTCCGCGCCACGATCAGCAGCACGAGGAAACCGGCCGCCTTCGAAGCCACCGCAAGGAAGGCAGTCACCGGCGTCGGCGCGCCTTGATAGACGTCGGGCACCCAGATCTGGAAGGGAAACGCGGCGATCTTGAACGCGACGCCCGAGAGCACGAGGACGATGCCCACGCTCGCGAGGAAATTGTGCGGGTTGGCCGCGAGGAACGCGCGGAGTTCGTCGAAGTTCATCGCCGAAGCCGTGTGCGCCGGCAGCGACGGGTTGCCGCCCACGCCGTAAAGCAGCACGATGCCAAAGAGCAGGATCGCGGAGCTGAGCGCGCCCATGACCAGGTATTTCAGGCCGGCCTCGAGCGAGAACGGGCTGTTGCGAAAATAGCTGACGAGGATGTAGAGGCCGATCGTCACCGTCTCCAGCGTGACGAACAGCATCACGAAGTGGTTGCTCTGCACGAGGAGCATCATCGCCGCCGTGACCACGAGGAGGACGTGGTAGAACTCGGTGTGCGCCACGCGCTGGCGGGCGAGGCAAACGGTGCCGAGCACGCCCGTGAGCAGCGCGGCGAGCAGGAAGAACACGCGCATCAACTGGCCTTCCTGCGAGTGGTAAAGCAGGCCGTTGAAGCTCTCACCCTCGGTGATGCCGCAGCAAGTGGTCAGCAGCTGGCCCGCCAGCAACGCCAGCACGCCCAGCAGCGCCACGCCCGGCAACGCGGAGTGCAGGCGCTTGGGCAGCACGATCTCAAGGACCAGCAGCAGCAGCGCGAGGCAGCCGAGCATCAACTCGGGCAGGATCGAGGTCCACGTGTTGCTGGCGGCAAGGGCTTGGAGGGAAGGAATGTCCATGGCGTCTTATTTGCCCGAGACTGCGGCCGCTGTGCCGTAGACCGTGTTGAGCGTGTCGTTGAGCGGCGCCGACAGGGACTTGGGCCAGAAGCCGATGAAGAGCAGCGTCGCCAGGAGGATCAGCGCCGGGAGCTTCTCACGCCAGTTCAGGTCCGCCGGCGGATGCTGGGCGGCGACGGCGGCAAACGCGTCGGTCGGCGGGCCGAAGAACACCCGCGCGGCGGCGCGGAGGCCGTAAACCGCGGAGATGATCACCCCGGAGATGGCGATCACAGTGAGGCAGTGCGAGAACTGCCACAGCGCGACGAAGATTGTCAGTTCGCCCCAGAAGTTCGCGAAGCCCGGCAGCCCAATGCTGGCGAACGTCGCCGCGACGAAGAACGCCGCGAGGACCGGCGTCTTTTGCGCGAGGCCGCCCATTTCCGTCAGCTCGAACGTGTGCGTGCGGTGATAGATGCTGGTCGCCAGCAGGAACAGCAGGGCGACGGACAAGCCGTGCGCCACCATCAGCAGCACCACGCCGCCGGCGCCTAGCACCGAGTAGCAGGCCACTCCGAGGAAGGCGTAGCCCATGTGCATCACTGAGCTGTAACCAATGACCTGCTTGAGGTCGCGCTGCGCCATCGTGATGAAGCCGACGATCAGGACGTTACCCACCGCCGCGAGGGCCGCGAGCGTGTGCGCCCAATGCGCCGAGCCGAGCGGCAGCAGCGGAAGCGCGATCTGGATCAGGCCGTAGAGGCCGAATTTCTTGAGCACACCGGCGTGCAGCATCGCGGCGGAACTCGGCGCGGCGCCGTAGCCGAGGGGCGCCCAAGTGTGCAGCGGCCAGAGGGACACCAGGATGCCGAAACCGAACATCAGCAGCGCAAAGATGTTGTGCTGGAGCGTCGCGGCGAGCGGGCGCGCGGCGATGATTTCGCGGAGCGTGATGAGGTCGAAGGATGTCGCCCCGCTCTTCACGTAGAGCGCGATCAGGCCGACGAGCGACAGCATCGCGCCGAGCGTGAGATAGATCGTCACCTTCATCGCGGCGTAGCTGCGGTCGCGTCCGCCCCAGATGCCGATCATGATGAAGGTCGGGATGAGCGCGAGTTCGTGGAAAAAGTAGAAGAAGAACACGTCCACGCTGGCGAACACGCCCATCAGGCCGGCCTGCATGACGAGCAGCAGCATCAGGTAAATCTTGAGTCGTTCCGCCGTGGACTGGATCGCGTAGAGCCCGGCCGCGAGGCCGACCAGGCCGGCGAGCACGAAGAGCGGGAGCGAAATGCCGTTAAGGCCCAGCGTCAGGCCGATGCCGAGTCCGTCGAGCCCCGTCGAATACCGCGTCAGGAACGCGTAGCCGTGCACCTGCGTCTGGGCCGAGTAGTGATACCACGCGTGCAGCGCCAGCAGCGCAGGCAGCGCGAAGCCGACGTAGGCGAGCCGGATGGACCAGCGCTTCGGCAGGCCGCAGGCGATCGCGACCGCCACCGCAAGCGGGGCGACGATGGACGCGAGGAGAGGGTCGAAGGGCAGGTTCATCGCAGATTTTTAGAACACCCCGGTGGCGAACAGCCAGAGGACGACCACGCCGCCGAGGAACCAGTAGAGATAGACGTTGAGCTTGCCGACGTGCAGTGCGCGCGCGCCGAGGCCGAACAGCCCGACGACGCCGGCGAAGCCGCGGACGATCAGGCCGGCGAGGAAGATCTGCTCGAGGAAGTTGAGCAGGAGCGCGAACCGCTGCTGCACCTTGTCGATATACCACTGGTAGATCTCATCAAACCAGAGCTTTGACGCCAGCAGCCGGAACAGCCCCGGCGCGCGCGCCTCGAGCGGATCGGTGGCCGCGGGCTTGTAGAAGAACAGCGCGGTGCCGGCGCCGAGGATGAGGACGACGAGGCTGGTGATGAGGATCGTCGTGTGGTCGGCGCCGCGGGCCTCGGGAATGAGTTCGAAGACGCCGGTGAAGACCTTCGGGTAAATCGCAACGTAGCCGCCGACGGCAGCGAGGATGGCCAGCACGACGAGCGGCAGCGTGAGAGTCAGCCCGCCCTCGTGCGCGTGCGCCGCCGACTCGCTGCGGGGCGCGCCAAAGAAGGTGATCCGCCAGAGGCGCGTCATGTAGAGCGCGGTCAGGACGGCCGTGAACGCGAGCACGGCGAAGACCGCCTTGTTGTTGGCGAAGGCGAGATAGAGGATGGCGTCCTTCGAGAAGAAGCCCGCGAGGCCCGGCAGGCCGATGATGGCGGCGACGCCGATCGTGAACGTCCAGAACGTCAGCGGCATCCGCGTGCGGAGCCCGCCCATCTTGAAGATGTCCTGCTCGTGGTGGCAACCGTGGATGACCGAGCCGGAACCGAGGAAGAGCAGCGCCTTGAAGAAGGCGTGGGTCGTCAGGTGGAACATCGCGGCGCCGACGCCGGCAGCCACGAGCATCCGGGCGCCGTCATGTTCACCGGCTAGCGACCCCAACCCAAACGCCGCGACCATGTAGCCGAGTTGCGAGAGCGTGGAATAGGCCAAAACCTTCTTGATGTCGCTCTGCGTGATGGCGCAGCAGGCGGCGTAGAGCGCGGTGGCGGCGCCGGTCCACATGATGACGGTGAGCGCGTCGGGGACCATCAACACGTTGATGCGGCAAAGCATGTACACACCCGCGGCGACCATGGTGGCCGCATGGATCAGGGCTGACACCGGCGTCGGGCCTTCCATCGCGTCGGGGAGCCAGACTTGCAACGGGAGCTGCGCGGACTTGCCGACGGCGCCGCAGAAGAGCAGCAGCGCGATGCCGGTGCTGAACACGTGATGATTGCCGAGGGCGCTGAGGTTGACGGTGCCGTTGGCCCAGTAGCACCAGATGATGCCGATCAGGAAACCGAAGTCGCCCACCCGGTTCGTGATGAACGCCTTCTTGGCGGCCTCACTCGCGGAGGTTTTCTCATACCAGTGCCCGATCAGGAGCCAGGAGCTGAAACCCACCAGCTCCCAGAAGATGAACATCATGAAGAGATTGTCGGCCAGGACGATGCCGATCATCGAAAACATGAAGATCGAGAGCCCGCCGAAGTAGCGCGCCTTGGCCGCGTCCTCCTTCATGTAGCCGAGCGAGAAGACGTGCACGCCGAGGCCGACGATGCCGACGATGCAGAGCATCAACGCAGCGAGGTCGTCGTATTTGACGCCGAGCGAAAGCGAGAAATGGCCGAGGTGGAGCCATTCGGTGCCACCCTCGAAGCGAAAGCCACCCAGCGCCATCTTCAGGGCGCGGAAGCAAATCAAGGCGGCCACCAGCGTCGACAGCGCCGCAGCCCAAGAGCCGCGCTTGCGCAGGAAGAGCGCGATCAGCACCGCGGCCCACAGCGGCTCGAGCAGGATGTAGGGGACGACGACGGTGTGCGTGACGGTGTGTTCCATGGCGCGTCAGTGTTTCAGCGCGTTGAGCTCATCCACCTGCACCGTGCGGCGCATGCGGAAGAGCGCCACGATGATGGCGAGGCCGACGGCGACCTCGGCGGCGGCGATGGTCAGGATGAAGAACACGAAGACGTTGCCGTCCAGGGTGCCGTTGAAGCGGGAGAACGCGACGAGCGCGAGGGTCGAGGCGACGAGCATCAGCTCGAGGCTCATGAAGATCACCAGCGTGTTCTTGCGCAGCAACACGCCGAAGAAGCCGATGACGAACAGCAGCGCGCTGAGCGTGACGTAGGTGTTGAGTCCAGCGTGGATCATGAGGTGCCCTCCCCGGCGTCGATCTTCCGGCTCAGCACAATTACGCCGAGCATGGCGGCCAGCAGCAGGAAGCCCATGATCTGCACGGGCAGCAGATAGGTGGTGAAAAGCTGGTAGGCGTAGGGCTTGAGCGCGGAGCCGACGCCCGAACCGAAGTTGGGATTCGGCGCGTCCAAGTGGCCGCGCGTGGCAAAGGAGCAGATGCCGACCAGCAGCAGGCCCGCGGCGATGACCGCGGCGACGGTGGAGAAGTTTTTGAAGCTGATCGACTGCTTCCCCTGCACGTCGAGCAGCATGATGATGAAGAGGAACAGCGCGACGACCGCGCCCGCGTAAACCAGCAGCAGCAGGAACGCCAAAAGGTAGGCGTCGAGCTGCACGAACAGCCCCGCCACGCCCACCAGGCAGAGCAGGAAACACATCGCGGCGTTGACGGCGTTCTTGTTCACGACGGTGCCCACGGCGCAGATGACCGTGAACAGGGCGAAGAGGTTGAAGAGGAGGGAGGACATCCGGATTAAGCGCGAAGACGCGAAGGCGCGAAGAACGGAGCAAAGCCGGTCGAATCCAAATTCCCTTGGTTCGAACTTTGCAGCTTCGCGGCTTGGCGCTTTAAAATCTTCATGGTCTCAGTGGCCGTTGCCGTGCTCGGCGGCGGCTTTTTTCTTGTCCCACTTGAAATGCTGGTCCGGCAGCGTGCCGCCGAGTTCGTAGAGCCGGTCCTTGTGGTTGACCATCTCGGCGCGGGTATAGCCGGACATGGAATACTGGTTCTGCAGGAAGATCGCCTCCTCGGGACAGACTTCCTGGCACAGGCCGCAGTAGATGCAGCGCAGCATGTCGATGTCGAAGGCCTTGGGCGCCTTCTCGACCTGCGCGGTGGGCGCGTCGGCGGGGATCTCGCCGGGCGTGATGCGAATGGCCTTGGGCGGGCAGACGAACTCGCAGAGCTGGCACGAGACGCATTTCTCGCGGCCGTTCGGGTCGCGCACGAGCGTCGGCACGCCGCGGTAGCCTGGCGGGATTGCGGGACGCTGCTCCGGATACTCGAGCGTCTCCGCCGGCTTGAGCAGCCGCTTGAACGTCGTCTTCAGCCCGCTGAGGATCGCCGGCAGGTAGGTACGCTCCGCCAGGGAGAGGGGTTTGCGTTCGAGAGTGATGATGGCCATGGCGGTGCGGTTCCGGATTAAGCGCGAAGACGCGAGGGCGCGAAGTTAGGAGCAAACCGATGCGAAACCAAACCTTCGTGGTTCGAACTTTGCGGCTTCGCGGCTTTGCGCTTCAGCGTCTTCATTTTTGGATGAATGCGATGGCGAGCGCGTAGAAGATGAGGTTGGCGATGGCGAGCGGCAGGAGCTTCTGCCAGCCGAGCTTCATGACTTGGTCATAGCGGAACCGCGGGACGGTCCAGCGCACCCACATGAAGAGAAACAGCAGGATGACGACCTTGCCGAGGAAGAACGCGATGGACACCACGCCCACGAACAGCGGGTGCAGCGTGAACGCCGCGCCCGTCAGGTGGTGCAGCCAGCCGAAGAAGTCCGCGAGCGAGAGCCACGGGAGTGGGTTCCAGCCGCCGAGGAAGAGGAGCGTGAACACGCCCGAGCCGACGATCATGTGCGAGTACTCCGCCACGAAGAACAGCGACCACTTGAACGCACCGTATTCCGTGTGGAAGCCGCCGACGAGGTCAGCCTCAGACTCGGGCATGTCGAACGGCTGGCGGTTCGTCTCGGCAAAGAGCGAGATCAGGAAGATCGCGGCCGACAGCGGCATCAGGAACACGAACCACGCGCCGCCCCAGAAACCGGGCAGGCTCTGGAACTCAACGACCTTCGCCAGGCTCATCGTGCCGGGGGTGCCGGGGGCGTTGATCCACAGGAAGACCGGGACGACCGAGAGCGTCATCGACAGCTCATACGAGATCAGCTGCGCCGAGGCGCGGACGCCGCCGAGGAAGGGATATTTCGAGTTGGACGCCCAGCCGGCGAGGATGAGCGAGTAAACACCGAGCGACGACACCGCGAAGACCGCCAGCAGGCCCACGTCGACGTTGGCGAGCATGAGCGGCAGCGTGCGCCCCGCGCCGTCGAGATACGCGCCGAAGGGCACGACCGTGACGGTGGTGAACGCGGGCATCATCGCGAGGGCGGGCGCGAGAATGAAGTAGAGCTTGTTCACGTGGCCGGGCAGCGGCTCCTCCTTGAACAGAAACTTTGCACCGTCAGCCATGAGGTGAAACACGCCGAGCCGCTGCAGGAACTTCCCGAGCACGGGAACGTAGGCGAACCACGGCACGATCGCGCGGTTGGGGCCCGGCCGGCCCTGCATCCACGCGGAGACCTTGCGCTCGGCCAGCGAGCACGCGCCGGCGAACGGGAAAATGACCGCGATCACCGCGAGGCCCTTGAGGACGCCTTGCAGGATGGGATTCAGGTTGAACCAGAAGTTGAACATGATCAGGCGGGCCTGCCCTCCGTCGCTTTGGCGGAGGCGGGTTTGTAGTGCAGCGTCTCGCCCTCGGCGAAGGGCAGCGCGGCCCACGGCGTGGCGTCGAGCAGGAGGCCGGTCTCGGGCAGGTTGGCGAACGTCATCGTGCCCAGCGCGGGCACCTCGGAGGCGATCGCCGACCAGATCGCGCCGATCTCCGAAGTCACGGCGGTGCCGGAGGCGGCCGAGGCGAGCTTCGCGAGGATGACGAGATCGTCGGTCGCGCCGGCTGGTGCGGGCACGGCCTTGAGAAACTTCTGCACGCGGAACTGCTGGTTCACGAACGTGCCGCTCTTCTCGAAGAAGGTCAGCGTGGGCAGCACGACCTGCGCGGCCGCGCTCGTGGCGTTGGCGTGCGTGCCGAGGTAGATGACGGCGACCTTGGCCAACTGCGCGGGCGTCAGGCCGGCGGCGGCGAGATCCTCGCCGACGGAGACCACGGTCTTCACCTTGCCCGCGTCGATTGCGGCGCCGAGGTCGGTGAGCTTCGCCGCGGGCAGCGCGCAGACGAGGCCCGTGACGAGTGCGCCCCGGACGTTCGGGTTGCGGTCGGCGGAGACGAGAATCTTGTCACCCTGCCCCACCCGGCTGACGAGATAGGCGGTGGCCTTGAGCGCGTTGCAAAGCTTGCGGGTGAGAAACTGCTCCTCGACGGAGCTGCGGCCGGAGCCGACGACGGCAACGCCGCCCGCGTTAGACTTGAAAAGATCGGCGGCGGCGGCGAGCGCGAGCTCGAGCGTGCTGGCGG
>Ga0316219_1000615_pt1 | contig 46297 bp, 48 predicted proteins | sample TBH18003PmetaG_FD_203635 | JGI IMG/M metagenome (GOLD analysis project Ga0316219, IMG submission 203635) | Freshwater microbial communities from Trout Bog Lake, Wisconsin, USA - TBH18003P | ecosystem: Environmental > Aquatic > Freshwater > Lake > Hypolimnion/Profundal zone | place: USA...
CGCGAAAAGCACGAAGCAAAAGCGCCGTGCCTCCCGCGACAAGCTCGTTGACGTCGGCCATGCCCGGCCGCTCCTGCGCTGCCTGCCCCACGGTCTCTGACCACGGCTGAAGCGCCTCACTTCGCCAGGCGGGTGAAATCCTAAGCCGACCCGCCGGCGACAACCTAATCCTAAAAAAACACCAACATGGCTCGTGCAACAAACTCCGCCGCTTCCCGCAAGCGGCACAAGAAAACGCTGAAATACGCCAAGGGCTATTTCGGCAGCAAATCCAAGCTCTTCCGCTACGCGAAGGAAGCCGTCCAGCACGCCTGGCAGTATGCCTACATCGCGCGCAAGAAGAAGAAGTCGGATCGCCGCGGTCTCTGGATCGTGCGCCTCAACGCGGCCTGCCGCGCCGCCGGCATCTCCTACAGCCGCTTCATGGAGGGCCTCAAGGCCGCCAACATCGGCCTCGACCGCAAGGTCCTGTCCGACCTCGCGATTCGCGACGAGGTGGCCTTTAACTCCCTGGTCAAACAAGCCCAGGACGCGTTGAAGACCAAGGCCGCCAAGGCCTAAGCTCTGACTAACGCGAGCCCGGCAAGGCTCGCCTCCCTGTCTCTCCGGAGGACGGGCCTCACCCGAGGTTCCGTCCTCTTTGTTTTTCTTCGCTTCGCCGCCGCCGCTCTGGTTCAAGAAAGCCATCTCCATGCAAGCCACCCTCACCGCCCTCGTCGCCAAGGCCCAGACCGAGCTTGCCGGCTTGACGGCCCGCCCGGCGCTCGAGGCCGCCAAGGCCCGGTATGTCGGCCCCAACGGCGAACTCACCGCGCTGATGAAGCAAATGGGCACCGTGCCCAAGGACCAGCGCCCCGCGATGGGCAAGCTCATCAACGAGACCAAGGGCCGCCTGCAGGAGCTCCTCGACGCCGCCCTGGCCGCCATCGAGACCAACGAGCTCCGCGCCCAGCTCGGGCCCGCGATCGATCCCACGCTGCCCACGCCAGATGCCCGCTCCGGCACCTACCACCCGCTCACCCTCGTGCGCGAGGAGATGTGCCGCATCCTGCGCAAGGTCGGCTTCACTGTCGCCGACGGCCCGGAGGTGGAGACGGAGTATTACTGCTTCGACGCCCTCAACACGCCCGCCGACCACCCCGCCCGCGATGTGCAGGACACGTTCTATTTCCCGGCCACCGCGCATTTCGGCAACGTCTCCAAGAAGACCGCCGAGGAGAAATACCTCCTGCGCACGCACACGTCATCCGTGCAGATCCGCACGATGCTCAAGGGCCCGCCGCCCATCCGCATCGTTTCACCCGGCCGCACCTATCGCCGCGACGCCACCGACGCCACGCACTCCGCCAATTTCAACCAGCTCGAGTGCCTCTACGTGGACAAGAATGTCACCGTGCGCGACCTCAAGGCGCTGCTCGACTACATCTTCGGCTCGTTGCTCGGGAAGGAAACGAAGACGCGCTTCCGCCCGCACTATTTTGGCTACACCGAGCCCAGCTTCGAGGTCGACCTGAGCGCAAAGCACCTGCCCAAGGTGAAGAAGGAATGGATCGAAATCGGCGGTTGCGGCATGGTCGATCCCACGGTGTTCGCCGGCGTCGGCTACGATCCCGAAGTCTGGAGCGGCTACGCGTTCGGCATGGGCCTGGAGCGCCTCGCCATGCTGCTCTACGGCATCGATGACATCCGCTACTTCTACCAAAACGACCTGCGCTTCCTGCAGCAGTTCGCCTAACGCTTTTTCCTCCTTTCCGTGAAAATTTCCCTGAACTGGCTCAAGGATTATGTCGCCCTCGACGCCTCCGTCGAGGAGGTGAGCCGCGCGCTGACGCTGCTGGGCCTTGAGGTCGAGCAGATCATCCGCACCGGCGCGCCCGTGCTCCAGCACGTCGTAGTCGGCGAGGTGCTCGTGCGCGACAAACACCCGAACGCCGACAAGCTCTCCGTCTGCCAAGTCGATATCGGGCCTGCGGGTGGCGTGAAGACGATCGTCTGCGGCGCGCAAAATTACAAAGTGGGCGACCGCGTGCCGGTTGCGCTCGCCGGCGCCGTGCTGCCGGGAGACTTCGTCATCAAGCAGTCCAAGATCCGCGGCCAATTGTCCGACGGGATGATGTGTTCCGCGAAGGAACTCGGCGTTGCCGAGGACGCGGACGGCCTCCTGATCCTCGACAGCCGCCCCGCGCTCGGCACGCCGATCAACGACGTGCTGCCGCCCGGGGACGTGGTCTTCGATCTCGAGATCACGCCCAACCGGCCCGACTGCCTTTCGCACCTCGGCATCGCCCGCGAGCTCGCGGCGTGGTTCAAGCTCCCGCTCCTTTACCCGCAGGAGAAATTCCGCGGCGAGATCGCCGGCGCGCCGCATCCCGAGCTGCTGCGGAGCGTTTCCGTGCTCTCGCCCGAGGACTGCCCGCTGTACACCGCGCACGTCATCCACGGCATCAAGATCGGCCCGAGCCCGGCCTGGCTGCGCGAGCGTCTCACGGCCGTCGGCCTGCGTCCGATCAACAACGTCGTCGACGTGGGCAACTACGTTATGCTCGAGACCGGCCAGCCCCTGCACGCCTTCGATGCGCGCAAGCTCGGCGGCCACCAGATCGTCGTCCGCCGCGCCGCCGACGGGGAAAAAATCACCACGCTCGATGGCAAGGAGCGCCCGCTCAACAGCCGCATGCTCGTCATCGCCGACGCGACGAAGCCCGTCGTGATCGCCGGCATCATGGGCGGGGAAAACTCCGGCGTCAGCGACGACACGACCGACCTCGTCATCGAGTGCGCGATTTTCCGCCGTCAATCCATCCGGTGGACTTCGCGCCACCTCGGCCTGACCTCCGATTCGTCCTACCGCTACGAGCGCGGCGTGGACCCGCACTCGGCCATCGAGGCGGCCTACCGCGCGGTTGACCTCATCCTCGAGACGGCTGGCGGCCAGGTCGTCGGTCCCGCCTGCATCGTGGGCGGCGACGTTCCGTGGCAGCGCGAAATCGTGGTCACGCACCGCTACATTTGCGACAAGCTGGGTTTCGATATTCCCGCTGCCGAGATGCGCGCCGCGCTGGAGTCACTCGAACTCAACATCGCCCGCGAGGAGCCCACGGAGGACCGCGGGACTGCCTGGTGGGTCACCATCCCCAGCTGGCGCGACGATCTCGACCGCCCCATCGACCTCGTGGAGGAAGTGCTGCGCCTGCACGGCACGGACAAGATTCCCTCCGCCGTGGTGATGGCGCCGGGCCTCATCGGCGATGACGATCCCGTGGTGCTCTTCAACCGGCGCGTGACGGATTACCTCGTCGGCCACGATTTTCACGAGTGCGTGAGCTACACGCTGCGGTCCGCGAAGGAGATCTCCACCTGGGTGTCGCAGACCGCCGCGGTCGAGCTGGCGCTGGCGAATCCGTTCGTTGACGACCAGTCGCACCTGCGGCCCACGCTGATCATGGGCCTGCTGGAGTCGCTCAAGCTCAACCAGTCGCGGGGCGTTGCCGCAACGCAGCTTTGCGAGGTCGGCCGGGTTTTCATCGAGCGCAACGGCCAGAATTACGAGTGCGCCGCCGCCGGGTTCATCATCGCCGATCCCGTGGGTGCGCGCACCTGGCTGCCGCGCGAGCGGGCAGATTTCTTCACGACCAAAAAGCATGTGACGGCCATGGCCGCCGCTGCCGGCGTCGATCTGGCCAAGCTGCCGCTCGTGCCCGTGACGGGTTCCTTCTACGGCTGGCAGGAAGGCCAGTCCGCGGCCGCCGGGGAAATGGCCCACGGCTGGACGGCGCGCTTCGGCCTGCTGAATCTCGCGATGGTCAAGGCGCTGGGTCTCACGGGCAAGGTTTACGCCGGCATTTTCGCCATCCTGCCAGAGAAGCTCACGGGCGAGGCCACGCGCCGGCGCTATGCCGACTTCAGCCTCATGCCGGCCGCGCTGCGGGATTTTGCGCTCGTGGTGGACGAGGCCGTGCAGGCGGACGACGTGCGGCGGACGCTGGGGAAGATCGCCCGCGCCGCCATCGGCAGCGCCTTCACGCTCGAGAGCATCGACGTCTTCGACGTCTATCGCGGCCAGGGCCTGCCCGAGGGCAAGAAGAGCCTGGCGTTCTCCCTCGTGTTCCGGTCGCCGGAACGGACGCTGACCGACGACGAAGTGAACGCCGCCGGGCTGAAGATCCAGGAAGAGATCGCCAAGACCACCCCGTGGCAGATCCGGAAGTGACCATGCCCGCCGCGCCCGATCTCAACCTCGATCACGTGGCGAAGCTCGCCCGCCTGGCGCTCACGCCGGCGGAAAAAGCGCAGTTTGCCTCGCAGCTGGGCGATGTGCTGCACCACATCGAGCAACTCGCGAAGGTGGACGTCACCGGCATCGAGCCGACCGCGCACGCCTTTCCGGTCGTCAATGTCTGGGCCGAGGACGTCGCGCAGCCGGGACTTTCCGTCGAGGCGGCGCTGCGCAACGCGCCCGCGCAGCGCGATAATATGATTCTGGTGCCCAAGGTCGTGGAGTAAGCCATGGCCGCGGAACTGTTTTTCAAGTCCATCGAGGAACTCGGCGCCCTGCTCGAAGCGAAGCAGCTCTCCGCCACCGAGCTCGTGCGCGCGATGATCGCGCGACGCCAGGCGGTCGATGGCCGGGTGAAGGCCTTCAACTCGTCCGACGACGCCGATGCGCTCGCCCAGGCCGCCGCGTCCGACGCGCGCCGCGCCGCCGGCCAGTCGCGGGGCCCGCTCGAAGGCATTCCGGTGGGGTTGAAGGACGTCATCGCCGTCGCCGGCCAGCCGCTCACGGCGTCGAGCAAGATGCTCGCGAACTTTGTTTCGCCCTACGACGCGACTGTCACCGTGAAATTGAAGAACGCCGGCGCCATTGTCTGGGGCCGGCTCAACTGCGACGAGTTCGCCATGGGTTCGTCGACGGAGAATTCCGCGTTCGGTCCGACCGCCAATCCCTGGGACCTCACGCGCGTGCCCGGCGGCTCGTCGGGTGGCAGTGCAGCGGCGCTGGCGGCGGGAGAGGTGTCCGCGACGCTGGGCTCCGACACCGGCGGGTCCATCCGGCAGCCCGCGGCGCTGTGCGGCGTGGTGGGGCTCAAGCCCACTTACGGGCTCGTTTCGCGCTACGGCCTCGCGGCGTTTGCGTCGTCGCTGGACCAGATCGGCCCACTCACGCGGACCGTCACGGACACCGCGCTGATGCTGGGAGCGATTGCCGGCCACGACCCGCACGACTCAACGTCGTTCAAGGCAGAGATCCCGGATTACCGCGCGGAGTTGCAGAAGCGCCGGGGCCCGTGGCGGCTCGGCATTCCGAAGGAGTATTTCGGCGCGGGCCTGGACCCCGCGGTGGCCGCGGCGGTGGAGCAGGCGATCGCGTTTTACCGGGCGCAAGGCTGCACCATCAAGGAAGTCTCGCTGCCGCACACGCAGTATTGCCTCGATACGTATTACATCATCGCGACCGCCGAGGCCTCCTCGAACTTGGCGCGTTACGATGGCATCCGCTACGGCCACCGGGCGAAGGGCGCGAAGGACGGGGTCGATCTTTACGCCCAGTCCCGCGCCGAGGGATTTGGTCCCGAAGTGAAACGCCGGATCATCCTCGGCACCTACGTGCTCTCGAGCGGCTACTACGACGCGTATTACTTGCGCGCCCAGAAGGTGCGGACGCTGATCCGGCAGGATTTCCTGAAGGCGTATCATGAGGTCGACGCGCTGCTCACGCCGACTTCGCCCATGCCCGCATTCAAGCTGGGAGAGAAATCCGACCCGCTGGCGCTGTATCTCTGCGACATCTACACGATCGGCGTGAACCTCGCCGGGTTGCCGGCGCTGAGCCTGCCGTGCGGCTTCACGCCGGCGGGCCTGCCCATCGGCCTGCAGCTCATCGGCCAGCCCTTCCGCGAAGCCGACTTGCTGGCCATGGCCCACACCTACGAGCAGGCCCACGACTGGCACACCAAGCACCCAAGCCTCTGATTTGCCCACGAATCAAGCGAATGAACGCGAATAATTCCTCCTCCATTCGGGCTTATTCGCGTAATTCGCGGGCCCTCCGGTAAAATGAACTACGAAGCCGTCATCGGTCTTGAGGTGCATGTCCAGGTCCGGACGAACTCCAAGGTGTTTTCGCGGGTCGCGGCCGGTTACGGCCACCCGGAGAACACGCTGACGGATCCCGTCGTGCTCGCGCTGCCCGGCGCGCTGCCGGTGATGAACAAGGCCGCGCTCGACGCCATCATCAAGGCCGGCCTGCTGCTCGGCTGCGAGATCGCCCCGGTCTGCAAGTGGGACCGGAAAAACTATTTCTACCCGGACTCACCGAAGAACTACCAGATCTCGCAATACGACCAGCCGATGTGCCTCGGCGGGGCGGTCGAGATCGAGCTGCCGGGCGCGGCCCGCAACGTGATGGGCGAGCACAAGAAGATCCCGCTCACGCGCATTCACCTCGAGGAGGACGTGGGCAAGCTGAACCACTTCGCCACGGACTCGCTCGTCGACTACAACCGCGCCGGCACGCCGCTGATGGAAATCGTCTCGGAACCGGCGATGCACTCGGCCGAGGAGGCGTTTGCGTATCTCACCTCGCTGCGCGCGACGATGATCTTTGGCGGCATTTCGGACTGCGATATGGAGAAGGGTCAGCTGCGGTGCGACGCGAACATTTCCATCCGCCCAGTGGGCCAGACGACGCTCGGCACCAAGGTCGAGCTGAAGAACCTCAATTCCATCTCGTTCGTCCGCGACGGCATCGCCCACGAGATCAAGCGGCAGATCGCCGTGCTGTCAGCCGGCGGCACCCTGGTGCAGGAGACGCGCGACTACGACGGCCAGACGGGCATTTCGCAATCGCTGCGCTCGAAGGAAATGGCCCACGATTACCGCTATTTCCCCGACCCGGACCTGATGCCGGTGAAGGTGGACGAGGTTTGGAAGGCCAGCCTGCGCGCGGAGTGCCCGGAACTGCCCTTCGACAAGCAGCGCCGATTCCTCGAGAAATATGCGGTGCCCTACACGATCACGTCGGTGCTGGTCTGGGACCGGGCGTTGGCCGATTTTTTTGAATCGGCCGCCCAGCTCAGCGGCAAGCCGCACGCGGTGGGCAACTGGATCGTCAACGACCTGTTGCGCGAGCTGGGCGCGGCGAAGCAAACGCTGCCCGAGTCGAAGGTTACCCCCGGCCACATCGCTGCGCTCGTGGCCCTGATCGAGGCTGGTACGTTGCTGCCAAACGCGGCCAAGGAGGTGTTCGTGGAAATGTTCGCGTCAGGTGAGCAACCGGCTGCGGTGGTGGAGCGCAAAGGCCTGAAGGCCGCGCCGGTGAATTCGGACGAGCTCGAGCAGTGGTGCCGTGACGCGATCGCGGCCAATCCCAAGTCCCTTGCCGACTTCAAGGCGGGCAAGGACAGCGCGATCAACGGTTTCAAGGGCTCCGTGATGAAGGCAGCGAAGGGCAAGGCCGACCCGAAGCGCGTGGACGAGACCCTGCGGAAGCTGCTGGCCTCAATGTAGTCAGCGAGCCCTCGGCGGGCTCTGGGCCCTGAGCTGGTTGAACGGGCCTGCTCGCGCTTCAGGGAGCGTCTGCAAGCAGACGGCCTACGGAAGACAAAAGGCCTGTTAGGTTGCGCCCGCGCGTCAGCCGAATAGTTTGGCGTCACCATGAAGACCCCGACTGGTAGCATGAATTCGTTGTCGCGGCGCGAGGCACTCAAGACGATGGGTGCCGGCGCCGCTTTTTTGGGACTGGGTATGATTTCCACCAAGACCTTGGGCGCGGACGCGCCGCCGGCACCGGCGCCCGTCACCGCGTCCGCGACGCAGCCGTTCACGCTGCCCAAGCTCGGCTATGCCTTCGACGCGCTCGAGCCGCACATCGATGCGAAGACGATGGAGATCCACTACACGAAGCACCATCAGGCCTACATCACGAACGCCAACAAGGCGCTGGCGGACCATCCTGAACTGCAGAAACTTTCCGGTCCGCAAATCCTGCAAAGCCTCGCCACCATGCCGGAGAAGATCCGCACGACGCTAAAGAATAATGTCGGCGGGCATGTGAATCATTCATTTTTCTGGCAGGTGATTGGTCCCAACGCCGGCGGCGCTCCCACGGGCGAGCTGGCGACGGCGATCGCCGGCACGTTTGGCTCGTTGGACAAGTTCAAGGCCACGTTTACGGACGCCGCCATGAAGCGCTTTGGCAGCGGCTGGGCGTGGCTTTGCGTGAAGGGCGGGGTGCTGTCGGTTCATTCGAGTGCCAACCAGGATTCGCCGCTCAGCGACGGCGCGGTGCCGGTGCTGGGGCTCGATGTGTGGGAGCACGCCTATTACCTGCACTACCAAAACCGCCGGGCCGACTACGTCACGGCCTTCTGGAACGTCGTCAACTGGACCCAGGTCAGCGCCAACTACACCGCGGCGATGAAAGCCTGACCGCCGGGCGAGGGGCAAAAAAACACCGCCGACGCAGGGTCGGCGGTGCAGGAAAACGAAAGTGGAAAAGCCGCTCAGCGCGCGCGCGCCGTGACGGCGGCCGGGACGGGGGCGGCCGTGCGGACGCCCGCGGGGGCTTTCCCGAAGAACTCGACCATATGGGTCACCTCGGTGTAGCCGCGGGCCTTGAGCGTTTCCTCGATCTGCATCACGCAGCGGCGGAGTTCGGCTGTGGTCTCGGCATCGATGCTCTCGACCTCATTGGTCTCCTTGCACACGAAATGGTAGCCGGTGTTGGATTCGCCGAGGTTGATGGCGTAGAGGCTGGTGCCGTTGTGGTAGAACGAGCGGCGAACCAGGCTAATTTCCTCGAAGGCCGCCAGGCAGCGGTAGACCGTCACCAAGTCGCACGAATCCTGGGCGAGGTCGCCATGGATTTGCTCGATGCTCGCCGGCTGGCTGCGCTGGATGAGCGCGGTCAGGATCGCGATGCGAGGCTGCGTGATGCGCAGTCCCGCCTTCTTGAGTTGCGCGCAAGCGATAGTGATTGGCGTCTGGCCGGACGCAGCTTCGGTTTTATTGCCAACCAACGGGTGATTGGTCTGGGTTGAAGCGATCATTTGTAAGGAATTTGTGACAATGCCCCAGCCCAAGGCTAGGGAAATTAGGCCAAATTAAGACAAGATAGTTGCATTAAGCAAATACGCGGGCCGATTGCGTCTGCTGCCACGTTGCAGGTTGCGCCACCCGGGTGCGTGTGCTAACTCCCTCTGATTCACACCATGCAGGACCCCGATTTCACCGAGATTGTAGGCCTAATTTGCAAGGAAGACCCCCGTTTTGACCGCAAGGCCTACGATTTCATCCGCCTCGGCCTCGATCACGCCGTGAAGGAGTTGAAGAAGAAGGACGCCACGCGCCTGACTCGCTCCCGCCATGTGTCAGGTCCGGAACTCCTTGAAGGACTGAGGATTTACGCACTCGAACAATACGGCCCCCTGTCCAAGACCGTGCTCAATTCCTGGGGCGTGAAGCGGTGCTCTGACTTCGGAGAAATCGTGTTTAACTTGATAGAATACAACGTCTTCAGTAAAACCGACAATGATCGTCGCGAAGACTTCACGGACCTTTACAGCTTTGATGACGCGTTCGTGAAGCCCTTTCTGCCGTCACGCGCGGGCCGGGGTCCGGCGACCAGCACCGAGGCTCTCGGCTCGGTCTGAGCGGTCGGTCCTCTTTCCCTGAATTCATGGTCTCTTCCTTTTCTGCCACGGCCGACCTTCGTTTGCTCGATCCTTTCTGGCGTGAAGCCGTTGAGCGCATTGTGCTGCCGAACGGGCTCACACTGATCCTCAAGGCCGATCGCTCCGCTGCACTCTCATCGGTGCAGGTGTGGGTCAAGACGGGCAGCATCCACGAGGACCGGAATCTCGGCGCGGGGCTTTCGCATTATCTGGAGCACATGCTCTTCAAGGGCACGTCGCACCGCGCCGGCCGGGAGATTTCCGCGACGGTCCAGGCGCACGGCGGCTACATCAACGCCTACACGACCTTCGACCGCACGGTCTACTACATTGACCTGCCCAGCGAACACACCGCCGTCGCGATCGAGCTGCTGGCCGACGCGGTGCTCAACTCGACGCTGCCGGCCGACGAGACGGCCAAGGAAAAGGACGTCATCCTCCGCGAGATCGCGATGACGAAGGACGACCCGGACAACCGCCTGTGGGAGTCGCTGTTTTCGACGGCGTTCCGTGAGCATCCTTACCGCCAGCCGATCATCGGCCACCGCGACGTGTTCTCGGCTGTCACGCGCGAGGACCTCGTGAGCTACTACCGCGCCCGGTACGTCCCGAACAACCTCGTGGTGGTGGTCGTGGGCGACATCGACGTCGCAGCGACGCGGGCCGCGGTTGAGCAGCACTTTGGCGCCGCGCCGCGCATGAAACTCGCACCCGTGCTGGTGCCGGCGGAGCCGCTGCAGCTGGCGGCCCGGGCGGAGCATCGCTTCGAAAAGGTGGAAACAACGCGTGCCGCGCTGGCCTGGCCCATTCCGGGACTGACGCATGACGACGCGCCCGTCCTTGACCTGCTCGCGATGGTGCTTGCGAGCGGCGACAGCTCGGTGCTGTGGCAGGAGATCCGCGAACAAAAGGGACTCGTGCACACCATCGACGCCGCGACCTGGAATCCCGGCACGAGCGGGTTGTTCTGCGTTTCCTTCACGGCGGACGCCGACAAGCGCGAGGCCGCCACGGCCGCGATCCATCACACGCTCGCGCGCTGCGCCAGCCGGGGGTTCACCGTCGGACAATTGAAGAAGGCGCTGCGGCAGCTGGTCGTGGGGGAGATCAACACCCGCAAGACTATGAGCGGCCAGGCCTCGCGGCTCGGCGCCGCCGAGGTCGTCGTGGGCGATCTGGACTTCAGCCGGGCGTATTTCGAGCGCCTCCGCGGCATCACGCCGGCCGACTTGCGCCGCGTGCTGCGGGCCTACGTCGTGCCCGCGCGCCTGACGTCGATCTCGCTGAACCCGGAGTCAGGCGCGCCTTCCACGGGGAATGGCGTCAGCGCCGGCAAGGCGACCGCTGATTTTTCGGAAATCAGGCTCCCCAACGGTGCGCGCCTGTTGCTGCAGCCGGACCACCGGCTGCCGAACCTGCACCTGCGTTTCGTCATGCAGGGTGGACCGCTGTACGAGGAATCCGGCAAGCGCGGTTCAACCGGGCTGCTGGCGACGATGCTCACCAAGGACACGCGGCATCACAGCTCGGCCGAGGTGGCGGAGTTCATCGAGGAGGTTGGCGGTTCGTTCTATCCCTTTGCGGGCAACAACACGTTTGGCCTCGGCCTCGAGGTGCTCCCGCCGGACGCGGCGCGGGCGCTGGCGGTGCTGGAAGAGGCGGTCTGCTCGCCCGCCTTCAAACCCGCGACTTTTGCGCTGGAGCGCGACGCCCAGTTCGCCGCACTGCAGCAGGACGCGGATGATGTCGTCACCTTTGCTCGGAAGCTGGTCCGAAAGAAATTTTTCGGTCCGCATCCCCTCGCCGTTGATGCGCACGGTGACGAGGCGGGCGTCAAGGCGCTCAAGCCCGCGGACCTCGCGGCGCTCCATCGTCGGCTGTGCACCGGCCCCAATGTGGCGCTGGCGGTGACGGGTGACTTTGATCCGCGGAAACTCGTTCCCAAGCTCAAGACCTTCCTCGCCAAGCTTCCCGCGACGGCGGCACCGGTCGTAGCCGCCCAGCGGGGTGGTCCCGCCGAGGTGGGGGATTTCGTCGAGAAGCAGCCCCGCGAGCAGGCGGTCGTGCTGCAGGCGTTTCCCGGGCCCCGGGCGCATGGTCCGGATTTTTATATCGGCGAGGTGGCCGACGAACTATTCAGCGGCATGGCTTCGCGGCTGTTCGAGCGGGTGCGCGAGGAAAAAGGCCTGGCCTATTTCATCCGGTCGGGGCGGGTCATCGGCTTGGACACCGGCATGTTTTATTTCTTCGCGGGCACCCAGCCCGGACGCGAGGGCGAGGTTTTGGCCGAGATCGACGCGGAGATTGCCCGCGTGCAGGCGGGCGCGGTGGAACCGGCGGAACTCGCACGCTGCCAGACCCGGCTGAAAGCCGCGCTGCGGCAGAGCCTGCAGACCAACGCCGCCCGCGCCATGCAGGCGGCGGTCAACGCCCTGCAGGGCCAGCCCATCGAGGACTGGAAGAACCACGACGCCCGCGTCGAGGCAGTCACGATCAGCGACTTGGCCGCGTTTGCGCAGCGCTATTTCCAAAAGCCGCTCCGCACGCAGCTGACCGTGAGGCCGTGAGCCCGCTGGCCGAGCTTTTTCCCGACGGCGATTATCGCTTTCACCTGACGCTCCGGCGGGGCGAACCGGCGGATTTTTTCCGGTCCCGCGACACATCTGGTCGGCTGCTCGCCGAGCGCGCAACTTGGCTGGCCGAGAACCCGGGTCGTTACGCAGCGTTGCAGCCCGAGGGCGAACCGTTGCTGGCCGAGGTGGCGGAACTGGGGGTGCAGGCATGGGGGCTGCCGCCCACGCACTCCGTTCACGGACTCGGCGCCGTGCTGGAACCGGATTTCCTGCTGCTCGCGACTGATATGGGTGGGCAGGGCGCTCCGCGCGCTGCAATCCGCGCGCGGAGCGCACGGACCACCGAAGGCAGTGAGGAAGCAAATGCCGCGCCGGGCGCCTTCCGCCTGCGGGGTGGCGCGCTGTGTTTTCCGACCGGCTGGGCGCTGGAGGAGAAGATCGGAGACACGCTCGACTTCATCCACGGCGCGGTGCCGGGGCTGAACTCCGCGCTGGCGTCGCCGATCCAGCAGTTCCTGGGCAAACTGAAGCCCGGCGTAGCCTTCCTGCGGGACAATTGGGGCATCACGGCCAATGAGGAGCTGAACCAGCATCCAGCACGAGCGCTGCCGCCGCCCGCGCTGCCCGTGGCGCTCGATCGACTCTGGCTGCGCGTCGAGCGCCAGGCTTTGGTGGCGCTCCCGCGCACGGGTGGGGTGTTGTTCGGCATTCGCATCGCGTTGCACCGGCTCGACCAAGTGGCACTGGATCTGGCGGCACGGGCGGGTTTGCGTCGCGCCCTCGCCAGCATGCCGGCGGAGGTCGCGGCTTACAAACGGCTCGACGCCGTGCGCGACGCGGTGATGCGGTTGCTGTAATAGCTCCGACGTGGGTCGGGGTTTATCCCCGACAGGATTTCCGGATATCTGACGTTCCGCCGTCGCCAAGGCTATGGCGGACAGGAAAGCCCGATCCACGGGTGCAGATATGCTCAGCTCGACTTCGGCCCGTCGGCGACGCCGCCGTTCCACTTGAGCTTCGTGCGGACGACGGAGAAATGGGAGTAATCGGGGCGCTGGACGAGTGACAGCTTGAGCTTCGAGATGGAAATCTCGACGGGCGAGCCGATGCCGACCTGCAGGTTGCGCTGGCCGTCGAGGGCGACGAGGAGCTTCGAGTCGTCGGAGCGGTTGAACACCCGCAGGCGGACATTCTCACGAAAGATGATGGTGCGGTTGCTCAGCGTGTGCGGGCAGATCGGCGTCATCGCGATGACCTCCGCGCTCGGGTGCACCAGCGGGCCGCCGGCGGAGAGATTGTAGGCGGTCGAGCCGGTCGGCGTGGAAAAGATCAGGCCGTCGCAATAATAGTCGGTGACGAGTTCGCCGTCGGCGACGACCTCGAGGCGGACGAGGCGCGAGTTGACCTCGTTCTTCACGAGCACGTCGTTGAGCGCGAGACCGCGTTTGCCGGAGCCGGTCGAGCAGTCGAGCATCGAGCGCTGGGCGACCTTGTAGGCGCCATTGAGTACGTCGCCGAAATGCGCGCGGGCCTCGTCGGCGGAAAACGTCGTGAGAAACCCGAGGCTGCCGCGGTTCACGCCGATGATGGGCACCTTTTCCCGCGCCGCCTCGTGGGCGACGCCGAGGAGGGTGCCGTCGCCGCCAATGACGCAGCACGCGTCGACGCCGCGCAGAAACCCGGCGGCCAGCGTGGAGCGTGAAGTCTGTTTGAGTTTCACGCCGGTCTGCTTCGCGACCGCCATCAGCGTGCGCGCCAGGTCGAGGGCGCCGGGCTTGTCCTCGTTGACGACGAAGGCGAGTTTGCGGATGGGCTTCATGGCAAGGGTGGGATTTTCGCCGGTTTACGCGGTGGCGCCAGTTCATTCTGAGCGACTCCAAACCATCTAGCAGGAGGGAGCAGAGTGAGCGGAGACAGTAGGTTTCCGATCCCGACGATTTCCTCTGCTTCCCCTGCTATCTCCTTTTAAATTCCGATTGGTTGAAGGCTCAGGCCTTCTTCAGCCCGAGCAGGAACTCGCGGTTGCCGTCGGCGCCCGTGATCGGGGAGTCCATCGTGCCGATCAGCTGGGCCCCGGCCAGGCTGAGCGCGAAGTCGCGCACCTTGGCGAGGGTGGCTTCCTGCACGGCGGCGTTGCGGATCACGCCGCGGCCCTTGTCGACCTCGGTCTTGCCGGCTTCGAACTGCGGCTTCACCAACGCGACGAGCGTGCCGCCGGCGCGCAGGCACGGCCAGACGGCCGGCAGGACGGAGGTCAGCGAGATGAATGACAAGTCCATCACGATGACGTCGAATTCCGCGCGCGGCAGGTCGGCGGGGTTGAGGTGGCGGGCATGGATCTTCTCGAGGTTGGTCACGCGCGGGTCCGCGCGAAGCTTCGCATGGAGCTGCGCGCGGCCGACGTCCACGCAGACCACGTCCGCCGCACCCGCCTGCAGCACGCAATCGGTGAAGCCGCCGGTCGAAGCGCCGACGTCGAGGACGTGCGCGCCGGTGACATTGAGGGCGAATTTCTCGAGGGCGGCGGACAGCTTTTCGCCGCCGCGGCTGACGAAGCGCGGCGGTTGCTCGACGGTCAGGTCATAATCCTCCGGGAAATCCTTGCCCGGCTTGTCGAGCCGCTCGGTGCCATGCAGCACGCGGCCGGCCATGATGAGGCCCTTGGCCTGGGCGCGCGTGGCGGCCAGGCCGCGCACGACCAGGAGCTCATCGAGGCGAATTTTAGCGGCGGACATGAACCCTCACACCGCCACGCCGACCGCGTTGAGGAAGGCCCGGGCGATGATGGCATGGCCAATGTTGTTCGGATGCACGCGGTCCCAGGCAAGGTTGTTGGCATGCATGTGCTGGAGCGGGGTGTTGAACGCGGCCTGCGTGTCGATGAAGAGCGCCTGGTGCTTCGCGGCGGTCTTTTTGACGATGGCGCCGTATTCGTCCATGCGGGCGCGCATGGCGTCGGCGGGGTTGGGCTCGATGTAAAACGGGGACATGAGCACGAGGTTTTTCACCTTGGATTTGGTCGAGGCGACGAGTTCGTCGAGGGTCTGGGCGTAGACCTCGGGTGAGACGTGGATCTCGGTCTGGCGCGGCAGGTCGAACTGCCGCCAGACGTCGTTGACGCCGATCATGATGACGAGGCAGTCGGGCTTCAGGGCGATGACGTCGGTCTGCCAGCGGGCCTTGAGGTCGAGGACGGTGTTGCCGGAGGAGCCCATGTTGACGACGCGGATGGCGCAGCCGGGGTCGGTGGCGTAGAGGAGCCCCTCGACCAGCGAGACATAGCCCTTGCCGAGGGCGCCGAAGAGGCCTTCCCCAACGGGACGGGCGCGTTCGCAGTCGGTGATCGAGTCGCCAATGAAGACGACCTTGCTGTGCGGGGCGATTTTCATCGGCCGAGGAGATAAACCACGAAACACACGAAAGACACGAAATTCGGCCTTGGAACAAGCGACGCAGAAGGGTGCGGTGGGTTTCTTAGCCGGAAGCCAGGAAGCCAAGAATCGATCCGTTTCCTGGGTTCATGGCTTCCGGCTTAAATCCGGTTTTGCTCCTCCTGGCTTTTCCGATCATGAGGATCGGTCTGGTTTTTTGCGCATTTTTGCGCCTCTTTGTGGCCACCCCTCCCATGAAATTTGCAATCCGGTCCTTGGCTCTGGCTTTATTCCTCGGCGTCCTGCCACCCGGCCTCATCGCGGCGACCGAGCATTACACCATCGCCGTCATCCCGATGGGGACGACGCATGAGTATTGGAAGATGATCCACGCGGGCGCGCTGCAGGCGCAGGCGGAGTTGAAGGCCGGCGGCACGGACGTGGAGATCATCTGGAAGGGCCCGCTGCGCGAGGACGACCGTGACCAACAGGTGCAGGTCGTGGAGAATTTCATCGGCCGGCGGGTGAGCGGAATGGTGCTAGCGCCGCTGGACCACCGCGCGCTCGTGGCTCCCGTGGAGCAGGCGGCGGCGGCGGGCATCCCGGTGGCCATCGTGGACTCGGGTTTGGATTCCAAGACGCCGGTCAGCTACATCGCCACGGACAACTACAAGGGCGGCCAGCTCGCGGCGGACCGGCTGGGCGAACTGCTGCACGGGCAGGGCAATGTCATCCTGCTCCGCGTGCAGGTCGGCTCGGGCAGCTGCGAGGCGCGCGAGGCGGGATTCCTGGCGGAACTCGCGGCGAAGTTTCCCGCGATCAAGGTCATCTCGTCCAACCAGCACGGCGGCGCCACGCGCGACACGGCGATGGCGGCGTCACAGAATCTGCTCAACCGCTACGGCGCGCAGGTGAACGGCATCTTCACGCCCAACGAATCCACCCAGGCCGGCATGCTGCTGGCGCTGAGCAACGCCGGCCTTGGCGGCGGCAAGGTGAAGCTCGTCGGCTTTGCCAACAGCGCCTCCTTCAACGACGCCTTCAAGCGCAACGATCTCCAGGGCATGATCCTGCAGGACCCGGTAAAGATGGGCTATCTCGGAGTGAAGACGATCGTCCAAGTCCTCCGCGGCGAAAAAGTCCCGGCGGTGGTGGACACCGGCGTTTATCTCGCAACGGCGGAGAACCTCACTGACCCGAAAATCGCAGGCCTGATGGCACTGCCGAAGTGACGGGCGCCAATGCCCTGCGACCTAGGTCGGGGTTTATCCCCGATCTTCTTTTCGGAGTATTGGTCTTAAAGCCCGACCTACGGGGACTGATTCAATTCGCCACCAGCGGGAACAACTCCTGGTCCATCTTCTGGCCGATCTTGAGCTTGAGCGGATCAGTCGTCTGGTGGGGGCTGCCGCTGTAGGTCGTGCCGTCGGGGATGTAGATGATGGCGATCGCCTCGCGCAGGCCGTCGGAACGGTTGGGTCCGGCGTAGTGGAAGGTCATGCCGTTGTGCACGGTGACGGATCCGGCCTTGAGCTCACAAGTGACGGGTTTGATGCCCTTCGTCTGCGGGGCGACGGCGTAGAGGTCCTGCGGGTCGCCGAGATTGACGGGCTCGATATCGAACATCCGGTGCGTGCCGGGAATGAAGGACATGCAGCCGTTGGAAATCGTGGCGTCGCGGAGTGCCACCCAGATGGTGAGCTGGTGCATCTTCTGCTGGTGCGGCCAATAGGGCGTGTCCTGGTGCCACGGGGTTTTCGCGCCGGTGTGCGCCTCCTTGAACAGCGCGTGGTCATGCCAGATCCGGACGCTGGCGCCCATCAGCTGCGCGGCGATGCGACCGAGCCGATGGGAAAGCACGAAGGGCTTAACCTTCGGGTAGCGGTGCCAGAGGTTCACGCACTGGATGAAGATCTGCTCGTAGCTGCCCTTCACGCGGTTGGGATCGAGATCGCGCGTGTCCTCCTTGACGGCAGCCTCGACCGCATCGCGGAAGGCAACGAGATCTTCACCAGTGAAGACATCGTTCAGTTGGATGTAGCCGTCGCGCTGGTAGGCGGTGATTTGCGCGGGCGTGAGGGGATATTCGTCGGTCACGGGATAATGGAGCTAAATGAACGAACTGAACCGGGCGGTGGCGTCAAAGTTTTTGTCGCGCCGGGGACCAGCAAGTGGTCCGGCCGCCGATTTCGGCGCGGGCGAGGGAGGTGCCAGTGCGCGGGTCGCGTCCGCCCGCCTCCCAGCGGTGCCAGAAGAGCCAGGTTTTGGGAATATGGGCGTTGAGATCCGGTGGCAGGTAACTGCCGCGTCCGGCGATGGTGTCGAGCGCGAGCCGGCAGACCCGGCCACACTCTCGCCGCAGGGACTTCACTTCGGCGGGCCTGAGCGATCCGGCCAGGCGACGCGGATGGATCGAGGCGCGCCAAAGGATTTCGTCGGCCATCCAGTTGCCGATGCCGGGGAAGCGCTCCTGCATCAACAACACGGCCTTGATGGGCGCGCGGGCGCGGCGTTTCAGGAACGCGCCGACGGCCTCGACGGTAAATTGGGGCGAGAGGATGGGCGGCGCGATTTTCGTCCACCAAATGGGAGCGGTGTCGCCGGCGTGGAACTGGACGCGGCCGAACATCCGCGGATCCGAGAACACCAATTTGCCCTTGGCGATGGTGAGAATGAGATGGTCGTGGCGGAGCGCGATGTAGCCCTGCGGTTCGACGCGCAGCTCGCCGCTCATGCCGAGATGAACGCCGAGCCATGCCGTCGCCTTGCGTCCGGACGAAGCACTGCGGAAACGGAAGAGCATCTGTTTCGCCTGGGCCTCCGACGAAACGTAGGCGGCACCCGTGAGCGCGCGGCGGAGGGCGGCGGGGTTGGCGCCGCGGAAGATTTTCGCGGCCGGATGCAGCTCGACCGATTTGACCCGCCGACCGGCGGCGGCCTGGGCCCAGCGTTTGCGGAAAAACTCAACCTCGGCGAATTCGGGCATGATAGTGGTAGAGGTGGGAACTATTTTGACCACGGATAACGCGCAGAAACACGGATCGATCCAGACCGACGACGTATTTTAACAGGAGGCAGCTGAGGAAGCGGAGAGAGTAATGGGTTCAAATCGCTCTGCTTCCTCGGCTATCTCCTGTTAAGATCCGAATCAGCTCAGGGTGGCGGCGAATTCGGCGAAGCTGGGGTAGACGGGGATGAAGTTGGCGGCGATCTCGGGGATGGTCGCGGGGTCGACCTTACCGGTGCGAACGACAGCAACGTTGATGTCGGCGGCGAGGGCTGCGCCGACGTCGGCGGCCGAGTCGCCGACCATCCAGCACTGTTCCGGCTCGAGATTATGCTGTTTCATTTGCTCGAGTATGAAGCGCGGCGACGGCTTCCGATATTCCACGGGCTGGCCCGGAGCCTCGGGGGCGATGCCCACGGCGGTGAAGAGCGGCGAGCCAAGGCCGAGCAGCTCTTCCATGCGGGCGTTGACGCGGTGCGTGTCCTCGAGCGTGTGCAACCCGCGGCCGATGCCGGACTGGTTGGTGAAGAGAAAGAGCAAGTAGCCCAGCGCTTGGGCGCGGCGCAGACCGTCGGCGGCGCCGGGGATGAGCTCCACGCCGGCCGGATCGGCCAGGTAAACCTTGTCGATGATCAGCGTCCCGTCGCGGTCGAGGAACAGCGCCTTGCTCATGACTCGTGCGCGACGTAGGCCGTGAGCTCGGCGGGGGTGACGGTGGCGGTGCCGACCTTGCCGACCACGACGCCGGCGGCGGCGTTGGAAAAATGGGCGGCGGCCTCGAGGTTGGCGCCGGCGGTGAGCGCGAGCACGAGTGCGGCGAGCGACGTGTCACCGGCGCCGGAAACGTCGAACACTTCGCGCGCGGCCGTGGGGATGAGCTTCTGGATCTTGCCTTTGGCGCTAAGCAGCATGCCGTCCTCGCCGAGGGTGATGACGAGGTTCTTTGTCCCGTAAAGTTTATCCAGCTTGGCGCAGACCTCGGCGGCGGGGTAGGGCGTGTGCGGCAGGAGCTTGATGCCGGCGAGCTGGAGCGACTCGCGCTTGTTGGGCGTGATCAAATCGAGCCCCTGGAACGAGAGGTGGCGGCGCGGCTTGGGGTCGAGCGCGATGAATTTGCCCGCGGCATGGGCGAGCTTCGTCACACGGGCTATGACCTCGTCGCTCAGGATGCCCTTGGCATAGTCGGAGAGAATCACGGCGTCGCAGGCTGAAATTTGTTTCGCGAGCAACGTCTCAGCCTGGCTGGCGGTGACGTGGTAGGCGGCCGGCGGATCCTCGCGGTCGATGCGGCACAACTGCTGGCCACGTGCCATGACGCGCGTTTTCAGGATGGTCTGGCCGGAACCGGGGGTGCTCAGCGTGTCGATGCCGTGGTCCTTCAGCTTGTCGCGGAGGCTGGCGCCGGCCTGGTCCCGGCCGAAATACCCGGCGACGGTGCAATGGGCGCCAAGGGAAGCGATGTTGAGCGCGACGTTGCCGGCGCCGCCGGCGGTGTTGAATTCCTCGGAAACGTCCACGACCGGGACCGGGGCCTCGGGCGAGATGCGCGAAACGTCGCCCTTGATGTAGTGGTCCAGCATCACGTCGCCGACGACGAGGATGCGCAGGCGGGCGATTTTCTTGAGGAGGCCGGGCAGGTCTTTCATCGGATTTCCCATTCGTAGGGGTATTTGGAAAGCATCTTCGGCGCGCGGTCGGTGACCTGCACGACGTCCTCGATGCGGCAGCCGCCGAGGCCGGGGTAGTAGAGGCCGGGCTCGACGGTCACCACCGCACCCTTTTTCAGCGTCATCGAGACGGTGGGGCTCATCCGCGGCATCTCGTGAACGGCGAGGCCGAGGCCGTGGCCGGTACCGTGGAAGTAACCAATTGAGCCGTTCTTCGTGTGCTTCGTCTTGTAGCCCGCTTCGACAAACGTGTCGGCGACCTTGGTGTGCACGGCTTTGCCGTCCACGCCGTCGCGGATCATGCGGATCGCGGCGAGCTGAGCGGCGCGGACAGTGACGACGAGTTTGCGCTGGGCGTCGTTGGCGCGTCCGCGGAGGAAGGTGCGGGTCATGTCACCGAAGTAACCGGTCGTCGTGACGCGCGGGAAAATATCGAGGATGATGAGATCGTTGGGCCGGAGCGGGCCGGAGCCGCGGTTGTGCGGATCGCAGGCCTGGTCGCCGCCGGCGACGATGGTGTCGAGGGAGGTGCCGCCCTCGCGCAGGATGGCGCTCTCGATGGCGAAACGGAGAATTTCGGACGTGAGCGGCCGGCCGGCATAGCGGAGCGTGCGGCCCTTCGGCCGGGAGGCGCGGAGGACGGCCTCGGCGGCGGCGAAGCCGACGGAGCTGAGGCGGTTGCCCTCGCGGATGGCGGCGGCCTCGGCGTCGGACTTGATCTCGCGCTCGGGAAACATCGCGCCGTTGGCCGGCTCGAGTTTCACGCCGAGGGCGCGCAGTTTCAGGAAGAGGGCGACGGGAAAGTCGTCGGGGATGCGGAAGCCGCGGAGGTGGTAGGCGCGTGCGAGTTCGGCGATGATCTCGGCGGGGCCGACCTTGCGGCGGGGCCAGCGCGCGGTGGCGCGGGCATGCCAGGCGGCGAGGGGCAGGACGGCGTCGAAGGTGCGGGCCTTCTTGATCCGCCCGAACTCGAGGGCGTTTTGGAGCGTTAGGCGCTTGCCGCCGACCCCGAAGGCGATGAAGGGGTCATGCACGCTGACGCGGCTGAAATAGAGTTGATCGGAGCTGGTGCCGGTGTCGGCGTAGAGCAGGGGCGAGAGAGCGGATCGGGCCACGAGGAGAGAGAGGTTGAATTGCGGGGCGAGGGGGATTAGCCAACGAACCTGTGAAAAACGCAAATCTGGTTTCTCTCTGCGGCGTGGGGCTGGCGCTGATGTTCGCGGCGGTCGGGTGCGGGTCGAAGGCCCCGGTGACGGAGACGGCGCCGAAGTCGGTGGCGGACTATTTTCCGATCAAGGTCGGCGACCGGGTGGTCCGGATGCAGCTTGCGGTGCTGCAGGAGGAACAGGAGCACGGCCTGATGGAGCGCACCGACCTCGCGGCGGATGCCGGCATGATTTTCATCTACGGGACGACGCAGCGCATGTCGTTCTGGATGCACAACACGCCCACGCCGCTGGACATCGGATTCTTCACGGCGGATGGCACGCTCGTGGAAATCTACCCGATGCTGCCCTACGACGAGAAGACGGTGTCGTCGCGCAGCCAGGACCTGAAATTCGCGCTCGAGATGAATTTGAACTGGTATCGCGACAACGGCGTGAAGCCGGGGGCGAAGCTGGACCTCAAGGCGTTGGCGGCGGCGGTGAAGGCGCGCGACTTTGTGCCGCGGAAGCTGGGGCTGGAGGAGTAACGCGGAGCGTAGGCGGGGCAATTCCGCCTTTGTAGCTACGAGCGTGAGCGAGTGTTGTTCGTCCACTCGCTCACGCTCGCAGCTACGACCAGCAGCTCACCACTCGCTCACGCTCGCAGCTACGGGGAACCCCGTCAGTCCTTCGGGATCTCGTTGTTCGTGCGGAGGACGATCACGGGCTCCTTGGTCTTCACCCAGAGTTCGGCTTCCTTGTAGTGCTTGGCGGGGACGCTCTCAAAGGCCTCGCCGACGGTCTTGACCGGCAGGAGGCGACCCTTCTTGGAGGCGTTGAAATCGTAGGCGGCCTTGAAGACACGGTCGGGCGTGGTGGCCGGGCTGGCGCTCTCGGGGATCTGCAGCACCCAGCCGGTGAAGTCGACCTTGGGCAACTTGCCCTCGGGGTCGGACACGACGATGACGAACTGCTTTTTGACCGGCGGCGGCTTGTCTTCTTCGCCCGGGTCGGGCTGCACGGCGAGGTTCATCTCCTCGATCACGCGCCGGAGCACGGCGGGGTCGATATGGTTCTTCTTGAGGATGTCTGCGACTTTGCTGACGTCGATTTTCGGCATGGTGTTTTCCGTTGGAGGGACCACGAATGGACACGAATGAACCCGAATGTAAAGGCGGCGCATGGGTGAGGAATATTTCGACGTCGTAAATGAGCGGGACGAGCCGGTGGGGCGGGCGTTGCGGCGCGAGGTGCATGCGCGCAAACTCTGGCACCGCGCGGTGCACATCCTGGTCTTCGATTCCGCTGGCCGGATTTTTCTCCAGAAGCGGTCGATGAAGAAGGACATGTCGCCGGGGCTATGGGATTCGTCCTGTGCGGGACACGTCGATGCCGGCGAAGACTACGATGCCGCCGCCGTGCGCGAGTTGAGGGAGGAGCTGGGTATCCGCGTGGCGGAGGCGCCCGAGCGGTGGCTGAAGCTCTCGCCGCGGGAGGAGACGGGCTGGGAGTTTTGCTGGATGTACCGGCTGACGCACGATGGGCCACTCGTGCTGCATCCCGAGGAAATCGAGACCGGCGAATGGCTGGCACCCGCCGAACTGGACCGGAAGATTGCGGCGCGGCCGGAGGCGTATTGCTCGGCGTTCCGGCTGATCTGGTCGCTGGCGGACGCGGCGCGTTAGGCATACGCGCCCTGCCCACGGAGGCGGAGCTCAGAAACGCCGCCCTACAAAACCCCGGCTTACCTCTGCTCGGTGGCCGGGCGGTCCATCGCGGGGTTCTTGGAGCCGGGCTCGTAGAAGGACGGGCCGTTGCCGGTCACACGGCGGCCGGTGATTTTCCCGGGCCCGACGTTGGCGCTGAGGCGTTTGATTTCCTCAAACTGCTTGGTGGAAATCAGGCGGCGGGGGACGCGCTTTTCGGCCTCGTAGATCAAGCGTTCGCGATCGTCGTCGTTGGGCGTGTAAGGCAGCCAGGAAGAATGGTGTCCCTGGTGCTTGGTCCACTCGATGTTGCCGCCGTGCACGACGGCGCTGACTTGAAATTTTCCGTCCTCGTCCTTGTTCCACCAGCCGAACTCGATGCTCATGATGTGACCTTGCGGGCAAAGCTCACATGGGCGCCAGCGCAAACTCGGCCACGGTCGGCCCGAGGCGGAATTCGCCGTGGCGGTGGACGATGCGGCGCAGCGCGATGTGATTGGGGCTGACGTCGACCACGCAGCCCCCGAGAGGAGGACCGAACGAGCCGGTGTTGAACACGGTTACGCCATTGGGCTGCCGCCAATAACCCGGGTGGTGGATGTGCCCGATGATCGCGAAACGCGCCTGCGGACGATAGCGACGGGTGAGTGCCGCCGTCAGGCCGGCTGCCCGGCGCCAGGCGTTGAGCACGCGGAGGCTGCGCCCGGGCGGCCACACGGTGTCTTTCAGGAAACCCAGCGTGTATTTCCAGCGGTTGGGCTCGGATTGGTGCCGCTGCGGAATCGAGGCGGCGACGCGGCGGTAGACGGCCATACGCGGATCGAGCTGGTTGCGGTCCTCGGGCGACAAGGCGGCGAGCTGTTCCGCGAGACGCTGGCGCACGAGTGGGGCATCCTGGCTCCACGGGACCAAATCGTCGAAGATGATGTCGCCGTGCGTCACAAAGATCCGGCCCCCGGCAAGGTCGAGCCAGTGACGGGTGGAAATGTCCGGATCGTGATTGCCCGTGAGGAAAGTCGTGGGCGGCGCCGACCGGGCGAAGAACTCGGCCACCTCGGCGCGCAGCGCTACGGTGGCGCCCGGGGTGGGGTTGGGACGCGTGTCGAGGGTGTCGCCGTTCAGGACAATTTCATCCGCGCCCGCAAGCAGCGGCGCGATCGCCGCCAGCGTGTGGATGCGGCTGCCGCGATCGCCGTAGTGCAGGTCGGAAAGAATTCGAATGACGCTGGACATCGGAGGGCGCCGATTTCGGCGGGTGAGACGGTGGTTGGCAAGGCGCGACCGGGGCGGGCCGGGAGTGGTTGCGGCTTCCAGCCGCTGACTTTTGGGGAGGCGAAAATCTGCGGCTGGAAGCCGCAGCCACTGCGGCGCAAGCCCTGCGCGGTTTCGGCGCTTGCCAGCGTGGCGTGGCGGGCGTGGATTCGCCCCATGGCTCTCGTCGGTTCTCTTCCCACGCTTCGCGCGCAGGCGGCACATTTGGAAATCTTCGCGGCGGCCTTCGGTTACCTTGACGAAATCTTCCTCGCCGGCTCACCGGCGGCGCGGCGACTCGAAGCTGCGGCGGTGGGGAGCACGCAGCGGATCGAGTTGGCGAATGGCTCGTTTGCGCTGGAGCAGGTTTACCTGGCCAAGGCGCGGCCCGAGGGTTTTTTCGAGTCGCACCGCCGCTACATCGACGTGCAGGTGGTGGTGGCTGGCGAGGAGATCATGGAACTGGCCGACGTCGCCCGCCTGACGGTGCAGAAGCCCTACGACGCCGAGCGGGACCTGATGGTCTATGCAGACTACGCGTCGGCCTCGGTGCTGAAGTTGGGGGCAGGGGAGGCGGCGATCTTTTTTCCGGTGGACGGACACATGCCGTGCCTGCGCCCGGGCGCGACGGCGAACCTGGTGCGCAAGACGGTGATCAAGGTGCCGGTGCCAGTTTGAGCGGCGGGGTACGTGAATGAACTATCGCCATCATTTTCACGCGGGCAATTTTGCCGACGTGATGAAACACGCGCTGCTCGTGCGGCTGATCGCGGCGCTGGGACGGAAGGGAAAGGGCTTCCTCTATCTCGACACGCATGCCGGCCGGGGCAGCTACGATCTCGTGGCCGCGGGCCAGGGTGACTCCCTGGTGCGGGCGCCGGAATACCCGAATGGGATTGGCCGGCTCTGGTCGCGGTCGGACCTGCCGACGGAACTGGCGGACTACGTCGCGCTGGTGAAGGCATTTGACCAGGAACGCGGTGGCGCGGGTGAGGCCCCGAGGTTTTATCCCGGCTCGCCGTGGATTGCACAGCGGCTGGCGCGGCCGCAGGACCGCCTGGTGTTGTGCGAGAAGCACCCGGAGGAGTTTGAGTTGCTCGACATCGAACTCGCGCGGCAGCCGCGCGTGAGCGTGCAGGAGCGCGACGGCTATGGCGCGTTGAAGGCGATGCTCCCGCCGCCCGAGAAGCGCGCGCTGGTGCTCATGGATCCGCCGTTTGAGGCGCCCGATGAATTCGCGCGGATGGTGTCGGCAGTAGGCGACGGACTGGCGCGGCTGCCGGGAGGCGTTTACGCGCTGTGGTATCCACTGACGGAGCGGGCGCGGGTGGACGCGTTTTTTGACGGGCTGCTTGGGCTGAAGCTGCCGCCGACGCTCTTCCTGGAGCTGACGGTGGCAGGCGAAGCGTCCGCGCTCAAGATGAAGGGCTGTGGACTGGTGGTGCTCAACCCGCCGTGGCAATTTGACCGCGAGGCCGGGCCGATGCTGGCGTGGCTCGCGAAAACGCTGGCGCAGGAAAGCGGCGCCGGGTCGCGGTGCCGCTGGCTGGTGCCGGAATAGGTCAGCTCGCCATCTGGCCCGACGTGAACGAGTTGAGCTCGGTCAGGCGATGATCAGGCAGACGAACGACGAGCGGCGGAGCCTTGAACACCGGCCGGTTCCACAACACGTCCTCACGCGTGATCTTCCGGATGATGGCCGGAGGATTCTCGCGCTCGGCGGATGGGCGAAGCGGTGGCGGTGGGAGGTTCATGACGGCCTAGTTGACCTTATCATCGGGACGAGGTGCCGAATTATTTAGTTAAAAATCGGTATGGTTGCGAACGGCGCGTGGATCGGGGAACCCCGACCTCACGCGACGTGGCGCACGCGGAGGCTGTCCTCGACCGGCAGGCGCTTGGGCAAGGTGACGAGGAGCACCCCGTTGTGGATCTCCGCCTGCAGCGCGGCGTAGTCCACGCCGTGGCCGAGCCGCAGCCGCAGTTGGTAGTCGCGCTGGGCGGACTCGAGGTGGAGGGCCTGCCAGTTGACGCGGACGAAGTGAACCTTCCGCGCCGTGATGACGATGTCGGGGGCGCGGGCTTCGATCTCCACGCCGGCGGCTTCGACTCCCGGCACAAAGACGGTGAGCTTCACGGCGTCGCGCTGGTCCTGGCAGTCATAGGTCGGCTTGCGGAGGTGGGCTGGATTGGCCGGGACTTCCGGGGACAGTGAACCGCGGGCGGGACTTAGGGGATGGATGATCGTGTGCATGGGAGAAAATGAAAATGGAGGTGGGAACCTCGGGGCTGGGGGCCGCCGGGCTTCAGGATTTTCTAAACTTTATTCCGTTAGGACGGAGGGTTTAGGCCTGGAAGCCCGAGCCGGTCTGGTGTTTGCCCCAATTAAGGACGACCGGACGCATCTGGGCGCGGCAAATGGAAGCGACGGCCTTCGTGAACGAAGCGCCGGCGATGCCGCGGAGATGTTTTTGCTGAACGGTCATTGGAACAGGCGAAGACCATGCACATAGCAGGTCGCGGGCCAAGTATTTATTTTCGGATGACGCGTTAAGACGAGGTTACGCCCCACGGACACAGGAAGAGGTTGTCGCGCCAGCGACACCGACTAGCGTGTGGGCATGAAGCCTTTGACCGACACGACTGCGACCGTGGCCGAACTGAAGTCCCGCGTGCTGGCGTTTGCCCGGGAGCGGGACTGGGAGCAGTTCCATGCGCCGAAAAATCTCAGCATGGCGCTCGCCGCCGAGGCCGGGGAGTTGATGGAGCATTTCCTCTGGGCCACGCCCGAGGCCTCGCAGGCGGTGGCGGCGGACCCGGTGAAACGCGCGAAGATCGCCGAGGAACTCGCCGACGTGATCATCTACGCGCTGGAATTCGCCAACGCGACGAAGCTCGACGTCGCCGCGTCCATCGAGGCCAAGATGGCGGCGAACGCGAAAAAGTATCCGGTGGAAAAATCCCGCGGCCGGTCGGACAAATACACCGAGCTGAAATAAAAACGCGGAGCCGGCGAAGGCTCCGCGCAAGATCCTAGCAGACGGACGGGAGACGGTTCAGCCCTTGCCGCCGAAGCTGACGTAGTCGTCGAGGTCGAGCAGGTCGGCGAAGGAGCGCACGTCGGTGCGCTTGGGCCCGTTCTTCTTCAATACTTCGGCCATCCAGTTATGGCCATCCTTGCCGCCGGGGCCGTGCTGCTCGATCCAGGAGGACCAACTGGCGATTTGGAAAGCGGTGCGCTTGGTGTTTTTGCTGACCCAAGCGAGCATCTCGGTGTCGGATTTGCCGGTCTTCGCGGCGGCGAGCATCTTCTTCGCGTTGATGCCGGTGAAGTCGAAGAAGTGCCGGTCGAGCGGGCAGTTGTAATGGTAGTCGGCATTCTTGCCGCGGAGCGTGGCCCGGGCCTTGTCGAGCAGGCGGGGCAGGTGGGCGTAGCCACCGAGGCGGACACGCACGCTGCGAGGCGGATGTTGGGTGAAATCAGGTTTGTTTTGGTTGATCATGGAGGAAAGTGGCAGCGGCGCAGCCAACGGACCCTGTTTCCCGGGAAACAGCAACCGTCGTCGCGAGTTAACTGCGCCGGCTTCGGTCCACCCGCGCGCGGTCAATTGATCTCCGTGGAGAATTGCGCAATGAGGTCGCCAGGCTTTGCTCCTCCGGCGCGGAGTGTGCGGAGGCTGAGGGCATCGTGGCGCTTCGCGAGGCGTTCGCCGCGGGCGTCGTTCATCAGCGGGCAGTGAAAAAAATCCGGGGCGCGCAGGGCGAGCGCGCGGTAAACCAGGAGCTGGCGAAACGTGCTCTTGATGAGGTCGGCGCCGCGCACGACCTCGGTGATGGCCATGCCGGCATCGTCCACGGCGCACGCGAGCTGGTAGCTGGGCAGGTCGTCCTTGCGCCACACGAGGAAGTCACCGAAGTCGCGCCCGGCCACAGCGCGCTGCGGGCCGAAGCGGCCGTCGGTGAAGGCGATTTCCTCGCCGTCCGGCACGCGCAGGCGCCAGTTGATGCTGATCTTTTCGCCGAGCGGCGGCAAGGGTGCGCCGGCGGGGGGACGGAATTCCTTCGGGTAAACCGGCTCGTCGTCCGTGCCCGCGCCCTCGTGCGGCGCGCCGATGGCTTCGAGGACGTCGCGACGCGACCGCGTGCAGGGGAAAATCAAACCGGCGGCGTGCAGCTGGTCGAGCGCGGCGCGGTAGTGCGCGCGCCGGCCGCTCTGGTTGTAGGGCGCGTAGGGGCCTCCGACGTCGGGCCCTTCCTGCCAATGGAAGCCGAGCCAGCGGAGGTCCTCGAGCATGGCATCGACGAAATCGAGCCGGAAGCGGATGGCGTCGAGGTCATCGTTGCGCAGCACGAGCGTGCCGCCGGCGGCGCGGGCGCGTTCCGCGGCGACCCAGAACGTGCGCGCGTGGCCCAGGTGCAGATGACCGGTGGGCGAGGGCGCGAGTCGGCCGCGATAGGTGGAAGAGGGCGGCATTTTTTTGCGTGCGGATCCGCCGTCGCCCTTTGGGCTGTGGCGGGACAAGTGAACACGAACCAGGCGGACGATACAGCGCTTTCTCTGCTTTAATTCGCGTCAATTGGCGTTCATTCGTGGTTCAACTCTATGCCGAAACTCCTCTGCGTTTACTGCGCGTCCAGCGACCGGATTGACCCGAAATACGTCGCGGCGGCGACCGAGCTGGGCCGGGAGATGGTCGAGCGCGGCTGGGGGCTGGTTTACGGCGGGGGCAAGACCGGGCTGATGGGCGCGGTGGCGCGGGCGGTCAAGTCGCACGGGGGCAGGGTGGTGGGCATCATCCCCGAATTCATGAAGGCGCGCGAGCTGGCTTACGACGAAGCGGACGAGCTGGTGACGGTGGTGACGCTGCGCGAGCGCAAGCTGTTGATGGAGACGCGGGCCGACGCGTTTGTGACGCTGCCGGGTGGTTTCGGGACGCTGGAGGAGATCATGGAAATCCTCACGCTGCGGCAGCTCGACGTGGTGAAGAAGCCCTGCGTGTTCCTGAACCAGGACGGGTTTTACGACGACCTGATCCGGTTGTTCGAAAAGATGCTCGCGGAGAAGTTCTTCAAGCCGTCGAACATGGAGCTGTTTCGGGTGGCCAAGACAGTGCCGGAGATTTTTTCGCAGATTGAGGCGGCGGCAGGGGTGAAGGCGGAGTCGAAGTGGTTCGAGACCAGTTAAAATCCGGACTTTTAACAGGAGGCAGCAGAGATAGCAGAGGACAGGAACAATCTTCTCTGCTTCCTCCGCTCCCTCCTGTTCAAATCCGCTTCCGAAACCGACCAACATAATGCACCGCACTGAAGTCCGGAAACTGCTCCGCCAGCACGCAGCGAGGGCGCTCGATGCGCATGAGGCGGCGATGACGGCTGACACCGTCCGCTTCGTCGAGGCGCACGCCGACTGTTTCCTGCGCTCGCAGTTGAGCGGGCATCTCACCGGCTCAGCCTGGATCGTGGACCCGGCGCGCACGCGCACGCTGCTCACGCACCACCGCAAGCTCGACAAGTGGCTGCAGCTCGGCGGGCACGCGGATGGGGACAGTGATCTGCGGGCCGTGGCGCTGCGCGAGGCGCGCGAAGAGAGCGGTTTGACGCGGCTGCGGCTGGTGGCCGACGAGCCCTTTGACGTGGATCGGCACCTGATCCCGGAGAGAAAGAGCGTGCCGGCGCATTTTCACTACGACCTGCGCTTCGTAATCGAGGCCGACCCGGCGGAGCCGCTGGCGATCTCGGACGAGTCGCATGACCTCGCGTGGGTGGAGCTGGGCCGCGTGACCCAGCTCAATTCCGAGGAGTCGATGGCGCGGATGGTGCGAAAGACGCGTCAAACCTGAACGACCAATCCAAAAGAGCGCGAACGATTTACCACAACGACCGGGCAAGCCGCGCCCGGTAATTTCCCATGAGAAGAACGCGATACCTGATCCTCCTCGTCTCATTGGCAATCTTGGGCACCACCCTGGGTCTTGCAGCGACCCCAGAGGCGAAACCCCGGGCCAAGGACACGGTTGCGATCGACCCAAAAAACTACGAACTGTGGGGATTTCCGTCCAACAAGACTTCGACGCGCTCGGACGAAGTGCACATCAGGTTGAACGTCAAATATTCACTGACCTCGCAACCGAAGGGATATCTCCGGGCGGCGATTAACTTGGATGGCGATTTGTCTTTCCGTTCGGTCTTTGCGAGCGAGGTCAGGCAGGGCAGCGATGAATGCAAAATCGAAGTGGTGATCACCAAACCGGAGCTGCGGATTTTTCGCGTAATCGTTTGGATTGACAGCGACGGTGCGACTGCTGCGCCCCATCCCGTCGCTTCCGACAATATCGCCTTCGCTGCGGCGCAATTCAAAGCGTTCCTGAATATAAACGACCGCTAGGCTACAGTGCGCTTGGCGCAAACAGGCTGTCGCCCGGCGCCGATGATTTGAGCGCCGCCTACCGCCACAGAGCGACCACGTCTTCGCTGCGGACCCAGCCGGTCTGGCCGTTTTCGAAGGTGAGGCGGATCCATTTGTCCTTCAGGAAGGCTTTGTCGGCGATCGCGACGCTGCCTGGGGCGAGCGTGGTGGTCTTCTGCGACGTGTCGGCGTCGGTGGGGATCGAATGCAGGGTGGTGCCGTGCCAGACAATGACAGCGCGGGCGTCGGCGGTTTCGCCGTAGGCGTAGAAGCCGGCGCCCGCTGCCGTGGCGAGGAGGAGGCCCGCGGCGAAAAGGATGAACGCGCACCAGCGTCGGAGTCCTGACGCGGAGCGGTAGGCTCCGAGCAGACCCAGGCCGAGCGAAATCGCGAGGAGGAGCGCGGCAATCCAAAGCGCGATTTGCCATTCGCCGGGCGAGGCCAGGCGAGCGAGCGACTGGAGCGGGCCGGGATGGCCGAACGCGGCGAGGGGAGCGGGCAGGTAGCCGGACTTCTCGGCGGCGAGGTTGAACTGCCAGCGGATGGCCTCGCTGGCGGGTGACTGCACCAAGGCGGCGGTGGCGTGCGCCATTGCGAGGTCCCAGTGATCCTGCTGGGCGAGGGCGAGCGAGAGGTTGTAGCGGGCGCTGGCGTCGGACGGATTTTGGGCGACGGCGGCGCGCCAGGCGCGTTCCGCGGCGGGAAAATCCGCGCGGCGGTAGGCGGCGGTGCCGTCCTCGGCGCGAAGCGAGGGCAGCAGGATCGCCGCGAGTCCGACCAGCACGAGGAACGGGAGCAGGTTGCGCGGATAAAACGCCGTGAACGGCGAGAAACCCGGCACGCGCTTGGCGCCGAGGGCGGCCTGGGCGCGGGCAACCCAGTCCGAGGGCAGCCCGGGATCGGCGCGATACAGGGCGCGATCGGATTCGGTCCAAAGCATCGCCCACTCGGCATCGGTCATCGCGGCGGGCGGCGGGGCCGCGTGGACGACGTCCCAGAGCACCGCGGAGTCGTGTTGCCAGGCGAGGAGCAATGCGCGCTGCTGCGCGAGCGTTTCAGCAGGCAATTTGGCGGGGGCTGCGGGAATTTCGCTGAGAGATTTGAGCGTCGCAGCGAGACGTTCGCGGGCGTTGCGGCGGGTGCGGACGGGGTCGGTCAGGCGGGCGCGCTGCAGCGCGAGCCAGCCCCAAAAGAGCAATACCGCGGCGACAGGCACGGCGAGCAGCGCGGCGAGTTCGCCGGCGGGGCGCGGAATGAAGGCGCGGCCGGTGGGGGGCAGAGGATCGCGCGGGATGGCGGCGGGGGCGGCGGGAATTTCCGGCACCGCGGAGACCGCGGGAGTCGGCGCGGTGGGGGTGGCGGGGCTGATGCTGGGTAGCGTGATGCCGACGGTCGCGGGCGCAGAGGCGGTGATCTCCAAGGTGGTGCGCGGCGTCGACAGTGTTTGGTAGTTGCCGGACTTGGGATCGAAGTAGGTGAACGTGACAGGGCCCAGCGTGTAGGTGCCGGGCTTGGTGGGCACGAGCACGACGTCTTCGGCCAGCGTGACATCGAAGACCTTGCCCTCGGCGGGTGTGCGTTTGGCCTTGGGCTGGACGACTTGGAAATCCTTCGAAACCTCGCGTTGCGGCAGGCCGGCAATCTCGGGCCAGTTGCCGGAGCCGCTAAGCTCGAGTGTCCACGTGACGGGTTCGCCGACCGCGGCGGCGCTGGGCACGACCTTGGAGACGAGCTGGAACTGGCCGACGGCGCCGCTGAAACCCTCGACGTTGGGCGTGGGCAGCGCGCGGACGGTGAGCTCGGTGCGCTTGGTGGAGACGGACAGGTCCTCGACGCGCTGCTGCTGGAACAAGCCGAAGCCGATGCTGCCGGTGGAAATGCGAACGAGCTGGGTGGCGGGGTTGAGCGTGATCACGCCCGGCTGCTTGGCGTAGCCGCGGGTCTTGTAGGCGATGTCGATGCGGGGCTCGCCGTTGAGGGACATCTCCGACATGTCAGGCCGGGACCAATCCTCGACGATGAGTGGCGCGGGATTCCAGTCCACGTTGCTGACGGGCTGGTTGAAGCTGCGCCGCGAGGCATCGAGGATATACACGAGGGGAAACACCTCGCCGGCCCAGACGGTCGTCTCACCGGTCATGAGCCGGGCGTTGACGGTGGAGTCGGAAATCACGCGCGGCGCGCCGCCGGTGAAGGCGGCGACCCGGATCGGGCCCTTGTTGGTTTGGACGGTGAACGCGGGGATTTGCAGCGTGACGCCGGTGTGACGGGCGCGGGAGTTGTAGGTCAGGATGGTCGTGCGCGAAAATGAGCCGTTGATGATCGTGGTCTGCGACGACGTGCCGGTATACGACAGGCTGGAGTCCTCGATCGGCGGCAGCTTGGGGTCCCCGTCGGGCGAGCAATCCTCGAACACGAGTTGGACCTCGGACGTATCATCCGCGCCTTCCCAGTGCACGGACTGGGCGCGGGCCCAGGTGAAGGCGAAGGCGAGCAGGAGGAGAAAAGCGGGAAAGCGGCGCATGGGATTCACCAGTCTTTGGCCGTCTTCTTGGGCGTGGAGGTATGGTTGGCGGCGTCCATCAGTTGAAAAAGTTCGGCGGGCGAGTCGGCATTGCGGAGCTGGTCAAGTTTCTGCAACGGCAGGGTGAGCGACGTGTCGGCAGGTTCCTTTTCGCCGGGTTTCTTCTCGGGCACGCCGCCCACTTTCTGGTTTTCCTGTGACGGCGGCGGCCGTTGTTGCATGTCGCCAAAAGCGGACTCGGCGGGTTTTGGGCCCGGCTGCGGGTTGTTCTTCTGCTGGTCGGGCTTGGACGACTGGTCCTGCTGTTGCTGTTGCGAGGACTTTTGTTGCTGGGACTGCGAGTCCTGGTTCTTCTTGTCCTGGTCCTGCTGCTCTTGGTTCTTCTGGTCCTGATTTTGCTGCTGCTGGTCCTGCTTCTTTTGTTCGGGCTTTTTCAGGAGGGCCTCGAGATCTTCGCGCAATTTGGGCCAGTCGGCCGTGTGGGAATCCAGCGCGGACCCGAGGTCGACGGCCGCGAGTGCGTCCTGCACGGGAGGCTCGGGCACGGCGTGCTGGTCGTCCTGGAGATGCTGCCCCCACGACACGGTCTCGCGCGCCAGCTCGGCCCAATCACGCGCCGACGGCTGATCCTTGGCGGAGAGGCGCCCGACGATGCGGGCGAGCGGTGCGGCGGGATTGCCCTCAGCGCGGACAAGGGTGGGCAGCGCGAAACCGGCACCGAGCAGTCCCAGCACGAGAATCGCCGCAAGGACCGGCGGAGTGGCGGCGGACGTCCGGCTGGGTTGCGCCGGGGTGATTTGCAGCGCGCGCGGACGCGGGCGGACGGGGAATTCGTAGCAGAAGCTCACGAGCAGGCACCACAGGCCGAAGGCGAGGGGCCATTGGAAGCGCTCGACGAGGCGGACGTTGTTCTTCTCCACGAAGCGGCCCTTTTGGCCGGCCTCGACGGTGGCGTTGAGCACGCCGGCGAGGTCGAGCCAGCTGCTGGCGTCGCGGTAGGTGCCGCCGGTGACCGAGGCGAGTTCCTGCAGGGTGCTGCTCTCCAGCTTCGAGAGCACGACGGCGCCGCGCTCGTCTTTCACGAAACCACCCGAGCCGTCGGGAATCATGGCGCCGGCCGTAGTGCCCACGCCGAGGCCGATGACGCGGATGTTTTTCTTCTTCAACTCGGCGACCTCGGACCGCCAGTCGTCGTCCGTGGCTTCACCGTCACTCAGCACGATGAGAAAGCGGTCGGCGGTGGTCGTGCCAAAAGCCGAAATCGACGTGTCGATGAGGGCGCGGTAGTTCGTGCCGCCCTCGGGCAGGAAATCGGGGCGCAGCAGCGGGAGGAATTCGCGGAGGATTTCGTAGTCCGAGCTGAGCGGGCTCTGCACGAACGCGGTGCCGGCGAAGGACACCAGGCCGACCCGCTCGCCGGAGAGTTTCTCCAGCAGCGATTGGGTGAGGAGCTTGGCGCGTTCGAGGCGCGAGGGCTTCACGTCCGGCGAGAGCATCGATCGCGAGAGGTCGATCGCGATGATGATTTCCCGTGCCTGGTCGAAGACGGGCTCCTCGATGCGGCCCCACTGCGGGCGGGCGAGGGCGCCGACGCACAGCATCAGCCCGATGGCGAGCCAGACGCGCGGGCGGCGACGCCGGGTGGGGGACGTCGCGTAGGAAAGCCGGTGCGCGCCGGCCTCGGCCTGGACGATCTTGGGAAACGCCGGGCCGGCGGTGCGGTGACGGCGCAGCAGGTCGACGGCGAGGAGCGCCAGCGGCACGAGCAGGAGCCAGAACATATCGGGCCACGCGAAGCTCATGCGGCGGCGGCCTCCTTCTGCCAGAACGGGCGGGCGAAAAGTGCGGCGAGCAGGAGCGCGCCGAGGCCGGGGGCGGCCAGCCAGTAGAACAGCTCGGTGGTGAGCAGGTAGCTCTTGGACTGGAATTCGATCTTCTGCGCGCGATCGATGGCCTTGAAGGCGGACTCGATCGTGTCGGTGTCGGCGGCGCGGAAAAAATGCCCGCCGGTGGCGTCGGAGATTTGCTCGAGCGCGCCCTCGTCGAGGTCGGCCATCATGCGGCGGTAGCCGATCTTGTTGCCCTTATCGTCGAAGACCGGATACGGCACGATGCCATCCTTGCCGGCGCCGATGGTGTAGATGGGCACGCCGCGGCTGCGGGCGAGCTCGGTCGCCTGCTCGGGGGTGAGGCTGCCGCGGTTGTTGACGCCGTCAGTGAGCAACACGATGAACGCGCCGGAGCGCTTGCCGCCGCTCTCACGTTTGGCTTGCTCGAGGCGGGTGAGCGCCACGCCGAGGCCGTCGCCGATGGCGGTGCCGTCCTCGATCAGGCCGATCTTGAGACGCTCGGTCTGCTTCGCGAGCCAGTCATGGTCGAACGTGAGGGGCGCCAGCGTGTAGGCGCGGCCGGAGAACACCACGATGCCGATGCGGTCGCTGGGCCGGTCGTTGATGAAAGCCTGGATGACGGGCTTGATCGCCTGCAGCCGGTTGAGGCGCTCGCCGCCTTTTTCGTAATCCTCGGCGAGCATCGAGCCGGACAAGTCGATCGCCAGCATGATGTCATAGCCTTGCGACCGAACCTCGCGCTTGTCCTCGACATGCTGGGGGCGCGCGAGGGCGGTCACGAGTAGGACGAGTCCCAGAAAGGCGAGGGCCACCGGCCAGCGTGAAAATGACGCGAGCGAAGGCCGGTGCCAGGCGGCGGCGAACGGCACGAGCAGCACGGGGACGCGGCGGCGTCCACGGATCCAGAGCAGCAGTGGCAGCGCGGCGAGCGCGAGAAACCAGAGGGGATCCTTGAGGACGTAGCCCGGCAGGCCGGGCAACGTCCAAGTGCCAAGGGGCAGGTGACAAGTAACAAGGGATCCAGCGCCGCTGAGAGTGGGGCGGGCGAGCAGGTCGATGCTGGAGGTGAGCGGTAGCATCTTGGTACTTGTTACGTGTTACTTGCTACTTCCCGCAGGGTTCAGTTGCGAACGCCGGCGCGCATCCGTGCGTGGAAGAATTTCACGAGGGCATCGAGGCGGTTCTGGTCGGTGCCGACCTCGAGGCGGCTGAGGCGGTTGGGAAACAGCGCCTGGAAGTTGGCCTCACGCTGGGCGGCCCAGGTGGCGTGGGCGGCGCGTTCGGCGGCGCTGCCCTCGAGCGTGACGAGGCGGCCGGCGGTGGGATCGTAGGCGGCGAAGGATTCCTGCGTGGGCAGGGTGCGTTCCCACGGATCGTCGACGCGGAAGCCCATCGTCTGGTAGCGGCGCTGCAGGACGGTCCAGCCCTCGGGCTCGGGGCGGGGCGGAAAGTCGCCGAGCCAGAGAAACACGCTGTGCTTGGGCGCGGCGCGCGCGAGGAAACGCCAAGGGATCTGCGCGGGGCCGTCGGTGGGCGCGGGCGCCGGGCGGGAAAGCAGCGTGGCGGCGGCGTGCAGGATGGCACCGCGTCCGCGGACAGGTTCGCGGATGAGATTGCCAGTGGGCGAGGCGTGGACGAAGCCGACGCGGTCGCGATTGACGGCGCCCAGCAGCATGACGAGGCCGGCGAGCTCGAGTAGCGCCTCGCGCTTCGACTGCGCGCCGGAACCGAAGAGCAGCGACGGTGAGTCTTCGAGCACGACCAGCAGGGTGACCTCGCGCTCCTCGACGAATTTCTTGCGATAGGCCTCACCGAGGCGGGCGGTGACGTTCCAGTCGATGTCGCGCACGTCGTCGCCAAACTCGTATTTGACGACCTGGTCGAACTCCATGCCGCGGCCGCGGAACGTGGAGCGATATTCGCCGCTGAGCACGTTTTCCACCGCATGGCGCACGCGCCATTCCAGCTGGCGCAGGAGCGCCAGGGGGTTGGGATTTTCGACTTTCGAATTTCGATTTTCGATCAACATCGGAGGGGCCCGCGAATGTGGCGAATGAGCGCGAACGGCTCGCGGAGCGTTGGATCAGGCCGTGGGGATCGGCGTGGCGGCGACGACCTGGGCGACGATCTTGTCCGGCGAAACTTCCTCCGCCTCGGCCTCGTAGGTCAGGCCGATGCGGTGGCGCATCACCTCGGGCGCGAGTTCCTGGATGAGGGCAGGCGTGACGTAGTCGGCGCCGCGGAGCCAGGCGAGGGCGCGGCCGGACTGGTAGAGTGCGAGCGAGGCGCGCGGGGAGGCGCCGAAGTTGAGGTAGCGTTTCGCGCCCGGTGTATTGTCGGCGAGCGCGCGCGTCGCACGCACGAGGGCGAGAATGTAGCCTTGCACGGCGGGCGAGACATGCACGCGATCGACCTCGGCGCGGAGGGCGAGCAGTTCCTCGCCGCTGGAGGCGGCCGTGAGCACAGGCTGCTGGGTGACCTGGCCCCAGCGCTGCATCATCGAGGATTCCTCCGCGGCGCTCGGGTAGTCGACGATGAGCTTGAAGAGAAAGCGGTCGGTCTGCGCCTCGGGCAGCGGATACGTGCCTTCCTGCTCGATGGGATTTTGCGTCGCCATCACGAAGAAAGGCTTGGGCAGCAGGTGGGTTTGACCGCCGATGGTGACCTGCCGCTCCTGCATGGCCTCGAGCAGGGCACTTTGGACCTTGGCGGGGGCGCGGTTGATTTCGTCGGCGAGGAGGAGGTTGGCGAAGATGGGTCCGCGGTGGGGCGAGAACTCGCCGTTCTTGGGCTGGAAGATCATGGTGCCGACGACGTCGCTCGGCAGCAGGTCGGGGGTGAACTGGATGCGCTCGAACTGGACCCCGAGGGCAGTGCCGAGGGACTTGACGAGGAGGGTCTTAGCCAAGCCGGGCATGCCCTCGAGGAGGACATGGCCGTTGGCGAGGAGGGCAACGAGCAGGCGCTCGATGGCGGCATCCTGGCCGATGACGGCCTTGCCGATTTCTTTGCGGAGTTTATCTGACCAGGCGGGACCGTTGATCATGGCGAAGGGGGGAGAATTGGACCGGGGGTGGTTTGACTCGACGGGGCAGGATAAGTTTCCATCAGGAAAAAGCCGCTATCATGTCATTGCCACCTCAAATCCACCGACGGCTTAAGTCCTTGGGCGTCCGCGCGGAAGACGTGGACGAGCGGTTCGTCCGCGGCGCCGGGCCGGGCGGGCAAAAAATCAAGAAGTTCAAGTTAATTCCCACTGTTTCGAGTGCCTCTAATACTACCAATGAACCAGGACTTTGAGATCAGGCTGTTGGCCCTTGGAACCAGTGCTGCCGCCGTCGACGAACGGTTCGTCATAGGGTCGGGCCGGGGCGGGCAGAAGCTGCAAAAGACTAGCTCCAGCGTATGGCTCCGGCATCGTCCCACGGGCATCGAGGTCCGATGCCAGCGGGAACGGTCGCAGTCCGTCAATCGCCTGCTGGCCTGGGCTGATCTTTGTGCGAAACTGGAGGAGCGGCAACGGGCGGCGTTGGCCAAGCGCAAGGATGAGCGAGAGCAAAGTCGCCGCCGAAGCCGTCAAAAGTCCCGCGGCCAGAAGATCCGGATGATCGAATCAAAGAAACATCGCGCGGGCATCAAGGCTCGCCGAGGCCGACCCGAAGCGGACTAGCGTATATTTGGGGCGCTATAACTGGCACCTAGACTTAGCGTGCCGCAGGCAGCTTCGAGGGTTAGCGCCCCAGAAATACACTAAGCGGACGGCCCAATCTTGCGCACAACATCCGTGAATACATAATGCACAAACTGCTTCCCGAGTTCGGTCAGTTCGTATTGCTCTCCATCATCGAAGGCTGATTTCATGGTGCTGGAGCCAGAGCGCCTAGCTGGAGTTTTCTTGATAAATTCCCCGTGGTAATTCGTCTCCCGATGTTGGCGGACCACGCTCCCCATGCTGAGGTCTCGGATAAGAAGTTTGAAGAGATCGGCTTCCGCCGAATCCTCGCGAGGAAAGTCACCGTGGATGGACTGCCAGATGTCGGCGCGGGTTACACCGATATTTTTGTAGATCTCGCGGATCACCATGAAATGGGCCTCGTGGTAAAGGGATAGCCAATCGAGGAACAGCCGGATGAGCTCGTCGGGGCAGAGCTTGGAAGCGCCGGCGTTGGCGATAAGGCGCTTGATGTAGGTTCGCTTCTGGTCGGTGTCGGCTTGATCCCATGCGCGGAAGGCCTTCCGGACCAGTGATAGGTACCCTAACATCGAGCCTTGCCCATCCGCGGGAGGTCTTTCGGGCGGCAATTCTGGCCAATGCCGCCGCCATTGTCGCGACCCACAATCACCCCTCCGGCGATCCCGCGCCTTCCGCCGCTGATGTTGCGGTGACCCGCCAGCTGCGGGAAGCGGCCAAGGCACTCGACATCGATCTCCTGGACCATGTGATTTGCGGTGATGCGAAAGCCGACCCTCGTGGGCTGGGTTACTACAGCTTCAGGGAAGCGGGTGTTCTCTAACCAAGAGGGGCAAGAGCCCCTTTTTTCGACCGGGATGCTCGCTGGCGCTCGTTTATATTAGCGACACTGCCAGCCGCTGTTTCTCCAATTTTACCCGCCGTCAAGGTAGTGCCCTGCGGGCCTCCACCACAGGGAAACCTACGCTTCCCCCTCGTCGAGTGACCGGGTCACCGCTCCTCGGCGCTCCGCACCCTTTTGACTGTGGCGGGTGTGGCGAAACTGCCACCCGGCAGTGGGCGATGGCTGCGTCACCGGCCGACCGGAATCGAAGTGCGTTGTCAGGCGGAGCGCTCGCAGGCGGCCAACCGCGAGCAGGCGTGGGCGGAACTGGCGGCGAAGCTTGAAGCGCGGGCGCGATTGGCAGCGCAGGCGGTGGAGCAGGCGCGGGAAGTGGAGCGGCGCCGCACGCGGCAGAAAAGTTACGGGCAGAAGATCAAGATGATCGAATCGAAGAAACACCGCGCGAAGCACAAGGCCCGTCGCGGCCGGGTCAGCGGGGACTGGTGACGGCGCGGCGGCCCATCAGCGCGGGTAATCACAGGTAGCGCGGGGGCTCAATACGTTCGGGCCCCGCGGCTTAGGGCGGGCTTTCGAGGATGGAAGGGATTTAATGGCAGGTCGGCCTGCACTTTTCCCCATGACCTCCAAGGAACGCGTTATCACGACTTTGGCCTCCGGCCAGCCGGACCGGGTGCCGATCGATTATTTCGGCAACGAGGGCATCGACCGCCGGTTGAAACAGCATTTCGGTCTGGCCGCCGAGGACGGCGAGGGCCTGATGCGGGCGCTGAACTTGGATTTTCGGCCGGTGTGGGCGCCGTATGTCGGGCCGAAGCTGCATCCCGACATTCCCGAGCGCGGCGTGAAGGTGGACGACTGGGGCATCCACCGCATGTACATCGAGCACGAGTCGGGCGGGTATTGGGATTTCTGCGATTTCCCGCTGCAGGAGGCGACCGAGGAGCAGGTGGCGGCGTGGCCGATGCCGTCGCCGGATGATTTCGACTACTCGCAGATCCGCGCGCAGTGCGAGCGCTTCGCGGAATTTGGCGTTTACACAGGTCACGCCGGGCTGCCGGACATCATCAACGGCAACGGCATGCTGCGCACGATGGAGCAAACGCTCGTCGACCTGATCACGGACGACCCGGCCGGCCTGCTGCTGGCGAAGCGGCGCACGGACATCCAGCTGGAGGTGTTGCGCCGCACGCTCGACGCGGCGCAGGGCGGGATTGATTTTGTGTGGATGGGCGAGGATCTCGGCACGCAGATCGGGCCGACGCTGAGCCCGGAGCTGTTTCGCCGGCAGCTGCGGCCGCGACACCAGCAGGTCGTGGATCTGGTGAAGACCTACAACCTGCCGACCATGATCCACTCGTGCGGTTCGAGCAGTTGGGCGTTCGAGGATTTCATCGCGATGGGCATCAACGCGGTCGACACGCTGCAACCGGAGGCGAAGAACATGGCGCCGGCGGCGTTGAAGGCGCGGTTTGGCGGGCGGCTGGCGTTCCACGGCTGCATCAGCACGGCGGGCCCGGTGGCTTACGGCACGGCGGCGGAGACGGAGGAGTATTGCCGGCGGACGCTCGAGATCATGATGCCGGATGGCGGCTACTGCTTTTCGCCGACGCACTGCCTGCAGGACAATTCACCGACGGACAACGTCCTCGCGATGTATGCGACGGCGATGAAGCACGGCTGGTATCGGTGAATTGCTCGTTGTAGGGCGGGGTTGCCGACCCCGCCAAATCGATCTCCTGCGAATAGCACCGCCGTCCGACCGACGTCAGGCGGGATCAGCGACCCCGCCCTACAACGGATTCGCTGCCGAGCTTGAAGTCACAGCAGCTCTACGGCGTCGCCGACGCGGACGGTGCCGGTCTTGCTGTCGTGAATCAGGTTCTGCCCAAAGTTGACGTCGGTGGCGTCGTCCGGGCTGCGGCGATACATCGCGAGCGTGCGCAGCGGCTCCTTGCCGCGTTCGGCGGTGGCCTGGTTGGTCGTCGTGACGATGCAGCGCGCGCACGAGCCCGCGGTGCGAAACGTCGCCGTGCCGACGCGGAAACGCTGCCACGTGTCCTCGGCAAAGGCGTCGCAGCCGGTGACGACGAAACTGGGCCGGAAGCGGTTCATCGGAAGGGGCTCGTCGAGGCGCCTGTTGAGGTCGGCGAGCGTGGCGTCGCTCAGGATCATGAACGGGTAGCCGTCGGCGAAGTTCACGACCTCGCCCGGCCGGGACTTGCCTGGCTTCACGAGGTCGCGGCGGAATTTCTCGCCGATGCGGACGAGCCGGCAGGGAAAACGGAGGATGTCGGAGAGCCAGACCGCGACCTCGACGCCGCAGTCTTCGGCGAGCAGTCCCTCGCTTTTCCAGATGCGGACGGTGATCAATTCCGCGGGGGCGGATGCGCGCAGCGGCACGGCGCAGGAGCCGCCGTGGGGGCCGCGCAGGACGAGGTCGCGGGCGGTGAGGGCGGTTTCGATCAGCGCCATTTGTGGCAGGGTGCGCTGGGTGAGGAACTGGCCGTTCGCGTCGACAACGAGAAACCGCCGGTCGCCGACGAAACCGAGCGCGTCGATTTCGGCGCTGGGCACGGCGAAACCGCGCAGCGACTTGACCGGGTAGAGGAAGACGTCGGTAACGTGCATCGCTGGCGTCAGGCGGATTTGCGGCGGTAGACGGCGAGGAAATGGGCGGCGCCGACGCGCGTGGCGAACTCGGCCGGCATTACGCCGTCGAGGCCGTAGCAAATGTGGAGGTTTTCACCGACGACGCGGTAGACGGCGGGGATGGTGCGCCCGGCGTTGGTGCCGGCGACGCCGGTGAGCAGGAGCGCCGTGCCAGCGGGGTGGGCTGCGAGCGCGAAGGTTCCGCGGTCGGCGATGTCGCCGTTGAAACGCACGGCATAAGTGCCGGCGGCGAGCTCGACCTCAATCTTGTTGGCGAGCATGTCCGGCATCTTCTCGCCGGAAATTTCGGCGGTCTCGATCAGCCAGCGACCCTCGAGGGTGGCGGATTCGTCCATGGCGAGGATCAGCCCTTCAACTCGGGGGCGGTGAGACGTCGGGCGGTTTCGTCGAGGACGCGCGGCTCGACGATTTCCTTCTCGCTGCCGCTGCCGAGTTTCTTGAGTTTGCGGCCCGTGACGAAGAGCTGGCTCTCGGCCTGGAAGGCGGTGCTGTTGTAGGCGCCGACGGCCTGCTGCAGGCGCTGGCCGAGATCGTCGAGGTTGCGGGCGACCGCGCCGACGCGTTCGTGGAGTTCGACGCCGAGGCGGCGGATCTCGTCGGCGTTCTTGGACAGCGCCTCCTGTTTCCAGCCGTAGGCGGCGGCCTTGAGGAGGGCGATGAGCGTGGCGGGCGAGGCGAGGATGACGCCGACGGCCGTGCCGCGCTCGAACAAGTCGGGTTCGTAGCGGAGGGCCGCGCTGTAGAACGCCTCGCCCGGGATGAAGAGCACGACGAACTCGGGCGAAGGCTGGATGTTTTTCCAGTAGGATTTGTTGCCGAGGGCGTCGATGTGGCCGCGGACGACGCGGGCGTGCTCGGCGAATTTGGCTTTGCGGACGTTTTCGTCGGATGCCTCCAGTGCTTCCAGGAAGGCCTGCATGGGGGCCTTGGCGTCGACGGCGATGGATTTGCCGCCGGGGAGGCGGATGATCATGTCGGGGCGGACCTCGCCGGTGGCCTCCTGCTGGATGAAGTCGACGTTCTCGAGCATGCCGGCGAGCTCGACGACGCGCTGGAGCTGGATTTCGCCCCAGCGGCCGGCGGTGCTCGTGGAGCGGAGCGAGCGGGAAAGCTTGGTGGTCTCGGACTGGAGGGAAGTCTGGGCGAGGGCGAGGCCCTTGAGCTGTTCGGTGAGGGAGCCATAGGCCTCTTTGCGGGCGTTCTCGATGGCAGCGATCTTGGTGTCGACCTGCTGGAGGGATTCCTTGAGCGGCTTGACCAGGGCGTCGATGGCCAGCTGGCGTTTTTCGAGGTCGCCGGCGGAGCTCTGTTGCAGCTGGGCAAAACGCTCGGCGGCGAGCGCGAGGAAGGACGTGTTATTGGCCTTCAGGGCATCGGCGGAGAGGGCCTTGAATTCGTTGGAGAGCCGGGCCTGGGTGTCACGCTCGGCGGCGAGCTTGGTTTGGAGCTCCGTGGCGAGGGTGGAAAGCCGGGTGCTTTCCGTGCGCAGTGTGGCGAGCTCGCTGGTGAGGCGGTTATTTTCCTCCTCGCGGCTGCGCAAACGCTCGGTTTGGCCGGCCTGCCGCGAGAGCAGGTAGAGCCACGTGATTACAGCTCCCGTGATGGCGGCGACAACGGCGGTGAGAAACGTGGGCACGGTACGATGATTTGGCGGGGGCGGAAGCAAATCAACCCCGGATGCGTTTCTTGACACAGGTTGAAGCGGTCTGCAAACACGTGTCATGCTCTCGGAGAGTTATTTAGCCCCTAAACTGGCGGACCCCACGCCGGGCCTTTTCTCATGGTAACCGAACCCCCTGCGGCGAAGGTTGCGACGGGAGAAAGACCCCTGGTGCTCGTCGTCGACGATGAATACGGGCCACGCGAGTCGATCGCGTTCACTTTATCCACCGAATTTACGGTCGAAACTTCCGACCGGGCGGCGGACGCGTTGAAGAAGGTCAGCGGCAAGCCGTTTTCGCTGGTGGTGATGGACATTCGGATGCCTGAAATGGATGGCATCCGGGCGCTCGAGGAACTCCGCAAAATCGATCCGCATGTTTCGGTGATCATGCTGACGGGCTACGGCACGTTGCACACCGCGCAGCAGGCGATGGTGGTGGGGGCCAACCAGTATCTCCGGAAGCCGCCGGATATTGCCGAGTTGCTGGAAGCCGCGCGCAAGCAGGCCGCGGCCACGGCGGTGCGCCGGCACCAGGCCAAAATCAACCGCGACGCGGTGGAGATGAATTCCGCGCTCAAGCGCGAGATCGAGCAGAAGGAGCCGCAGGTCTGGCAGGCGCGGGCGTCCGTGGAATTGGTCCACGATCTGAACAACCCGCTGACCGTCGTCATCGGCTATGCCACGCTGCTGGTGGACGAAGCCCGGGCGGTGTCGGCCACGGACCCTGACCGGGGTCGCCGGCTGCTGGAATACGCCAACCTCGTCGAGAAGGCGGCGGAGTATTGCCATCACCTGTCCGAAAACTGGCGGCAGGCGTCGAAACAGGCGGCCGAGTTTGCGCTGATCGACCTGGTGAAGATTGCGCGGGAAGTGCAGTCGGTGGTGTTTTTCGGGTCGGTCGCGATCAGCTTCACCGGCCTGGAAGCGGCGCCGGTGCGGGGCTCGAAGTTCGAGCTGATGCGGGTGTTCCAAAACATCTTCAAGAATTCGCTGGAAGCCGGGGCGACGCAGCTGACGGTGTCGCTGGCGCGGGCGGGCGAGCGGATTGAGATGACGGTGGTGGACAACGGCGCCGGGATGGATTCCGAGCGCATGCGCAAGGCGTTGAAGGGCGGATTTACGAGCAAGGAGAGCGGCACGGGCCTCGGGTTGAGCATCTGCCGGCACCTGCTGGGGACGCACGGGGCGACGATGGCGCTCGAATCCAACATCGGCCAGGGCTCGATAGTGCGAATGGTCTTTCCCGCGGCGAGTTGACCGCGCCATGAAACGCCGTCGCGTAAAGATCACCGGCCTCGGGTTCGTGACGCCGGCCGGCATTGGCAAGGAGGAGTTCTGGCAGGGGATTTTGGAGCCGGTGAGCCGGGTAACCTCCCTGAAGAAATATCCGGAAGAGGCGGGCGCCTTTGTTTCGGCCGAGGTGAAGGATTTCCGGCTGGAGAACTACATGCCCAACGTGCCGAGCAAGCGCATGCCCCGGCATACGCAGTTTGCGCTGGCGGCAGCGTCGCTCGCCGCCCGCGACGCCGGCCTGGAGCTTCCCCAGCTGCGCGGCAAGGGCGCGATCGTGATGATCGGGGCCACCCTGATGGACTTTGGGGTCATCAACAAAGGCGTGGATATCATCGTCAAAAAGGGGCCGGTGAATGCCCTGCCCACGTCCGTCACCACCGCACTGGTCAGCGCCATCGGCGCCGCCGTGGGAGAGTCCATCGGAGGCACGACGCGGACGATGTCCTTGCAGAGTGCCTGTTGCTCGGGCTTGGACGCGATCGGGCGGTCTGCCGAAATGATCGCGAATGGTGAGGCGGAAATTGCCGTCTGCGGGGGGGGCGGAGGCGCCGCTCTATTTTCACCCGATGCTGGAGCTCAAGTTGGCCGGTCTCGCCCCGGGCAACCCGGATTTCCCCGAGCGGCAATGCCGGCCCTTTGACTTGTGGCGCACCACGGGCGTGATCGGGGAGGGCGCGTGCATCATGATCCTAGAGGCGGAAAGCAGCCCTCGTCCCGGGTATGCCTTCGTGGGCGGTTACAGCTACGCCTCCGATCCCGCGGCTTCGCCATGCGCCGGCCTCGCCCAAGCCCTCCGCCTGACGCTGGGCAACACGAATCTTCGGCCGAGCCAGATCGAATGCATCAGCGCCTGGGGCCCCGGCCACAAGATGCTGGATGCGGCAGAAGCCAGCATCCTCGCCGAGTTCTTCGGGTCGGACCTCAAGTCCATCCCGGCGGTTTCGATCAAGGGCGCCATCGGCAAC